>Ga0126371_10002802_pt1 | contig 15119 bp, 15 predicted proteins | sample PanSoiMetaPlot_4_FD_110145 | JGI IMG/M metagenome (GOLD analysis project Ga0126371, IMG submission 110145) | Tropical forest soil microbial communities from Panama - MetaG Plot_4 | ecosystem: Environmental > Terrestrial > Soil > Tropical forest > Bulk soil | place: Panama | collected 2016-02-17 | reverse complement strand
GTCTTCGCTCGAGTTTTATACGGGGACGGGGCGCGACAATCGTGTCTTCGCCAGCGATTCCACTGGTCACGCAACGATCGTGAGTTGGGGAAATGCGCAGTTGTCAAATCTGGTGGCCGTGGAAGGCAATCTCTCCAACAACACCTGGGGCAAGACCACGGTTATATCGGGTCCCGATCAAAATCCCAACTATTTCTATTTCACGATGAGCAGCAGCGGTGCCTCTATCGCCTTCTGGAGCATCACGCCGTTCAACGGTAGCGGCAACACGCTCTGGCGCGCGGCTACCCGGCCCCGCGCTGGACAGGCATGGAATCCCGTGGCAACTGCCGGCACTTCGTTTGACGGAGGCGGAACGCCCGAAAGCGTTGCCATCAACAGCGCTGGTCAAGCCGCTGTGGTCTTCCACGGATACAGCTCAGATTTCTTGACGTTCATTCTGTACACGAACACCTATCAGCCGTAGGTACGCCGCTGTTTCCCAAGATCGACGTTCGAAGCAGCGATCATCGCCAACGCCCACCTGCTCTTTTCGAATACAAAAAAGCGCGGGTGGGATTCGTTTGGTTGCACTAACTCGGGTACGCGAGCTACCGCTATTGCCAGGTCGCCCCTACAGCATTCTCCGGATCGTCACGTCCTCTGGTAATTGGTACCTTCTCGACCCGTAGTCGGCCTTTCGCGGATTGTGCGCACGAGGTGCCTCCATGAAACACTCGCGTTCTTCTGCTGTGCTTACCCTGTTGTTCCTCTCTCTGCTGACCGTCTGCCTCGCTGTGCCGATCCGCGCTCGCGCCGACGAATTCGTCATGCCCTTCGGTGGCTATCTCTCGGTTCAATTTGTCGGCGGAGAAGCCGCCGGCGTCACCACCTTCGGTCTCGGAACATCGCCGGGTGACTTCGTCGCGCTGCTCAGCGGCTTGCCCAACAGCCCGAGTTCACTCGACGCGATTAACGTCGGATTCTTCGCGGCCGGCGTCACCATTCATTTCGGCATGTTCACGACCTTCTCAGGATCCGGCTGGGCGTTTTCCAATAGCACCGACCAGGCATCGCTAGTCGCCTTCTCCGACATCGACAACAGCCTTGGCCTCGGCGGCAGCATCATCCAGCAGACCAGCAACAACACCTGGGTCCTGCATCTCGATGACGCGCAGTCCTATCTCGTCGACGACGATGACAACGATGTCCTCATCCGCCTCGCCATCACCAGCAAACCAGTGAGCACCGTTCCCGAACCTTCCACCTGGATAATGTTGCTCTCGGGTTCAGCCCTCGTGGGATGGCGCACGCGCTGCCGATACTCGCGGCGCTGATATTGACGCTCACACACGGCCGATCCCAAAAATCAATCAACAACAAACTCCCCATCCCGACGTCCTCTCTTCACGACGTTGGCTGGGGAGTTCGCTAATACAATGCACCGAACTGCGTGTCTCGCTAGCTTTGTCCGCGCCCGCTCACGGAATCGAGCCGCAGATTTTGCGGTACTCCGCTTCTGTGAACGCCTTGAGGGTTTGCGTCGTGATGTTGCCCGCCGCAGCGGTAGCCAGCATGAACTTGGCAGCAGTTTCGTCGTCGGGAAACTCCGAAATCAGCACCGCATCATATTTCCCCATGGTCAGGTACCAGCTGTGGATCTTTCCCTTAACGCCCTCGATCGCTTTCCTCGCGGAATCAAGCCGCGACGGACTCTCCTTGATCCTTGCAGCGCCTTGCTGCGTGTAACGAACCAGCGTGACATAGTGTGGCATGAACGGGGTCCTCCTCTCGACCCCGGACAATATGCCGCCACGGGTTCCCCGTCAACCGAGAAGGGGTTGGTCCGTGTGGCCCGCACATTCCTGTGCGCGAAATTGCCGGTGATCGCCACAGACCAAATGGAACACCCGCTTCGTTTGTCCTGTTTTAAATCTTGTCATCCTGAGCGAAGCGAGGCGGAGCCGAGCACAGCGAAGGACCTATGTACTTTCGCGAATGGGAAGCCGTTCTCCTCACCTCTTCTTAATCACCACGTGCGTCGCATTCTCTCCCGGCACCATCCGGTCCACAACAAACCCCAACTCGTGCCAGTTCATGCCGCCGAACAGATTCTCGCCTTCTCCCAGCAGCACCGGCGACATCGCCAGATGTATCTCGTCGATATGTCCGCCCGCCAAATACTGCCGGATCGTTGATACCCCACCGCCAATGCGCACATCTTTTCCCTGCGCCGCGCCTTGCGCCTGCTTCAGCGCCGACTCGATCCCATCAGTCACGAAATGAAACGTCGTGCCACCCTTCATCTCGAGCGGCGCCCGCGCATGATGTGTCAGCACAAATACCGGCACGTGATACGGAGGCGTGTCGCCCCACCATCCTTTCCACGAATCGTCCGGCCAGGCACCGCGCACCGGCCCAAACATGTTCCGCCCCAGGATCCAGGCGCCGACGTTCTCGAACGATCGCTCCGCCATCTCGTTATCAACACCCCGGCTGCCTCCACCGTTGCCGTACATCTTCTTGAAGACTTCTGTCTGAAAAAACCACGAGAATATCTCCGGACCCCGCACTCCCAGCGGATTCTGCAGGTCCTGTCGGGGACCAGCGCCAAATCCGTCAATTGAGATTGAGAACGCAGCCACGCGCACTTTTGGCATATTGTTTCCTAACTGCAATTCTATTCATTTGCTCCGCTAAAAATCTGGACATGCAGCGCGCAGAGTGCCCATTCACAACTGAGCTGAGGCTTTCGACGAATTCCTTAAGTAATAGATTGGATTGGTGTCGAGGAGATGCTGTATGGAAATTGCAGCACGGTCGCGAACAAATGAAAGTGGGCCGGATGTGGACACTACGCTCCGCGTTACGCCCCAAGGGCAAGTGGGTGAAAGTCGGAATGTCCGGCCTTTGCAATTTTCCCGACGCCCTCCACTAAGGCTAGAACAATCGACGCGCTGCCTTCGCTGTTTTCGTCGGGTGGCACGCAGGACTACAATTTCCTCCGAGGACGGCAACCATGTCTCTCCGCAACGTCTGCCTGCTCCCTCTACTCGTTTCAGTCCTTGCCTTCGCCGCGATCGGCACACTCACCGTACAAATCAAGGAGTACGAGGTGCCCACGCCCAAATCGCGCCCGCACGATCCAGCGCTCGCGCCTGACGGCTCGCTCTGGTACACCGGACAAGCTGCCAACAAACTCGGCCGCCTCGATCCCCACACCGGTGCCTTCAAGGAATATCCGCTGAAGACGCCGCACTCCGGACCGCACGGTCTCGTCGCTGATCGACAAGGCAACATCTGGTTCACGGCGATCTCCGCCGGATACGTCGGCAAGCTCGATCCCAAAACCGGCGACATCCGCGAGTACCGCCCCGCCGATAAGACCGAGATCGATCCGCACACTCCCGTCTTCGATCACAACGGCATCCTGTGGTTCACCAACGAAGAGACCAACTACGTCGGACGCCTCGATCCCGCGACCGGCGAGATCAAGCTCGCCAAATCGCCCACACCGCACGCTGTGCCCTACGGCATCGTCGTCCTGCCCAGCAACGCGCCGTTCTTCTGTGAGTTCGGCACGAACAAAGTCGCCACCGTCGATCCGAAAACAATGATCGTCCACGAGTACACGCTGCCAAACGCGAACGCGCGTCCGCGGCGCATCGCTCTCGCTCCCGACGGCACCGTCTTCTACACGGACTTCGCGCGCGGCTATCTCGGACACTTCGATCCATCCGCCGGCAAGCTCCTCAAAGAATGGCCATCCCCCGGAGGCTCCGGTTCCGAGCCCTACGGCATCGCCGTGACGAGCGATGGCGTCGTCTGGTACAGCGAATCGGGAGTGAGTCCGAACACGTTGATCCGCTTCGATCCCAAATCCGAAGCCTTCAGCCAGGAAAAGATCCCATCCGGCGGAGGTGTGGTGCGCAACATGGTCGCCACCGCCGACAACCATCTCTACCTCGCCTGCAGTGGCGTGAACAAAGTCGCAGTGGTGGATGTGAATAAGTGATGCGGTATTCGGTTTTCGGGGTTCGGTCTTCGATCTTTGCCCGGTAAAAGCACAAAACGATAACGGATCGCATCTCGTGTGACGCGCACACTCCTGTGCGCGAAATAGCTGATCCCTATACAGGCCACGTGGGGACAGACGCCCCGTCTGTCCGGCGGAGCGAAGCTCCGCAGCTGCAGGAAGCCGCCGATCCGACGCTTGCCGGCAACAGATCGTAATTCCCCCCCATTCCTGAGGTGCCACCCGGTCAAAAGCGCGAAACGGTCGGGAACGTCACACGCACCCCAACTTTTGCTCCCCCCATGAAGGAATCCACCAAAAAACATCGCCTATACATGCAAAAGGACACCTTGGGGACCACAAATTTCCTCCCTGAGAGTGGCAACGGGACTTCCGACATCCCTTACACACTTTCAGGAGAGAAACTCATGTCGAAGCTGAAGCTCACCCTCGCCGCTGCTGTGCTTACCCTTGTCGCCAGCCGCGGATTCGCCGTCACCAACGCCGTTGTCGGAACTTGCGTCGCCGGAACGCACTACACAACGATCCAGGCCGCCGTCAATGCCGCTACCTCAGCGAGCACGGTCCAGATATGCCCCGGCACCTACCAGGAACAAATCGAGATCAAATCCGCCCTCACTTTGAAGGGAGTGACGCAAGGCACTTCGAACAGCGTGGTCATCCTCCCGCCCGCCAAGGGACTCGCTTACAACTCCCTCAGCGGACTTTTCGGAAAGCTGTTCGTCAATGTCTACGTCCACGCGAACGCTGCCGTTACGATCAGCAATATTACGATCGATGGCGGCGGTGGCACGGCTTGCCCGGCAACTGGATATCGCGTCGGTCTTCTTTATCAGGGAGGAGGCGGCTCGGTGACCAACTCGTCGTTCGTGGACTCGCCGACCTGCGCCAAGCCCATCGCGGCGATGGCTGACGTTACCAGCGGTTTCACCTTCACCAATAACACGCTCGCGGATTGCGGCGGGGCTGCTTCGAGCTCGACTATGGCGATACGACGACGGTCTCGGGAAACACGATCACCCAGTTCAAAAATGGAGCGATCGGCATCGACATCCAACAGGTCGCCGGGCCAGCCACGGTCTCGAACAACATCATCACCGGCAATCTGTTCAGCACCGGCATCTATTCCACCACGTCCACCGACTTGACCATCACCGGCAACAACATTGTCGTTCCCATTGCTGGCAACGGCATCAAGCTCTTCAATGACTCCCTCAGCATCGTGGAGAATAATCATCTGGCGGGAGGACACGGCATCTCCATCGACGACAGCACGCAGGGATCCGGAAATACCGTGAAATCAAACACCATTAAGGATGCCGGCTGTGGCATCGATATCATTTATCTAAACGGCACCGTCACGACGCCAGACACGGTCTTCACCACGGAAGATTCGACCTGCACCGTCATCTAGGCCGAATTTGTTTCGCGCTCTTACCCACAACGGACTCGTACTGAAGCTGAAAAGGCCGTCGGGATCACTCTCGACGGCCTTTGTTCCTAGCCCGGTTGCCCAAGGTTGGGGAGTTTCGCTGCCGTTCGCTCCTCGTTTCCCCGGCATTCAATCCACGCACCGGTTCAATGTTCGCAAACCTGGCCCGGTTTGCACTGATACGTGACCGTCACCTGCGGATCGGGCGCCAGCGGCACCTTGCACGTCTGGTTGTCTCCAGAACTTTCCACGATTTCGCACTGAGCGGAAAAGAGTGCTTTTGCATTCTGATTCGGAGTGGCAATAAGCTTTATAGGCCCAGCGAACGTCTTACTCGCCGTGCCCGCGCCATCTACGGAGAGTCCAGGCGGTTCGCTCTTCACGTGCCCGCTCGCCCCATCCTCAACGCCAGTAACGGCAATGGTGATCCCGGGCATTTTCCAACTGACACATGACGTGTACGGGCATGACGGCGTCACTTTAGGGTATTCCAGCTGATCCTTATACGGCTCGGGATAGAACGAAAATAAGTTGGGTCCGATTTCGGCCTGGAAGCCGCATGATTTCACTGCATGCTGCGGATGAAATACATGCGCGTCGGCAGGGGAACTAAGCACAGTATCGGTGGTGAATCCCTGGATTGCGGCTCCGCACGGCCCGAACTGACACTGCGAGCCGGAACACGGAGTTGAGTGGCCGTACATCGTGCACGCCTTACCGAGCAAGCGACGGAGTCGTCGTCCTGGGCGGGAACTGCAACTGCAAAGCTCAAAAGCAACGCGCCAATCAAGGTGATCTTCCGTCTCTCTTACCTAGTGCGCGCGGAACATCATTTCGTTTCGGATTCAAGTAAACGAATGGAATCGTAGTTGCGTAGGTCGGTGCGGCGCGGGCGCCCTCGGCCGCGAAACCGCAAAGCGATTTCGGTTGGCGCACTCCGCCTCTTATATTACACCGACGCCGGCCGCAGCTCCTCGGGATGGTCTCGCAAATAACAGAGCAAGCGCTGTTTCTTCTCTCTGCCACGTTCGGATACACCCTCGATGCCTTCGTGGCAGCACGTGAAGCCTTGTAAGTGAGGAGATACGCGTTCGTAGATCAGCGCCCACGACTTCTTTACCGCGGAAAGAGAGACGCCAAGTTCGTCGGCAAGTTCAGGATCAGTCCCACCGCGCAACGCGGTCAGCAGGAGGCGCTGCTCGCTAGGACGAAATCCGAAACGTGACGGTTGGTACAGAAAGATCGACCCGATCCACGAACCGGCGCGCGAGAGCGCGAGCTGTCGAGTCATGCCGATGAAGTGTGGCTTCGCCAACGCTTCTTCGACGGAGCACGGTAAGTTCACATACTGCCCGTTGGCATCGAGGAACATGGCGCCACCATGAGCACTCGAAAGCAGTTGTTCGACGTTGACACACTGCGACAGGACTTCCTTCAGCAGAAATCCTCGATGTTGCTCGACAAACGCGCTAACGGTCGCGACATTGACTTCCACTCGCAAAAAATCTTCCGAACGAACGATGCCCTCCCAGACGAGGAGGTTGAGCCCGCCATCCGCGTTCGCTTCTCGTGTCTCTTTGTCGGAAAGGAGCGGGGACTGGCCGTGCACAATGCGCTCGGTGATCGCGGGACCTGCCCAGCGTCGGGGTGCCTTCTTGAGCTCCTCAAAAAATTCGTCGCGAACAAAAGCGCTGACGGCGGCCCCAAGAATTTTCTCTTTCGTACCGACAACCTCTTCGAACACCACCGCGCGAAAGGCTTCGCGGCCCAGCAGACCGAGCCACACAGAGTTCAGTTCGTGGATTGTGGAACCGTATCTCGGACCGAGAACGGGATGGGCAGTGACAATGCCGACACACTCGCGAACATCCTTCGGCCGCATCGGCCGCCACTGGATCCCCATCCTTAGACTCCTCCGCTACGCCCGGAACTGAGTAGTCTTTTAGGCCAGTTGCTTATATCACTGGCATACGCATAATTCCATGCCAATTCGGGGCGAAGTCTTCCCTTCTTCCCTCTTGGCCGAGGCGCCCGGCCAGTGTGGTCTCAGCCAAATGCAATAAGCATGCGGCAGGCACCCTAAACATCTTTGCGAATCCCGTGTCACCCCAGACAAAGGGCGACATACCAAGGCTGTCGTGCCTTGTCGGTTGCTTTGAAGCCGGAAGCATCCGATAACGCGGCAGTGCTCGGGCGGCAGCCTTCGGGATAGAGCGTGCAAACCATTGGCTGCGCGCCGATGTGCACGAGAAAGCATCCGTGTCCCTGTCGTGTGGGCCAGGTTTCTTCGCAAGGCAAGACTATCTTGCAGTCACAGAGGAGAAGTTATGGCGATTTCGTCAAGAAAAGCTCGTAAGAGCCGCTTCGTCACGCGCTTAGCTTGGGCCGCAGCGCTGCTACTGTTGACCGCCACTTATGTTATGGCGGATCCGATGGTTGTGAACTGCGATCAGGGCCAGTCCATCAATCGGATGCTATCCAAGCTGGAAAAACACACTCCGGCTACCGTTATGGTGAAGGGAACCTGCACCGAATACGTCCTGGTGAACGGATTCGAGGGCCTGACCTTGAAAGCTCTTCCGGGAGCCACCTTGCAGCAGCCGAGCAAGGATCCGAGCAATGGCCTCGTCATTCACGTTCTGCAGATCCTTGCCTCGCGCGGTGTCACGGTCGATGGTTTCACGATTCACTCCGGACCCTCCGCCCTGGCGGACGTCGGCATTGGCAAGAATAGTATCGACGTCGAATTGCACAACCTCACCGTCGATGGCCCCAGTGTCTTCGGGATTTTTGTCTACGAAAGCAGCCAGGTGTCGCTCGCCCGAGTAACGGCCCGGGACCCTGGTTATGCGACGGTCGGCGTCGCCGACCTCTCTGATGTACACATCGAGAGCTCTCTGTTCGAGAACACAACCGGCGCTCAATGGCACGTGGGGATGGAAGTCGACTCCGGACACGTCACCATCCAAACAACCACTATTCGTGACATGACGATCGGCATCGACATTAACGCCCACGGCAGTGTCGATATCCAGAGTTTCAACTCCTACTACCCGATCGTCCAGCCAACTGACGTCTTCATCGAGAACCCCGCCGGGACCAATTTCTACGGCGTTAACGTCGGAAACGGCTCCATGCTGAACCTGGGTGACACCAAGCTGCGCATTACGGGAGCTGGCCAGCCTTGGGGTGCTGAGACCGGAGGGGTCTCGGTCAATGGTGGGATTCTAAGCGCCGGCGTTAACCTCATCGTCTCCGGAAGCCAGGGCCAGGGTGTCTACCTAAGCGGGAATTCTCACGCTAGCCTTGCCGGTTCCAGCATCACTGGAAGCGGCCACGGGGGGCTGGTCGTGACGAACCTGTCCACAGCCTCCGTGTCCGCCGCGCCCAGTCCGCTGACCCAAATCAGCGGGAACGGCACCGACCTGTTCTGCGACTCGAAGTCCGTCATCACCGGTGCAATCAACATCGTCAATGCGGTCAGCGTGCAGTGTGGGAACTTGCTGCCTGGCGATAACGAAGGCACGCCTTAAGAGAACGACGATGGACCCTCATCGTCAGAATTGGACGATTGGTGTATTGTCCTCGATATACCGGACAGCCGTGTAAGTCCTCACCCCATTGACAGGAGCAACTATGAAGAAATTGTCACTACTCACCCTGATCCTGGCAGCCAGCGCGGCGTGGGCGCAGTTCCACTACACATCGCTCGATTTTCCGGGCGGAGATATCACCACTGCGCGCGGCATCAACAACCGCGGCGACATCGTTGGCACTTACCGTATCCCGACGGCGCCGCCGCGTCATGCTTTGCTGATTCACCACGGACAGTATCTTCCCCTGGCTCCGTCCACACTGCTCGGTACCTATTACAGCGAGGCTTTCAAGAGCAACGACCGTGGTGATGTGGTCGGCGTGTACATTGGAGATGACGACCTTACCCATGGTTTCTTGCTGCGCGGCGGCTCTGTGACCACGCTCGACTTTCCCGGCGCGACCGACACATATGCCTACGGCATCAATTCCTCTGGAACAGTCGTCGGTTACTGGGACATCCTGGATGCGCTGGGCAATGTCCTCGTCTACCACGGGTTTCTCTGGAAGAACGGTGCTTTTTCGGAGGTGAACTTTCCGGGATCCGGCGATTCGGCGGTTTTGGGGATCAACGCCGCAGGGGATTACGTCGGCGTGTGGGATTCGGGAGTCACTTCGCCAACCGGACACGGCTTCCTAAATTCCAAAGGGCAGTTCACCAGCTTCGATTTTCCGGGCGCCACCGTCACTCAAGCCGACGACATCAATGAACCTGGTCGGATCGTCGGAACTTATATCGACGCGAGCGGGGCGATTCACGGATTTCTTAAGATCCACGATGCCTATAGCGCTATCGACTTTCCCGGCGCCCCCTCTACGTTGGCCTGGGGCATCAACAATAAGGGGCAAATCGTCGGCGTCCATCGCGATACGGTAGGCGGCCTGCCGCGAGGCTTCATCGCCTCGCAGGACCAATAGGCGAAAGTGTGGCGCGGGCGCCCTCGCCCGCGGAAAGTATCCTTGCAGTGCCTCATCGCGCGAAGAAGACCCTGCGCCATCGCGTGTTGTGTTTTCGCCCTCATCGTACGAGACGTAATCGAGTAACGCATCCCCGCTGAAGGCTCCGCAACAAGTCTCTTCAACTTTTCTGCTACTCTTGCATCCCATCCGAAAGAGGAGAACGCATGCGAAAACTTCTGCCAACAATCCTGCTGTGTCTTGTTCCTCTGCCCGTCTTTTCTCAGGAGCAATCTTCCGGCAATCCATTCAGCACCATCAACAAGCATCTCTACGAAAGAACCAAGGGTATCCTGCTGCGCTCCGCAGAAAAAATGCCGGAGGAGAATTACAACTTCAAGCCTGCCGACACCGTGCGCACCTTCGGTCAGATCGTCGGACACTTGGCCGACGCCCAGTATCTGTTCTGCTCCACAGCTTCGGGCGACAAGAATCCGGGATTAAACATCGAGAAGACCAAGACTTCGAAAGCCGACCTGATTGCCGCACTGAAGGAAGGGTTCGCCTACTGTGACAAGGTGTACGACTCCATGACGGACGCGGCAGCCACTCAAACCGTGAAGTTTTTCGGCAACGATTTGCCGAAGTATGCCGTTCTTAGCGTCAGCAATGGCCACAACATGGAACACTACGGAAACCTCGTCACTTACATGCGAATTAAAGGCATTGTCCCTCCCACGAGTGAGCAGCAAGGAGCCGCGCCTCCGCCCAAGCAGGACAAGAAATGACGCCGGGTAATCTATCCAAGGCAGGTGCCCCAGGTTCGCGTCCGTTCTTTGGACGCTAACCTGGGATTCCGCACCTCTCAACTTTCTCGAGTACTTTCCGAACAACGCAAACCCATTCACCGCCTCAATCCCTTACGCAGCCCCTCGTTTTGTTTTCGATCGCAACGTGCGGAACGTAATCGAGTAACGCATCTCGTCGACGGCGGGAATACTGTGCTGCCATCCGGACCGCGCCACGCCGCGAATGACATAAATCGATCGCGGCTCCAACCGGATTGACAGAACTTTGCCCGGAAGATTCTTGCCCGGCGTTTGGGGCTTCAGCCGCATGCGGCAGGCGCTGCCCAGCGAGATCCCTACGATGACTCCAAATTGCGGCGCATCGCGATGCCATCCGATCGGTGTACCCACCGAGTATTCCGACACCATGGCCTGCACAAGCTCGTCCGCCGGTAGCCCGGCGAACTCCGCGGCGCGCTCTCGCACACCAACCAGGAACTCCGGAACCGGCTGGGCCGTCTCGCTAGGCTCACGGGTGTTGATGTCATAGTTCACACCGTAACGAACAATGCGTCGTCTCGCGATATATCCGTGATAGTCATAAGCCACAAACTCCAGCCCATGAAAAATGTGCACAAGTTTTGCTTCTTCTGCGTTTGTTAAGAATTCGTCACGATACAAGAATCCTTCGGGCATTTCCTCCGCGCGAGCAAACTTCACCGCAGCCATCGATTACTTGACCCCCCAACTCAAATTTCACAATCTGTTAACTTGACCCGCCTCCCGTGGCCCGAAGATTGGGGCCCAGCGTTAACTTCCAGGAGGACCCTCCCACGTGAAAACAATCTTGCTCCGTAGTGTGTTCGGTGCATTCGCTCTCTTACTGATCACCGCCTCGATCTCTCAGTCGCAAACTTCGCTCCTTGCGGTCGGCACACTCGATAAGTCCGCGGCCGGAAACTTTCAGGATCTCTCCGGCCTGACCTATCCACTCGAAAACGGCGTGCGAGCCAACGAACTCGGCGGCTTCGGTTCGGCGATCGCCAACGCCGGCGGCTACACCTTCCTCGCGTTGCCGGACCGCGGACCCAATGCTGTCTCCTATGACTCGAGTATCGACGACACCGTAAGCTACATCAACCGCTTCCACACCGTAACAATGGATCTCTCCCGCAACAACAGTCATACCGGTTTGCCGTTCAAGCTCACGCCAGGACGCCGCCGGAGGCAAGGCGCAAGGCAAGCTGCTGCGCATCGTCACCTTTGACATCGCCAGCGGAAAGGCTACGCATCAGTACGGGTACCTGCTCACCACCGGCACCGGCGTGAGCGAGATTCTCGCCCTCAACAATCATGAACTTCTCGTCGACGAACGCGATGGCCACGGCCGCGCCAATGGCGACGACGCAGTGGTCAAGCAACTCTTCAAGATTGACCTCCACAACGCGGTCGACATCAGCAACATGGACGCGACCACGGCTCTGCCCAACGCCGTCGGCAAAACTCTCTTCCTCGACATCGTCCAGGTACTGACAGCGAACGGAATTACAGCAGGCAACATCCCCGCGAAAATTGCAGGGATCTCCTTCGGTCCCGCCGTGTCGGTCGGCAAATCCAAGGTTCACACTCTCTGGGTCGCCAACGACAACGACTTCCTAGAGACCGTTCCTGATGCCAGCGGGAACGATATTCCCAACGACAACCAATTTTTCGTTTTCGGATTCACTGACGCAGATCTGGGCGGCTCCGTCTACGCTCCACAGCAAGTGAAGTCGCTGTTTTAGGATCGGGTGTAGAAACTTCGGGTGCCCCACCCTTCCCGCGCTTTTTTGCGGGAGGGTGGGATTCCACGACTCTAGCCTCTTTAGCTCCCATCACCGAAGACCGATTCCCCCTCCTACCCCCTTAACTCCTCCCACGCCTCCTGGTACTTCTCATACTTCAACCGCCTCCTCCGACTCCCCGGATACAGTTTCACCGACCGCACCTACTTCACCGCATTCACCGGAAGCACATACCACGCGCTCTCCGGCATCACATGCGCCACCAGCGCATCGATCTCTTTCGCCTGATACGCGCGCAACGCGTGATTGTGCGCGCGCAAGCTGTAGGCCCCGTCTTTCCCCTTCCTGTGCGCCGACTTCACCTGCACTCGGCACAGCTTCGCGCCCGACTGCGTGATGAAGTCATACGGATCACTATCGCCCCACGGCTTCGCCACTGTGAACCCCAGCTCAGACGCCTTCGCTACGAACGCCGCCTCCGCAATCTCACCGAGGCGTTTGCCCGTCATCCGGCGACGCCGCCGCGTCTCCGCCGCTGCGCAAATCTCAATCACCACCCTTCGCCGACCGACATCTCTGGATGCCCCACCCTCAACGCGTTCTTTGCGTTAGGGTGGGAATTTCCCGACGACCGGCGACCAATGACCGACGACCTTTCTATGACTCCTACCAACTCGATTACCTCAGCACTTTCCATAAATCCCCATCTCCTGTATGAAACGCCCAAAAGGCGCAAACAGCCCCTCCGGACGCTTTCGTCCGAAGAGGCTTCCCGAGCCCTTCGAGCTATATATAAATCGTCGTGTATAGCTCACTTACGTGTCAACCGAAATCGCACAGTCCTGGAGGCTCCTATTCCCATTTTGGGACTGCAGAATGGAGCCATGCCGTGTGGCGCGCACACTCCTGTGCGCGTGTGTATCAGGTGCCTCGGTTTCGAGCTTCCCCTCACACTTAGATCCGTCTCGACTGGCGTCGCAGAAACAAGCGAATCCCTGGCAGCATCCTCGTGTGCAGGGAGAGTCCTCTCCGTCCACGCGAACATCTGCGGACCGCACACTCCGTTTATTCTGGAATGTGACTGCAATGCCCGACGCACAACCCAAGGCTCCGCTTCGAATGGGATTCCTCCGGCGTTTTATTCGATGGTTGGTCATCGACGTCGCAATTCTTTGGTCGCTGGCCGCGCTGATCCTTATGACTGCCCGCTGGATCGATCCACCCACAACCGCGGTGCACATCCAGCGTCGCTTGCAGGCCTGGGGTCACGACACGCCGTATCGCAAACGCTACCAGTTCATTCCGCTCAGCCAAATCTCGCCCGATCTCCAGCACGCCGTCATCGCCGCCGAGGACGCGCGCTTCTACCAGCACCATGGCTTCGATTGGCACGAGGTCCAGATCGCGGCGCAGGAGGATTTGGAGGGCGAGCGCACTCGCGGAGCTTCTACCATTACGCAGCAACTCGTCAAAAACTTGTTCTTCGGAACGGGCCGCTCTGTCCTCCGCAAAGGCGCAGAGGTCACCTTGGTGCCGGTGGCGGAATTCGTGCTCGGCAAAAAGCGCATTCTGGAGATCTACCTCAACGTGGTGGAATGGGGTCCAGCGATTTATGGTGCAGAGGAGGCTTGTCGTTACTACGATAAGACCGCAGCCCGAAGTGTCGACCGTCAACAGGCGGCGCGCCTCGCAGCAATCTTGCCGGCTCCCCTGAAGCGACGCCCCGAGCGGATGAATCGCTATAGCGTCATCATCCTGGACCGCATGGGGAGATTGGGGTGGTAATTGCGAATTGTGTGGCGCGGGCGCCCTCGCCCGCGAGGCTTACCCGCGAATTTGTTTATCTGTCACCGACATCTCGTTATGAAGTTCGGCCGAGTGCCACAGCCAAGTGATGTCTTCCGAACACCCGAAGACCGATCACCAAACACCGCTTTTGCCGACGACCAACAACCAACGAACCGGTTCTCAAAAAGGAAAAGGCCGTCGAGATTTCTCTCAACGGCCTTTATTTATGCCGGCGATGACCTACTCTCCCACACACTTTCGCGTGCAGTACAATCGGCCCGGCGGGGCTTAACTTCCGTGTTCGGGATGGGAACGGGTGGATCCCCCGCGGTAAGATCACCGACAAGTCGCAGCTGTCAGCTTTCAGCTCTCAGCAACTTCGTGCTGCGCCGACTTCAGAGCTGAAGCCCAGCAACTTGTGATCCCCAGCCGCTCAAAGGGCAACTCCCAAAACTGAGAGCTGACAGCTGATGGCTGAGAGCGATTCTCAAAGATCGTGAGGTCCAATGCCTCACAACTGAATAGATTGGGTGCTAGCTAGTAGCCAGTGGCTAGTAGCTAGCGGCTTTCTTTGTTCAAGGCTCGAAAATTCCGTCGGCGCCCAGAGGTCAGCGTCTCTTTGTTGCTCGTGCCCCAGATTCGGGGAGAGCAAGAAACTTGCAATCGCCTCAGCTCAGGTTTTAGCTGAGGACTGAGAGCTGAGAGCTGACGACTGGTTTTTACTGCACCGAGTAAATTTTATGGTCAAGCCGAACGGGCGATTAGTACTGGTAAGCTACACGCATCACTGCGCTTCCACTTCCAGCCTATCAACCAGGTAG
>Ga0126371_10002800_pt1 | contig 15121 bp, 15 predicted proteins | sample PanSoiMetaPlot_4_FD_110145 | JGI IMG/M metagenome (GOLD analysis project Ga0126371, IMG submission 110145) | Tropical forest soil microbial communities from Panama - MetaG Plot_4 | ecosystem: Environmental > Terrestrial > Soil > Tropical forest > Bulk soil | place: Panama | collected 2016-02-17 | reverse complement strand
ATCGCGCGATGCGCTGGACCCTCCTCACTCCTGATTCAGCATTGGTGGAGAAGCTGCGCGCCGAAGCAAAGCTATCTCCGGTAGTGGCCCGCCTGCTGGCGCTGCGCGGAATTAAAGATGCCGCCGAGGTCGAGCGCTATTTGTCGCCAACGGTCGCGCTCCTGCATTCGCCCTACCTGATGACCGGCCTGCGCGAAGCCGTGGAGCGCCTGGCAGCGGCCATCGCCAACCGCGAGCAGATCCTGATCTACGGCGACTATGACGTCGACGGCACAACCGCTGTGGTCATCCTCAAGACCGCCATCGAGCTGTGCGGCGGTACAGCCGCTTTTCACGTTCCTCACCGGATCAAAGAGGGCTACGGAATCAAGGATGATGTAATCGAACGGGCCGCGGCCGCAGGCGTGAAGCTGGTGATCAGTGTCGATACGGGAATCAGAGCTTTTCAGGCGGCGGAGACGGCACGGCGCGTCGGCATCGATCTGATCGTGACCGATCATCACCTGCCCGAGGTGAATGAAGGCGTTCCCCGGGCGTTGGCAGTGTTGAATCCGAACCAGCGCGGTTGTGACTATCCCTGCAAAGAGCTTTGTGGCGCAGGAGTGGCGTTCAAGGTAGCGCAGTCATTGCTGGCCAAATTCAAGGATCAGCGCGATCAGGACCGCCTTATTCCTTCGTTCCTCAAGATGGTCGCAATCGCAACCATCGCGGATGCTGTTCCGCTCGTGGGAGAGAACCGCGCGATTGCCAAGCTTGGCCTCGAAGGTTTGCGGCGACCGGTGAATGGCGGGCTGAAGGCGCTGATGGAGGTTTCCGGACTGGCCGGCACCGGACGCGCTCTCGGCGCCGGTGATGTGGGTTTCCGTCTCGGCCCGCGCATCAATGCGGCCGGCCGGATGGATGTTGCGCGCGACGTGATCGAACTGTTCACCTCGCGCGATCCGGAGCGGTGCCGCAGCATCGCCGAGAAGCTGGATCAGCTAAACACAGAGCGCCAGAGCGAAGAAGCACGGATTTTTGCGGAAATCGAGTCACAGCTCACCGCAGAGCCTGATCTGAGCGACAAATTCTGCATGGTCTTCGATGGTGAAGGATGGCACCGTGGCGTGGTGGGCATTGTGGCATCGCGCGTAGTCGAGAAGACCGGACGTCCTGCGCTGGTAGTGGCACGAGACGGCGAGGAGTCGCATGGTTCGGGCCGCTCGATCTCAGCTCTGCATCTGCTGGAAACACTGGAATCCTGTCGCGAACTCTTTACTCGCTTCGGCGGGCACGCTCATGCAGTCGGCTTTGCCCTGCCCAGCGCCTCTTTGCCGGCGTTGAAGCAGCGGGTCAATGACTTCGCGCGCAGCCGCTTGTCGCCAGAGGATCTTCTGCCGCAATTGGAAATCGATGCGCAGGTTCCACTAGCCGAGATCACGCCGGAGTTGCTGGAGAGCGTGCGCAGACTTGAGCCATTCGGCCAGGGAAATCCGGAGCCGGTATTTGCGTCGGAGGGCGTCAGCCTGCTGCTTCCGCCGCAAGTGATCAAGGAAAAACACATCAAATTAAGGGTGAACCAGAGGCAGCCTGGAATGAAGAACAGCTACAACTATGAAGCGATGGGCTGGCGCATGGCCGGCCGCATCCAATCCGATCCTTTACAACCCGGCGAGAAACTGGACGTTGCTTTTACTGTCACCATGAACCTCCACCCTGAGTTCGGAGGACTGGAGCTGACACTGGCGGACTACAGGCGGTCGTCGGCGAATTCTGTTTACAGCCAATCGGCGCAGGCGATATAGTCCGCTTCATATGCCAGACAACATGATCTTCTGCTCGCGCTGCGGGTCCCAGAACCTTGCCGATGCAAAGTTCTGCCAGAAATGCGGAACAGCAATGTCATCAGGCTTGCCTGCCACAGCCGGCATGTCGCCGGCGCCCCCGCCTCCTGCAATGCAATACTCTCCAGTGCCGGTGCAGCCGGTGCGATATCAACCCGTGGCTCCCTCACCCTATGGAGGGTTCTGGCTTCGTGTTCTGGCCTATTTTCTCGACTACTTAGTCGTCAGCCTGGTGAGTACACCGCTGTTTTTTATCTTCCTGTTCCCCACAATCGCTCGCTTCGTTCAGCAAGCAAATGAGAACCGGGAGCCGTCGCCGGAGATGATCGCATCGCTCATCGGCCCAATTCTGATTTTTAGCTTGATTGTAGGTGCGGGCCAGTGGTTATACGATGCGCTGCTGACCAGTTCCTCCTGGCAGGGGAGCATTGGCAAGAGAATCGTTCATCTCAAAGTCACCGACGAGGCCGGCAACCGCATCTCTTTTGCTCGCGCCACCGGCCGCTACTTCGCCAGGATCGTCTCTTTCGCGATCATGTACGTGGGAGTCATCATGGTGGCCTTCACGGATAAAAAGCGCGGACTCCACGACATGATGGCCGGCACTCTGGTGTGGAAATATTGACTTGCCTGACGTAGCTCTGCAGGGAGCGGGCTATTTTAGGTTCGTTTACTATGAAGGCAGATGGCGCTTGATCCCAAGACTCTGAGGAAGTTGTTTGCCGCGGGAGCGATCCTGGCTGTGCTGATCGCAGTCGGATTCTACGCCTACAACCTGGTGAAGCTCAGAAAGGCCGCCCGCAGCAGGGTTCCCAGGAACATCCCCGAAGGCGTCGCTCAGAGCGCGCAAGGATTCACCTACTCCCACTCTGAGGGCGGAAAGACGATCTTCACCATCCACGCAGCCAATTTTCGTCAGTACAAGGAAGACGGCCGCGCAGAAATGCACGATGTGAGCATTATTGTGTACGGGCGCGAGCAGGACCGTTCCGACCAGATTTACGGTTCAGATTTCCAGTACGATCCGCGGACGGGCGATGTGAGCGCGGTGGGCGAGGTGCACATCGATCTGCAAGCCGCATCCACCAGCGGCGCAGTCAACCAGACTCCGGATCAGGAGACAAAAAATCTCATCCATGTGAAAACCAGCGGTCTCACATTCAACAGGAACACGGGCCTGGCGAGCACCAGCAGCAAGATTGAGTTCAGGATTCCGGAGGCCAGCGGATCGGCGATCGGCGCTACTTATGATTCCCACGGCAGCGTTCTCGTGCTGAAGTCTGCTGTCAATGTAGTCAGCACTGACAAACAAAAAGTCTCCGTCAACGGGCAAAGCGCGACCATTACGAAAGACCCGCGCAAAATCGTTCTACAAATGGCAAAGGTGGAATCGCCGCCGCGCACGATAACCGCGGACAGAGTGACTGTTCTTCTGCGCGACGACAACACGGTTGCCCGCGTGCTCGGCTCGGGGAATCTGCATATCGTGCAGGCGGGCCAGAAGGGATTTGAGGCGAGAGCGCCTGAGGGCGAAATCCTCATGGCCGGCACAAACCAGCTGCGCACCGGGTCGCTTTCGGGCGGGGTTGAGTTCACCGGCCAGGGAGAGTCGCCGTCGCAAGGCAAGGCTGCTCGCGTGCTTGTTTCGTTTGGCGCTCAGAACCAAGTGACAAAAGCCAGGGCAGAAGGTGGAGTCGACTTCTCTCAGAAGGGACCTTCCAGGACGCAGCAGATCCTTGCACCAGCAGTGGACGTGGTCGTTAGCGGCGGCAAAAAGGTAGAACGAGCGATCACCTCAGGCGGTCCTGCGCAACTGGTTCTGGCTGAGAAATCAGCAACCAATAAGATCACCGCAGGCCAATTTGAGGCCAAATTCAACTCCCAGAACCGAGTGAGCTCGGTGGTCGGCAGCTCAGGAACAAAGCTGGTCACAACGACTCCGGGCCAGCCGGATCGCGCCACTACGAGCCAGGACTTGACCGCCTCCTTTGATGAGAAAGGAGAGATCAGCGGAGCCGAGCAGAGCGGCGACTTCCGTTATCAGGAGGGACAACGGAGTGCCTGGGCGGAAAAAGCGAGGTACGCGCCGGCGGGTGAAATGTTTTTTCTGAGCGGCTCGCCGCGAATTGTCGACTCAGGCATCACCATTACGGCAGATACGCTGCAGATCAGCCGCAGTAGCGGCACAGCCATCGCCCAGGGGAACGTGAAGAGCACTTACACCGACCTGAAAGCCCAGCCCAACGGCGCGATGCTGGCCTCGTCAGACCCGATCCACGTTACTGGAACAACGGCAACTGCCAATCGGGGAGCCGGAGTGGCCCATTACACGTCGGCCCGACTGTGGCAGGGCAGCAATATTATCCAGGCCCCCGGCATCACCTTCGACAAGCCGCACCGCAGCCTGCAGGCTCAGGGAGACGAGAGTGGCCGGGTAAGCGCGGTGTTCGTCTCACCAGCGGATAAAAACCGTAAAGCAGCACCGGTAAATGTCACTTCAGACAAGCTCACTTATGTGGATAACGACCGAAAGGCCGTCTTTAGCGGTAACGTGGTGCTCAGAAGTGAGGAGACCACTATCACCGCAGAGACGGTGCAGGCTCTTCTGCTTCCGCGGGGAAGTGGAAGTGATTTACAGGCCGGAAATCGGCTGGATCGTATTGTGGCACAAGGGGATATCCAGATTGAGCAGAAGAACCGGAAAGCCACGGGCGCACGCCTGGTGTATACGGCTGCAGAGGAAAAATTCGTGCTGACGGGATCGCCAGGACACCGTCCTAGCATTTTTGATGCCGAACACGGCCAAATCTCGGGTGATTCGTTGACTTTCTTTTCTCACGATGGTAGGGTGCTGATAGGTGGCGGTGAAAGAACCCAACCTTCCACAGAAACCAGGATTCAAGGCGCGAGCGCGAAGTAAATGCAAACTCTGGCCACGGACGACATCGCGAAATCGTACCGCGGCCGCCGAGTTGTAAACGGCGTCAAACTCCACGTCAATCAGGCTGAGGTGGTAGGCCTTCTGGGCCCAAACGGGGCCGGCAAGACTACGACTTTCTATATGACCGTGGGCCTGGTGCCTCCCGATAGCGGCAGGATTCTGGTGGATGGGACCGACATCACTGACGTGCCGATGTATTTGCGGGCACGCAATTATGGCATCAGCTATCTGCCGCAGGAGCCCTCGGTTTTCCGTAAGCTCACGGTGGAAGAAAACATTATGGCAGTGCTGGAAGTGCAGCCAGTCTCCTGGCAGGAGCGGCGGCGTAAGCGCGACCAGCTGATCGACGAACTGGGGCTGGGGCACATCCGCAACAACATGGGATATGCACTTTCCGGCGGCGAGCGACGGCGCGTTGAGATTGCCCGCGCCCTGTGCATTGCACCCAAGTTCATTCTGCTTGACGAGCCTTTTTCCGGGATCGATCCGATCGCTGTGCTCGACTTGCAGAAGATTATTTTTGACTTGAAAAGCAGCGGGATCGGACTGCTGATTACCGATCACAACGTAAGGGAAACGCTTTCGGTCACCGATCGCGCTTACATCATCAACGAGGGAAGAATCTTTCGTACCGGAACGCCGGAACAACTCGGCAACGATCCGGAAGTAAAGCGCGTCTATCTGGGCGAGAGCTTCTCGTTCGTATAAGCGGCAGAGCTCAAAATCAGGGAGGAGAGCTGCCGAAAAAGCAAGAAGCGCCGAATTACGACAGTACCCTTTTTCTACGTACCGGCTGAGGGATAATAGAAGGAACAGAGCCACACAATCGGAATGGTCTTACTCCAGAACAAACTGAACCTGAAAGTCGCGCAGAAACAGATTCTGACGCCGGGATTGGTGCAGATGGTCAGCGTGCTCGCGCTGAACAAGCTCGAGCTGCGCGAGATGATCAACACCGAAATGGTGGAGAATCCGGTTCTGGAAGAGCTTGATTCCTCAGTCCCTCTGCTGGACGAAGTGGCCGGCAGGGAAGAGGCTAAAGAGCGGGAAGAGCGGGAAGACACGGATACAAAAGACGGGAAGGAAGAGACCATCGCTGAGGCAGACAAGAAGGATCCTTTCGATGAAATTGATTTTGGGTCTTTCTTCCGCGATTATCTCGATCCCGGTTACCGCAGTTCGGCCGACATGGAAGAGATCGAGCGGCCGTCGTTTGAGAATTTTCTTTCCAAACCCGCCAATCTTACCGACCACCTCATGTGGCAGCTGGGTTCGGTGGTGGTGCGGCCTGAAGTCCGCGCCGCGGCGGAGCTGATCATCGGCAACCTGAACGAGGATGGCTACCTGACAGCTTCTGCAGATGAGTTGCTGGGCGTCGCCAAAGCGGAAATCGACGTTGAAACGGCGACCTCGGAGTCTGTGGAACCGGAGTCCGCGCACGATGAAGCTGACGTGCAGAATTCTGACCAGCAGTCTTCCGGGGCAGATGAGCCGGCGAACAAGAACGTCGCTCAGGAATCTCCGATTCAGCTTGTTGTTTCCCACACTCCATCGCCTGAAGCCAGCGCCAAAGAACACCACAACGGGTTTGTTCCGGTCCTGCAGTTCAAGCGTGAAGACCTGAGGGAAGCGATTCAGCTGGTCCAGAATTTTGATCCACCGGGAGTGGCTGCGCGCGACTTACGCGAGTGTCTGTATGCCCAGCTCCTGCACCTGCAAAAGACGCGCGAGATGGAAGGCTCCGACGATCCGGAAAACGATCAAGTCGTTGAAGACGCTCTGAAGATCGTCGATACCCAGCTTCATTTCTTGCAGAACAAGCAATACAAGGAAATCGCCCGCGCCATTACACGTCCAATGGATGCTGTCATACAGGCGCACGAATTTATTCGCACCCTCGATCCCAAGCCGGGCCTGCGTTACAACAAGATTGAAGCCAAGCTCATCGAGCCGGATGTGGCCTTCGTGAAGCACGGGGAAGAATATCTGGTGCTCATGAACGATGAGGACCTTCCCCAGCTGCGCGTGAGTCCCACCTACCGCCGGCTGCTCCACCAGAATCAGGGAGTGGAGAAGGACGTGAAGTCCTACGTGAAGGAACGCTACAAATCTGCGGTGCAGCTTATAAAAAACATCGAGCAGCGCAGGCAGACGATTCTGAAAGTCTGCTATGCGATCATTGCCCGCCAGCGTGAGTTCCTCGACGTTGGCATCGATATGCTGAAGCCGATGATGATCAAGGAAGTGGCTGAGGAAATCGGCGTGCATCCATCGACCGTGAGCCGCGCGGTGGCGAATAAGTACGTTCACACGCCCCAGGGCGTTTACGAACTGCGCTACTTTTTCTCAGAGAGCGTTCAGGGGCCGGAAGGCGCGGGCACATCGCTGCTGATCCTGAAGAGACGAGTGAAAAAACTGATTGAAGAGGAAGATCCTGCGCATCCGCTGACGGATGAGCAGATCACCAAGGTTTTACAGTCCCAGGGCATCCAGGTCACGCGACGGACCGTGGCCAAGTACCGTGAAGACATGAAGATTCCCAGCACACACCAAAGGAGGGTGAAGAACTGAGTCACTGAAGCGCAGCCGCACGGGGGCTGGCGTTTCTGTTGGCAACAAAGCCGCCTGTCCATGCCGTTCATGAGGCACCAGGTCAGACGACTCCAGATGGATGTACCCAGGAGGGAGTCAATGAATGTGGAATACACTGGCCGGCAATTTGAAATCACTCCCGCAACCCGCAAGCAGGTCGAAGCCGGGCTCGAAAAAATCAAAAAACTTCTAGGCAGCAGCTTTGAGACCCATGTGGTCCTCTCAGCGGAGAAACACCGCCTGATCGCGGAAATCACGGTCACGGTGCGCAATCACGCGCCGATCGTAGGACTCGCCCAGGCCGGCGAGATGAGCGTGGCCATCAACAATGCTCTGGACCGCATCGAGCGCCAGGCGGTCAAATACAAGACGCGCTGGAAGAGCAAAAAACGCGCCGCGCGGAAACGTCACGAGCAAAACGAAGAGCAGCAGGAGCAGCGGGAAGTATCCGTTGCGATTGCCGTGGGCGGCGACGTCAAGACCGCGGTTCCGCTCAAAGTGCATTCCTTCCCCAATACTGTCAAATTCACGGAAACGCATATCGTCCGCAGCACCGAGTCCGTTTCCTTGAAACCGCTTACGTTGGAAGAGGCAGTAAAAGAGGCGGAATTTCGCGATCGCGAGGTATTTGTCTTCCGCGATATGCACGGCAGAGTCAAAGTGCTGCATCGCAAGAAGGACGGCAAGATGGAACTTATCGAAGCGCCGTAATCGAAGGTTCGAGAGCTTTGGAAGGGCGCCTTGTAGGCGCCCTTCGGCTTCTATCAACTGTAGCTCAGCTTGGGATACCAATCTGTGCCGCGGCCTTCAGGCGTGAAATCGAACATGTTCCACAACGGCCAGATCATGTCCACATGACGGCCGTCCATTCCCGGTTCGGGAGGAGCAAAGAGCAACTCCGTCTGGTAAAAGTGGTAAATCCTGCCTTCGCGTCGACGAAACACGTTCAAGGAAGGTAGCTGATTGCCTTTTGCATTCTCGCCTTGATAATCGCGATTGTAGCTGTTGTTGGCTGATGACAGCAGCCGGAGATTGTTCCATCCGCGAGAGCGGGCCAGATTGCGGATTCTCTCGATCGGCGACCTGGCTACAACGACAAAATTTATGCGCTGGCGGATGTGCGGCGCCGATCCGTTTAGGCCATCGAGGATCGAGGTACATGAGGTGCAGGGCGACTGCATGTTCGGTCCAAACATGTAGCTGTAAATCACCAGAGAATCTTTGCCCGGAGAAAACAACTCTGAAATGTGGACAGAGTGCGCTTTGCCTGAGTCGTTAAGATTTTCAGGCCCCTCTTCAAAAACGTAATCTTCTAGAACCTCGCCGCCGAGAGGGAGTCTGCGGCGCAATGCGGCTACTTCCTCAATGTTTTTGCGAAGCGCCATCTCAGCTCCGAGCAGCTGGTTGCGCGCCTCACGATACTCGGCGCTTTCTCCTGGTAAACGGATGGAATGAAGCGGCTGAGAATAGAGTGGTGCAGCCATAAGAACCTCCTTGCAGACCTCCACTCTAGTGAGGCGACTCGTTGTCCGTCAAACCGGTAGTGGGTGTAATAGCGATTTTTCGCCAGCTAAGCAAGCCATGTCTTTTCTTGTGATCCCAGTCAATCGCTGTTCGCGAGTGTAACGGCGTTTCTGCAACAGAGGTGGACCCCTTAGCTCGAAGTGTCGATTTGCGATTACGAATCCTTGTAATGGAGCACTGCCTCTTGTAGACTTGCCTCCCACTCGAGGAGGGAGGTATGACAACCCGCCGAACCTTTCTTGAAAAATCAGCTCAACTGGCTGCTGGTGCACTCGCCGCCGAGGCCGTTACCGCATCGATCAGCGAGGCTCAGACTCAGACACCCGCCGCGCCTAAGAAGAAACTGCACATTTTGATGAGGAGCTCCTGGGGAACCGATGAGCCGACCCGCGCTTCCTTCGTGTTTTCCCATGGGGCCGCACTGGCCGAGGCCGGCCATGAAGTGCAAATATTTCTCACCCACGACGCTACCTATCTAATGCGCAAGGCAACTGTTGACATGGTCAAACCCATTGGATGGCCTCCGTTGAGCGAGACCATGGCGAAGGTGGTAGCCAAGCGCATCCCGGTGTTTTCTTGAGGAGCGTGCTCCCGGGCCCGTGGGGTCACGGAGGCAGACTTGAGCAGTTGGAACGCGCAGTGGGGTACGGTTCCGATCTACGTTTCCTTGGTGGAATGGGCCGATCACGTCATCAGCGAATAAAGCCTAAAGTAATTTGGATCGATAGGCTGGGGATAGAGAGGTGCAGCCATAAGAACCTACTTGCAGACCTCCAGTCTAGTGATGCGTCATGTTGTCCGTCAAAGCGCAAATCTCTGTGATGGCGTTTTGCAACTGTGATCGCAGCAGAACGATTGGCCCCATTCTGTGGACTTCAAAAGGAGATTTGCGGACCGAAGTCAAGCGCGTGGTCTGGCATGAGGTTGCACATTGGCTCGGCTATGAAACCGAGGAGCAAGTGCAGGCCCTGGGTTTGTGAGCCACCAAGGCCAACCGGACCGAACCCATAGCTGAGGCCGAACACTGACTAAGATGGCTTGTAGATGATGCCGATGGTTGTGCCGACGATGACCCACTGGATGAAATAGGCGATGCTTTGGTAGAGCGTTAGCGCGAGGCCGATGTTCAGGTTCACGTAATTGTGAACCACGAAAGTGCAGACTGAGAAAATGCCGATGAGTGCGCCGAGGTATGCGCCGGAGGCGATGCCACCGCCTGCGGGATACATCTTTGCGTAGAGAACGGCGACGACCACGATGCTGATCAGGATGGTGACCATGCCGTAGGGCATGACTTTCATCATGTCTTCACGCGAGCGGTAAACGTTGGGATACTTCATGAACTCGGACTTCATGGCTGGCAGGGCGGCGAAGATGGCGAAGCCAAGGGCGAAGTAGGCAATGGTGGCTCCGAGAGACGCGAGAGCGATTCGGGCGTAGTTCACAGTCATTCCTATTGAAGCGGGAGTGGGTTCGCCCAGGATTCTACATCAGACGGCTTTCAGTGACCTCACACTGCAGCGATTAAAATATGCTTGACGTTACTCTGGCCCGCATCGCATACAGCTCTCTGCAGCGCACCGGAATGCAGCACGCTGTGCAAATCCGCGCTGTGTTGCGACGGTATAATAGAAAGATCACATGAGCTATCAGGTCCTCGCGCGTAAATACCGGCCGCAGCGATTTTCCGAGGTCATCGGCCAGGAACATGTTACGCGCACCCTGAAGAACGCCATCGAGCAGCAAAGGATTGCTCACGGATACATCTTCAGCGGCCATCGCGGCATTGGGAAAACGACGATCGCCCGCATTCTGGCCATGGCCCTGAATTGCCGCGGCGTCGACGGCCTGGCCGACAAACCCACTCCCGATCCTTGCGGCGTGTGCGATTCCTGCGTGGAGATTCGCGCCGGCAGTTCCGTGGATGTCATTGAGATCGACGCTGCAACCAACCGCGGGATCGACGAGATCCGCGAACTCCGCGAAGCCGCGCGATACCGGCCGGCGCGCGATCGCTACAAGATTTATATCCTCGACGAAGCTCATCAGATTACCGACGCAGCCTTCAATGCGCTGCTGAAAACGCTGGAGGAGCCTCCGCCGCATATCGTCTTCATGATGGCTACGACACAGCCCGAGGACATTCCCCAGACGATTCGCTCGCGCTGCCAGCATTTCAGCTTTCATGCAGTGAGGTTCGACGAAATCGTCGGCCAGCTCAGCGATATCGCGAAGCGGGAGAACATCCAGGCTGACGAAGAATCGCTCGCGGTTCTGGCCGAAGCGGGCGATGGCTCCATGCGCGACGCTCTTTCCATCATGGACCAGGCGATTGCATGCTGTGGAGCCAAACTGACAGGCGAGCTAGTCCGCGGGCTGGTGGGAAGCGTGGGCTCTGAGGTCTTCGAAGAGCTGATGAGCACAGTCGCTCGCAGCGCAAGCGAAGACGCGCTCAGGCTTCTGGACAAGCTGATGACCGAAGGCCAGAATCCTGCCCACTTTGCCAGACAGTTCGTTCGCTTTTTGCGGAACATCTTGGTCGCGAAAGTCGCGGGCGAGAATTCAGCTCTGTTGCAGGTTTCAAGCGACGAGCGTGCCCGTGCTGCGCGAGTCGCGCAGCAATTCTCCGAAGAAGATCTGGCCCGCTATTTGCAGATCATGCTGCGAACTTTCGACGAGCTGGGATACCGGCAGGAGCAAAAATTTCATCTTGAATTGGGTGTGTTGAAGCTGGTGCATGCGCAACGCCTGTTGCCTCTGGAACAGGTTTTGAGCCAGGTCGCCGGGGAGGCGCAGAAAACTCCGGCAGGCAATGCTCGCTCAAGCGGTCCTGTGCCCTTGAATACGCCTGCTGCGCCAACTCGTCAACCCGAAGCGCGGGTTTCACCATTTGAGGCTGATCGCAGCCGCAAAGGCAGGAGTTTCGAACCGGAGATGTCAGCCGTGGCGGCATCGCAATCGCAGGCTGCTGTCGCGGTGCTGGCCCAGGCTCAGTCTGAAGACGCGCCGTCTCTGGATCCGGCTGTGATACTTGGCCGGATCCTCTCGGACCTCGAGTCGGCAGGACACAAGATGCTCGCTTCTGTGCTGGAAGCCGGCAGCATCGTCCTGGAAAACAATGAGGTAGTGATCACGGTTGAGCAACCCGCATCGGTGGTGAACCTGATGATGGGTCCGGAGCCAAAACAAATTGCCAACGCTGCCGCAACCTCGGCTGCCGGACGCGTTCTGAAGGTGAACGTGAAGAGTGGAGCCGCGCAGGCAGGGAACGGGGCCGCGGCACAGCCGCCGCGAGTGGTACGCAACGGCACCAGCGCTCGCAGCCGAGCCGTTGAAGATCCCGTGGTTCAGCGCATGCAGGAAAAGTTTGGGGCGGAGATCCGCACCGTGATCGATCATCGGCAAAAGGATTAGGGAGGGCATTATGGGCGGCTTTAATTCACGACAGTTTCAGCAGATGCTGGAGCAGGCCCAGAAACAGGCCCAGAATTTGCAACAGAAGATGCAGCAGACGGTCGTGGAAGCCTCCTCCGGAGGCGGAACCGTTACCATCAGAATGAACGGCCAGAAGCATGTGCTGGAAACCAAAATTGATCCTGAAGCCGTGAAAGCGGGCGATGTAGAGATGCTGCAGGATCTGGTGACTGCCGCTGTGAATGCCGCGGCGCAGAAGGTCGATGAAGCCATGCAGTCTACTGTCGGAGGAATGCTAGGCGGTCTGGGCATTCCGGGAGTTTAAGAGGCGCACGTGTCCAAGTTTGCCGAGCCGATGGCTCGCCTCATCGATGAGCTGAAAAAGCTTCCTGGCATCGGCGGCAAGAGCGCCCAGCGCATGGCATTCCACATTCTGCGATCCAGCGCGGAGGATGCTGAGGCGCTGTCATCGGCAATCCGCAATCTCAAAGAGAAGCTGCACCTCTGCTCGATCTGCAACAACATTACTGACGTTGATCCCTGCAGCTATTGCTCCAATGCCGTTCGCAACCAGCGGCTGGTCTGTGTGGTGGAAGAGCCGACGAACATCGCGGCGGTCGAGAAGTCGCGTTTCTACAACGGCGTCTACCACGTGCTGCACGGAGCGATCTCACCGCTGCATGGCATCGGTCCGGAGCAGCTGCGGATTCCTTCGCTGCTGAAGCGGGTGGAAGACGGCAGCGTCGATGAGATCATCATCGCCACCAATCCCACGATGGAGGGCGAAGCAACCGCGGTCCACCTGACAGAGTTGCTGAAGCGTCCAGGCCTGAAAGTGACGCGCATCGCGACCGGCATTCCTGCAGGCAGCGATATCGAGTACGCCGATGAAGTGACGATGCTGAAGGCGATCGAGGGCCGGCGAGAACTCTAGTCCTAAATTTTCTTCTAGCCTTTCAACTTGGCGAGCAGATCCTGGGGATGAACAGGTTTTGCCAGGATCTCGAATTCGTGTCCCTGAGCGCGCGCTTTCTCCAGAAGGTCGGCGGTCGCAGCCTGGCCGGAGAACAGCAGAATCTTGCATTCGGGAAGGTTCTTGCGAATGCGAATGGCGGCTTCAATCCCATTCATGTCCGGCATGATTACGTCGCTGATGACGAGATCCGGACGGATTTCCCCGGCGCGCTCTACTGCGCCAGTTCCTGTGTAGACCGCGGACGCTTCAAAGCCGTGCTGGTTGAGAATGATTGCAAGTGTGTCTGCGATCACCCGTTCGTCATCGACCACCAACACGCGGGGTCGAGAAGGCTGCCCATTCACCGACGTCAATGTGAGTCTCCTGCCATAAAGGTCAAAGCTAAATTATACGTCCTGTCCTCGACCTCATGAGAGATGCCGAGATGGGCCAAAAAGTGAGCTGCTGCGGCCAACCAAGGTTCAATCATCAGCTTCTCACAGGCATAGGTTCCTGTGGAGGTTCCATGCGCCTGCCAGCGACGCTATTTGTGTTGGTGTTGATGGCCGAAGCCATTGGCTTTGCTCAGACAGGCAGCGGCAACTCAGCTCCCGCACAGCAACAATCATCGCCTCCTGTGATGGCTGCACCGAGCGGATCACCGCAGGCTCAGCCTTCTCCGATCAGCTCTCCTGCAAACGTTCAAGCCAGTCCGATTCAGGCTCCGCAATCGGCCAGCGATCAGGTTGCCGCGGGCACTGAAATCCACGCGACTCTGGATACGCCTCTCTCCACGAAGATTTCCAAACCGGGCGACCGATTCACAGCGACGATCGCCGATCCTGTGCACGGATCTGCGGGACTGGTAGTGATTCCTGCAGGCGCTCGCGTTGAAGGCGAGATTGCGGATGCCGATCAGAGCAAGCTCGCGACTGCTCTGAAAGGCAAAGAGAAACTGGATCTCCATTTTCGCGACCTCGTGCTGCCCAACGGTCAGACGCTGCCGCTCACAGCAACTCTGATTTCCGTCAACAGCACCAACGGCCGCAGCATCAGGAAAATCGACGACGAGCATCAGGTGCAATCCGGAACCGAAGGCCGCGATGTCGCGAAAAATTCCGGAATCGCCGCATCAGAAAATCCCTCTGGCGGTCTCATCTTCGGCGCTCCACTGAAAGGATTGGCGATCGGCGCCCTCGACGGCGGCGGTTACGTTCTGGCGACGAAAACAAATGCGGTGAATCTTCCCGCACAGACTGGAATGGTGATTCGGCTAGATCAGCCGGTCTCGTCGGCCTCGCCTTCAGCTCCATCGCAATAACGGAAACCCGATTTCAGCGACTTGCTCAGGCAGGATCATTGTCTTTCTGCGCGGCTTTCATGCGGGCAATTTCCTCTTCGCCAAACATCGTGCCGCGACAGCTCGCAGCTCCGCAGCTGCACGGAGCTTCTTCTCCGGGCTCTCCATCGTAAAAATTGTAGTCGTAGGTGAGCTCTTCACCCGCTTCTATATCGCGCGCAGCAATGATCCATATCTTCTTGTCGATCTCATCCGTCTCGCAGTTCGCATCGCAGGAATGGTTCACGAACGCTGCCATGCCGAAGCCGTCAATCACGGTTTTTCCGTCATCCATTCCGAAAAGATAGGTGACCTCGCTGTCCGAGTACATTCCTTCGCACTCTTCCCGCGTCAGCCGTGGTCCGGTGTATTCGAGCACGTGCGTGTCTTTTTTTATTGGAGAGGTAGTGAACACTCCGGCGCCATGCAGCGGCGATGAGCGCACGATTAGTCCCATTAGCTCTTACTTCGATGCCTGGCGCTGCACCGCGCGCTTCAGGGTCTTGTCGATGGCGGCTTTTGCCGAATCATAT
>Ga0126371_10002799_pt1 | contig 15121 bp, 16 predicted proteins | sample PanSoiMetaPlot_4_FD_110145 | JGI IMG/M metagenome (GOLD analysis project Ga0126371, IMG submission 110145) | Tropical forest soil microbial communities from Panama - MetaG Plot_4 | ecosystem: Environmental > Terrestrial > Soil > Tropical forest > Bulk soil | place: Panama | collected 2016-02-17 | reverse complement strand
TAAGTTGCTGGCGGTAAGGGTGCCAGAAGGGGTCAGGGGTGGCGGGTCCCGGCGGCTATTTTCTAGGACTTGGGGTGCGGGGTGGGAACCACAATCCAGCGCTCTACCAGCTGAGCTACACCCACCGTGTGCGGATCGCTTCTAGTGTAACAAACGCGCCTTAGCTGCCGCTTTAGAGCGGCGCGCGCTGCCGCTCGTGGGCGCGCCGCGCATTCGCCGGCGGCGGGGGATTCTGAACTGTCACGGTGGAGGATGCGCTCGCGGTGGGCGCGGCGACCGACGTCGCCTGCACCAGCACCGGTCCCGAGAGGGGCGCCTGTTCCGGCGCGATGTAGAGCCCGTTGGCGTCAATCGTGCCCGTCGCCGCGGTTCCGCCGATCAGCCCGTTCACCGACCACGTGACCGAGGAGTCGCTCGCGTTCTGCACCACTGCCGTGAACTGCACGCCTCCGTTGGCCGGCACTTGTGCCGATGCCGGCGTCACCGCCACCGCGACCCCGGCCTGCCGCGCCTGCCCGGAGTTCGGGTCGATCATCAGCGAAGAGACATCCACCGCTTCGTAGGCGGAACCCGGAATGTTTCGCATCGTCGACAGATGATCGTTGTTCCAGCCCGCGTTTGGCTCGCCGGAAATGTACCACGCCGACCCGTTGTCAGCCAGGATCATTCCGTATTTCTTCAGGGCGCGCAGAATCACCTGGACATCCGCGGGAAACGGCGAAATGTCGAAGCTGGCTTTGAGCCGGAACCGCTGCCCCATCGGCGGATACTGCGTTCCCGTCAGGCTCGACGCGTAGTGCCGGCCGGGCCAGACGTAGGCCTTCTGAGTGTGCGGCACCGTGAAGCGCAGCGCGTGCCGGATCTCGCCCGCCGCCACCTCGTCATAGCGGGCCAGCCCCGGCTGGATCGGCAATCCGGCCGCGTCCGCCGAAGTCCACGTCGCCGGCCGCAGAGCATTCGATTTCAGATCGAAGATCGCCCCCGACCCCGCCTGCCACGACGATGCCTGCGGGTACGCGCTGTACAGCTCGTATAAAACGCAATTGTCCACGTCAATCGCGATTGCGTGCCGGTCGCCCGTGCTGGCGCTGCCTCCCTCGATCGGGGCGCTCAGCGGAATCGGGTAGGGTCCCGGATCGCTTTCGTCGGCATATTGAAAGGTGGCCGGATATTTCATTTGCGTCCCCGGCACCGTGATCCACGGAATTCCGATCGGTCCGCCGGCCCACAATCCCGACCCGAAATCCGCGTGCGTTGGCGACGAAGCGCCGATCGTGTTCACGTAGGCGGCAGAGTTCGGCGACACCGGCAGCGAGTCCACCGGCGTGTTCCAGATGTTGTCCGCCGGAAAAATGCTGCAGGTGCCGGCTTTTGGCGGCTGTGCCCACGACCCCGCAGCCAGACCGAGTGCCAGAATCACCCCAGAAGGCTTCATCTGCCTCTATACTGCCCCGCCGCGCTGCCGATTCAAAGTTGCGAAATGGCCAGTTTCCCACTAACGGAGGTGATCAGTGGAATCCCGCTCCGGCGCTCAATACAGCGCGCCGAGCCAGCGCACCGGAAATCGCGCCGCCAGTGCGTTCGCCAAGCGCTCATCGGCAGTCACGAACGGCGCAGCCGAATCGATCGCCAGCGCCACATACATCGCGTCGTAGACCGTCCGATCGGTTGTGGCTGCGATGGCAAACGCGTTCCGAAGGAGCGTCGCTGATGATACCGTTTGTAGCCCGGCCTGCTCGATCGTCTGGATGGACTCTTCCGCGGCCTTGCGAGAAATCCTCTCTGCTCGAGCCGCCTTCCAGAGCACGTTCCCGAACTCCGCCCAGAAGAGGTCAGGAACCAGCAGCCGGATCCGCGCGCGGCTGAACTCGCGAAGAATCTGCAAAGCCTCCGCTGCCAGACTCTCGTCCGCGGCCGGCAAAAACCATTTCGCGGCCACACTCGCGTCGAGGACGAACGCGGTCAACGCAACCGGTCCTCGCGCTGCAACTCCTCGGCGGAAGCGAATGGTCCGGGCCCGCCCGGCTTTTGGGACTGCATCCGCAACGCCCGCTTTAACAGCATTTGTCGCCGCGTCAATTCTTCCGCGGTGGGCACGTTACTTCGCAGCAGAGAGAGCACCTCGGCGGCGATGGAACTCCGGTTCTCCCGGGCGCGCTGACGCAACGCTTCATAGACGTCATCCGGAACGTTTTCGACGTAAAGCGTGGCCATGGAATCGCCTATGCCGAGTCTAGCATATGTCTAGGCCACTCCCGAGCCGAAGGAACGGCGCCTCCTCATCCTTGTGTTTTCAGCACCGGGTCGCCAGTCCTCGCAACGATCGTTGCGGAAGTGGAGGAGGATTCCATTCAAAACAGAGGAGTTAACGCAGCGGCCCCGCTTGGTACCAAGGGAACCTCTCTGATCCTCGTATGAATCCGGGGTGATTGGTGCCCATCGTCGATCTTCTCTCACAACTCAATTATCCGCCCGAGGCACGGCCGCCCCCTGAAGCCCGGGGGTGGGTTTGCCTGTAAGAGCCGAATTTTCAATTGGATCAAAAACATTTCAACCTTGTCACCGCTTTTCTTTCGCCGCGCTAGGTGGTTATGCCAGCCACGGGAATCGTAACCGTAAACGTGCTCCCGTGGCCCGGTCGGCTTTGTACCTCAAGCGAACCCTTGTGCTCTTCCACAATCCAATGAGCGATCGCCAGTCCGAGACCCGCGCCGCCAGCGCCGCGCGATCTCACCTGGTCAGCCCGCCAAAAGCGGTCAAAAATGTGGGGCTGGTCAACTTCCGCAATTCCGATTCCGGAATCCTCTACCGTGACTGCCGCCTTGCCATTGGATGACGTCAAACTGACCCGAATCCGGCCGCCTTCGGGTGTGTATTTGACGGCGTTATCGACGAGGATGAAGAACATCCGGCGCAAGGCCTCGCTATCGGCGCGCACGATTATCGGTTCCGAAATCAGGTTAGCGGTTAACTCAATACTTTTCTCCGCCGCCAGGTTCCTCCCTTGCGCGATAACTTCCCGCACACTAGCTGCGAGTGGGGTGAGTTCGTGTTGTAGGGCGCCCTCCTTGGAATCGGCCCTGGCCAGGATCAGGAGGCTCTCAATCAGGCGTGTGGTTCGCTCTGCTTCTGTGAGTATTTGAACCATATCGCCGTGATACTCGGGGTTGGTGCGATTCCCGCGGACGGCAAGTTCCGCCGTCGTCCGGATCACAGACACCGGCCCACGCAATTCGTGAGAGGCATCGGCAGTGAGTTGCGTCATCTTCTTCACCGATGTGTCCAAACGGGCCAGCATGCGATTCAAGGTCTCGGACAAACGCTGCAACTCATCGGAGGTCTTTGGAACACCCAGGCGGCCGGAAAGATTATTGATGCTGATTGATTCGGCCGCAGCCGTGATCTGATCGACTGGACGGAGCGCACGACGACTAATGAAGTAACCTCCAAAGGCGGCCCCTGCCAGAAGCAGCGGCGCGGAGAACCAGAGAATGAATGCGAAACGCTTCAGGGCCTCGCTAAACTCGCTCAGAGGCGCTCCAACCTGGACCGAATACGGACGGTCATTCACAACGACGCGTCCTGTCGCGAAGCGCACGGCCGTATTCTGCACAACGAGGTTTTCGTAAACAGGCTCGGTTCCGAGACGCCCGGGTAACCGGATGGGAATCTGATTGTTTTCGAGCACGGAGGCCCGATAGAGCCAGGCACCATTGGCGGCGCACACTTGCAACAGGTCGGCGCCAGGGCCGACCACGGAGTGCTCCCGGAATTCATCCCGAATTTTCGCTGGGGGCAACGACCCAATTTGCGACTGCAGGAATCTGGTCACGCCGCGAATCCTGTCCTCCAACTCTTCGTCAACCGTGTGAAACGCGCTTACCCGCATTGCGAACCAACTACCGATGCCAAATACGCCTAATCCAACCGCTAATATTGCCAGGTACCAGGCAGTGAGGCGAAAGCGGATTGATCCCAAGCTCATTCGTCGCTCTCCCGCATGGCGTAGCCGAAGCCACGAACGGTTTGAATCAGCCGGCCGGCTCCACCGAATTCGGTCTTACTGCGAAGTTGAAAGATGAAAACGTCCAGGGCGTTGCTCTCGACGTCGCGGTCGATCCCCCAGACTGTCTCAATCAGGTCGTCGCGGGCGACGACGCGGCCCGCTCGCCGCATCAGGCATTCGAGGAGGACAAACTCGGTACGAGTCAAGGTCAATTCCCGAATGCCCCGGCGAACTTCATGGGTGTCGGTATTCAAACTGAGGTCTGCAAATCGCAATTCAGCTTCGGTAACGAGCCGACGCCCGATGACTCGGAGGCGCGCGAGGAGCACTTCGAATGAAAACGGCTTTGTCAGGTAATCGTCGGCTCCCACATCCAGACCGCGCACGATATCCTTGGCTGAATCACGCGCAGTCAGCAGGAGCACGGGAATCCGGGCGCCGCCTGAGCGCAACCGACGCACGAAATTGAGCCCATCGATACCGGGAAGCATGACATCGAGCACGATTGCATCAAATGACAGCACTTCGGCTTTGGCAAGTCCGTCGAGACCGTCTGCCGCGATTTCAACGCTATGCCCTTGCCCGGTGAGCCCGCGACGGAGCAGTTCGGCCATCTTGCCGTCGTCTTCGACAATCAGAATTCGCATGGATTCCCGGAATAGCTCTCCCTAAGCGTTCCACGTCATCCTTAGGATCTTCTGAAGCCCGGAGATGCGGCTGGGTTCCGATCTGGAAACAGACCGTACGATATTTCGCCGACTCGCCGAATGTGTCGCACCCTCGCCCCCTTTCACTCAGGTAACCCTAATATTCATGTTTCAGAATGCATGTGCAGCCGGCTAGAAAGGATGCAACACGATGACCACAACAGCATTTCTGTGGAACGTCGCCACCATGGTGGCGCTGATGGCGGCAGCCGCCGCGATAGAAGTATTTCTGCCGCTTTTCGAGCGCGGAGAGGCGAGCCAGGGCCGCGCCAAAGCGAATCTCTCCTTGATCGGGGTGACGCTCGGAGTGAACTGGGCCCTTACCTCGCTAACCGCGATCGTCGCACTCAAGCTGAGGCCAGTCGCTCTTCTGCACAAGCTTCCCTCCGCAGTACAAATTCTGATCACGGTGTTGGTGCTCGATTTCATGTACGGTTACCTGTCGCATGTTCTCCTGCACAAGATCCCTATCATGTGGCGGGTTCATCAAGTGCACCACAGCGACCCGTTCGTCGACGTCACCACGTCGCTCCGTCAGCATCCGCTTGAAGGGATGTGGCGATTTGTTTTCATGACCATCCCGGCCTGGATGCTCGGGCTGCCAGCCGCGGGAATTGTGGTCTATCGTTTGATTTCGCGGGTGAACGGAGTTCTGGAACACGCCAACATCCGGCTCTGGCGTCCACTCGATCGAGTTGGTTCGCTGGTGTGGTGCACCCCGAATATGCATAAGGTGCACCATTCCAACAATCCGGTAGAGACCGATTCCAACTACGGAAACATCTTCTCCGTCTACGATCGCGTGTTCGGAACCTTCACGAATACCGATCGGGCGCGCCAGGTTGTTTATGGACTAAAGGAAACAGATGTAGCCCAAGTACGATCCTTTACAGGCTTGCTCCGGCGTCCGTTCGCGGGAGGACCCAAAACGCCGCGGAATTCTCAAGAAGTTGAGCTTGAGTATCTTTTGCCCGAGACACAACGACCCGATTGAATGATGGTTTTGAAGTGCCCCACCGGGGGTGCAAGGCGGAGCCTTACGCTGTCTACAGCCCCGCTTTCTTCCACAACTCGTCCACCCGCCGTTTCACGTCCGCCGACATCTCGATCACGCCCGGCCATGGGCGCGCAAAACCTTCCCCCGGCCACTTCTTCGTGGCATCGATTCCCATCTTAGAGCCGTAGTTCGGCAGTCGGCTGGAATGGTCGAGCGAATCCACCGGCCCCAGCACAAACTGGATGTCGCGCTCCGGGTCGATATGGTTCAGCGCCTTCCACGCCACCTCGCGATAGTTCTGCACGTCGACGTCTTCGTCCACCACGACGATCACCTTCGAAAACATCGCCTGGCCCGTGCCCCAGATCGAGTGCATCACTTTGCGCGCGTGGCCCGGATACGACTTGCGGATCGACACCAGAATCAAATTGTGAAAAATCCCTTCCGGCGGCATGGCGATATCGCGCACTTCCGGCAGTTGCAACCGCATCAGCGGCAGAAAAATGCGCTCGATCGCCTTGCCCATGTAGTAGTCTTCCATCGGCGGAGGGCCCACGATGGTGGTGGCGTAGATCGGCTTCTCGCGCCGCGTCATAGCGGTCAGGTGGAACACCGGATATTCATCCGCCAGCGAGTAGAAGCCGGTGTGATCGCCGAAGGGGCCTTCCGTCCGCAATTCGCCCGGCTCCACGTAGCCCTCCAACACGATCTCCGCGTTGGCCGGCACTTCCAGATCGCATGTCTGGCATTTCACCATCTCTACCGGACTGCCGCGCAGGAAGCCGGCGATCATCATCTCGTCCAGGTCCGGCGGCAACGGCAAAATCGCCGAATACATGGTGGCCGGGTCGGCTCCGATCGCCACCGCGACATCCATCCGGTTCTTCCCGTGATGCTGCATGCGCCGGTAGTGCTCGGCGCCCTGCTTGTGCGTCTGCCAGTGCATTCCCGCGGTTATGTCGTCGTAGATCTGCATGCGGTACATGCCGCAGTTGCGCTTGCCGGTATCAGGATTCCGCGAAAACACCAGCGGCAGCGTGATGAAGCGCCCCGCATCCTCCGGCCAGCACTGCAGAACGGGTAGCTCGTGCAGCGACATCCCGCTGGTCTTGATGACTTCCTGGCACGGGCCTTTGGAAACGGTCTTCGGGAAGATCGCGCCCAGGTCTGCCAGCTTCGGCAGCATCTTGAATTTGCCGATCAACCCCTCGGGCATCCGCATTTCGAGCAGCTCGACGATGCGCGCCGCCACTTCTTCCACCGACTCCACCTCGAGCGCGAGCTGCATCTTCCGCATCGAGGCAAACGAGTTGATCAAAACCGGAATGTCCGACCCTTTGGCTTTCTCGAACAGCAGCGCCGGCCCGCCGCGCTTCACCGCCCGGTCGGCGAATTCCGTGATCTCCAGAACCGGATCGACTTCGAACGGGATCCTCCTCAGTTCTTTGTTCTTTTCCAGCGCGTTGATGAACTCTCGCAGATCGCGGTAGGCCATAGTAACCTTTGAGTGTAACCGGGCTGACGCCCCCCCCCGGCTACCCGCCTCTACCCCCATGTAGGGGGACTCCACAAGTGCCCACATAAGACCATTTGAATCAACGACTAGAATCGGATATTTTCAGTCCATGAAGCGCCTCTGTCTGACCTGCAAAAACAAACGGTGCGTGCATCTCTGCCGCTTCCAGGAACCACCCACGCGGAAAGCGCAGTTGGTGCAAGTGAAAGGATAATGCCATGGCGAACTGTGGAAGCTGCCGGCCCAAATCGGTTCCGTCCGCGACGGCGCCCGAACTATTTCAAATCCGCCACGGATACCGCACCCGCTGGAACGACCTGGCCTTCTCAGTGGAAAACAACTCCGGCGATTGGACCCTGCGTGTGCAGGATCCCGCCCGCAGCGCCACCCTCTACACGGCGCATCGCGGTGGCGCACGCGCCGCGCAGGTAGCGGCTCTCGAATTTGCGATCTTCTTCGTATTGGGAGCGGCCAGCCGCGTCAGTCCCGACCGGCTCAATCAAGAACTCAACTGGCAGGAATACTGGTAACCGCAGGAGGCGTCCGATGATACGTCTTTATAACAGCATGGAACATCCCGGGCAGTGGATCGCCTACGTGCCCGAGGGCGGCTGGATGGTGTTTCCGAAAATCGATCGCGGCTGGGACTCGCGAAGGCCGGTCCACGGCCTGGACCCGATTCACTTGCGGGAAGTTCCCGCCGCCTGGGCGGCCCAGGCCGGCCTGACCGTGCCGGCGCCCGCCCCCCTCCCAGGTTCAAGAAAGTTGCCTGACTTGGTGTCCGACTCCACCACCTTCTGATGGCCCGGCGCTGGCGCGACGGGGCTGGACAGCGTTCCCAGCCCTGCCCGTGAGGGCGGGGCTTCCCGGCGCCGCGCGCCGGGCCATCAGGTATTATTTAGTTTCACCATGTCCAAACGCGTCGCCCTGGTGACTGGCGCGAGCCGCGGGATCGGCCGCGCGGTCGCTTTGTCCCTCTGCCAAGCAGGTCTTGACGTAGTTGCCGCTTCCACCACTATCGAGAGCAATCCCGAATTTGGCGCCGGCTCCGGTTTCCTGCCCGTCAACCTCGATGTCCGCTCGCCCGACTCCATCAAGGAGGCTCTTGGCCGCGTGCTCAAGGAAAAAGGCCGAATCGACGTCCTGGTGAACAACGCCGGCATTACCCGCGACGGGCTCGCTGTTCGCATGAAACAAGCCGATTGGGAGGCCGTCCTGCGCACCAACCTCGACGGCGCGTTCCTGTGTATCCAGCAGGTACTCCCCGGCATGATGCGCAATCGCTGGGGCCGCATCATCAATATCTCGTCCGTGGTCGGGCAGGCCGGCAGCGCCGGCCAGGTGAATTATTCCGCTTCAAAAGCCGCCCTGATCGGCATGTCGAAATCGCTTGCCCAGGAATTAGGCAGCCGCAGCATCACCGTCAACGTGGTTGCGCCCGGCTACATCGCCACCGATATGACGAAGGATCTGCCGGACGAGCGCAAGCAGAAGATCCTCGCCGCGATCCCGCTAGAGCGCATCGGTACCCCGGAAGACGTCGCCGCCGCGGTAAAGTTCCTCGCGGGAGACGACGCCGCCTACATCACCGGCCAGGTCCTCGCCGTCAACGGCGGCATGTACATGTAGAGAGACCTCACGCTCACCCGCAGCGCTGGTATCGCCACGAATTGATATCCTTTAGCCCGGTCGCGTGAGCGCGGGGTTAACGCACGACCTCAAATCCTCTGTACCCGCCGCAGCGTGTACAGTTCCGGCTTCATGTTCTGCGACTCGAACCGCTTCCAGTCGTCGTTGACGTGAATCAGCTTGCCGCTGATGTGGTTCGAGCGCTCCGACGCCAGGAACAACGCCAGTTGGACCTGCTTCTCCGGCGCGATCCCTCCGGTGATTCGCGTGCGTTCAGCCTCCTCTACTTCCTTGGGCCCGGCTTTGCTCTCACCGGCGTGCAGAACTTCATCGGTCATGTGCGTGTACGCCGCGCCCGGCGCCATGCAGTTGACTTGCACATTGTCATCGCGTACCTCGTCCGCCAGGCATTCGGCGAAGCGCACCACTCCCGCCTTGGACGCCGCGTAGGCCGTGAAGTTCGGGCGCGACGAGGCCGAGCCGCCCCCCGAAATCAGAATGATCTTCCCCGACCGTTTCTGGATCATGCCGGGCAGCGCCGCGCGGCAGGCGTTGGCCGCGCCAATCAGGTTGATCTCCACGGTTTCGTTCCACGATTTGGCCTTAGTGGTGAGAAGCGGGCCGACCGGTCCTTGTACGCCCGCCGCCACGATCAGCACGTCGAGCCCGCCGAACACTGCGTGCACTCGCTCCACGGCCGCGCACATCTGCTCCAGATCGCGCACGTCGGCGCGGATGCGCAGCGCATTGCCCCCCGCCTGTTCGATTTCGAGCTTGGCCAGGTCCAACTCCGCCTGGCTGCGCGCCAGCAGCCCCACCCGCGCCCCCGCCTGCGCGAATCCCATCGCCAGGCGCTTGCCGATGCCGCGTCCCGCGCCCGCGATCAGCACGCTCTTCTCGTGAACCGAGATCAATCAGTTCTCCACGCGCGCATCGAACACGCCGGTTTCGACGTGGCCGGCCCTCTTCACCTGCACAAACACGCGGTAGGTTCCCGCTTTCGGGAACCCGTACGGGAACAACACCTCGGCGGGCGGACCGGAAGTCGCGGGCGCCATCATATGCTCGGCGTGGGGATTCGAGTTGCCGGCCGCCACGGTTAGCGAGGCCATAGGCACCGAACCTGACGGATGCACGTGCGCGAACACGGTTCCATCGGGAGCGACGAAGGCCGCGTGGCCTTGCATCCCCATATACAATTCCATATCCTGGGCCGGCTTTCCAGCAGCATCCTCGAGACGAAACTTGAAGTCGTACGGGCGGTGCGCGTGCAGCGCCTCGCTACCGCGCTCCCAAATCATTCGATATCCATCCGGCAGCACCGCGGTGTTCCGGTTGTAGTCGGCCTGCGCTAGCGGCGGACCCAAGCCGCCGGCGTCGTCGCCCTCGAGCGGCTTGCCGGAAATCGCCGGAAAATCCATTTCGGCCACCGCCGTTTCCGGCAGCCCGCTCGCGTGCACAATATCTCCATACATCCGGTAATGTCCGGCCGGCATATCGGGCAGCGCTTGTGCGAAACTTCCATCCGTGGTCCTGTCCGGATGCAGGTGCCACACCAGGTCCATCCCCGGCGCGCGGATTACATAGAGGTGCATCAGGTGCCCATGGTCGGGCAGCAAGTCGTCCGTCTTCCGGTTCAGCCAACCCGGATCGTCCAGGCGCAGCACCAGCCGGCTGCCGCCTTCTACGCTCCCCTCGAGGCGTAGCGGCTTGAAGATCTTTCCTTGATAGGCGCCCGCCTCCGCGTTCCACCACGAGTTGCCCAGCCAGATGACCGCCCCGATGACGAGCGCGGTGGCCACCATCGCAATCCGCGCGCGGCGGCTGGACGCGGAGTCGGGCTCCTTGCCGGGCGCCAACTGCGCTTCCCGTGTGGCCGCTCCGATGATACTGATGATGCCGACGATCAGCACCACGCCCAGTACAATCAGGGTCCCCACCAGCGCCTTCTGCATCCCCAGCACCCGCGTCGAAAGCGCGGGCACCGGCACCGCCATTGTGCCCGTTCCCTGCGCGCCATCCACCGACACCCGCACCTGCCACGAGCCCGTGCTCATCAGCCACAGCGCGCCGGTATAGAACTGCGGGTCTTCATGCGACTGCCGCGCGACGTCCGGAACGGGCGCGTACTTCGCGCCGGGGCCCGTCATCGGCAGCGGCACGATGCGCACCTGCTTCACATCGGCGGAAGCGCTGCGGATCTCCACCTCCGCCACGCCGGGGATCACTTGCGGTGGCCGGATCGTCACCATCAACCGGTAGGGTCCGGCCGTTCCTTCGTAGAAGACGTCGGGACTGCCGACGTGGGCGAATAGCGGGAGCGCGCAGAGCGCGCACAGCCACGCGGCCAGCCGCTTCATATTACCGTTGAATCCGCCGCATGCGGTCGCCGGCGGCGAATCCGAGCCGGGTCAACACAGCGGCAATCGCAAAGGCGAGCGCCGCTTCCCGCCAGAACACCGCAGAAGGCTCTCCGGGCGGGAACATGTAGCGCGCAAACAGCGAGTTCGCCGAAACGTTATATCCGAAATACTTCGTCCCAAAGAACCAGTTGCGGGCCAAGGGCGACATCAGGAAATTGGCGAACGGCCATTGCACGGCCGCGAAGGTGAGCAGGAAGATCGCCGCCGAGGCCAGCGACTGCTTCCACGCCCCCCAACTGCCCGTGCGCTGCCAGAAGAGATCGAGACAAAACGCCGGTACGATCAGCAGCAGCGGAAAGTCCGGCGGCGTGAATTGCGTCACCTGGTAAAACACCGGACCGAGCTTCGGTTCGGCAGGAAACAGCGGCAAAATCCAGCTGATCAGCAGAACGAAAACCGTGTAGATGCCCGCTACCGTCGTCGCGCCCCACTTGTATCGCGATGCCCGCGCTACGCCCGCCAGGATCAGCGGTGTGCCGGTCGCGACCACGCGATAGAAGTTGGCCCAGTGCATAACCATCCGAGAGGTGAGTTCCATCTCCAGGATCATCACGATGACCAGGATCATTCCGCCGGCATAGAGGAACAGAGCCAGCAAACGGCTCCGCTGCTCGCCGCTGGCCCGGTTCATCTGGCCGAGAATCAGGATCAGCGCGCCCAGCTCGACGCCGAAGATTCCCGCGGCCAGCACCATGTGCGGTGGGCTGAGGATCTTCACGTCCAGCCCGTAAGCGTCGTGCCACCAGTTGTCGAAGGGCGCCGACGTCAGCATGGCGATGCCGCCCCAGGCCGCGATGAACGCGCCGAACGGCCCGCGGAAGCCCCAGATCTTGACCGCCGAATCCCGTAGCGGAGAGTCGCGATCGAACGTTGTGGAAAGAATCAGGTAGGCGCACGACAGTCCCGCCAGCACGCCGCACAGATGAATCGCGAGGTGCGCCGGAGTCCAGAATGTGTCGCGGCCGATCGAGCGATGCCACGAGATATCCCAGTGCACGCCGATCATGGCGGACGTGACCGCCGCGACCGAGCACCAGACATACCAAGGCACGGAGGCCGTCCGTGAAGTGAACGGTATGGAGGCGGAAGCAGTAGTTGCGCTCAAACAACCAATTATAGACCGGCAGACCGGACGGTTGGTTTTTCGCGGGTGCGGCGGCCTTAGATCGATTCCGGCGCAAGGCAGGGCCTGACGCCACCGGCACCGGGATAGCGTAAGGTTCCGGGCTCGCGCCCGGGGGTGATATCGTAGGTACACACGCGGAGACCTAATGGCAACCATTCGTAGAACAATCGGCCATTGGAAGATTTGGATTCTGCTCGCCTTGACCACCGCGCTTCCGCTCCGCGCGCAGTGGTTGAATCATCGCTCTGCCGGAATTCCCCGAACCGCCGACGGCAAACCGAATCTTTCCGCGAAGACGCCTCGCGCAACCGACGGCAAGCCCGACCTCTCGGGCCTGTGGGAAACCGATAGCGCGCCGCCTGCTCTGCTGGAACGCCTGATCCCCGGAGCTACCAACGGCGCCGGCGAGGAAGCCCCTTCTCAGTACTTCATCAACATTTTTTCCGATCTCAGGCCCGAAGACGAGCCGTTGCGCCCCGCGGCCGCGCAGGCATTCCAGCAGCGCGCGCAGCATTTCACCGATACCTCCCCAATCTCGCACTGTCTTCCCGAAGGGATCCCGCTTATCGAGATGGCGCCGGCCCCTTATAAGATTGTTCAGACGCAAGGAGTCGCGTTCATGCTCTACGAACGGGACACAACCTATCGCCAGGTGTACACGGATGGCCGGAAACTGCCGGATGATCCGCAACCTTCCTGGCTAGGGTACTCGGTCGGCAAATGGGCCGGCGATACTCTGGTGGTCGAGTCGATCGGTTTCAACGACCGCGGATGGCTGGATGCGCGCGCCCATATCCACAGCGAGGCCTTGCGCCTGACCGAGCGCTTTCACCGCCCCGATTTCGGTCACCTGGAACTCCGGCTCACCGTCGACGATCCGAAAACTTACACCCGGCCGTTCACCGTCACGTTGAAGCAGCACCTGTTACCCGACTCGGATCTGCTCGAATCTTACTGCGCCGAAAACGAGAAGGACAGCCGCCACCTGGAAAGCAAGTAGCGACCGGCATCTCAATGGCCTGCCTGCGACATTCCTTTGAAGGCTAGTTTCTGCATGCCGGCGGTAGTCTGCGCGATGTAGATGTTGCCTTTCGAATCCGTCGCGATCTCATGGCCCGGGCCGATTATGCCAGCGGGCTCGATCTTGCCGGCGATCTCGAGCGTTTTGCGGTCGAGCACATAAATTCCGTTGCCGCCGCCGACATAAAGGAACTGCTGGTTGGCGTCGGGAGAGAGAGCCAGGTCGCGCGCGAACGGCTCGCCGGTTCGGACCAGTTGCTTCACGAATTTGCCGTCCTTGGTAAACATCTGCACACGCCGGTATTCGCGGTCGGCCACATATACCGTGCCGTCCTTGGCAACCCGGATCGCGTGGACGATGCTCAGCTGCTGCGGACCGGGATCGGAGAAACTTTTGGGCGTGACAATCTGGCAGTGGTCGTCGTCCACCGGCTTTTCGCCGAACGCGCCCCACATCCGCTTGAACTTGCCGCTATCGGCGTCGAACACGGCGATGCGGTGATTGCCATAACCATCGGCCACGAACAGCTCGTTGGTGGGAGGATAGACCCATTCGTCCGCGGGCCGATGCAAGTTCTGTGAATCGGCATTGCCCTTGCTTTGATTGCTGTGGCCGATCTGCATGACGAACTTGCCATCCTGCGTGAACTTCAGCAGTTGGTCATCGGCGACCGGCTTCAGTCCGGGTAGTCCATTGGTGGGACAATTGTTTCCGCCGAGCCACACGTAGCCTTTGTAATCGATATGGATGCCGTGCTCGCGCTGCGGCCACTCATAGCCATTGCCGTCGCCGCCCCACGCCTTGACGTAGTTGCCAGCCGGATCGAAGACAATCACCGGTGGCGCCGCCATGGCTTTCTGCTCCGGCTTCAGGGTGCGCGGCCGGTGAAGAACCCAGACATTGTCCTTGGCGTCAATCGCAATGCTCGAAGGATCTCCCAGTTTCCACTGCGGCGGCACCTTCGGCCAGGCACGATCCACTTCGAACACGGGCAGACTGCGAGATTCCGCGGCGTGCACCGTAGCTGCTGCGCTGGAAAGCCACTTCTGTGTTACGCTCGCCGCTCCGGCGATCGCGATCAGAGCCACCCAAGTGAGATACTTGCCTTTCATCGTGTCCTCCCCAGTAGCCGTTTTCCGGACTCCCATTGTAATGCGGGCGGGTCACCGGTTGGGAGAATCGCTGGTGCCTTGGCCAAACGTACAAAGGGGCTATAAAGGCCGTTCCTCACTTTCCGACAATCCCGTCTATCGCCAGCAAGGCGGTTTCAGTCCCTCGGGCTGGAGTTGGGTTTAATGAACGCTGCGAACTACTGTGACAAGATTGCAATGTGGTCGAGAAGGAAAAATCCCGCGACATCCGGCGACAGATCAGGCACATCCTGATGCAAGAGTGGGACCCCATAGGGGTGAATGACATTCCCGAGGCCACTGACGAATACGACGGCTATATCGGCGACCTATATGTGCTTATAGAACGAGGAGCGACAGAAAGGGAGCTTGCGGACTACCTGCGGTTCGTCGAGATAAGACAGATGGGACTTAGTATCCCTTCGACCGCAGCCCGCGATCAAACCGCATCTTCACTAAAGAAACTGGCTGCCCTGTTTGCGTGATGCTCGTTCCCTGCAACCCGTATCAGCACCCGCGCAGGGTCGAAGGGAGGCCGAGGCAAGTTTACGATAATCCCGTTTTCG
>Ga0126371_10002798_pt1 | contig 15126 bp, 12 predicted proteins | sample PanSoiMetaPlot_4_FD_110145 | JGI IMG/M metagenome (GOLD analysis project Ga0126371, IMG submission 110145) | Tropical forest soil microbial communities from Panama - MetaG Plot_4 | ecosystem: Environmental > Terrestrial > Soil > Tropical forest > Bulk soil | place: Panama | collected 2016-02-17 | reverse complement strand
TCGTCGGTCGGCTGGTTCCGGAAAACAATGTGCACCATCTGATTTCTGCCTTCGAAAGAACCAATACGGGGAAGCGACTGGTTATCGTAGGTGATGACCCTTGGGAACGACAGTATGTGCAGGATCTTAGGGCCACTCGGGATACTAGGATCATTTTCACAGGTGGTGTTTATGGAGACGGCTATGCCCAGTTGCAGCAGTCGGCTTACCTGTTTGTGCTGCCCGACGAAGTAGGCGGAACCCATCCAGCTTTGGTAGAAGCGATGGGGTTTGGGAATTGCGTGCTGGTCAATGATACGCCTTCGAATCTGGAAGTGATTGGGGATACCGGCATAAGTTACCGCGGTTCAGACGGTTCAACTGATTTACAAATCCGGCTTCAAGATCTGCTGGATCACCCAACCATGGTCGAGTCCTATCGCGAGCTGGCACGTAGCCGAACAACGGAACGGTATCGGTGGGACAAAGTAGTCCAAGAGCACGTCGATCTCTATAAAGGATTACTGGATAAATCCAAGTCGATCACTTCGAGTCCCACAAATATCAAGGCCCATCGCAGGGAAGAAGGCGCATGATTGGCACCATGGAAGGACTGTCTCAAGCTGGCGTTGTTCTGTCGCCAAACTGGAGCAGTCCTCTTCAAATCGGAATAAAACGAGTCCTGGACGTTATCGCTTCCGCACTTCTGTTATTAACCCTTTCGCCCTTATTGATGCTCCTTGCGCTATCGATTAAGCTAACATCGCCGGGTCCAATTCTGTACCCTTGGCGAGTTGTAGGTAAGGACGGCCGGCCCTTCATCGGGTTTAAGTTTCGGTCAATGATTGTCCAGGCCGACAAGCTCAAGGCCGACTTGGCGCGATTGAACGAGATGAGCGGTCCAGTGTTCAAGCTCACCAATGATCCCCGCATAACCGATATTGGCCGCTTTTTACGGCGCTACAGTCTCGACGAACTGCCTCAATTGTATAGTGTTTTTATTGGGGACATGAGCCTGGTGGGCCCGCGTCCGCCACTTCAAAGTGAGTACGCTGAGTTTACCTCATTCCAGAAGCAGAAGCTTGCAGTGAAGCCCGGTATCACTTGTATTTGGCAGGTGAGTGGGCGTACCGACATCAGTAATTTTGACGACTGGGTTCGGCTCGACTTGGAATACATAAGTAAATGGTCACTGATTTTAGATCTTAAGATCATTGCACAAACTATTGTCGCGGTCGTAAGTGGCTCGGGAAAATAAATATCAAATACAGACATGGCTCTAAGTATAGTTAGTTTATTGCGGGGGTAAAAGTGCGAGTTCTAGTGACTGGCGGCGCTGGATTTATCGGATCTCACCTAGTAGATCGCTTTCTTCGTGATGGATTTCAAGTGCGTGTGCTTGATTCCCTCGATTCGAAGGTGCATCCGTATGGCCTTCCGTCATATCTTCCGAAGAACATCGAATTCGTGCGGGGCGATGTTACAGATCGGGAGGCGTTACTCCATGCTCTGCAAGACGTTGACATAGTGTCGCATCAAGCCGCATATCAGGACTATATGCTGGAGTTTTCGCGATTTTTCCAAGTCAATGCGGTGGGTACAGCGCTGCTGTTCGAATTGATTGTGCAACACAGGATGCCAATTAAAAAGGTTATTGTCGCCTCATCGCAGGCGGTATATGGTGAGGGGCAATACTACTGTGACTTGCATCGTGAATTCCTCCCGCTTCCCCGGAGCATCGATCAATTGTGCGCTGGATGCTGGGAAGTTCGGTGTCCAACGTGTGGTGAGGATGGCAAGCCCCAACAGCTACGAGAAGAATACAGCAACCCGTGTAACCAGTATGCCGTTTCTAAGATGAGTCAGGAAAAAACAGCCCTCGGACTTGGATGGCTACATGGGATTCCTACCGTTGCTCTTCGTTATTCGATTACTCAGGGGCCACGTCAGTCATTATTCAATCAATACTCGGGGATATGTCGTATCTTTATCAGTCGTGCTCTCCAGCGCCTGCCTTTGGTCATTTATGAAGATGGCCGCCAAACCCGCGATTTCGTCCATGTGGATGATGTCGTGGATGCGAACATGCTGGTGCTCGAGGATGAGCGGGCAAACTTCCAGGCTTTTAATGTGGGCGGGGGCAATGCCGTGTCCGTACTTCAATATGCGGAAGCTGTTCGGGAAAGGGTAAGTCAGGATCTGCAGTGGCAGCTGACCGGCGAGTATCGGCGGGGCGACAACCGTCATAGCGTGTCCTCCATTGATAAACTCGAGCGTCTAGGGTGGAAGCCGCAGCGAGATCTGTGTACTATTCTAGATAGTTTCCTCCAGTGGGTCGAAGAGATCGGCGGAATCCCCTGTTTGCTCTCAGACGCTTATGACGATATGAAGAATGCTGGTGTTGTACTAACCGCTCGCTGAAATGCGTGCGGTGCGAGGAACCCAGGAGCCTTGTTATGAGTGCAGCCTCGGAGAATGCCCTCACGCCCGTTTGTGGAGTCCTTGATGTCCCTGACTCTAAAGCTTATTTTCAGCGGCTTCCAGGCATCATCGGAAAACTTCCATACGGCACCATTGACGCAGCGACAGATGCTCTCTATGAAGCGTATCGGGACGATCGCGCCCTGTTCATGTTCGGCAACGGCGGCAGTGCAGCGCTCGCATCGCATAACGCGTGCGATTTCGGCAAGGGTACTTGTGTTAACGGCAGTCGCCGCTTCCGAGTACTGTCGCTGACCGACAATGTGGCACTCCTGACCGCGTGGGCAAACGACCTGGGCTACGACCATATCTTCGCTGAGCAATTGCGCGGTTTTGCTCGACCGGGCGACATAGCTCTAGCCATCAGTGGAAGTGGTAATTCTCCGAACGTACTCGATGGCCTGCAATCTGCGCGTGACTTGGGAGCGAAAACGATCGGTCTAACGGGTTTCACGGGTGGCAAGATGAAAGCGTTATGCGATCTCTGTATTGTGGTGCCGTCGAGTAACATGCAACTAATTGAAGATTTACATGTGGCAGTGACGCACTCCATCTTTACAGTACTCAGAAACCGGATCTTATCTGAAGCGGAGCCGTTTTCCGGAAAGCTCCTTTAGTAGCCAACTTGATTCCTCCACGGAACTTTCGCACATGGATATGGGTCTCGGATCTGTTGTGGTTGACAGCGTCCATCATTATCGCGTGGTTTCTGCGCTATGGTTCAGGCTGGCATAGCCAGCCGCGTTTCGTCGTGCAATCTTTTGCTTTGACGCTGTTTTGCTCCATGCTGATCTGGACGATTCTGTCGTCATCATTGGATCTCGACGGCTTTCGCGGAGGGTGGAGAATATCAGCGGTCGCCTCTCAGCAACTGCTCGCCGTTATGATCGTGATGGGCATTTTACTGGCCGCGGGCTATCTTCTCCGTATCTACGTATCGCGACTCGCCTTGGCTTACTTCGGCCTGTCAACCCTGGTCGGGCTTATCCTTATTCGTATGACCGCACGCTTGATCTTGCAGGCCCGATATCGGGCGGGAGCGGTCCGGCGAATCGTCATCGTCGGGAGTGGCCCGGTTGCTCAGGAGGCTGCATCTAAGATAGCTCTTCACCCAGAGACATTGTGCAAGGTTGTCGGGTTCTTGGCCACGCAGGACGCATCGCTTGAATTGCTGGCCAGCGAAACATCCACCATCACGAATGTATCAACCAGCAACATGCTGGATTTCCTTCGCACTCGTCAGGTGGATGAACTGGTGTTTGCGATGACGAGAAATGGGAACGGCCGGGTTGCTGAGTTCATAGATCAGTGCATGAAGGCGGAAATAGCCGTAAGCGTTGTGCCTCAACCCTACGACCTGTATGTTTCCAAGCCTGAACTTTTCGATTTGGGCGGTCTGCCAATTCTACGCTTACGGCACCCACTGCGATTGGCAGCGAACCCGGCATGGAAACGAATGTTGGATCTGTTTTTGGCGATTGCGGTGCTCGGCCCGGTCGTTCCCGTCGTTTTCGGGGCTGCCTTGCTGCTGAAGTTGAAAAAAGGCAGTGCTTTCTGCCGCGAAGAGCGCTATGGCCTGCACGGGAAGACGTTTCAGCTCTATCGTCTAAACTCTCCACGAAATGCTAGGAATTTACCGCGCTACGAATTAATCATGCAGCATTTGAGCGTTACAGAGTTGCCACAACTCTGGAACGTCTTGCGTGGCGACATGAGTCTCGTGGGACCTCGACCCGAGGGCTTTGAGAGCGTGCGGCACTACACGGATTGGCACCGACAACGGTTCAACGTCAAGCCTGGGATGACCGGGTTGGCCCAAGTCCACGGGATGCGTGACCAGAATCGCCTCGAGGATAAGACCCGTTACGATCTGCAATACATCTTGCGGCGTTCTTTGTTCCAGGATGTCTCGTTGCTTTTGCAGACGTTCTGGACTTTGACTGGGCGTCTCGCCCACTTGGGTAAACTGAAGGATGAAATTAGTGAGTCCCCTTCTGCCCAACCAGCTTCACACTCTTTGCCGGCGTAAATCGAGTTGAGGATTGGCTCTTGCTTATTGTTCGCAGCCCGGTTCGAATCAGCTTCGCGGGGGGTGGTACCGACCTCCCAGCGTATTATGAGCAGTTCGGTGGGACTGTATTGAGTGCCACTATCAACAAGTACTTCTATACAATCCTCGGGAAGCGCTCAGACGGACGGGTTCAGATCATTTCGTCTGACCTGAGAGTCTTCGAAACATGGCGCGACCTTTCCACCCTCCAAGTTCGGGGCAATCCTCTGGAAATTCCCCTGGCAGTCATGAAGGAAATGAATTGTAATCTGGCGATTGATCTCTTTCTGGCATCCGAGATCCCTCCCGGTACCGGCCTTGGCTCATCTGCTAGCGTCTGTGTCAACCTTCTGAAGACAATAACCACATATTTACACCGCCCGATGTCTAAGTATGACCTGGCAGAAAAGGCTTTTCACATAGCTCGCCACGTGCTTGGCCGAAACATCGGCAAGCAAGACGAATATGCAGCCGCCTTTGGGGGCCTTAACTACTTCACCTTTCAGCCCGAAGGAAAGGTAACTGCGGAGCCGATTCAGATTGCACCTGGCCTTATCCAAGAGCTTCAGAGCAACCTGATGCTGTTCTTTACCGGAGCAGCTCACCATTCGTGGACCATCCTCAAAGAGCAGGAAGCGTCAACTCGAAAAGGCGCCGGTGCGGCAGTGGATGCTCTACATGAGGTAAAAGCTCTTGCTGCAGAGATGCGCATTGCGCTACAACATGGGAACCTTCATCAGATCGGTGTTTTGCTCCACCACGCTTGGATGGCGAAGCGCCGGATTTCAGAGAAAATTTCTGACGAACGTATTGACAGCCTTTACTTGCTGGCTCGAGACCGGGGTGCGCTGGGTGGCAAGATCACGGGTGCCGGCGGCGGAGGCTTTCTGCTCCTTTATTGCGAGCGCTCGGCCCAGTCATCCGTGCGAGAGGCCATGCAACAACAAGGGCTGCAGGAGATGAATTTTGCTTTCGATATGCAGGGTGCACAGGCGATTGTGAATGATCCATTCATTGATGGGGACGAACGAAGTGGCTCGAAGTGGGTGTTCGTGTCCACAGAATCGGGCGCACCGTCGGAGGCCCACTGACCGCTTATGAAAGCTTTTCTTTTGGCTGCGGGTGAAGGAACGCGCCTCCGTCCCATTACGCTCGGCACACCAAAATGCCTAGTCCCCATTAGGGGAGTTCCTGTGTTGGCAATTTGGCTGAGGCAATGCCGCGAACTCGGAATCGACGAAATCCTTATTAACGTGCACTGGCATGCCGATGCGGTACGTCAGTTCTTGAAACAATCGGACTATGGCATCAAGATTGACATCGTCGAAGAACAATTCTTGCTCGGAAGTGCCGGCACGTTGCGGGCTAACAGGGAGTGGGTCATCGGAGAAGAGAGCTTTTGGATCTTCTATGCTGATGTCTTGAACCAAGCTGACCTCCATGCGATGGCCCGTCTGCACCGGCTACGTAGGCCAATTGCGACACTGGGTGTATGCAGGGTGCCGGACCCTACCCGCTGTGGCATCGTGTCAACCTGTGCCGACGGCGTTATAGACCAGTTTGTGGAAAAGCCGCGCCAGCCCGTAGGAAACCTTGCCTTCTCCGGTTTGATGATAGGAACACCCGCCTTGCTCGACGCTATTCCAAACCAGGTTCCTGTGGATATTGGCTTTCATGTTTTGCCAAAGCTCGCAGGTCAGATGATTGCGTTCCCGATTAACGACTTTCTGATTGACATTGGCACTATGGATAACTATCAACGGGCACAGGAAACTTGGCCAGGGTTCTCCACTCCATGAATACCCCTCCCATCGGTGGTGTTGTTTTTGATATGGATGGCGTCCTGATTGACAGCCATCCAGTTCATCGTTCAGCGTGGAAGGGCTTTCTGAAAGACCTTGGGAAAGATCCGTCGGATGCTGAATTGGATTTTATTCTTGACGGACGCAAACGGGAGGAAATTCTCAGGCATTTTTTAGGCGAATTGGCTCCCGAGCAAGTGTCTGATTACGGAAACCGGAAAGATGAACTCCTCCGTTTGTGCGGGGCTGAGATTCGACCGGTGCCGGGTGTAGTCGATTTCTTGGAAGGTCTTTCGGAACGTGGAATTCTCATGGCCCTTGCTACATCAGCAGGAAGACGGCGTGCGGTGGGGACCCTTGTGGAATTGGGCTTGTCCCGTTACTTTGATACGATCGTCACCGGGGACGAAGTCATTGCTGGGAAGCCCGATCCTGCAATCTATTCCCTGGCCGCCGAACGACTCCGACTGGAACCCAATTGCCTGATCGCCGTCGAAGATGCTGTCTCCGGGGTAATTTCTGCCGTCTCCGCAGGTATCCGCTGCCTAGGCATCGCAGGTCCCGAACGCGCGCCTCAACTTCGAGCTGCCGGCGCATATGCGGTCATTCCGGACTTTAAGTCGTTTTCAATCCTTCAGCTGATGAGCTAGTACTAGCCTAAATCCCGCCAGCGCACCAACCCCGATTCCTCTTCTTCCCGCCAATCTGCCACCCCTACTGTCCCCACTTCCCTCGTCTCCAAAGCCTGCTGTTCTAAAAAATCATCACTTCTGTAACCGCGGAGCTCCTCCTTCGTACCATGTAGAGCGTTGAGGCGACTACGGGCAGGAAAACCGAGGTCTAAAACCCAAGAGTCGGCCCGCTTAGCGTGATATCCAATAGGTACTGCTGCCCACACCTCCGACGTTTGCGTCTTCCGATCCGAGAAGTTGCATCCGGCATTCACTCAGCAGGGTCAATACATCCTGCTTAGGCACGTAAGTCATGCGAATCGGGTGTAAACGCAAACGCAGTAGCACACCAGGGGCAATCCGCAACAAGCGTCCTAAGTTGTAAAGTCGCGGAATTGGTTGCAGTCGATGAATTGGTGATATGTAACTTGGGACTTGAAAGATGAGGAGCCCACCTGGCTTTAGTAAACGGCAGAATTCTCCAATATAGGCCAGAACCGATGATCGGTGAACCAAATGCTGAAGGACAATGGTCGTGTAAATAAAATTGAAACTCGCATCCGCAAACAGCCTTAGATCCTCGACTGTATTAAGCAAGAATTCGCAATTGCCGAGGTCTGCATTTAGCGCTCTCGCTTGGGTAACCATATGCTCGGAAATATCGACTCCGATGCAATGTTTGAACCGTTTTGACATTGCCCGCGTCAGGCGGCCAACCCCGCACCCAAAATCTAAAGCTCGATCATTGTCGAGAGGGAAAGTGGGAAAATGAGACATCGCCGCCGATATCTCTAGCTCTCCCTTCTCGAAGAACTCCTCTAGTTGCCACTTCCCATTCTTCTTCGTGGGATCACTTAGAATCGCCCATAATGGATCGGTGGAAGCAAGGTCTTCCCAGGTTTGCTTATGTATGGACAACATTGTTGTCAAACCTTTTCAGAACTCACCTGTGCTCAAGTGCTCGGTCAGCCCGCACTGTCTGCCAAGCTTACATTCATCCTTAAGAAACTGTCCAGCTTCCCACAGAAGGCGGCATTTGGCGCTCACCTTACGCAGCTGCTGAAGTGGAAGCAGAGCATTTGCAATTACTGAACGGTCAGTGTGAGTGGAATCTGCTCCGTGGTGCTTCCGACGGCGGCAGTAACCGTCAGGGTATAGGTCCCGCGCGGCGTACCGTTTGGACTTGTTCTTTCTCCGCAGGAACAAAGAGCCAATAGCGTTACGATCACTAGCAGTCCGACTCCGTGTCGAATTGACTGCTTCGCACGAATACCGGTCGGCAAAAAACAAATTCCGAAGATAGCTAGTCCCCACAACCAGGACCTACGTTGCTTTTCTACGGTCGCGATCATTGCCGCCTCAGTCTTGACACTCACCGTGAACATGGTAGCCTGCGAGGCGTTGATGGCGATGCTTGAAGGAATAAGGCATGATGCCCCTAATGGGGCGCCCGCACAAGCCAGCGTAGCATCCCCAGCAACCCCGGTTCCTCCAATCGATAGTGAATATGTGGCGGTGGCCCCCGCCGCCACTGACGCCACGCCAGCTTTGCCTCCCGCAATCCCAAGGCCCAAGGTTCGGGAAACTCCGGCGCCGGTTAGTGATACCGTTTGTGGACTGTTGGGGGCATTGTTGGCGATTGTGAGGCTACCGCTTCGAGTTCCTGCAGCAGTCGGCGTAAAGGCGACCTGTATTTGACATGTTGCAAATCCCGCCATTTCACTTGTGCAATTGTTCGTCTCGGAGAAGTCGCCGCTCGTTTCAATCAGCAGATTCTGGATCCCAACCGCGCCCGCGGTGAACGTGACTGCTTGAGGCGAACTGCTCGTGCCCAGTCCTTGACTGGCAAATGACAGATTGCCCGGGGAAACCGCCTGCTCCGAGCCCATAATCCCAGTTCCGCCTAGTACGTTCCCGGTAAAATTGTCTCCATACAGAACCGCTGTTGCGGTATTAGCGAGATCGAGGGCATAGAGTTGCGTGCCCGCGCCGGTGTCGGTTGCGGTGACGCCCGCTATAATGCCACTGGTGGAGTCCGCCCAGCTGATTCCTACTTGGAGTTGTCCGCCAAACTTACCTTGGCCGTTGTCGTTGATTTCTCCGCCCAAGATCTGTTGATTGGTGCTGTCCACGCCCCAATTCGCTGGCGATGAATGGTCTGGAGGCACGGTAGTCAGAGTCAAATGCGACGAGTCCTGGATAGAGGCGATCTGGTAGGGGACGCCGTCGTAAACAAACACCGTACCCGCCTTCCACGCCACTCCAAAAGAGCCGGATACCCCGGCGACGAAGGTAACTTGAGCTCCCACGTTGGTAGCGGTGCCACCCTGCCACTCTCCCAATACCCCAGCCGCCTGATTGCGATTGATTGTGTTGTTGATCAACTGCACGTTGGGGCTTCCGGCTATGTCGATCCCCCCCATTGAGCCGTCGCTCATATCTGTATTTTCTACAATGACGCCATCGTCCAGAAAAAGCCATATGGCGGGTTGCTGGTTGGCCAAGTATCCCGATCTGTTTAGTATACAGTTGGAAATAAGAACGTTGCTGCTGTTGATGATGTCAACGCCGTCTCCCAGCCCTAGCGGCGCCGCTGTATTCTGGCCTACCTCACCGTTATAGGAAGCATCCAGCCCTATGATTGTTATATAACTCGAAGGGCTAGCGCCAAAATCTTCAGTAGTAACTCCATCCATGTTTGGATTGTGGGTAATTTCTCCGCCGGTGACTGTTATATGCGACGATCCGCCCACTTGAATGACGCTTCCGCCAACATCGTAACTGGCATCCACATGACTAACTTCGGTATTCGTGATTGTGACATCGTCGGAAAGAAATATTCCAAGAACTGCAGGTATGTCCGCCCCAGAAGGGAATACAAAGCCTTTGGACATCAAATGATCGACCGTGCCGTGAGTACAGTGTATCAAGTAGAGGCCAAGCTGCACCCATTTATTGGCAGGATCGTATCCGGTGATGCTGATTACATTGGTATTCCGAATAACAAAATTAGTTACGCCGCTCCAGTACAGCAGATTCCCGCCGCCCTGGAAAGAAACCTTGTCCAAAGCGACATGCTCCGTATTGATCGATTGAATCTCTCCCTGAATAGGGGTAGATGTCGCGGAGATTATGCAGTTTCTGATTCGAGTATGACTGCTCTGATATATATAAGACCCGGGTTGCAGGGATATAACGACGTTGTTGGCACATACAAGATCGTGTCCGGCGGATAAGGCCACTTTGCCTTCGCTGATGGTACCGGAAGCGGCGACGCGAATCTGACCCGGACTGGCACCTAATGCCGCATCCTCTGCGGCGATTTGTGCGCCTAGGTCTCCGCTCTGTGCGGTAGCTTCAAATGTCAGTAATATAAATGCAGACAGCAACAGCACGAGACGGTTGGTCGGCATAGTCAGTCGCTAGGCAGTTTAGCGTTTCCGTACCTGCATCAGAGAAAAGCCCCAATTCGATCATGCAGTATAGCGCATGATGTCGCCTAGGCAAGGCGAATCTTGCTGGCACACCGACGTGCAGTTTCGCGCTCCGGCCGCTGCAAACATCGATAACCGATTAACCCAGAAATTGTTGGCGTGCACAAGTACCAGAAGGACTACAGGATTTTGCGGAGGTAAAAAGTTTGCACTCGTCCCGGGCCTGGCAATGAAAACACCCTGTTCCCCATTGGAAAACGAATGATTGGCGGCCGGCAGACAGGCCAATCACTCGCTATCGCCAGGCAGCGCGCCAGTACGTGAGCAAATCCCTGGTCGTCTTAGCCATGGTAATCCGCGGACGCCACCCGGTTGCTTCAAAAATCTTCCTCGGCTCGCCACAAATCTGCAGGACCTCATTAGGGCGGACCCGAGTCGCGTCAATCTGGAGCATAGGTTTCATGCCAGTGACCATCTGAAATAGATCGATGATTTCTGCCAAACGAGGAGCCGCGCCACTGCAGACATTGTAGATCTCTCCAACTCTGCCTCTTGACATCAAGAGCTGGTACGCACGCACTACATCCCGGACATCGGTAAAATCACGCCTTACCTCCGTGTTACCAATTGTTATCGTCGGCGCCTTACTCCCGTCTTGCATCTCCGCAAATTGCTTTGCGATCGATGACAGAACAAAATTCGTAGATTGCCCGGGTCCTGTGTGATTAAAGGCTCTCGCTGTGATTATCCCCTTTGTTGAGCTGCTGTATTGCTTCGCTAGAAACTCGGCCATGGCCTTGCTCATGGCATATGGGTTGTCTGGACCAACCGGACTCTCTTCCGTTAACCACGAAGTCGAAGGAGCATATACCTGAGACGTACTAATATTGAGGATGCGCGGTGGTGACACTAGGCTCATCGCCGCGTCAAAAAGATGGTAAGCGCCCACAACATTGACTTCAAACGTCTGTTGTGGATTCTCACGGGATGTATTCACAGCGGTAATGCCTGCTAGGTGGTAAATTTCATCTGGACTGTTTTCTCGTACGACACTGCGCACACTTTCCCGGTCTCGAAGGTCAACCTTGTAATAGCGTATTCCGGGCTCCGGTCGAAGCGGCGCACCAGAGGAAAGAACCACGATGCTTGAGGAGTTCGTCTTCAGAAGACGAATGAGGTAGGGCCCAACAAACCCAGTCCCGCCAGTTATAAGAATCCGCCGCACTTAAACTAAAGATCACCTCTTGCGTTAAGGAGTTAACCCAGTGACGAGGCTATCTTCGGAACATCTCTGGACAGCAGTTCAAGGTCGCTGTCGACCATCATCTTGATCAGTTCTTCGAAACTTACCTCGGGCTCCCATCCGATCCTTTCTCTCGCCTTCGAAAAATCCCCTCTCAGGTGGGTTACTTCAGCGGGCCGCAGAAGCTCGCGATCTATCTCGACGTGGTGCAGATAATCCAGGCCCACATGTGAGAAAGCGACTTCTAGCAGTCGCCGCACGCTGTGGGTTTGTCCCGTTGCGATAACATAGTCGTCGGGCTTGTCTTGCTGTAGCATCATCCACATCGCCCGCACGTAGTCCCCAGCGAATCCCCAGTCGCGTTCCGCGTCTAAGTTGCCCATTTTGAGCTTTCCCTGCAAGCCTAACTTAATGCGAGCCACGTTATAGCTAACGCGCCGTGAAACGAATTCAATTCCCCGGCGGGGAGACTCGTGATTAAACAAAAGACCCGAACAGGCGTAAAGACCGTAGCTTTCCCTGGCGTTGACCGTGATCCAATGACCATATAGCTTAGCCACACCGTAGGGGCTTCGCGGATAAAATCGTGTGGTCTCGGTCTGCGGCGATTCGTCTACCATGCCGAACATCTCGCTGGATGATGCTTGGTAGAACCGAATCTCAGGATTCACCACGCGAATCGCTTCTAGCAGACGAGTGACTCCGAGTGCTGTAAACTCGCCAGTAAGTACCGGCTGTGTCCAGGAGGTAGGCACAAACGACTGCGCAGCAAGATTATAGACATCGCGCGGTTCCGCTTTTTGAAGAGCCGTGATCAGTGAACTCTGATCGAGCAAGTCCCCAGGTATGAGTTCGACACGATCTTGAAGGTGTGCAATCCGTTCGAAATTGATCGTGCTGCTGCGGCGGACTAGCCCGTAGACGCGATAGCCCTTTTGCAGCAAGAACTCCGCCAGATATGAACCATCTTGACCAGTAATCCCAGTAATGAGTGCACTAGGTGACATGAGGATTGAAGCGGTTCTCGGCGAAGCTGGTCAACAGCCTCTCAGTGTAGCATAGCAAGATCCACCACCCACCCGAGGAGCGCGCCCGTCGGGTCTCGCGGCCGGAACCGGCTCATTTCTATTGATTCCATGTTACGCCCGGGTAAAGACTGGGGATGCGGTAGGCGCGATAAGCGTTGGCTCCGCTGATGTCCGTTTGCCAAAGGACGGTGTGGGCGGAGTCCTGGGTTACCTCCTGTATTCTGGACTTCGGAAGAAAGTACGGTGGAGTCGCGGAAGGGAAGGGAGCTGTCAGGTCAAATTCGACGTTTCCGCCGTCTGCCAGTCCTATGCTGCCACCCCAATTTGTGTAGAGACCGGGAACATTCTGCCAAGCAAGGTTGGCGGCATGCGTCGCTTCGTCGACATCAAAAATAACCGCACGGCTGTAGCAGGGTACCGTTGCGCCACACTCTGTTCCGCTTCCATCCAGGACCCGAAAATTCCCGTTGTCAATAAGCGCCATGGTCAACTGCGAGCTGTTGATGTTAAGCACGTTGGGATAGTGCTGAGCATAGAACCACTGACTCGGATCATCGGAGGGTAGCGTAAAGTCGCCATCCTCGCCAAGTCTCCACATGATATCCCCAGTTCCATGGCCATTCGAATAGTCGATCTTGATGACCCAGCTCTGGTGGCGGATTGACAATAGAAGGTTCCCGTCATTCGCCGTGTAGAGAACTGCATTACTGTGGGTCCAGTCGGGCAGTCCCTGAAGGTGGCGGTTGATGTCGAGATGGTCAAAAGTAGACCAGAACCATACGGGGTTCCAGTTGGGATCCAGATCGATCAGCACATCCCCGATGACCTTGGTGGTACCTGGATAGCCTGGGAGATCGTCGTATGGGACCTGCGTGTTCGCCAGGAGGATAATGTGGCCATTGGGGAGCGGTAGGACGTCATGGTGAAACTGATACAGAGTGACCGAGCGACCTAGGGCGAGCAGTTTCTGGTCGAGGTCGGCATTCGAGACCTCGCGGATAGTGTTGCCCGCCAAATCAATTTCTCGCAATTTGTAAATGCCGGCTGAGGTGCGGGAAACGTCGGCAATCATGTGACCGTTGCCTAGGGGCTTAAGAGGCAGAACAGTCTCTCCGTCCGCTGGCTTGTAGTACCAAATGACATTGCCATTCAGGTCCATAACGGCTTCCTGAAGCGTGCTCGAGCCAGTGTTGGCAAGATTCAGAAGTTCCACTCCCTGTCGCACTGAGGCAGCAGGAGAACTGGGTTGGTTGGGACGCGTCACGGTCAGGCCAAGGGCATATTCAGGCGGCATCGAGCCCGTCGTAAACGTGTGGTCCTGATCGATCCAGATCCGCCCGTCCTGGCGCACCACATGTGCCCTCATATGATAGGTCGATGAGGGTTTCATGCCCGCTACCAAGATTTTCAGAACGGGGTTTAAATTCGTACCTGTAAAAACAGTTGAGGTCTGCCAACCGTAGTTGGTATCCGGACCAAACTCAACCCAGCCTTTAGCACCTCCAGATACCCAGGCATCGTACTCTGCGACAAGTGGGTTGTGGGTTCGGGAAACTTTGGTTTCAGGATCTCCGGACCCACATCCATTGAGTACAAACGCGGAGAGGATCGTAAAGGCAATTGCACAATAAAGCCGGAGACAGCGGAGCCAATGCGAATTCATTCGCCTCCTGAGCACGCCGAAGTGAGGTCCCCTTTCTCCGGTAAGGCCCAACACTCCGGCCAAACTGAGGATCGTACAGTTTCCTTGCGTGAAGTCAATAATGAAGTTTGGTTTTTACAATCGTTTTACAGCCCAATTGCAATCCCGTCGTGCTAGGCCGAAGATTCACTCGAAGCGTGTCCAATGTTCTGCCCATTCCCCTCTTGTCTTCTATACATCTGGCTGGCCTTGGTTTCGGAGGGATTACGCCAGTCTTCGAAGGATGGCAATTTGGAACCCGCGGTCAACGCAGGAAGGGTTGGAAGGTCTCTCTTCCATGAATCTCGGATCGTTATCTTCTGTCCAACGGCATCGATGTGAGAGAATCGCGATGGCAGCACTGAAGTCGCGAGTTTTTGGTGCTGACTGAGGGCAATTCATTTCGGCATATCTTTACGGAATCGCGCAAACGGGGTTCCTATCGCTCATTCGGGTTCTGACGATTCCCAGCTGATCGAGTGTCCCATGCAGCAAAGGAACGTGCTATTTGATTCTGCATTGAGGTTGCTAGAGCTATGGAAATCAAAATTGCGTCTCGCCATCTTCAGGACGTCGTGGTAGTCGTCCCCGACATCTTTCAAGACAGTCGTGGTTTCTTCTCGGAGACCTATCGTGCAGACCAATTTCGCGCTCTGGGGCTCCCTACCGAATTTGTGCAGGACAATCACTCCCGGTCCGCACGCGGAGTGGTTCGGGGGCTGCATTTTCAGTGGGATCCACCCATGGGGAAGCTGAT
>Ga0126371_10002797_pt1 | contig 15127 bp, 13 predicted proteins | sample PanSoiMetaPlot_4_FD_110145 | JGI IMG/M metagenome (GOLD analysis project Ga0126371, IMG submission 110145) | Tropical forest soil microbial communities from Panama - MetaG Plot_4 | ecosystem: Environmental > Terrestrial > Soil > Tropical forest > Bulk soil | place: Panama | collected 2016-02-17 | reverse complement strand
GCTTGATGAACGTCCATCCCGATATACTTCTCTTGACTCATAAAACGCTCCTTTCGCTAGGTTGGCGATGCGAACAATCACAACCTATCGCAAAAGTGGGCGCCTTTTTATATTGCGTGTAATGGCGATGTTTCGTCCGTTGAATCCCACAGAAGCATTCCGTGCCTCCACAACGCGGCCTTCGGTACTAAAATCCTGCCTCAAATGAGCTACCGCGACGAAAGAAACATCGTCATTGCGTTTGCAAAAGCTGCATTGCTAGAAAAAGAGCTGGTGGACGCAATCGAGGCACACGGCCGGACGCCCAGGACTGAGGCAGGTCATGGAATCGAGAAACTTTTCAAGGGCATACTGGCCGCATTGCTAATACTGATTTGCGTATTTGCGGTTTGGATTGAGTATCAACGGTTCCGAGAAATCGCCCTACAAGAACAATTAGACGCTGGAGCTGCTACTGCCGAAAGTGCGAGAAAAGAGCAAGAGTTACAGATAGCCAAGCAGCAACTTCAAATGGCCCAACAGCAAATTGATGCGAATACGCAAGTCATTCGTGATAGAGCAGAATCCGACCAAGCTGCTCGGGTCGGGCTCACTAGCGTCACATTACATCCTCTTTCTCCCAATCAGCCGATATCGATAACTGCGACTATGCTGAACGGCGGCAAGACTCTCGCTCTTCATGCCGAACGCACAAACACAGTAGTCGTTACCGCGACACAACCACGATCCTTTCTCAGTAAGAACGGATGGAAAAAGCTTGGGAGCTTGATCCCGAATTTTGTCGGCAGAAACACGCACAGCGTCCGCTCCTCCACTCCTCAGTTGACGATTTTTTCGTTCCGGCATCAATCGACTCGGCCCGATTCACCTGTGTTGTCAAAAATGATGCGCAGCAAATTCAGCCGGGGTTCTATTTTCTCTGCCCACTCTTCAGTGGCAGGAATATTTGTCCGAGGAAGATCCTCAGGCAATGGCCCAGTTTTGTTACTGCGTACATAAGCGACCCATTGGCCTATTTTCTGTAAGTAGATTTGCAGAACTTTCACAGGAGAATCGGCATCATCAAGAGGTATGAGAGCAAAGGGCACATCGCCAACCACGATCCAATTCCATACACAAGCTTCAGGTTGCGCCGAACTTATTCTAAACAGAAAGACAGCGAATACGCCGCCTACTCCGCCACCAAAGAACGACGCTTGTACATCATCACACCATGGGTACGAGCGCAGGTACGCTTCCGCTTCGCGAGACATTTGTTGCAGTAGCCTAGTATCTCGCTCGCCTTCGCCGGTCATACTGTGAACGGGCACTACGCCCGCTACAGGCGGGTCCAAATCGCGACACTTCTGCATAGATGTCACCGATGTTTTGGGATGATACTTCCAACACATTTTAAACCCCATTCCGGTGCGGGGGACTGATTCTATCGCGGCCAAAGGACTTCCCCCGAGGAAATGAAAGTGAGATGATTAGAAAATGCCGGGAGGGATGTATGACATCCACACTTGCGGGCTATATCCGCTTGGCCCGTAGTCGTGTTTACAGCAACTCGCTGAATGCCCAAGCGCGTCCAAATGCTCTAGGACCCTACGTGATTGAGGATTTCAAGCGATTTCTATCCAGAAATGTTCAACGGGCAGTTCAGGCAGAATTGTTTTCGGATGCGAGGTCGACGTGGCATCCTGACAGTCGTTCCGTGCAGTTTGCTGTGGACGATGATACGTTTGTTCTGCAGCAAATTGGGCTGAACTGTCGACTTTTTCATAGTATTCAGGGACGGAATATCCCAATGGCATTGCTTGCCGCGAATTCGCAGTTCGAAGATCGGCTGCTTGTCGCAATCGACGATGCCATTCGCGGCGAGAATTAGAGACAGAGCAACCTCCGCCAGTCAGGTTGATGAACTCGGCAAGAGTCCATGCTCTAGCGTCCAAAGGGTTTCGAGATGCAGTTCTTGCGAATTAGCCCGAATTCAAGTTCATCGTGGACGCGAGGGTGGTCATGTCAGTCGCCGCTACGGGCAATTAATAACGCATATTTTGTTGTCCACGCACATCCAATACAAGGCTTTGTTGAGTCCAATAATGCTCCCAATTGCTGGTGAGAGATGTCCGTATTGCGGGTCGAGGAATATCTGCGTTTCCCTACCCACAAACATCTGGGAAGAACTCGCAATTTTGCTTACCCTTCGGCCGGGTCAGGTGCTTGGAGCATTCGCATCGTTTCCAGCGTTCGCTGTTCATCAAGACGCGAATACTTCCCGAGCAGGACGCGACGACAGCAGGACCGGAGGTTGGAATTGGAGATGTCGAGCGTAGGACTGGTCCTCGGAACATCTCAGATAACCCATGATTCAAGAGAATGTTTGAGTGTGACCCGGATTTTCGTCGTGAGTGATCGAGTGTGAACGCTCTCGCTGGGCGACTGCGGCGATGATGAGCAGTTGGCACCGTCGTCTTGGGGTCTGTGCTTGCCGAAAACAATGTGGGCATTTGAACATCTACTGTTTGGAACTCATTAACAGTTCGATGTCCCTAATCGTGGTGGCAGCTCAAGCTAAGTGCTCGTCAACTATACGTCACATGGAATGCGTCCAGATCCGCTGGCCCCCAAAATTGATCGAGAAACTCTATTGCTTGCTAACCCTTTAGCGCGAGGAGCTACATCGGCCAATATGAATACAAGGCTCCAGAAAAACACGCACAAGTAGTTTCCTGGTGCGAACATCCAGTCCTCAAACGCGGCATGGACAAGACCCGCGACAGCTATCATTGCCAGAGGAGGTGACAGATGAAGAGCATTCCCTGTAGTTCGCATCCACGCAATGGTGCGCACGATCGTGCCTATTATGAGGAGCAGCAATATGAACCAAGGTAAGGAACCCAGGATGCCCACCCCAGCTAAAAGCGAAAGATAACTGCTGCCGTTCTCACTCGTGACTCCAGCTGTTGAGGCCAACCTGTCCTCCAAACTGGTTGGGTCCGCGGTGTCACTCCCGGTCGTGCCGAATCCCATTCCAAACCATGGATGTTCGCTAATGTTTTCCATAGCACTCTGCCAGGGGGTCAACCGGGAAGCGAGGATCACTGCCGAAGAATTCTTGTATGCAATCGAAGATATCAAGCTCGGTACGTAGTCGGGCCGGAAAATTGACACGCTTGCAACTATGATTACTAGCGCAATCGTTCCTTGAAAAAGTAGTCGGTATTTCCTAAGAGACAAACACAAGAGGGCTGAAGACAGAAGTGCTACCAGAATTCCGGCACGCCCGTGACTCAGAAAGGCTAAGTAGATAGATGCCGCGTATAGAATCAGCCTTCGGTAGTGGACGGAAGACTTCTCGTCGAGCAAAGTGCCCCAAAGGAGGACGGGGGCCATGGCAATACCCATCACGGCACCGAGGGAATTCGGATTTCCCATGACTTCAATGCCTACAGGATAAAGAATTGCGTTCACGAACACGAACACCTCGCATCCGGTGATTAAGCCTTTTGAGAAACGGCTCTCGCGTCCCGCGACAGCAATTCTCGCGCCAGTGCTTGCGTACGCCAAAAGGAGCAACATGCTAAGGACCTTGAACAGTGTGTAATTGAAATACTGCGAGACCGCTGTCGATACCAGTAGCGCAAGGACCGCCGCAAATGCGATCAGGTGAAACGGACCAAAGTGCAACCGGCGCTCGCGCACACTAATCAAAAGACCGATCAACGCCCCCAATCCGAGAATTATCCAACGCGCTTTCGTCCAAACTCCTCCGCCTCCCGGAAGATTAATGCCCGCCCATAGGAAAACGAGGAGAAGAGCTAGAAAAAACATTCTGCGGTACACAAACACCAAGGCGATCAGACATTCGAGAAAGAGCAGGCCAGCCAAATACGTTTGATTGGTGAAATACCACGGACGGGAATAGGCAGCGTACGTCAAGATTACAGCCGCAGACACTGCGCCCAGAACGAAGGTGGCCCTGCGAAATCTCTCATTCATTAGGAAGTCTTAAACATACGCATCGTCGTTTAAAATGCGCAATTTCTACCACCATGCGCAGAACGCCTTATTGTAGCGCCGATCGACTGCGCACGCAGGCTGTCATCAACAGAATCGCATGGAAATTTAAGCGGGGGGGCGCTTCCAAAATCAGAATTCAAGGATATTGGCACTCTGAAAGGGTGATGTCGCCTCAGGTCAGGAATTTTTGATACACGAACTGTTTCTGTTGTAGAGTTGTTTCCTCCAATTCAAACAGTTTTATGGCGGTCAAAGGTAATAGGCGAACTCGTGTCGTAAAGGCGGTTCATGGACGCAAGAAGCTGGACCCCGATCCCGCTTTCGAAGTCGGCCTGGCCGACTTCTTATGTGACGAATATTCGAAGCCCGCGCTTGTTGATCTGTACCAAAGGTTTGTTGTTGGCGACGATAAAATCTCTACTGTAATGAGGCGGGCAATTTTTCGCGCCTTGGCCCTACGCTGTGGATCTGGTCTCCAGGTTGGGACTCAGGTTGGTTTCAAACACTTGGAAACCTTCGACTTTGGTAGTGGTATTTTCATAGGCGCGGGCACTTACCTGCAAGGTCGTTTCGATGGAAGGTGTAAGATCGGCGACTCTGTGTGGATCGGGCCACATAGTTACTTTGATGCACGTGACCTCGTAATTGGCGATTTTGTGGGCTGGGGCCCCGGTGCGAAGGTTCTGGGATCAGAACATACTGGGGTGCCTGTCGGCGTACCTATCGTCCAAACTGATCTCGAAATCAGGCGCGTCACGATAGGCGCATGGGCCGACATCGGTACGAATGCCACAATTTTGCCAGGCATAAGCGTGGGTAAGGGCAGTATCGTCGGAGCCGGTGCCGTAGTTGCGGAAAATGTACCGCCGTTCGCCGTGGTCGCGGGCGTGCCAGCACGATTCCTTCGCTGGAGAAATCGCAAATAAGTGCAAAAAATGACTAGATCAAACCTGAGCGTCGTGGTCCCCATCTTCAACGAGGAGTTCGCGATTCCAATCCTAATCGAGCGCCTAAACCGAATTTGCGGTGAGCTGTTTCCTCTCAAGATTGAAGTAATTCTGGTGGATGATCACTCGTTTGACAAGTCAGCCGAGATGTTAAGGGCGATAACGCGTCAGAATTCGACCTTCCGGTATGCCCGCTTGGCGAGGAACAGCGGGAGCCATATAGCAATCTTAGCGGGACTAGCCGAATCGACAGGAGAATGTGCGGTCTTTATGGCGGCCGATTTGCAAGATCCTCCGGAATTGATACCTCAGATGCTTGAACGGTGGCGGGCCGGAAACCAAATCGTCTGGGCTGTCCGCGAACAGAGAGATGGCGTGTCTCGGTTTGACCTGTTTCTCTCAAGAACGTTTTACCGTCTTATGAATCTCATGGGTGAAGTCAACCTGCCTCCCGAGGGGTCGGATTTCGCTTTGCTAGACAGGAGGGTCGTCGAGGCGCTGTTAAAGTCCACGGGAAGCCACCCTAGCGTCATCGGAGAGGTCGCTCGCCTAGGATTCTCCCACGCGGAGATCTTGTATAGAAAGGAGCAGCGAGTCGCCGGAGTGACCAAATGGACCAAAGCTCGAAAATTAAAAGCGTTCGCTGATGCTTTTGTGCTTTTCTCATACGCTCCGATGCGAATCATGTCATTTTCGGGGATGCTCTGCAGTTTTTGTGGGTTCGTCTATGCCATCGTTGTGATAATCGCAAAACTAACAAGATCAGTACCAGTGCAAGGCTGGTCATCTCTAATGGTGGCAGTGCTTGTACTGGGCGGCGTGCAGATGATGATGCTCGGGGTACTCGGCGAATATCTTTGGAGAACCCTAGAGGCGGCGCGGCGACGCCCTGTGTACTTTCTAGAAGAGATCTCGGATGTGAATTCCGGAGATGAGAACCCATTGGCCGAAGCGCAGGAGGCTTAGGGATCTAAGACGCCAGTCGAACACCGCGCATCTCCCCATGCCGACAACGAATTGCACGCAATCAGATGACAGAGTTCGTCCGTATGTCAAGGTGCTTCTCTGGATTTGTCTGTTCCTTTCAACTGGAGTATTTATCTGGAGAGGACCAGTAAGAAACCTTCAGCCTACCAATTGGAACGATTTAGCTCAGAACTATGCTGCTGCCCGGCTCTGGTTAAGAGCCGAAAACTTCGCGCGACCAGAAAATTTCGAGAAGCTTTGGACCGACGAGGTCGGCGAAAGCGTGGGAGGTCGACGCAACCATTTGGCGCCCCCCCCAGGTACTTTGGTCTTAATGGCCCCAATTGGGGCGTTGAGCTGGCCCTCGGCAAGACTCGTGTGGCTAGTGGTACTGATTGCTGCGACCCTGGCAACAATCTGGTCACTCGCGAAGGTTGCAGGATTCAAAGCGGGTGAGCCCAGACTTATTGGTTTTGTCGCATTCTGTCTGGCTCTAGCACCTTTTCACACCGGAATCGCTGTCGCGAATCAGACGGTCCTAATTGTAGGTCTCTGCGCACTTGGTATCCTTGCGGCTAGTAGTGGACAGGACGTCGTTCCCGGAGTGTTGTTCGGAGTCGCGTGTAGTTTGAAACCGCAATTGGGATCTTTCATCGTACTACATTACTTGATGCGAAAACGGTGGTGTCTTTTTGGCACTGCCCTGTTATCGACAGGGCTGCTTGCGTCCGTAGCAATCCTGTGGCTGAACTTTCACAACATCTCTTGGGCGCATGACTACTTCAGTAACGTAAAGGTATTAGCCACTCAGAACAAGATTGATGACTTCACTTCTGTTAATCCCATTCGGTTCATGCTGATCAACCTTCAAGTCCTCTTCTATTCCTTTACACGAAACGCCGTCTCAGCAAACATTTTGGCTTTGTGTGCAGGCACTTTGTTGATCATCATTTGGATGTATTTCATGTTGAGAACAGTCGGACACGCTGCAGACCGACTCTCAGTTGCTGCAATTTCGACGATTGCTTTGCTGCCACTCTATCACCGTCTATACGATGCAGCCATTCTTAGCATTCCGGTTTGTTGGTCCATAAGCGAGATGTCCGGTGAGAGAAGAGCCGTTGCGAGAACGGCCCTCACTTTGACCGTGCCGTTCCTCCTGCCTGGTGCAGCCATGCTGCAGGAATTAACGAGAAGGGGGCTATTTCCAAGCAGTTGGGTGTCATCATGGTGGTGGGAAGCGTTGGTCATGCCTCATCAGACATGGCTTTTGTTGGTGCTCGCTTTGACTCTGTTGTATGGCCTTGGTCAAGAGCCTTGGCATGCAAGAAGGTTGCCTTCCTAAATCGGGTTAGTGGGTCCTGAAGACTCACACAGATAAGCCAGGCGCCAAAGAAGGCGGAACTCACCCGCCAGAGTCTCCTGTCATGGTTACAGGGTCTACTCCGCAGGCTTCGTTTCCGTAGGTCTCACTTGTCAGGTTGCAGAAACGGTCTTCGATGCCCACTCCAGCGCCGCCCGTTCATTTTCGAGAGTTGCTCGCCGGGATAGTTGACCGAATCATCGCGCATAAGATTGCCGGCTAACATTTTGCGCCCTTACTATCTGGTAAAGCGAAAAACACGTTGTCGGAGGCTGGCGTATTATGTGCCATGGATGCAAGGAGGCGCCGTGTCTGCTTTACCTAAACTTGATGCACAACTCACGCCTTTAGGACGACTTGAGGTACGCGCGCTAGCCGTTATAAAAGCTCTTGTTGTACTCACGTGCTTGTTGCTTTTTCTGCGGAATGCTTGCCTGATCGCGTCAGATTCGCGCTTGCTCGCGGACAATGCAACAGCCATGAATCTCCGCCGCCCTTTATTCGTTCCTTCGTCGGACACCGCGTCGAGACACCGGGCGACAGAAAGTGCAAAAACTCCGTTTTTCAAATTGCAGTTCACTTCCGCCAGTCTCTCCAAAATGCCGCAATCTCCAGCGTGGCAACTCGAACAGCTTTCGTCCGCTGGCGCTACATCCCAAGTGACTACGAATAGTATGGCCAGTGCTAGATATGTTACATCCACGTGGAATTGGTCACAACGTCCACCCGACGATCTGGGGACGGTTGGAATACATACTATTCACTTGAGTCCGTGTCCGTTGGGACTGGATATCTCACATAACACGAACGCTCAATACGGCGTGTATATCGGGGGGACTGGAAGGGTGGAGGTCGCTCCCGTAACCGGGGGGAATTGTCAAGCCGGGAGCGAATCGGGAACGATTATCGTGAGCACAGCGTATGCTCACGTTTCGGGATACTCAGTCGGATCAGCGAGTTCAGGTATTCAAGAAGCGATCAACGATTCTGGGCAGCAGCGCGGGACGATCTATCTGCTGCCCGCATCGTCGGGTGTGCCAAACTACAAGGTCTACTCAACTGTCTTTCTGAACACAGCGAAAACATTGTTGAGTGGATATGGAGCGCTCGTACAATGTTTCACACGATCGGCCTGTATCATTAACGGTAACTATGGTGCTTCGACCGGACGGTCTAACACCATTGCCGGCATCGAGTTTATGCCCGGCGTCGATGTCGATGGAGTACAGATCCAATCTATTTCTGCCTCGAACGGAACTTATACAATAACGACTGCCACCAATCATCCGTTTGTAATAGGTGATTATGTGATTCTGTTCTACTCTAGTTCAACTCAGACCCAAGAAGGACGCTTCAAAGTCACCTCCGTCCCGACAGCTAAGCAGTTCACTTACAGCGTGGGGAAATCTACTATATCTTCAACGCGCGCCTATGGTTGGGCGGCAATCGAGAATACAGCGATTGAGGACACGGCTGATCACGTAACCTTTCGCGACATCAAATTCGCCAGCGCAAAGAATGGGCACTTCCACTGGGGAATGGTGGTAGGAAATGACCAGTCATTCAAGCTGGACGGATTGACAGCTGAAGGACATGTCATTCGCTGTGGACTGAATTTCTGCGGCGCTCTGGTGTATGCGCGAGGAGACCAGGGTATGGCACCTGTGGTCACTATCGAACATCTGGAGGCCAGCATGCAGTGTTCCGGCAACGGTGTCCGCTATGCTGCGGGAAACTCCGCGCATATCGTTGATAGCGTCATACAGGGATTTAGTCAGTACGGCATTTATTACGCCGGAGGCTTGCAACCGCTGAGGGTTGAAGGCGTCTATCAGGAATCTGGAGCAGCGTGCGCCAATCCTGCCTACCCCGGCAATTTGGCGTCGAACGCTGGCATCGTCACCAACAAAGATGTATCAATAGTGGGAGATGATCCGATTGGAGGCGGCTTTCCATCGTTTGTTGCACAGAACAGGGGAGCACAGGTCAATAACTACTACGTCGATATCCATAGTTCTGCGCAGGGTAACATGGGAATGTTCTACATCGGTGGTTGCTCTACGTCAGGGGCTGGGAACTGCACGACCTACTGGCCAGAGCCTGACCTTGCCGGACTTGGAACTGTCACCTACGACGTACTGAAAACGGTAGGCACAGCGGCGATTCCGCCGAACGGAACGGGATCGTATGCGATAGCTACCGAAATCGATGGCAGTTGCAACGCGGCCGGATTATGCACGTATGTGGACGGGCAGACAGGAACGAGTACCTATACTGTCTCGATGCCATCGCAGTACACCAGATTCACTTTTTGGCCGGGAGCCGTTGTCTTAGGGTTAGCTGCAAAACTCAATATCGTCACTTGTGGAAATGCATGGCCGATCATCAGTTCGAATAACCTACCGTCCGTATTTTGTGACCATTCTTATCCATCAGGAGCGCCCGGACAGTACACGCCATATTGGTCAGTCGTCAGATCTGGGGATTCGGTAGGAAATGCCAATCCAACGGTAGGGGCCGTCATCGAGCAGACGGGCCCAGCATCCGGCGCGGCGATATCCGGCGTAACGGGAGTGCGCGGATTCCTGAACCTGAACACCGCTCTTGGGCAGACTGATATGTATACATTTGTCTATACAAATCCGTTCTTAACGTTGGCGACACCCGGATATCGGCCGCTGGCCTCTCCGACGGATACGGCGATCGGATTCGATTCTGCGCCAGCGACAAGGCCGAAGGCGGCACAATTGGGTTTGCGTGCTCCGGTGGCGATTTCCGAGTACATCGGAAGCGTGTTCGACAACAATAATTATAAGGAGCGACTAACGGCGACGGCGAAGACGTTCAATGTTCCAGTCAGGATCAATGGCGATTTGATCGTGACCGGTAAGTGCTCAGGCTGCTCTGGCGCTAGGGCGACAGGGATCCTACCAGCCCAGAATTCTGTTTCACTCACAAAACAGACCGCGACAATTGCGTCAAGTATCCTCTGCCCGGCCTCCTCTTGTAGTGCAGGCCTATATCGAATCACCTATTACGTAGACTCCGAAAGCGCCTGTCCAGAAACGGGAGGAGCGGGTGTTAGCTTGAATATCGCGTGGAAGGATGAGACAACTGCTCGAACTGTGCGAGCACCTCTCGCTGGCCAAGGTACAACTGGCGACCGCCTGAGCCTGGGTTCAACTTCGAACTTCGGTAATGGAGCAATTTCTGTTTGGTCGAGCGGAGATGCTGGCCTAACCTACTCGACATCTTACAATGCTTGCAGTTCCGGTTTAGCTACATACGCCTTACACATCGTAGCCGAAAAGGTGCAGTGAGTACGCTCGATATTCAAACAGTAGCAGCTTGCGAGTGTTTCTGAGTTGGAATGGCGCGATAAGGGTACGCGGGTCGCCGGCCAACTTCGTGAGACCTTGGCGCCCCGATGTCGGTCAATCACCGACGTATGATTGGGCATCCAGCTCCCTTTAAGGAAGGGAGTTCGAATAGAAGGAGTCTTGATCTCAGTAAGTGATCGAAGAGGTGGCTGTGTCGGACTGAGTTCTTGACCCTGATGGCTGCAAGCGAGCTCAGGTTGCAAAAGCGCAAACCCTGAACGAGAGTGAAAGCGCGCTCTTCTTGGAACGCTTGCAGAGATAGGCGCAGATACCGCTTGTAACAGACCGACATTGTTAAAGAGGGATGGAACAAGAGTTATTATCGGGTGCCGTCCCAGCCTGTTACTGCTCACCGATTTTTCTAGCTACGGCCAGCCAACTTCCTCCAAAGCGAGCTTCACGACGAGAGCGCATTTGGGCCAGTTCTCGAGACTGCAACCAAAGGAGTAGTCTGCGCACAAGTGGACTCCGAACCTCGTGTTCGTTCCGGATCTTTCTATTGACCTCGTGACTTACCCGCTTCGTGGCTCCGAGACGATATGGGATGACTCGTCCTGCCAGGATTGCTGGAGGTAAATACTGAAAGAATCCTGTGAGGAATTCCACCCCGAACCCGCTGTCATTCAGAACGTCACGTAGCGCCTGCCTGCTGTAACGCCTGAAGTGTCCTGCATTCACGTCCTCGCGCGACCAGAGCACTCGATAGGCGGGTACAGTGATGTACACGCGCCCGTTTGGCCAAAGGTGGCTCCTAACCATTTCAAGGAACTTGCGGTCGTCCTCAAGATGCTCGATGACGTCGAAGAGCCCGACTGCTGCGATGCTCGCAGGAGCGAATCCAGCATCCTCGAGCCCTGCGCAAACGACATTCTGAATTCCGCGGCGCTGTGCGTTATGGCAGCCAGAAGCTCCTGGTTCCAGTAGTACGACTTCGAACCCAACGTCCTGAATAGCCTTGGCGACAAATCCGTTACCGCCGCCGATATCGAACAGCGGTCCACTTGGTGGATACTGCTTTATCACCTCAAGAATGCAAACGTTGCGATGTTGAAACCAGAACGAAACGTCCTCGACCTCAAAGCACGCCTCGTTGCCCCATTCTGGGTACGAAATCGGCGAAGCTGCCTTGCAGCGCCAAATTCCATCTGAGGTGTGCTCGAGATTGACGGCGCTGGCAACAAGATCAATCATGCGGTCGTTACTTGATCTTATCAGGCGAGAGCGCTCACAACCTCCAAAAGATCCGCTTGCCCCAGTCGGTTGCATTCCCTGAGACTGCCTGCCCATAGCTCGAGTCCTGCAGGTTCGGGCGCTCTTGCTGTCCGCGACTGACCCAGTTATGTCGCGAATTGCGGCATGGGAGGCCGTCGAAAATGGGCAAAAGGAGGGCGAAGCCGAACTCGCTCGCCGCGCCGGTAACAGCGCCTATACTCAGACTGCGCCGCTTCTCCAACCCATGCCTTTGGGCCGCGCTCCTGGCCCGTTCAGCCATTCTGATTGGATCTTGGAGCTGAAATGGAATGGCATCTGGGCTGAGGCAAGTTGTTGCCGTGGAAGGGGAGCGAGTTCCGGTCCTTCCCCAGCCTCGCCAGATCCATTGTCAGCGGGCACGCGTCAGCCATGCAGACGTTCGTGCGTTCCTGGCCTCTAGCCGTTGAATGTAATCGGCAGCAGAGCCGTTGGGTGGTTCCGTCGGATTTGTTTGTCGGCGAGCGCAAACGTCCGAGAACAGAAATAGTCCCAATGCGTCGGAAAATCGCTGCGCCGAAACTTTACAGGTGTTTAGCCGTCAACCTTAGCTATTTGAGCGCAAACACCGCGTGACCCACCATGATCCCGTTGATGCTGATATCAACTCGATACGTACCAACGCCCAACGAAGAAGCTGCGAGATTGTAAGCGTACCGGCACCCTTCAATTCTGAAATTTGATCCGTTATCAGCAGTCATTGAGTAGGTACTTTCGTCAATTGAACCGAGCGTACCGCCCGCCGTTCTAGTAACTGCAATCGTCCCGGGTAAGACGCAGCTCGGCTGCGTGCCGTACCGTGTAACTGCGAACTTCACCGGAATGACACCTCTCTTAGCTGAGAAAACGCTGCTGCCGTCAGCGTTGATGGGATGCTGCACGGCGGCATTGTAAATAGGCCTCAGAAGAAAACCACGCCACCCATCGGTATAACCGGGCGGTGTTGCATAACCCACTATCTCGCCGGCGTCATTGATGGCTGATGCGTACTGTAACTGCCAGCCTGAGCCGGGCGGAATCAGGTCGTTAAGGTCGTACAGAGTGCCGCTGCTGAATAGGAATGCGCGGTAAATTGGCCAGAAATTAGTATCGATGAGCCAACCAACTACCTCGCCCCAAGCGTTAACGCAAAGAGGGGTCGGCGGGAAACCACCGAGAGTTCCGAGGTCGTCCGTACTCCGATTGATAGGCCGGTTCGGAGCGGTGCGAAAGGCAAAGCTGGCCGTGCCATCGTTCTTAAACGCAGACCCGATTACCTGGCCCAAATCGTTGATTCCGGTGGCCGAACTGGACCAGTCACCGAACGGGCCGAGGTCGTCCGTACTCGGATTGATCGCACGGTTCGGAGCCGTACGAAACGCATGGTACGTGTCACCGCTGACGTAAGAATAACCGACTACTTGACCCGAGCTATTGATACTCCACGCCACAGAGACACTACCACCGAGAGTTCCTAGGTCGTCGGTCGTCGGGTTAATCGCGAGGTTCGGAGCGCTGCGATATGCGTGTGCGGCGGCGTTTCCGTCAATGGTCGATTGACCGACTACCTGGCCTGAGTCGTTGATTCCATAGGCCCAGCTATCCGAGCCGCCGAGAGTTCCGAGATCGTCGGTGCTCGGATCGATAGCACTGTTGGCAGCGGTACGAAATGCATGAACAGGTGTGTCACCAATTATTGACGAATCACCGACTACTTGACCCGATCTATTGATACCCCAAGCCCCAGAGCGGCTGCCGCCGAGAGTTCCTAGGTCGTCGGTCGTCGGATTGATCGGACTGTTCGGAGCTGTGCGAAATGCGTGCGTCGTGATCATCTCGCCGTAGGGTAACCCTACTATCTGCCCGGAGTTGTTGATGCCCATTGGGAAGCTGAACCCATAGTTCGGACCTGGAGGGTTTCCGAGGTTTCCAAGGTCCATGAACGTATACATCTGTGCGAAACATGTACATCCGCAAAGCAAAGTTGCATAACAGAAAACGAACCTGCTGAATTTCATCTGATCAACTCCTCCGTGCGAATTGGTCTTGCTTGAGCCGACGCTCGGGCGGGGCCGTTCCGGGGGGAGGACAAGGAACTGCTCTGTCGAAACTGTGCGCGGGGAATGCGCTGAACGCACAATGGTAGCCTTACTTCTAGTGTCAGTCAATGCGCGGGATCACAGGCGAGTAGTGCAGAAACGATCTGTGTCACTGAGCTTTTGCATACTCTGGCATACAGTCGCATTGACATGCAATACAAACATCATGTCAACATATTCCAAGGCTCATGGCCGAGGTGTCGTGAGGCATCGCTAGTCGGCAGCGACGTGCGTTGTGTTCTGGCCGTTGATCGAACGTATGACCTGATCGCCGCTTACCAGCAGGATCCCCACCTTCAACTCATCAGCTGCCAGACGACTGAGCACATCATTGCGTTCATTCGTTCCTTTGGCCCCCTCACTCTCAGTTGGGAAGATTTCCAGCGTCAGGCCTGTTCTGCGCCACTCGATAGTTACTGGGTTTTTCAGCAATGGCTGAAAAGCTTTGTGGAGCTCCTCAGCTCCTTCAAAAGCATGGACAACGAGCGCGAATCTTTGCGGCGATTTGTTCAGGCGGAAGCCAGGAAGGAGCAATCATCTGGGCACTCAGCGGACACAGCCCCGTTGTTGCTGGGACTAAAGCGCAAGCACAAGATCGAAGGTGATGTCCTCACGTGGCTCGACGATGCATCTCTACCTGAACTCCGATCCGCGCTCCCGTTTGTGGTCCAAACAGTACCGATAGGATCCGCGACGTCCCTTGAATGCATTCGACGCTCCGGCAAGCCGGTCGTCAGAGCCCGCTGGAGCGTCTCTGCGCTGCACGAGGCCCTCAGATGGATGGTCTGGTACGACGAATATACTCAAAACCCGCTCGTCTGCTGCCAAGCATGCCGAAAAACTTTTCGACCCGAAACAGCGCACGCGAGAAAGTATTGCTCGTACGAGTGTGCTCATCGGGTGGCCGCAAGGGAATGGCAGCGGAACCAAAGAAAGTTAAGGAGGAGCTGAACCATGGCACTCGTAAAACGCAATAAGACGTGGCACTGCCACTTTGTTGTGAACGGGCAGCGTTTCCGGCAGTCGCTCGAAACCAAGGACTGGCGGGAAGCACAGGCCAAGGAGAAGGAACTCATCGGGCAAGCGACAGAGGGTAAGCTGACACAAACCTCTACCTCGCTCGCTCGGCAACCCTTCGGG
>Ga0126371_10002795_pt1 | contig 15129 bp, 10 predicted proteins | sample PanSoiMetaPlot_4_FD_110145 | JGI IMG/M metagenome (GOLD analysis project Ga0126371, IMG submission 110145) | Tropical forest soil microbial communities from Panama - MetaG Plot_4 | ecosystem: Environmental > Terrestrial > Soil > Tropical forest > Bulk soil | place: Panama | collected 2016-02-17 | reverse complement strand
GCGCGATGAACCTGCTCGTACGAGACGCCGGAGACCAAAGCGATACCGAGCAGAATGGCGCCGACGAGGAGGATGGTCACGAGGGCGGAGCTGCGCGCGAGTTTCATACTCGTAATTCGTTATATCGGAATCCGACTTATTTGTCAAGAAAGAGTCGCACCAGGACGTCTCGTTCTAAAATTGTGTGGATTGATCTCGCAAAATTCGTCTACCGCCGCAGTGCCGATCCGCTATCTGGTGATCGCAGCCGCCGTGTCCATGGCGGGGATCACTTACCTGGACCGTGTCTGCGTGTCCATTCTCGCGCCGGCAATCATGAAAGATCTGCGGCTGAGCCCTCTGCAGATGGGTTACGTGTTCAGCGCTTTTACGCTGGCGTACGCGTGCTTCGAGATTCCGACCGCGTGGTGGGCCGACCGCACGGGGAGCCGGCGCGTGCTGACACGCATCGTGACGTGGTGGTCGGGGTTCACTATGTTAACAGCCGCCGCGCTCAATTATCCGGCGCTGCTGGCGATCCGGTTTCTGTTTGGCGCCGGCGAAGCCGGGGCGTGGCCCTGCGCGGCGCGGGTCTTCAGCCGCTGGATTCCGCTCGAAGAGCGCGGACGCGCGCAGGGCATTTTCTTCGCGGGGGCACACCTGGCCGGCGGGCTGACGCCGGCGCTGGTAGTCTGGATCGCGGCCTTCCTGCCTTGGCGGCTGGTGTTCGTGGTGTTTGGGTTTTTCGGGCTGGCGTGGGCCGCGTTCTGGCACCGGTGGTTTCGCGACGAGCCGCGCGAACACCAATCGGTCAGCTCGAGCGAGCTGCATTTGATCGAAGCGATGCGCGGTCTACCCGCGCAGGCCCACAGCGGTTCGTGGAGAAAGATATGGGCCACGCGCGGACTGGTTCCACTCTGTCTGCAGTACTTCGCCAACTCGTATGCGCTGTATTTCTTCATTACGTGGCTGCCAACCTACCTCGCCAAATCGAGAGGGCTGGCGTCGGGGCAGTTGGCGTTCTTTTCAGGACTGCCGCTGATGCTGAGCGCCGCCGCCGACGTAACCGGCGGTTGGACTACCGATTCCCTGTCGCGGCGCTTTGGCTTGCGTCTGGGACGCTGCGGGGTCGGGGCGGGGGCTTATCTAGTGGCCGCGGGCATCATGCTGGCGGGAACACTGGCGACGAACTCGCTGCTGGCCGGCACGCTGATCGCGATCGCAGGCGCGCTTTCGATGTTCACCCTGGCGCCCAGCTGGGCCACTGCTATCGGGCTCGGTGGAGCGAACGCCGCTCTGCTCAGCGCGACCATGAACACGGCGGGCCAGGTCGGTGGCGTGCTCAGTCCGATTGTGCTGGCCTGGGTCGTCGACCGGTATGGAAACTGGAACTTGCCCTTGCACATTGTATCCGCGTTGTACCTGGTGGCATTTGTCTGCTGGCTCCGGATTCAACCGGAGCCGGCGGCCGCAACGTCTCGGGATTCGGTGGGCGACCTGGCGATACAGAAACCAGTAACATAACCGGCAGGACAGGCGCTTCGGCCAGGCAAGCCTACTCCGGCGCGATGGGGCACGACGCGACGTGCCAGATTTCGGAAGCGTATTCGCGGATGGTGCGGTCCGAAGAAAAGCGGCCCGCCCGCGCCACGTTCAGAATGGCTTGCCGCAGCCAGCCGTCGCGATCCTTGTATTGCCGATCGACACGCTCCTGCGCCTGGATATAGTCGCGGAAGTCGGCCAGCAGCATATACCGGTCGCCCCAGGTGAGCAGGGAATCCAGAAGCGGACGGAAAATACCGGGCTCCATGAGGCTGAAGAAATCGCGCTCGATCATCTGCAAAGCCAGGCGGATCTCCTCGTCGCTGTGATAGATGTCCCACGGATTGTACGCGGCGCGGCGCGCCTCCACTTCGGCGGCGTTCATGCCGAAGAGGAACAGGTTCTCACGGCCGACTTCTTCGAGGATCTCGGCGTTGGCGCCGTCCAGCGTACCGATCGTGAGCGCGCCGTTGAGTTGCAGCTTCATGTTGCCGGTGCCGGAAGCTTCGGTGCCGGCAAGTGAAATCTGCTCGCTGAGCTCGGCGGCGGGAATGATCCGCTCCGCCAGGGAAACCCGATAGTTCGGCAGGAACACCACTTTGAGCTTGTCGGAAACCTGGGAATCCCGGTTGATGATTCCGGCCACCTGATGGATCAGCTTGATGATGAGCTTCGCCATCGCGTAGCCGGGAGCGGCCTTAGCGCTGAAGAGAAACGTGCGCGGCGTGATGTCGAGCGCGGGGTTCTGCTTGAGGCGATTGTACAGGGTAATGATGTAGAGAACGAGCAGGTGCTGGCGCTTATATTCATGCAGCCGCTTCACGTGCACATCGAACAGTGAATCGGGCGAAACCGTAAGGCCGAGCTTGTGATGGATGAGCCGGGCCAGTGACACTTTATTGAAACGTTTGGCGGCCGCAAAACTCTCGCGAAACGCCGTGTCGTCCGCGAAGGCTTCGAGGTTGCGCAGCTGGTCCAGATCGGTGATCCACTGGTCACCGATCGCATCGGTGATCAGGCGCGCCAGCGGCGGATTCGCTTTGAGCAGCCATCTCCGCTGCGTGATGCCGTTGGTTTTGTTGTTGAATTTTGCCGGCCAGTCCTCGGCGAAATCGCGGAGGTACTCCTTCGTCAAAAGCTCGCTGTGGACCTTGGAGACGCCATTGACCGAGCAAGACCCGACGATGGCGAGGTGCGCCATGCGAATATGTTTTTCCGGACCCTCTTCGATCAGACTCACGCGGCGCAGGCGATCGACGTCGTACGGATGGCGGCAGGAGACGTCCTGCAGGAACCGCGAGTTGATTTCGTAAATGATCTGCATGTGGCGCGGCAGGAGGCGCTCCAACATCGCGACCGGCCACTTTTCCAATGCTTCCGGCAGCAGCGTGTGATTGGTATAGCCGGTAGAAGCGGTGGTGAGTTCCCACGCGTGATCCCACTCCAGTCCTTCGCGATCGATGAGCAGCCGCATCAGTTCCGGGATGGCGAGCGACGGATGCGTATCATTCAGCTGGAGGAACACTTTGTTGGGGAATGCGTCCCAACTGTTGCCATCGGACTTGAAGCGGCGCAGGATATCCTGCAGCGAGCAGGATACGAAGAAATACTGCTGCTTGAGGCGCAGTTCCTTCCCTTCAAAGACGTTGTCGTTGGGATAGAGAACCTTCGTGAGATTCTCGGCGAGGACCTTGTTTTCGACGGCGTCGACGTATTCGCCCCGGTTGAAGTCGTCTAGATCGAACTCCTCGGTCGCCTTGGCAGACCAGAGGCGCAACGTGTTGACGGTTTCCCCGCCATAGCCGACGACGGGGAGGTCGTACGGCATGCCGACTACGACTTTCGTATTGACCCAGTGCCATTCGCGGCCGTGCGGGCCGGGGCGGGACTCGACGTGGCCTTCGAATTCGACGGGGAACGAGAATTCCGGGTGCGCGATCTCCCAGGGGTAGCCGAGTTTGAGCCATTCGTCGGGCTGCTCGACCTGGCCGCCGTTGACGATGCGCTGCTTGAAGATGCCGAAGTCGTAGCGCAGGCCATAGCCGATGGCAGGCAGGCCGAGGGTGGCCATGGAATCGAGAAAGCAGGCGGCGAGCCTGCCGAGGCCGCCGTTGCCCAGGCCGGCGTCGACTTCGTGGTCGCGCAGGGATTCCCAGCGCAAACCCAGCTCCGCCATGGCCTCCCGGCAGGTGTCCTCCAGCTTCAGGTTGATGACATTGTTGCCGAGCAGCCGGCCGATGAGGAATTCCAGCGACAGGTAATAGACGCGCTTGACGTTTCGTTTGTGGTGAGTTTGCTGGGTAGCGATCCAGCGCTCGACCAGGCGGTCGCGGACCGCCAAGGCGAGCGCGTAGTAGCGATCGCGGTCGGTGGCGGTGTAGCGGATCCTTGGCAAGAGTGAGACGAAGATGACGGTCGAAATCCTCGCGCATCGACTCGACAGTGGGCGGCGCGACGGTGATGGTGGCCACTGCCGTTTATATCGGCAAATGGGGCCTGGCTCTATAGAGGGTTCCGGTAGGGAAAGACGGCTTGCTGAAGCGCGCCCTCATGGGAGGTGCCGCGGCTTTAAGAGACGACTCGGATGGCCTCGAGTTTGAAGGGAAAATGGGCCTAACGTTTCGTTAAGGGGCGCCGGGTGAACAACCCCAACCCGAGAGCAAGCCCTACGGATAACCAACTCCACGCCAAACCTGACGGTTCCGGCACGGCCGCCAGGCTGAAGGTGACCGCCTTATCGTAAGTGGGGCCGCATAAGGAGGTACCGACGACATCGACGTAGTAGCCTGCAACCTCGCATCCGTGGGTCCCGTTGTCGTAAAAGACGTTATAGTCTTTGGAACCGACCGCGAAACTCAACCCGCCAAAATCCAGGTAAGGCCCTGACGGAAAGACTTGGTTGTCGTTGCCGTCATATCCGCCGGGAGTAATCAAGCCCGTAATGGCAGAACCGTCGAACATCCCACTGATTGCAGTCGCCAAGTAGGTGCCGGCCGTTTGCGAGACAGTCAGCTGCCCGCTGGAAGTGATCCCCGAACCGCTGAAGGAGAAACTATACAGCGTGCATGCCGCCGCCGGATGGAAGCCGGCTGCCACCAGAGTCAAAGCACAAAGAAGTCGTCGCGGCCCAATCGCCATGATCTCATCATTGTATGGAACTGCGCGCCCAAGTCAACCGTTCCTGGTACTGGAACTTCCGTACTAATGCATTAGCCAACACTCGCGATTCCTTGGTTGAGCCTGCCAACCCAGACTGCGCACCAGGGTTCTATTCCGGCTTCAAGTACACGACAGCCAGCGGCGGCACCGTCACCAGGATCGAGTGCGGCTGGCCTTGCCAGGGCATTTCGTCGGACGGAAGGCCGCCGGCGTTGCCCATGTTGCTGCCGCCGAAACAGGCGGCGTCGCTGTTCAGGATCTCGCGGTAGAAACCGGCTTTCGGAACGCCTACGCGATATCCCTCGCGCGGGACGGGGGTGAAATTGGCGATGACGATGATCTGGTCGTTCGGATCGCGGGCACGGCGGAGGAACGTCACGATGCTGTTGTCGACATCGTGAATGTCGATCCACTGAAAACCTTCCCAACTGAAATCCACCTGGTGCAAGGCCGGTTCGGCGGTGTAAAGATGGTTCAGCGCTTTCACATAGTCCTGAATGCGGCGGTGGGATTCGAAGTAGAGCAGCACCCACTCCATCTCGTGGTGCGCGTTCCACTCGTTCCACTGGCCGATTTCAGCGCTCATGAACAGGAGCTTCTTGCCGGGATGTGCGTACATGTAGCCGTAGAGCAGGCGCAGGTTGGCAAACTGCTGCCAATAGTCACCTGGCATTTTGGCCAGCAGCGCGCCTTTGCCGTGAACTACCTCGTCATGAGATAGCGGCAGGACGAAATTCTCAGTGAAAGCATAGAGCAACGAGAACGTCAGGTTGTTCTGGTGATAGCGGCGGTGGATCGCGTTCTTTTCGATGTAGTCGAGGGTATCGTTCATCCACCCCATGTTCCATTTGAGATCGAAGCCCAGGCCGCCTAAATAGGTGGGGCGCGACACCATCGGCCAGGCAGTGGATTCTTCGGCGAAGGTCAGCGTATCCGGATACTCGCGGTGCACCAGCTCGTTGAAGCGCTTGAGGAAGGCGACGGCTTCGAGGTTCTCGCGGCCGCCGAACTGGTTGGGAATCCATTCGCCTTCCTTGCGCGAGTAATCGAGGTAGAGCATGGAGGCGACGGCGTCCACCCTGAGGCCGTCAATGTGGTACTGGTCGAGCCAGAACAGCGCGCTCGAAAGCAGGAAGGCGCGCACTTCGTTGCGGCCGTAGTTGAAAATGAGCGAGCCCCAGTCCTGATGCTCGCCCAATCGTAAGTCCGCGTGTTCGTAGAGGTGGGAGCCATCGAAAAAGGAGAGGCCGTGTCCATCCTTGGGAAAATGCGAGGGCACCCAGTCAAGAATGACGCCGAGGCCCGCCTGGTGCGCGGTGTCGACAAAGTGGCGGAAATCGTCGGGAGTGCCGTAGCGCGAGGTTGGCGCGAAGTACCCCGTGGTCTGATAGCCCCACGAACCGTCATATGGATACTCCGTGACCGGCATCAGTTCGATGTGGGTGTATCCCATCTGCTGGACATAAGGCACCAGCTGATCGGCCAGTTCGCGGTAGCTGAGCCAGCGCTGGCCGTAGTCCGGATCGGGAACTCGTTTCCACGAACCCAGATGCACTTCGTAGATGGCCATGGGCGCATCCAGGCTCTGCTGCCGGCGGCGATTTTGCATCCAGTGGCTGTCGCGCCAGCGGTAGCGGCCGAGGTCCCAGACCACAGACGCAGTTTTCGGCCGCATCTCGGCCGAGAACGCGCATGGATCCGACTTGGTGGCCATGTAACCCATGTAGCGCGTCTTGATCTCGTATTTATAAAGCTCCCCTTGTGCGAGCCCGGGGATGAAGATTTCCCAAACGCCCGAGCCGCCGCGGGGGCGCATGGGGTGGCGGCGGCCATCCCATTGGTTGAAATCTCCAATCACGCTGACTCGTTCGGCATTCGGCGCCCAGATCGCGAAGGCCACACCCCGCGTTCCCTGGTGCTCCATCAGGTGCGCCCCCAACCTGCGGTACAGGCGGAGGTGATTCCCCTCGCTCATGAGGTGCAGATCGAAATCGCTCAAGACCGGAGCAAAGCGGTAGGGATCGTCGATTTCGTAATACCGGCCACCGGGAAGCGTGATGGACAGGCGATATGGGAAGAACTCGGTTTCATCAGGGAACACCGCTTCGAACAACCCGTCGGGATGGACGCGCTGCATCCCGGTTGCGACGTGATTTCGAACGACTGCGACCGCCTCCGCCTGCGGCTGCAGCGTCCGGATGACCAGCGCCCGTGGGCTGCCAGCGATCGCGGTGTGCATCCCCAGGACGTCAAACGGGGCGCCGTGATAGCCGCCCGCCAGAGCTTCCAGCGCGGTGGCATCCAGAAGCGATGGGCTCTCCAGTTCCGCCAGATGGTTCGTCTTCATACTGACACGAGAAGTTTGCGATCTTTGATTCCTGCTCTTGCGCAAACGTACTAAAATAAAATGTATCAGAGTCAGTTCGGGCAATTGAGCCGAAACCGGGAGATGGGGTAATGGTAAATACTCTTCCCAGGGTTCGATCTTTGTCTCAGGCGCTGGCCTGTTCCACGCCTCCAGTCCGCCGTGTTCTGCGGGCGCTCGATAGCCGAAAACCTTCGAGTCGCGCTTTCTTCGTGGTTGTGTAATGAGAATTGCACTGCTGAGCTGGGAATCGCTGCATTCGATTGCGGTCGGGGGCGTCGCCGCGCACGTCACCGAGCTGGCCGCAGCGCTGGAACGCAAAGGCCACGATGTCCACGTTTTCACGCGCATAGGCCCGGGACAGCGGCATTATGATCGCATCGACGGCGTGCACTACCACCGGTGCCCGTTCGATCTGAATCGCGACTTCGTGAACGAGATCAATGCGATGTGCCGTTCGTTTGTACACCACTTATTCGAAACCGAGAACTACATCGGCGCCTTCGACGTAGTCCACGCTCACGATTGGCTGGCGGCCAACGCGATGATCTGGATCCAGCAAGCACGCCACCGCCACGGGATTCTTACGATTCATTCCACCGAGTACGGGCGCTGCGGGAACAATTTCTACAGCGGTCAATCGGGACACGTGCGCGAACAGGAGCGGGGCGGCGCGCACCACGCCGATCGGGTCATCACCGTTTCTCACAGCCTGAAACACGAAGTCGAATGGATGTACGAGTTGCCGGACTGGAAAGTGCATGCCATCTATAACGGCGTGAACCCGCACAATTTCGATGGATTCATCGACCCGGGAACAATCCGCGGGCGATACTCCGTGGGGCCGCTGGATCCGACGGTGCTGTTCGCGGGACGCATGGTGCAGCAGAAAGGGCCCGATTTGCTGGTGGAAACGATCCCGCACCTATTGCGGTTTCACCCGCGCGCCAAGTTTATTTTCGCGGGCGATGGAAATTTGCGCGGCGCGGTGGAGCAGCGCGCGCGGCAACTGGGCGTCGCTCACGCCACCCGCTTTGTGGGGTTTCAGGGCAATGGCTCGCTGATCGATCTTTACAAATCCTGCGATGTGGTGTGCGTGCCGAGCCGCAACGAACCGTTTGGCATCGTAATTCTGGAGGCCTGGAGCGCCGGCAAGCCGGTGGTCTCTACAGTCAACGGGGGGCCGGAGGAATTCATCTGGCATGCCGTGAACGGTTTGAAAGTGCGCGCCAATCCGGACTCCATCGGTTGGGGGCTCGGGACCTTGTTCACGGATTTCGAATGGGCGCGCTGGATGGGGCGCAACGGCCGCATTGCCGCCGAGACCGCCTTCGCCTGGGACCACATAGCCGAGGAAACTTTGGCGGTGTACCAATCCTGACTTCCCGGCCGCGAGGGGCCGAGCCACAATAGAAACGGAGACTTATGACAACTGTCGGTCTAGAAGAGTATGTCGGGGGGCTGCCGAATCTGTGTGGATCGGAGCCGATGATCGCGGAGGCCATGGCGCGCCTTGGCGCGCTCTATCTGCCGGAATCGGGCATTGACTTCGGCCGTGCACGCAGCGCATTCGCCAATGCCCTGCACATGCACCAGCCGCTGATCCCGGCGGGCGGATCCGATCTCGGAACTGCCGCCGTCATCAGTAATTTGCAGCACATGCGCGACAACGGCAACGACGAGGCGCGCTACAACGCCGGCATCTTCGCCTGGTGTTACAAACGTATGGGCGAATTCATTCCGCAGCTGATTCACGAAGGGAAGCAGCCGCGCATCATGCTCGACTATTCCGGCTGCCTGCTGCACGGGCTGCGCGCGATGGGGCTCCATGACGTGATCGACGAGCTGAAGAAGATCACGCTCGACCGAAACTACCGGCGCGCGGTCGAGTGGCTCGCCACTCCTTGGGGACACGCGGTGGCGCCCTCGACGCCGGTACAGGATTTTCGTCTGCATGTGCGCGCCTTTCAGCATCACTTTGCCGCGATCTTCGGCCTGGATGCGCTGTCGCGCGTGCGCGGCTTTTCTCCGGCCGAGATGGCTCTGCCGAACCATCCCGACGTCGCCTACGAGTTTGTGCGCACGCTGAAGGATTGCGGCTTTCGCTGGGTGCTGGTGCAGGAGCATTCGGTGGAACGCGTCGAGGATGGCAGCGGGATCCGGCAGCCGCACGTGCCGCACCGCCTGGTGGCACGCAATTCCAAAGGCGAGACCGTCAGTATCACCGCGCTCATCAAGACGCAGGGCAGCGACACCAAGCTGGTGGCGCAGATGCAGCCATATTACGAGGCCAAGGGTCTGCAGCGCATCGACCTGGGCGGAAGACCGGTGCCGGCGCTGTGCGCGCAGATCGCCGACGGCGAAAATGGCGGCGTCATGATGAACGAATTTCCATCCAAATACCTGGAGGTGATGCGCGAGGCTTCCTGGTCCGACGTTCCTCCGGTCAACGGCACCGAGTACCTGGAATACCTCGATACGCTCGGCATCCCAGAGAGCAGCTTCCCCGCCATCCAACCTCTTATGCAGAAGCGCATCTGGGACCGCTTTCAGGGCCGCTCGGGCACGGAGGCTTTGGAAAAGGTGATCGAAGACCTACGAAAAGAAGACAACCGTTTTCACATGGAAGGCGGAAGCTGGACCAATAATCTCTCGTGGGTCAAAGGCTACGGCCATGTGCTGAGCGCGATGGACCAGGTGAGCGCCTTGTTCGCCGAAAAGACGCAAAACGTCCGCACGTCCGAGCCGCGCTACCGCAACGCGCTATTTTATCTGTTGACCAGCCAGACCAGTTGCTTCCGCTACTGGGGCACCGGGATCTGGACCGATTATGCGCGCGAGCTCTGCCGGAGGACGACGGCAATTCTCCAGCACGATTTCTAACCCGCGGATCCAGGGGGACCTGCGCGGCCCGGCCAGCATGGCCATTTTCATGATGAAATGACGATTGCCACCTGGAATGGAGAACGTGTCAACCCGGACGCTGACAATGAACCCAGCGGGCGAATGGCTCGCTGCCGCCGGCGCCTTCATGGGGCGCGTCCGGTTGGCGATCCGTGCCTTTGGAGAGGCGTTGCGCAAAGAGCCGGTGCGCTCGCGTACTAAAGCGCGCCGAGGCAAGCCGCTCCCACCCGAACCCCAGCCGTCGCCCTGGAAGGAACCAGGAGAATTGCCCGAGACGTACGGCCGCACCAAGGTGGTGGCCATGGTCGTCAGCCCCTACCTGGTGCACGTCTATTGGGATCTCTCCGCGAAGGATCAGGCGAAGAGCGGCCCGGCCTGCCTGCGGTTCCACGATGCGACGGCCGGCGGCTCCTTCGATGTGAACGTCGATCTCGGGGCGCGAAACTGGTACGTCCATCTGTGGAGCCCCGAGAAACGTTATTCGGTCGAGCTCGGCCTGCAGCGTGCGGACGTGTTCCAGGCGTTGGCGCGTTCCAATCCCATCGAAACGCCGCGAGCCTGGCCGGTCTCCGATGTCGCGCAAGTTTCCGAGCCGCCCAAGCCAGCGCCTCCTGCCGCGGCAGAACCATCGGAACAACCCGTTTCCGGGGCGCCCGCACCGCCTGCGCAACCCGCATCAGTTCCACCGGCTTCGGTTTCACGGTCTGACCCGTCCGCGCCGCGAAGCGTCACACCCGAGGGCGCCGCGCCCACTTCCCCACGGCCAGTTCCTTCGGTTCCGGCGAACGCAGTCGAAACCCTGCGTCGAAGGCTCTCGGAATTGTACGGCTTCTATCACTCGCCGCGACCGGTGCCCACCGCTCCCGAATCCGCTGCTGCCGAAGAACCAGTTCCCCATCCGCCGGAAACCGCCGGACCGGAGACGCAAGATTTCACCGATCGGCTGGAAGCGAAGTTTTCCCCCGGGTTGTCTTCGGCCCAGCTCCCAGACCGCAAACCTCCCGGTTGATTTCCATGCAAGGCTACCTGGCCCTCGTGCTCCATGCTCATTTGCCGTTCGTGCGCCACCAGGAACATGAGAAATTCCTTGAAGAAAATTGGCTATTTGAAGCAATTACAGAGACTTATGTCCCACTGTTCCTGGTGATTGAGCGCCTCCTCGACGACGCGGTGGATTTCCGCCTGACCTTTTCGCTGACCCCAACGCTGGCTTCGATGCTCCTTGATCCGCTGCTGCAGTCGCGCTATTTGCGGAGGCTTTCCAAAACCATCGAGCTGGCCGAGCGGGAAATCGAACGCACTCGAGATCTCCCGGCGTTTCATCCGCTGGCGCGCATGTATCACGCATTGCTGGTTCAAGTACGCGACGCGTTCGTAACCCGCTACGGCAAAAATCTTGTGAACGGCTTCCAGCGCTTTCAGCAAACCGGCAAGATCGAGGTGATTGGCAGCGCCGCCACGCACGGCTACCTGCCGCTCCTGTCCGTCAACGAATCGGCCGTGCGGGCGCAGATCGGCGTAGGCGTCCGGCATTACCAGCAGATCTTCGGACGCAAACCGCAAGGCTTCTGGCTTCCCGAGTGCGGCTACTATCCCGGAGTGGACCGCCTGCTCGCGCAGCAGGGCGTCGGCTACACCATTGTCGAAACGCACGGCATCACCCGCGCGGATCATCGGCCGCGCTACGGCGTCTTCGCACCGATCCGGTGTCCGTCCGGCCTGGCGGTCTTTGGACGCGATCCGGATTCGTCCCGGCAGGTGTGGAGCTCCGCCAGCGGCTACCCCGGCGATTTCGACTACCGCGAGTTCTACCGCGACATCGGCCATGATCTCGATCTGGCCTACATCGGCCCGTACATTCACCCCGACGGCATCCGCACCGATACCGGCATCAAGTATTACCGGATCACCGGTAAAGGCGAGCATAAAGACCCCTACGTGCCCGAATGGGCCGAGCGCAAAGCCGCGGCGCACGCCGAGCACTTCCTCTCTGAACGTATCCGGCAGGTGCAGGAACTGGCGCCGGGAATGGACCGGCCGCCGGTGATCGTCGCCCCGTATGACACAGAATTATTCGGCCACTGGTGGTTCGAGGGGCCGCGCTGGCTCGATTACCTGATCCGCAAGATTGCGTTCGACCAGCAAACCATCCGGCTGACGACTCTATCCGAATACCTCGAGCAATGGCCGGAAAATCAAATTGCGACGCCGTCGCTATCGAGCTGGGGCAACAACGGGTTCAGCGAAGTGTGGCTGAACGGCGAGAACGACTGGGCGTACCGCCATCTGCACTTCGCCGCCGAAAGCATGGAGCGTCTCATGGCCGCGCACCCGCGGGCGAGCGGGCTGACGGCGCGCGCCTTGCACCAAGCGGCGCGCGAGTTGCTGCTGGCCCAGGCCAGCGACTGGACGTTCATGATCAATGGCGGCGCGATGGAAGATTACGCCAGCACGCGCACCAAGAGCCACTTGCTCCGGATGCACCGTCTGCGCGAGCAGATCGAGAGCGACGCCATCGACGAACCCGAGCTGGAAACGATCGAGAGCCAGGACAACCTGTTCGCCTCCATTCCGGTGGCCGCGGAATTTGCCGCGATGTCTCGCCCACAGGCTCCGGAGATCCCGCCGGTCTCTTCCAAACCTCTGCCGCAGCAGCTGAAGATTGTGATGGCGTGCCCGGAAATCGTGCCATTCGCCAAGACCGGCGGGCTCGCCGACATGGCGGCTTCCCTGGCCCTCGCGCTGGCGCGGCTCGGCCACCAGGTGTCTCTCGTCATGCCGGCCTACCGGGCCGCCCTCGAACACGGCGGCGCGATCCGCGATACCGGCCTGCGCCTGCCCGTCCCGCTGGACGGCGCCCGCGAAGAAGCCACCGTGCACGCGACAAACCTGGGCCCCGATGTTCCGGTGTACTTGATTGGCGCAGACCAGTACTTCGACCGGCCAGGTCTCTACGGCACGCCGGAGGGCGACTATCCGGACAATGCGCGCCGCTTCGCCTTCTTCACGCGCGGGGTTTTGGAGCTTCTGAGGCACTTGGGCGCGCCCCACGTGCTGCACGCGCATGACTGGCAGACCGCGCTGTCAATCGCCTTTCTCAAGGCGCAGCCGGAGCGCTATCCCGGACTGGCGGCGATCCGCACCGCCTTCACGGTTCACAACCTCGGCTACCAGGGCTTGTTCCCGCCCGAGCAATGGCCGCTGTTGAATCTGGAGCGCGGTCTGTTCGGGCCGCGGCATTTCGAGTTTTATGGAAAGATCAACTTTTTGAAAGCCGGCCTGGTCTTTGCCGACGCGATCACCGCGGTCAGTCCGACGTACGCACGCGAGATCCAAACGGTCGAATACGGCTTCGGACTCGAAGGTGTGCTGCGCGAACGTGCGTCGCAATTGTTCGGCATTTTGAACGGCGCCGATTACGACGTCTGGAATCCGCAGACCGACAGGTGGATCGCGCACCCTTACACTCCCGCGGATCTCTCCGGCAAGCGCGCCTGCAAGGCCGAGTTGCAGCAGATCTTCGACTTGCCCGTCGATCCGGACGTGCCCCTGCTCGGTACTGTCTCCCGCCTGGCTTCACAGAAAGGGTTTGACCTCATTGAAGCCGCGGCCGAAGAGCTGATGCAGCGTGATCTTCAGTTTGTGCTGGTAGGCAGCGGCGATCAGCACTACCAGGATCTGTTTCGTGCGCTCGGCGCGCGCTACCCTGGAAAACTCTCCGCCAAGATCGCGTTCAACGAGAAGCTCGCGCACCAGGTGGAGGCCGGCTCCGACATGTTCCTGATGCCATCGCGCTACGAGCCGAGCGGATTAAACCAGCTCTACAGCCTGAAGTACGGCACCGTTCCGATCGTGCGCGCGACCGGGGGGCTGAAAGACAGCGTACAGGAGTTCGAACCTGCTACCGGAGCCGGCACTGGCTTTGTCTTCGAGCCGTACGAACCGGCTGCCCTGCTCGCCGCCATCGACCGCGCGCTCTCCGTCTATCGCCACCAGGGGAGCTGGGGCACACTGTTGCAAAATGCGATGAGCGCCGATTTTTCCTGGACGCACTCTGCCGCCGAGTACTTGCGCGTGTTCCGGGGACAGCCCGCGTCTTCCGCGGCCCCAGCCTGACCGGGTTCACTTCTTCGGCAGCGGCGTTTCGATTTTGGGAATGCCGAAATGCCCGCCCAGATCGGCCAGTGAATTCAGATCGATCGAGCCGACGATGTTCACTACCGTCAGCTCCTTCGCTTCGGACACCAGGATCGCCAGGCCGGTCATCTTCTGATTTTCCGAGCGCACGTACACTTCCGCGTTCTCGCCGTCTTCTTTGCTCGTCACGACGATGATCCGTGCCCACTGCGGCGCATGTAGTTGGTTGCGAACGCGGTCGAGATCGGCGGGCGCCCAGGCGCCGTCATTTTTGAATTCGTACGACTTCACGTAAATCCCGGTGATCCCGTTGAGCAGCTTCTTTACCTGCGCTTCTTCCGGGTCGTTACCGTCCATGAATTTCGCGGCGAATTGCAGCATGGCGCTGCTGAGCGAGATGTCGACGGTCTCCTTGGCCTTGGCGGCCAGATGGTCCAGATTGAATTGGAACTGTTGCGCTGCCAGCAGCGCAGCGGCCGCGACAACGCAACACAGAAGCTTGCCGGCCGGCTTCACCGTCCCACCTCCCGCACATGGCTCTGAACCTGGTTCAACTTGCTGCCCGCGATCCGCACGGCCGTCATGACCTGCTCTTTCGCCTGGATCCCTTGATGCCAGCGGTAGCCCACACCGCCACCGGCCAGGACGACGACGGACGCGGCGACTGCGAGCCAACGCCGGACCGGCACGACACTGGCGGAGCGCCGCGACGCGACTCTCGCCGCAAAGCCCGGCGCGGGCTCCTGTCGCGGCAGCGCGCGCTTCAATTCCTCTTCAAGCCAATCCATGGGGGCCCTCCACTCCCCGGCGCGCCAGCTTTTCCCGCAACACGGCGAGCGACCGGTGCAAATGACTCTTCACGGTCGCAAGCGGCATCGCGAGAATCTCCGCGATCTCCGAGGGATCCAAATCTTCCTGATACCGCAAGACCATTACCATGCGGGCGTCCTGCGGCAGCGCCGCGATGAGACGGCGCAACATGGCGCCGAGCATCGGATCGCGGCCTGCGATGCCGGCCGCCGGCTCCGGCGCCTCCTCCAGCG
>Ga0126371_10002794_pt1 | contig 15129 bp, 14 predicted proteins | sample PanSoiMetaPlot_4_FD_110145 | JGI IMG/M metagenome (GOLD analysis project Ga0126371, IMG submission 110145) | Tropical forest soil microbial communities from Panama - MetaG Plot_4 | ecosystem: Environmental > Terrestrial > Soil > Tropical forest > Bulk soil | place: Panama | collected 2016-02-17 | reverse complement strand
TTACGATCTCCGCGCGGCGAATGAACTCTCGCGTTCGCCAAGGAGATGCGCAAGTTCTTGCGCGAGTTTCACCGCTCGGCGCAAATGGCGCGGCAGAACGATTGCAATATGCTCCGCCTGCTAGCATGGCCCTGTGGCATGCCCGTTTTTCCTTCCACAAGGCGAGCTTCCGGCTGGCCTTTGGGTCCACGAGCCGAGATGGCCGCTCGGAAAAGCTTATTCGGGCCTCTGCTGCTCGCGCGCGGACGAGCCGTTTCAACCGCCGGAGCAATCGCAAGAAGAACTGTGCAATTACGGCTACGTCCGCGGAGTTTGCGAGCGCTTCCCTGCGGAGAGCCAGGCCGACGCAGTTCGATTTTCCGTGATAGAAGAAGACGAATCACGGCTGCTAATCGTCTATGTTTTCGAAAAGGATCATGCGCCCGCTCAGTTCGGGTCGCTGGAGTACGTCATTCCAGCTCGAGCCCTCCAGCCGCCGCATCCCGACGCCATACTCTCGCGGCAGGCGGAAGCCTTCGCCCACAGTCATCTTGCGGGCGTGAATGCGGCTTGCACTGGGGATTCAGACACCGTATTGTAATCTAAATCCGTGACACCTTCCCCGCAAAAAGCCGTGCGTGAGCTCATCATTCGTGATCTCGACGGCAAATCCATCACGTTTCCGCTGGATCGCGACCGCATCGGTTTGGGCCGCTCCAGCGTAAACGAGCTCTGCTATCCCGACGACCACGGTCTGTCACGGCAGCATCTGGTGCTGCTTCGCGAAAACGGCTCTTGGCGTGTGGAGGATCTGGGAAGCAAGAACGGCACGCTGCTCAATGGGCAGAAACTGGAAAAGGCCGCGCCGTTCCGGCCGGGAGACCGCATTTCCGCCGGCCATTTAGTGATCGAATTCTCCGAGTTGGGAGAGTTGGGCAAGCCTGAGCCGGTGATGTTTGTCGAGGCCGATCCCTTCACCACCACCAGCACCACGGTGGTTGCAAGACTGGACAACGTTCTGGGCGTGCAGCCGGAGGCCCTCAACGCGACTCAGGTAATGCAGGGCACCCCGCAAATGCGCGCCTTAATCAAGGCGGGCCGCGAGCTCGCCGGGCATCGTCCTCTCGAGGAGTTGTTCCCGCTGATTATGGACCTCACCATGGAGGCCGTCATGGCGGGACGCGGCATCCTGATGACGCTCGACGGCGCCGAGTTGCGTGTGCGCGTTGCGCGGGGCGACGGGTTCAAGATTTCTTCCACGGTGCGCGATCGCGTGCTCAAGAACAAGGAATCTCTGTTGGTGCGCGACGCTCAGCTCGACACCGCCCTGAAAGGGCAAATGAGCATCGTGCAGCAGAAGGTCCGCGGCATCATCGCCGTGCCGCTGCAAACCAATGACCGCGTGATCGGATTGCTGTATCTGGACTCGCCCATGGCCATCCGCGAGTTTACGCGCGAGGATTTGAATCTGCTCACGGTGATGGCCAACGTGGCCGCGATTCGAATCGAGCACGCGAGGTTGAGCGAAGTGGAAGAAGCCGAGCGGCAAATGGCCCGGGATATGCAACAGGCCGCGCAGATTCAGGCGCGCCTGCTTCCCAGCGCGCCCCCGACGGTTGCGGGCTTGGACATGGCCGGCAAGACCCTCGCGTGCCGCACGGTCGGCGGAGATTATTATGACTTTCTGAAGTTCCCCGATGGCCGCGTGGGCATGCTGGTGGGCGACGTCGCCGGCAAAGGGATGCCCGCAAGCCTCCTGATGTCGAGCCTTCAGGCCCGCGTGCAGGTGCTTTTTGAAGACAGCGCCGATTTAGCGAACAAGATCGCGCGGCTCAACAAAACCACTTGCCAGAACTGCCCCGAAAACCGGTTCATCACATTCTTTATGAGCGTCGCCGATCCGGCCACCGGCGAATTAGCTTATGTCAACGCAGGTCATAATCCTCCCCTGCTGGTGCGCGCTTCCGGCGGGTTCGAAGCGCTGGAAGGCGGCGGCATGATTCTAGGAATCATGCCAAAGGCGGTTTATCAGGAGCGCCAAGCGGCGCTTTTGCCCGGCGACGTGCTGGTGCTTTTTAGCGACGGCGTCACTGAGGCGACAGACCCTCGCGGGCAGGAATTCGGCGAGGAGCGGCTCGCCAGCCTGGTGTGCAAGCTGCGTGATCGCCCGTCGTCCGAGATCGTCGACCAAATTCTTCAAGCCGTGCTCTCTTTTTCCGAAGGAGCGCCCGCTGCCGACGACATTACCGTGGTGATAGCGCGTAAGGTGTAAACCGCTTTGTGGAGCAGGCTTCCGCCTGCAACGGGTGCTTCCGCACCCGTCCTCCGGCAGCTTGGCGCGTTACCTTTGAGATGCACTTTCCTGTGAAACGCCCTCCCAGCCGCCGCCGAGCGCTTTGTAGAGAGCCACCAAATTGGTGACCACTGCGGTGTCGCTTTGCGCCAAATCGTCTTGGGCCGCGAGCTGCTGCCGCTGCGCGTCTAATACGCTGAGAAAATCCGAGAGGCCGCGCGTGTAGAGTTCGCCGGAAAGGGTTGTCGCTTGACGGCTCGCTTCTACGGCCGCGACGAGCCTTTCCCGCCGGTCCTTCTCGTGGCCGTAGGCGACCAGCGCGTTTTCAGTTTCCTCGAGCGAGTTCAGGACGGCGCTCTGATATTGAGTGAGCGCTTGATCCAGGCGTTGCTTTTGCGCTTCAAGGTTTGCGCGGATCTTGCCGCTGGTGAAAATCGGCAAGGTGATGGCGGGGCCGAACGAGAAGAAGTTGCCCGCGCCCAGCGTCAATGCGGAGGGCTCCGTTCCCTGCCGGCCAGCCGCGCCGGTGAGCAGAATTTTGGGGAAGAGATCGGCGCGGGCGACCCCGACCCGCGCCGTCTCCGCCGCCACGCGCGCTTCTGCCTCGCGGATGTCGGGGCGGCGTTTCAGTAAATCTGCCGGTAGCCCCACCGGGACGGCCGGAGGGACCGTGGGCAGCGGTTTGCGCTCGGTCAGCTCCGCAAGCAGTGCTCCGGGTTCTTCGCCGAGGAGCACGCTCAGCCTGTGGATGGTCTGAACTTCGGCGGTCTCCAGTTGCGGAACCAAAGCGCGCGTTGAATCGAGCTGCGCGGACTGGCGCTCCACGTCCAGTTGTGTTCCTAATCCGGCGTCGGCCCGAACGCGCGTAAGATCGAGCGAGTCCTGTTGCAGTGCGATGTTTTGGCGGGTGAGCTCCAGGCGCTTCTGGAATCCTCGCAGCTCGGCGTAATTCCGGGCGACTTCGGCTAGCAGCGTCACCAGCGCGTCATGGCGGGCTTCCTCGATCGCGGCCACATCAGCGGTGGCCGCTTCGAGCGCCCGGCGCCGCCCTCCGAAAAAGTCGATCTCCCAACTCGAGTCGAAGCCGAATTGGTAGACGCTGGTTTCGAAAGGCGCGAGCAGGCTAGAGCCGCCCGACGGACCTTTCGCGTTAAAGAGGCCCTGCGTGAGGCCGCCGCGCACGCGCTGGATGTTATCGCTGGATGTGATGCTGGGGAGCAAATCGGCGCGCGTCACGCGTCTCGCTGAGCGCGCTTCCAGGACCCGCGAAGAAGCTATTTTCAAATCGAGGTTGGCCCTGACGGCGCGATCAATCAAGTCAGTCAACCCGGGATCGCCGAGCGTCGCCCACCAGTCCCTTGCCGCGGCTCCGCCGTTCGTGCCGGCCGCGACGGTTTGCTGATGATAGGAATCCGGCGCGGCGGCTTTAGGCGGCTCGTAATTCGGCCCGACTTTGGGCATGTTGGCGCCCAGCGCGACTCCAGCCAAAAGAATAGGGACGAGGACCGGTTTCATTGCTGTATTCCTCCATCGATAAAAACGTCCATTTGTTGCCCGGCGAAAACCGGAGCATTCTTTTCGAGCGCGAAGATCACCTGCAACACTCGCGTGTCAACGCGCTCAGTGCTGTCGCCGGTAAGGTTCTTCTTGGGAATCACGTATGGCTCGAACCGCACGAAATGCAAGTTGTAGCGGTGGCTGCTGTCGCCTCGGACCGAGGCCACCGCGCCCGCGCCCTTCTTCACGCGCCATGCGTCTTGTTCATCCACGTCCGCGCGCACGTTGAGCTGATTCGTCGCGCCCATAAGGATCAGCGGCTGCGCAAGCTGGCCGGCCTGCGCGTACTCGCCAAGACGGACTTTGCATTGCAAAATCTCGCCGGTGATCGGAGCTGTCACAACAGTGCGGTCAAGGTCCGCCTGTACGCGCTCCACCTGTCGCTGCGCTTCATTGACTTCAGCTCGGGCGATCTCGATGTCCGGTTGCCAAGCGCCAGCTTTCAGCAAAGCAAGATCGGCCTTGGCTTGCTCCAGGCGCGCGGCGGCGGACTTTACCGCAATGCGGCGCCGCAGCAAATCTTCGTCCCGGATCGCGCGTTTATCGCGGACGCTTTCGATGAGCTTCAACTGAACGTCGGCGTCCTGATATTGCTCTTCGGCTTCTTTGACCTTGGCCTCCGCGGGCGGAATCTCCTCCGGCCGCGGCGATTGCAGCAGCTTCTCTAGTTTCGACTGGGCCAGCGCAAGCGAACTGCGCCGCAAGCCGAGCTCCGCTTGCAAATCGCGATCGTCAATCGAGAAGAGCTTGGCGCCTTTCTGGACGCGGTCGCCGGCCTTCACGTATACGTTCGTCACCATGCCCTGAACCGGCACGCTAACGGCGATGTTCTCCGTGCTCGCTTCCACCAGGCCAACGGCTCCTACGGTGTCCTGCTTTACGGGAGTGGGCGGCGGCGAAGGCGGCGCCACGGTGGCGTGCACGGGTTGCATCCTGACGATGGAGAAGATGCTCAACGCGAGAATGATGGCGGCGATAATGGGCAAACCGTATTTGGTCATATACAGGCTCCTTTCTGGGTCAGTTTCTAGCTGCGGCAAAGCGCGATTCTTCCGGCGCTTCGGTTTTAACAATGCGGCCGTCGTCCATGTGGGCGATGCGGTCGGCGAATTGGAACACACGGCTGTCGTGCGTCACCACGATGACGGCGCGGTCATCGCGGACGGCCACTTTGGTCAGCAGGTCCATCACGGCGTGGCCGGTTTCATGATCGAGTGCCGAAGTCGGCTCGTCGCAGACGATCAGCCGAGGCTTGTGCACCAGCGCGCGGGCTAGCGCAACACGCTGCTGTTGGCCGCCGGAGAGCTGCGATGGCAGTGTCCGCAGCCGATCTTTCAAACCCAGTTCCGCCAGCAATTCCGAGGCGCGATCCACGGCGCGCTTGCGAGGGACGCCGGCGGCCAGCAGCGGCACAGCCGCGTTCTCGGCGGCCGTCAGAGCGGGCAGCAGATTGTACTGCTGAAAGACGAAGCCCAGATTCTTGCGGCGGAAACGGATGCTTTCGGAGCCTGACAACTGGCCCACATTCTGGCCGAGCACCGAGATCTGGCCTCCCGTGGGATCTAGCAGCCCGGCGATCACGGATAACAATGTCGTCTTGCCGCATCCGCTAGGCCCGACTAACAGCGTCATCTCGCCGAATGGCGCCTCGAAATCGACACCCCGAAGCACGGATACTCGGTTATCGCCGCTTCCGAACTCCTTGGTCACTCGCCGGGCCGAAACAGCGGACTGTTCCACTTCTACGTAGCGGAAGTCGTCCACGGCGGAAATCTCCGAAATTGCATTCATGGGTCTCCTCCTTTAGCCTCGAAACACGATCGCAGGCTCCGTCACCAGCACGCGGCGGATGCTCATTAGGCTGGCGGCCATCACGATGAGAAGAACCGTGGCTCCCGTGCCCGCGGCTATCTGCCATAGCAAGCTGAAGCCACGCAAATCAAGATTGTTCTTGGTGATTTCGAAGAACGCGGCGGTCATTCCGATGCCGATCGAGAATCCAATCACGCCTACCAGCAGCGCCTGCAGCAGAATCATGCCGGTGATGCGCCAGTTCGTGACGCCGATGGCCTTCAGCGCGCCGAACTGCTTCAAATTTTCGAGCGTGAAGATGTAGAAAGTCTGCCCCGCGACGATCGTTCCCACCACCAGCGCGATACCGATTGTGATTCCGAAATTGATCGGAATTCCTGTGTGGGCGATGTAGTACCAAATCGTCTGCCAGCCGAACTGGCTGGAGGTGGCGGCGTGCAGCCCTGTGGCGGCTTCGATGCGACGGCAAGCCTCGGCATCGCTAATTCCTGGAGCAGCCTTCGCAAGGACGAAAGATAAGAGATTGCGCTCGCGGCCGACATAATTAATGGCCTGGCTGTAACGGGAATAGAAGACCGGTAAATTCTGAAAGGGCGCCGAGGAATTGTAGATTCCGACGATGGTGGCGCGGCGATCGTTTAGCTCGAGCGTCTTGCCTAGCTCGTACGCCTGGCCGGGAAAGAAAAATTCATAACCGACCCGATCGACAATTACGGCATCGGGGCGGCGCAGATCGTTTACCGTGCCGAGCACCATGCTGCGCGGCGCGCCGACCAACGTCGCATCGTCCACGCCCATCATGATCACCACGCGAAAATTTCCGTCGAACGCTTTTGCGCGAGGCGTGCCTTTGAACAATGGCACGGCCCATTCAATTCCGGAGACGCCGCGCACTCGGTATAGATCGTCGTCGGTGAGGGCTTTCACTTCGTCGAAGTATTGCGTCTTGCGATCCATCACCCAGAGGTTGGCGTCGGGCACGTCCATAATTTGGCTGGTGGTGCGCCGCATGATCCCCGCAAAAATCGAGCTCTGGTGCGACATCAGGAAAGTGGAGAAGGCGACGGCGAAGATAAGGCCAAGATATTTGGCGCGGTCGCCCAGGAGCATTTGCAGTGCGACGAAGTTCATTCGGAAGCCTCTCTTTCTGAACAGGCTTTTGGATGTGAACGGCGTTCATCAAGATCCAAATTTTTTTGGGATTTTTTCATCGCTTGCGAATCCCCTCGATGAGAATGTGCACAACGCGGTCGATCAGGCGATTTGGCTCGATGAAAGGAAAATTGCAAGTGATCAGAAGAGTGGTTACGCCGTGCGCGCCGGCCCAGAGCGCTTGCGCCACTTCCTCCACGTCGTCACAGTTGAGCTGTCCCGCCTCCACGCAGCGCCCGACGGCTGCGCGAAGCCTGTCGAAGCAGCGCTCGCCCGCTTGCGGTTGATGGTCCTGCGGAAGCTGTTTGGCCTGCACAAACGTAACGATATAGTGATTGGGATTATCAATGCCGAATTGGATGTAGGTCCGCAGCCCGCGCCGCAAGCCATCCAGCGGGCTGGCGGGATCGGCGTGAATCGCCATCATCCTTTTCTCTAGCTTGGCGAACGTCTCGTCGGAGAGCCGCTGGAGAATCTCAGCCTTATCGCGGAAGTACAGGTAGATCGTGCCCGGCGCATACTCGACCTTCTCGGCGATCTTGCGCATCGAAACGTGCTCATACCCTTCCTTCACGAATAAGGTTCTGGCCGCATCGAGGATCTCCTCCCTGATATTCGCTTTCTCTCGAGCTCGCCGTTCCTGGACGCCCATATCTGAACACTGTTCAGTTTAAGGAAAGAGCCCGATCATGTCAAGGGTATTTTTTTGCTCACTCAACCCACCAGCTCCAGCCACGCCTCCCGTACAAAGCGCTGATGCTATGCTCGACTCCTGGGCCTTGCTTGGGATCCAAGGAAGGCCGCGCGGAATGTCCTTAAGCATGGAGTCTCATTCGAAGAGGCTGAGATGGTATTCGACGACGACCTGTTTTGGTGTTTGCCGATCCCGACCACTCCATCGCAGAACAGCGATTCGTTATTTTGGGCAAATCCAATCGCGGGCGTCTGTTGGTGGTTGGCTACACAGAGAGGTCCAGCGATTCCGATCATCAACGCGCGGGTCGCGACGCGAAAAGAACGAAAGACCTATGCCGAAGAAATTTGATCGACGGGCGAAGGATGAACTGCGGGCTAAATACGACTTCCGATCACTTCCTGTAATCGCGGGGCCCAGGGAGAAAACCCCCGCCAGAGCGAACTGTTCGACTGGCGGCCGATGTCGCGGAGACCTTTCGCGAATGCCGATTCGGTGAACCAGGCCCTGCGGCTCTTAATTCGAGTCGCGAAAAGTCAGATCGGTTCGAGACGCTAGCAAGCCGCACAGAGGCGGCGGGTCTGTCCACTGGGAGTAACCGTTGCCCGCCTTCGTTGTGTGGCTGTTATCTAGAAGACCGGCACACTCAACTATGGCAGCCTTCCGATCGGCCCCAACCGCGCCTCCCGCACCAATCCATCCGGATTCACCAGAGCGCTCGCCGTTGCGAAGCCGGGGCGTTGCGGACTTCCGAAGCGCAGATCCACCAGTTCCACCAGCACCGCGTCGCCGGCCGGGGAAACCTTCCAGAACGGAAGCTGATCGAACTTTTCCATGACACGGAACGGCTCCGTGGTCTTCGCCGCCTCGATGGCGGCAGAGTTTTTGGTGGGATAATCCACGCGGCCGAAAACATTCGGATCGTAATCTTCGGTCAACAACATGTTCGTGCTGACCACGAAATCCTCTGTCTGGACGATTCCGCGCCAGCGTAGCGGATTGATCCGGTCGGGAAGGGCGGTGAAGCGGGGAGGCAGAAGGCTGCCGTAAAGCCGCGAAGACATCACCGCGATGGCGCGCTGATGCGCAGCCAAGCGGAAGCCGTCGTAACAGAAGATGGCGATCAGCGCGAACCATGCCCATGCATACTTCGGGCTAGCGGCTCTGCGTCCCGCGATCTCCGAGCTCACCAGCCCCGCCAGCCCCGGCGCCGCCAGGGCCGTCAGCAAAATCAGCAGAATCCAGGGGTCGATGATGTCGGTGGCGTCGAGGCGGAACCAGCGCGAGGAAAAGGGCAACAGCAGGCGCACGCCGTATGCGTTGGTCAAGTCGAGCGCCAGATGGCTCAATACGGCGATGAGGCAGGCGAAATAAGCCCACAAACCTATGGAAGCGCGGGCAATCGCGCGCGCCGCGAGCAACGGCACGATGGCTACTACCGGTGCAAACAGCAGCGAGTGCGTGAAGCTGCGATGAAGCTCGAAATACCGCAGGCCGCCAGGCAGTCCGGACCAGAGCACGTCCATGTCGGGAGCATTGGCCGCGAGCATGATCATGAGCGCGCCGCCGCGCTGACCCTGCTTGGCCAAGCCCGCCCGCGCCATCATCAGGCCGGTGAGCGTGTGAGTGAGATTATCCATTTCACGCGGCGCCCGCGGCGACGCAATCTCGTCCCGTCCGCGCCGGCGGCATCATGAGAGTGAGAGCCGCGGGCGCGATCTCCACTCGCGCCTGCATGCGACCCGCGTATTCGCCGTCGATCTGCACGTGGGCTTCGGAAAGCATCGTGGCGCGCAAAGCGCGAAGAGTCCGCACACCGGGCATCTTCTGCACCTGACGGAGGCCTGCGCCCAACAGGTAACAAACGTAGCGCAACGGATGAGTGCCCTCAAACAGTACGATTTCGAAATCGTCGCGATCTAGCGATGCGCCGCGCGCGATCTCAAGATCGCCTCCGTAGTTGCGGACGCGGCTTACCAGCGCGAACCCACACTGATGGAGGAATCCGTTCACGCGAATCTCCACCGGCTCCAGCCGCGAGGGGAGCTGCGTTAACCCTGCCGCCCAATACGCGAGCTTCCCGGCCCGGTCTTTCAAAGCAGGGTCCACGCGAGTCACGATCTTCGCGTCCAGGCCGATGCCCGCCATGCTCACGAAATAGCGCTGCTCCTTGCCGGCCGTGAGCCGGCCGAGGGCAATTCGCCTCGCTTCATAGGAAGGCAGCCGCGCCAGCGCCCCGCCCATCCGCGATCCCAATCCCAGTTCGACCGCCAATACATTGGCGGTTCCGGCGGGAAGCACGGCAAGCGGGATGTCCGAGCCCGCCAGGCCATTGGCGGCCTCATTGACGGTGCCATCGCCGCCTAGCACCAGCACCAAGTCCGCTCCCAGCGCTACAGCTTCCCGGGCCAAGGCAGTAGCATGTCCAGCCGCGTCTGTGGGAAGGATGCGAGGCGCCGCGCAACCCGCCGTGGCCAACACGGCGGTGGTAGCTTGAAGGAGGCGCTCCCTGTTTCTCCGGATCTTGCCAGCGTAGGGATTATAAATAAGAACCGGCTGACGATACTTTTTGATGCCCCTATCATAGCGCGTGACCTCCCTCTCCCAGAAAGTCGAAAAGCTTCGCGACGAGCTTCGCCGGCACGAGCATCTGTACTACGTGCTGGACGCTCCCGAGATCTCCGACGCCGAATTCGACGCCAAGATGCGCGATCTCAAGCGCCTGGAAGAGCTGCACCCGGAGTTGGTCACGCCCGATTCCCCTACCCAGCGCGTCGGAGGCAAGCCGCGGGAAGGCTTCGTCCGCGCGCCTCACTCCAGCCCCATGCTGAGCCTGGATAACGCCATGGGCGAGGGTGAGCTGCGCGATTTCGACCGCCGCGTGCAAGGCTTGCTCAAAGGCGAGAAATTCCGTTACGTCGCGGAGCTGAAGCTGGACGGCCTCTCGATGGCGGTGCACTATCAACACGGTACGCTCGCGCGCGCGCTGACGCGTGGAGACGGCGTGGTGGGCGAAGACGTCACCGAAAACGCGCGCACCATCCGCTCCATTCCCTTGCACACGTTGAAGCGCTCCGGCAATTTCGAGGTTCGCGGAGAAGTAGTGCTCACAACCAAGGCGTTTGAAAAGCTCAACACGGAATGCGCCGCCGCCGGTCTGCGCACCTTCGCCAATCCGCGCAACGCCGCGGCCGGGTCGCTGCGCGTGCTCGATCCGTCCATTACGGCGTCGCGCCAGCTCGACTACTTCACTTATTTCCTGATCGAAAACGGCGATCCCGTCCGCGCCACGCAATGGGAAGCTCTGGAGACGCTGAAGGAGATGGGCTTTAAGGTGAGTCTCAACCGCAAGCTGTGCGCGGATATTGAGGAATTGCTCGCCTTCTGCAATCACTGGGAGGAGCGGCGCGAATCGCTGCCGTTCGAAATCGACGGCGTGGTGGCGAAGGTGGATTCGGTAGAGCAGCAAAACCGCTTGGGCTGGACGGCGAAGGCGCCCCGCTGGGCCATCGCATACAAGTTCGCGGCGCGTCAGGCCGAGACGGTGGTGGAGGATATCACGGTAAACGTGGGCCGCACTGGCGTGCTAACGCCGACCGCGGTGCTGAAGCCGGTGAACGTCGGCGGGGTGACGGTTTCACGCGCGACGCTACATAACGAAGATGAGATCGAGCGCCTGGGCGTCCAATCCGGCGACACGGTGCTTTTAGAGCGCGCCGGCGACGTGATTCCGCACGTCGTGCGCGTGGTGAAGCAAGGCGAGCATCGGCGCAAATTCCACATGCCCAGGCACTGCCCGATCTGCGGCGGCGAGGTGGTGCGCGTGGAGGGAGAGGCGGCCAGCCGCTGCATCAACACGAATTGTCCCGCGCGTCTCAAGGAATCGGTTCTTCATTTCGCCGCGCGAGGCGTGATGGATATCGACGGGTTGGGCGACGCGCTGGTGAATCAGCTTGTGGATCAAGGCTTGGTCCGCAGCGTCGCGGACTTGTACCGCTTGACGGCGGAGCAGCTTATGGAGCTGGAGCGGATGGGCAAGAAGTCGGCGGAGAAGCTGATCGCCAATATCAACGCCTCGCGGCGTCAGCCGTTGCCGCGGATACTCAATGCCTTGGGAATCCCCTTTGTGGGCGAGCGCACCGCGCAATTCCTGGCTGAGGCCTTCGGCGATTTCGATAAAATCGCGGCCGCGAGCGAAGAGGAATTGCAGAAGGCTGAAGAAGTCGGCCCCAAAGTGGCTCGAAGCATCAAGCGCTTCTTCCACGAACAGCGCAACCGCGATCTTGTGGAACGGCTTCGGAGCGAGGATCTGCCATTTCATTATCAGGCGGCGCGCAAGCACACAGGGGCGCTGGCCGGGTTGACTTTCGTTCTCACGGGCACATTGCCGTCGCTAACGCGAGAGGAGGCCAAGGAGCGCATCGAAAAGGCCGGCGGAAAGGTCGCGGGTTCGGTCAGCCGCAAGACCAGTTATGTGGTGGCCGGGGAAGAGGCTGGCTCTAAATTGAACAAAGCAAAGGAACTGGGGATCGAAGTTTTAGACGAGCGCGGTCTGGTCGCTATGATGAAAGAGGACCGCTGACCAGCCTGCTATTGGAGGGCGGTTTTAGCCCCACTGGTCGACTAGCCCATGCGTAGCTTTTACAATTTGCTGGCCTCCTGGGGGCCTCTGGGCATTCTCGGATTCGCCGCAGCGGAATCAGTAGGGATTCCCAATCCCGGCGGGACCGATCTGCTCCTAGTGGCGATGACGGCGGCTCGGCCTTCGCAAGCGCTGCTCTGCGCCCTCATGGCCGTGATCGGATCGCTCGTGGGCACCGCCGTTTTCTTCGAAATGATGCGCCGGGGCGGCGAGGCTTTGCTCGCGCGGCGCGCCGCAGGCGGGCGCGGCCAAAAGCTCTCCGGCTGGTTCAAGCGCTACGGAATTGGAACGGTGTTCATTACCGGGCTGATTCCTATCCCTGGTCTGCCGTTCAAGTTCTTTGCGGCCTGTGCCGGAGCGTTGGGAGAAAGCCGGGCGCGCTTCCTGCTGGTGCTGCTCGCAGCGCGGATTCCGCGTTATTTCGCGCTAGCTTGTTTAGGCGCGAGCCTCGGCGATAAGAGCTGGCCTTGGGTCAAGAGCCACACCTGGCAGATGGCGGCGTTTGCCGCGGTCCTGGCCGCGGTGCTCTACCTGCTCATGCGCGCCCTGGAAGCTCGCGTACAACGGCGCGCCGCGCCTGTGGCCTTCGCGGAGGAAACGCCCTATCGCGTGGCGGAGTAGAGGCCAACCTGCGACGGCAAACCTCGAACCGGCAATCTCTTCCCATTCCGCGCTGTCCGCCCTCAGCCGGCGGCGGCAGTCATGTCACAGTCCGAAGCCCTGTCCCGTCTCATCGTTGGAGACAGGAGAAACGACATGATCAAATGGATGCTTCAGAGAGCGATTGACAAGTTCGAGCGGGATTGGAAATACGACGCCAGTTACATGCGCGACATGATCGACGCGAGTCCACGCGCCGCGTGGTTGTTTTCCCGGGCTGCCGCGCTCGGAAAGTTTCGGCGCGACATCCCCCTCGATCCGTGGTTTGCCGCCGGCATTACCGCCGTGCGCCACGAGGACTGCGGCCCATGTACGCAGTTGGGCGTCGCGATGGCGGAGCGCGCTGGCGTCAGTCCCACGGTTCTGCGCGCAGTGCTCGCCGACGATCCGGATGCCATGCCGCCGGATGTGGCGCTGGCGTGGAAATTCACGCGCGCCACGCTCGCGCACGATGCCGCAGCCGATGAGTATCGCGAGGCGATCGTGAAGCGCTGGGGGCGGCTCGCCCTTGTCAGTTTGGCTTTCGCCATCACCGCGTCGCGAATCTATCCAACGGTCAAGTACGCCCTTGGCCACGGCAAAGCCTGCATGCGCGTCGTCGTTGCCGGCACGCCCGTGCTGTTGGATCACGGCCGCGTTCCGGCGCCGGCGGATGTGGCGCTGCGTACGCGATGAGCTCAGCCAGCGCGATGTCGAATCCGGCCGCAAGCTTCGAGCCGAACCGCCGGCGCCTCCTCGGTCTTGCCTACCGCATGCTTGGGTCGATCGCTGATGCCGAGGACGCGGTGCAGGAGACGTACTTGCGCTGGCACGCCGCGGACCGCGACAAGGTATTGGACCCGAGAGCGTTTCTCATGACCACGACGGCGCGGATTTGTCTCGATATGCTGACCTCGGCGCGCGCGCGGCGCGAAGAGTACGTCGGTCCCTGGCTACCGGAGCCGATTGTCGACACGGCAGCGCTCGCGCCGGACAGCCGCACGGAGGTGGCCGAGGATTTGTCCATAGCGCTGCTCCTGACGCTGGACCGGCTTTCGCCGCTGGAGCGGGCTGCCTTCCTGCTGCACGACGTGTTCGATTTCTCGTTCAGCGAAGTGGCCACGACCCTGGAGCGAAGCGAGGCTGCATGCCGGCAGCTTGCCGCTCGCGCACGCGCGCACGTGCGAGCAACACGTCCGCGCGGCGCCACCGGGCCGCCGGCGCATTCGGGAGAGATCGATGCAAAGCATGAGCAGCTCATATCCGCGTTCGTGGCGGCAACGCGCTCGGGCGATCTCCATGGGCTGACGCAGTTGCTTGCGAGCGATGTGCGCGTCGTGACAGATGGAGGCGGCAAAGTGGCGGCGGCGCTGAACGTGCTCGACGGCGCCGATCGCGCGGCGCGGTTTTTGGTCGGCGCCGCGCGCAAAGGGTGGCGCGAGGATTTTGTGTTGCGCTTTGCGACCATTAATGGCCTGCCCGGCGTCATTGTGGAGGCGCCCGAGGGACCGGTCCAGACAGCAGCGTTCGAGATTGAGGGCGGCGTTATTCGGGCGCTGTTTGTGGTGCGCAATCCGGACAAGTTGCGGCATTTACACACGCCCGGAGCAGACTAACTCAAAAGGCGCGGGTCCTAGATTGGCGCCGAGATGGTCATGAATCAGGCGATGCGTACGGTCTTCGAGGTGGCAGCGAGGGCTTCCACGTCTTGCCGATGCCTGGAATCGCTGGGTGATGGTGGACGACGTAGTCAGCCATGCGTTCAGCCACGGTTTCCATCCCCAGCATGTCGAGCGACTTGCCGCTTACTGGGCCTGGGGCGCGGGACCGAAGACAGCCGTCTGGGCGGGACTGGCCGTTTGGATCGTGGGAGCTGTACCTCCAACGCCGGGTTCATGTGGATGCTCGGCCTCTTCCCAGCGGATCCTACCGTTATGACTATCGCAGGCGGGATCGTCGAAGCAGTCGTCGCGGCCCTGGCAGGAGCGGCCTTGTACCAAGAGGGCGCGCGCAGGCCATGAGCTCCGCCCCGGCGCACGCCGGCAGCTAGAACTGCAACCGCCCGACTATCGTTCCACTGCGCGCGCCGGTTGTTCCTCCCGTCGGCACAACGGTTCCGAATCCGCTCGTGTAGAGACCGGTAATCGGCGAAATGATGGGCGGCGCCTGGAAGCCTGTCGTTGCGCCTGTCGTGGGTTGCGGCAGGCGCACGCGATTGAAGACGTTGGTGAACTCCGCTCGAACGTTCAGCGAGACTCTCTCGGTAAAGCGGAATGTCCGGCTGAAATTCGCGTTCTCGACCGGATAACGAAACCCGCGGTAGTTGCGAATGGTGCTCATATTCGCGGCCCACTGGCCGTC
>Ga0126371_10002793_pt1 | contig 15131 bp, 11 predicted proteins | sample PanSoiMetaPlot_4_FD_110145 | JGI IMG/M metagenome (GOLD analysis project Ga0126371, IMG submission 110145) | Tropical forest soil microbial communities from Panama - MetaG Plot_4 | ecosystem: Environmental > Terrestrial > Soil > Tropical forest > Bulk soil | place: Panama | collected 2016-02-17 | reverse complement strand
CGGGCGCACCGCTGCCGTCGACGACGGTGCCGTTCTTGATCAATAGCGACCAGGCCATAACCGTCGAGGCGCCCTTCGATTAGGATTCGACGATCTTCACCGACTTCATCTTGTCGCCCTTCTTGATCTTGTCGACCACGTCCATGCCCGACACGACCTTGCCGAACACGGTGTACTTGCCGTCGAGGAAATTGGCGGGCGCGAGCGTGATGTAGAACTGGCTTCCCGCCGAATCGGGATCGCTGGTCCGCGCCATCGCCACCGCGCCGCGCACGTGAGGCTGCTTGTTGAACTCCGCCTTGATCTTGTAGCCGGGGCCGCCGGTGCCGTTGCCGCTGGGATCGCCGCCCTGGACGACGAAGCCCGGTTCCACCCGGTGGAAGGTGAGGCCGTCGTAGAAGCCCTTCTTAGCGAGCGTGACGAAGTTCTCGACCGTCTTGGGCGCGTCGTCCGGGAACAACTCGATGACGATATCGCCGCCGTTGGCCATCGTGATGATCGCTTCCTGTTTCACCTTCTTGCCTCCTTGGGGTGCGGGTTGCTGAGCCAGGGCCGGGCTCACGACCAAGGGGCCGGCGAGCAAGGCGATCACGAGCGCCGCGGCGAATGGATGCTGGAGTCTCACAGGTGTCTCCTCCTTGAGGACGCAGTGCAAATCAGCCCGGTCATTATGCCCCGCCGTCGAGAGTGCATCAAGGCGAGTGCGGCGCCAATTTGCGTCGCCATACTTCGTTGCTCGGTCGCCCGCGTGGCCGGTGGGGCTCGCGTTCCGTGCTAGAGTGAAAACGTGGAAGAGCGTCAGGATCTCCGGAACGTCGCGATCATCGCCCACGTGGACCACGGCAAGACCACCCTGGTCGACGCGATGCTGTGGCAATCGGGCATCTTCCGCGCCAACGAGCACGTGGTCGAGCGGGTCATGGACTCGATCGACCTGGAGCGCGAGAAGGGCATCACGATCATGGCCAAGAACACGGCCATCCACTACAAGGGCGTGAAGATCAACATCGTGGACACGCCCGGCCACGCCGACTTCGGCGGCGAGGTGGAGCGCACCCTCACGCTCGTGGACGGCGTGCTGCTGCTGGTCGACGCCGCGGAGGGCCCCTTGCCCCAGACGCGCTTCGTGCTCAAGAAGGCGCTCGAGGCCGGGCTCACGCCGGTGGTCGTCGTCAACAAGATCGATCGGCAGGACGCGCGTCCTGCCGAGGTCCTCGACGAGATCTACGACCTCTTCATCGACCTCGACGCGGACGAGTCCCAGCTCGACTTCCCCGTGCTCTACACCAACGCCCGCGCGGGGATCGCCAAGCGCGAGCTGACCGACGATTCGCGGACGTTGGCTCCGCTCTTCGACACGCTCTTGGCCACGATCCCGCCTCCACGCTTCGACCCCGCCATGGGCCTCCAGCTCCGGGCGGCGTCGCTCGACTGGGACGACTACGTCGGCCGGCTCATCATCGGGCGCCTCGTGAACGGCCGGGTGCGCCAGTACGATCGCGTGGCCGTCGTGCATCGCGACGGTACCGTGGACCAGGCCAAGATCACCGTCCTCTACGGCTACGAGGGTCTCAAGCGCATCGAGGTGCCGGAGGCTTCCGCCGGCGAGCTGGTGGCGGTGGCCGGGATCGAGAACATGGAGATCGGCGAGACCATCGCCGATGCCGAGCAGGCGGTGGCCCTGCCTGTGATGCGAATCGACGAGCCCACCGTGTCCATGCTCTTCTCGTCGAACGTCTCGCCCTTCGCCGGGCGCGAAGGTCGCTTCGTCACTTCGACCCAGCTTCGCGAGCGTCTGTGGAAGGAGCGACGCAGCAACGTCGGCATCCGCGTCGAGGAGACGGATTCTCCCGACACCTTCCGCGTGTCGGGACGCGGCGAGCTCCAGCTCGCGATCCTGATCGAGATGATGAGGCGCGAGGGATTCGAGCTGGAAGTGGGCAAGCCCCAGATCATCACGCGGGAGGACAACGGCCGCACGCTCGAGCCCATGGAGCACCTCGTCGTCGACATCCCGGAGGAGTTCATCGGCGCCGTCACCCAGAAGCTCGGCCCCCGCAAGGCCCAGATGGCAAAGATGGTCAATCACGGCACCGGACGCGTGCGCCTCGAGTATCGTCTGCCCTCTCGCGGGCTCATCGGCTATCGCTCCGAGTTCCTCACCGACACGCGCGGCACCGGCCTCCTCAACCACCTGTTCGACGGTTACGCCGAATGGCAGGGCGACATCCCTCATCGTGCCAACGGCGCCATGGTGGCCGACCGGCAGGGCAAGACGACGTCCTACGCCATCGATCACCTGCAGCCGCGCGGCGTGCTCTTCCTCGGGCCCGGCGAGCCCGTCTACGAGGGGCAGATCGTCGGCGAGAATTCCCGCGAGAACGACCTGGACGTCAACATCACGAAGGAAAAGAAGCTCACCAACGTCCGCTCGTCGACCTCGGATGAGGCCGTGCGCCTCACTCCGCCCCGCATCATGAACCTCGAGCAGTCCCTCGAGTGGATCCGCGAGGACGAGCTGCTCGAGATCACTCCCAAGTCGCTTCGCCTCCGCAAGAAGGCCCTCGGCGGCCGCCGCCGCTTCTGATCAGGCCTGCCGAGCAGGCACGCACGTTCGCGCCTGTCGAATGATCCCGACGCGAGGGAAGGCCCTTGTCCAGCGCGCCGACCTTCCGAGGACGCCTTGACACCTTGCGGGTTTTCACGCAATGGTGATCCGCGAGCGCTCAGACCTGAACCGGTACATTTCGACCCGGGAGCCACACATTGACGGACGCCATGTGGTCACCGCGTAGTGGACGATTGTCCTTTGGCGCGCTCGGCGCGGTGGTTCTCACCGTCGCCCTCATCCTGCTCGGGACGATCCTGAGTCCGGGGGATGCCCGGGCGCAGGACGAGCTGATCGTCACCAACTTCAACGGCAACTCCGTGACCGTCTACCCGCGGACGGCCAGCGGCAACGTGACTCCAATCCGGACCCTGACGGGCGTTGCCACCGGACTCAACGCGCCCCTCGGCGTGGCCGAGGATCTCGTCCACGGAGAGCTCTTCGTGGCCAACAATTTCGGGCTGTCGGTGACCGTCTATCCCGTCACCGCGGACGGCAACGTGGCGCCGCTGCGTACGCTCACCGGCTTTGCATTCGGACCCGTGCAAGTTCTCGTCGACGTGGTCCACGACGAGCTCTACGTCCTCGGGGTGTCGGTCCTCCAGGTCTTCCCGCGGACGGCGAGTGGCCAGCCCACCCCGCTGCGCACGCTCATGGGCGCCTTCACAGGACTGGCGGGCGCCTCGAGCATGGCCCTGGATCTCGTCAACGACGAGCTGGTGATCGTCAACTCCGCGAGCAACGCCGTCACGGTCTTCGCGCGCACGGCGAGCGGAAACACGGCTCCCTTGCGGACGATCCAGGGCGTCCTCACGAGCCTGAACTTCGCGAAAGGACTTACCCTCGACCTCGTCAACGACGAGATCTTCGTGACCAACCAGACGAGCTTCACCGTCACCGTCTATGATCGGACCCAGAGCGGCAACCTTCCCCCGAAGCGTACGCTGCAGGGGGCGGCCACCGGACTGAATTTCCCCATCGGCCTGGCCCTCGATCTCGTTCACGACGAAATCGTCGTCGCGAACTTCCAAGGTTCCGTGAACGTCTATCCGAGAGCGTCCAGCGGCAATCAGCCGCCACTGCGCACGATCGCAGGATTTGCCACCGGCCTCGCTTCCCCGGAATTCCTGGCGCTGAGCACGAGCGCTCCCCTACTCGCCGCCGTGCTGCCACTGTCGCGTTCCCACCAAGTCGGCACGTTCTTGACGGTCTTCGCGACGATCATCAACGCCGGTCCCGGGCCGGTCCAGCAATGCTTGATCGCGCCCCCCGCCAACGCGCCAGCCGGGCTTGGACCATTCGTGTTCCAGATCACGAATCCGAGAACCAATGTCGCGGTCGGACGGCCAGACACGCCCGCCAACATTGCGGCGGGAGGGCAGCAAACGTTCGCCTTCGGGTTCACGCCCATTGCGGTGATTCCGGAGACGAGTCTGACGATGAATTTCCTGTGTGAGAACACCGTCCCCGCTCAAGGGATTCCGGGCGTCAACGATCTCACTCTCGTCACCGACAGCCAGCCAGTGCCGGACACCATCGCCCTCGTGGCGACGGTCAGCGGGGACGGCGTGGTGCGCATCCCCAGCGCCACGGGCAGACAGGTATTCGTGATCGGCACCGCGAACGTGGGCTCGACGGGAACGATCACCGTCAGCGCGGACACCGACGGCCAGGCGCTCCCGATCACCGTGACGGTGTGCGAGACGAACGCCGCGGGCAACTGTCTCACGGCCCCGGCCGCTTCGACGACGGTGCAGTACATGGCCGGCACGACGCGGAGCTTCGCATTCTTCGCCGCCGCAAACGGATCGATCCCCTTCAGTCCCGGCGTGAATCGCGTCTTCGCTCGTCTCCGGGATCCGGGTGGCACCACCCGCGGCTCCACGAGCGCCGCCGTCTGCACGGCTCCGAACGCCGGCTGTTGACCACGCGTCCCTGATCGCGTAGTCGCCGACGGAGACGCCGCCCGAACTGGCAAGGCTCGCTGGTCGTCCGTCGAGCATGCGACTCGGAGCAAGACGCGACTCGGAGCGAGTCACGCAATAATCGCAAGATTCTCCTTGACAGAAATCTCTGCCCCAGCGCATCATCGCCGCCGGTCTTCAACCATTCCGCCGTCGAGGCGATCCGAAACGATGCCGCTCGCGCTCCACGTCGCGCTCCGTCGAGTAAGCGGCTCGTCCGTGGATCGGCGCCGCCTCGCAAACCGGGGACGTGCTCGACAGCTTGTGGCTACCGGCGTCGGTGCGATCCTTGCGGTGTGGGTCGCGCTCGCCTACGCGAGTCCGCCCGATCCTTCCTGGATCACCGGCATCTACGACGATAGCGACTTCGACGACGTGATCGGCCTGGGCACGGACGCGGCCGGCCTCAATGACGCGCAGGTTCCCGGTCTTCCCGCCTCCGTTTTGGTGAGCGCGGTGCTCCCCGCCGTCGTCGACATGACAACGGATGCGTCCGCGCGCGACGAGACGATCCGAGGCCCGCCGGCGGCACGGCGCGGCGGCTCCGGCAATCTCGTACTGATCGCCGAGTCTCGACGTTCTTCCGCGGTCTCGCTATTCCCCGATCTTCCTATCCGCAACTCACTCCGGCCCCGATGACGCGTGGACCTCGTCCTCACGGAACGTTCCCTGTCCGCGCAGACGACGCGCGGGACAACAAGCCGAAGCTTCCCGAAGTACGGGCAAGCCGTCCGCCGACGATCGAAAGCCGGCGTGACGGGAGAAAGGCGGGTCCGGCGGTGAAAATTCACTCGAAAAGTCTTCCCGTGGTCGCGCTCATCACCCTCCTCTGGCTGGCGATCGCGCCCCCGGCTGTCGCGTACAACGACCAGCAGCATCAAGGCATGACCGTCCTCGCCTACAAGGCGATGGTCGGAACGGCCTTGGAAAATGGCTGCAATCCGCCGATCGATTTTCAGGGCATCGTCGTCACCGATCGTCTCACCGACGTTCCGGGCCCGGACGTGTGCGCGGCGAACGATCAGACCTGCATCGCCGACTGGGCGGAGTTCCTGCGTCAAATCGATCGCGCGATACGTTACCTGCGCGGCGTCGATGCCGCCCTCCCCGCGAGCGCGAATTGCCCAACAGCCCTCGATCCGACCGGGAACCTCGGCGACATCCGGTTCTCCGTCAACACGAACTACGCGCGTAGCGGCGGCTGCGGCGTCGATTCCTTCATGACCCAGAATGCGGCGGGCAAAACCCGATTCTGCTCGTCGCCCGAGCCGCTTTGCGATCAAAACTCCATCTATCAGTTCCTCGCCCCCGAGGATCACACCGGCGACATCCTCGGCTACTGGACCACCGAGGCCGACCACGACGTGTCCGTCATCGGCCTCGGCTTCAAGCCGGTCTACCCCGGCGTCGGCAAGACGCTGCAAACCCTCGACACCGTCGCCGAGGACGCTCTCGGCGCGGTGCTCGTGCCCATCGTCTGCGCCTTCGAGGCGCTGTTCGGAGGGGAGGATTGCGTCAAAGACGCGAGGGCCTTGGCGGACGACGCCGTGCCGATCGAGGACATCGCCAGCGTCATTCCCGTGCTCTTCCCTCGACACGACGCCAATTTCACCGGACTCTGGCATTTCATCGACTTCGCCGATCCCAACAGCCCGTGCGACGACGTGCGGGGCATGCTCTACGAACGGGCGGGGCCCCTGCGCATCCCCGATGCTCTCGATCTGCTCATTCTCATCGGGACCGAACTCGGACAACAGACCGTCTCGTTCGACGACAGCACGGGGCCGAGCCGCTTCAACATCACGAATCCCGGTGACGGCGACCAGCCGTCCTGCTCCCGCGGTCGCCCCGAATGGGAAATCGCCCCCATGGGCCACATCGTGTTCAATCCGGTCGACAACCTTGCCCTCTACGGGTGGACGCAGTTCTCGGTGGTCAATGGCGGCCACAACGCCAAGATGCTCGGCTGGCCCCTGCACGCGCTGGGAGACGCGGTGGAGCCCCACCACGTCGTGGGGACGACAGGATGGGGTCATCGTCCCTTCGAAGAGTCGCTGGAAAAGGGCACTATCGACGGCCACCTGACGAACTGGACGCGCATCCTGTATCAGGACCTCGCGAACCCCGGTGACGTGCGATCCAGTCAGTACCTCCAACTGCGACGGATCCTCCACCACGGCTTTTCCTACTGGCGCATGTTGAACACGTTCCGCGCGCAGCGCCCCAATACCTCGACCCTCAACACCATTCCCATCCGAGCCCTCGTCACGCAGGTGGCCGCCGACACCTATGCCGAGATCACGGGGCCGGACGGCTCTCCAGGATGGCCGTTCAACCCGACCCTCTCGGTTCCGTGGTGGATCGATCTTGGAGCGCGTACAGCGACGGTCAACTTCTACACGGACACCAATAGCGTCGACCGCCAGCGGCAGCTCATCGAGAGCGGCGCGGGCGCGAGCCTGGCCTTCCTCACCGCGATCGGCCAGCTCGGCGCGCCGTTCGCGGCGGCCCCGCGCTGCGGAGGTGCCAACGCCTTGTTCGCCGAATGCGGCGCGTCGAGCGAATGCAGCGGAACGTGCTGCATGCCCACCCCGGTCACCACGGCGTGCGTCGAGCCGTGCGCGCAGGTCACCTGCAACACCGGCAGCCTCTTCTGCTCCAGCACGTGCTCGAGCGACCACATCTGCGGCCCGGACAATTGCTGCATTCCCGTCCAGTGCGACGCGCCGTGCCGAAGCGACGCCGATTGTGACTCGGGATCCTGCGCTAGCGGCTGCTGCGGCAGCAGCGTCCTCAAGTGAGGTGACGGCATGAATCGCTGGACTCTTTGTCTCGGACGGCGCCTCGCAGCTCTCAGCGTCCTTTTCCTCCTGTGCGTGGTCGGCCTCCTCGCCAGCGCGACCCCCGCGATTGCCAGTGAGGGGCTGGCGGCGGCGGTCTGGCCGATGCTCGGCTCGTCCGTCGGGCACGACTCGTTGAGTGGCTTTCAAGGGCCGAACACCAACCAGCTCGCCTGGAAATTCAGCACCAACGCCGGCATCGACGGCGGCCCCGCCATCGACGTCGACGGGACCGTGTTCTTCGGCTCGGACAACGGCGGATTCTTCGCCGTGGATCAGACCGGCCATCTGCGCTGGAGCGTCAAGACTCTGACCCCGGTCGTCGGCGTCCCCGCCCTGGCCCGCGGAGGTAAGGTGTACGTGGCCACGAACGGTGGCACGATCTACGCGTTCGACATCGTGACGGGCAGGTCCTTGTGGGGGTATCAGACCAATTCGCCCATCACCACCTCGCCCGCCGTGGGCGCCGACGGCACGATCTACGTCGGAACCCAGTCCAAGGGACTGTTCGCGGTCAGCCCACAGGGCAACGGACTGTGGGCGATCGACCTCGACGGGATCGACGGCTCTCCCGCCCTCGGGCCGGACGGAACGATCTACGTCGGCACGAGCGACGGCCATGTGGTCGCCCTCGCCGCCAATGGCTCGGTGCGATGGCAAGTACTGCTCGCGAGCCGCACGGGCATCGGCAGTCCCGCCCTGGCGGGCAGTCGGGTCTACGTTGCCGCCGGCGATGGGTCCGTCCGCGCGCTCGACGCCGCCTCCGGCGCCGTGCTCTGGACCTTCCAGGCCGGCGGCGCCATCAACGGCGGGGTCTCGCTCGGTCCCGACGCCTCCGTCTCTTTCGGAGCGGCCGACCACAAGGTGTATTCCCTGCACGACGCCGGCGATCATGCCCAGTTGCGCTGGGCCACATCGGTCGGCGCCAATGTGGAATCGACGGCCGCCATCGACCGCACAGGAGCGGTCTTCATCGGTGACGACGCCGGACAGGTGTACGCGCTGGAGGGAGCCACCGGCGCCGTGCGCTGGACGTTTGCGACCGGCCGGTCCGTTCAATCCGCTGTGGCCATCGGCATCGGCGGGCGTGTCTTCGTCGGTTCCGGCGACCGGACCTTTTACGCGATCGGCGAATTCCGTTCGGGAGCCGAGTGCTGGAACAACGCGTTCATCGACGCAACCGGGCTGACGCAGGAAGAGATCACCCGCAGAGTCCAGGTCCTGCTCGCCGCCTGTGGCGGCGCCAACGTCGACGCCTGCGAGGCCAGCGTCCAGGGCGGCGTGAACGCCGACCGTTTCCTGGCCGCCCAGCTCATCGCGTCGCAGCAGATCACGCCCGCGCAATACCTCGCCATCTTGCGCGACCGCACACGGAAGCTCGACGCTCTTCGGGCGAGCGGCAAGTTCTGCGACGTGCTCGGACACGACGCCGACGGCGACCTCGTCCCCGATTCCAAAGACGCGTGTCCTGGCACGCCACCCCTCACCCCGACCTTCGACAACGGCTGCCCCGACCCCACGCTGCCGCCGGCCCCTTCCGCGGACCTGGTCCGCGACGGTCTCGCCAAGCTGAACCTTCTCCTGGACCCGCGCTGCAACGAGACCGTCCCCGTCATTCCCGCGCTCACGTTCTCGGCGGTCTCGTTCAGCGGGACCAACCTCACCGATCCCTCGCAGAAAGAACTTTGGTTCACGTCCGACGACAATCAGCCGCCCGGCTGCGGGGTGTTCTTCGAGATGGAAGTGGTCCACCGCCGACCCGATGGTGTTGTCGAGAATTTCTATCTCGTGTTCCCTCGGTCGCGAGGAGTGCCCAAGGGCGTGCGGACCTTCGCCTTCACGACCAAGGCGACGGACAACGGCAGCTACGGCGCGTTCACTCGAAGCGGGGCCATCGTGCTCATCAACAACGTGGGAGCCGTGACCTACTATCGACTGCGTGCCACCAACTACTCCGGTGTGCGGTCCACGTGGAGCCCGTTGACCTGCTTCGAGTGCCAGTAGGAGCGCGAGCGCCCGTCCGAAGGCAACGGCCGGCTCGTCCGACCCCCGTGACCACAGAGATCGACCATCTCTGGGATACCGTGGCCGCCTGGAATTTGACATCTTCGGGCTCCCCGCCGACACTAGCGCGAACCCGTTTCGCGTCCCACGACACGACGCGCGGAGGTGAGGGATGCCCGAACTCGCAGTGGCCGAGACGAAGGGGTACTACGAGGAGTACCCGTTCATCGAGGGTGGCGCTCAGCGCATTGCTTGGTGGCAGGACTACCTACGTGACTTCCTACCGGACGGGGAGGTCGCGGGCCGACTGATCGGCGACGTCGGGTCGGGAGTGGGCGAGATCTCCCGCGGACTCGCCAACCGCGGCGGCCGTCCGGTGTGTCTCGATCTCACGCTGAGCGCCCTGCGCCGGAACCGGGAGATCAATCCCACCGGGCAGCTCTTCAATGGCAGCGCGCTCGAACTTCCGTTCGCAGACTCCGCCTTCGATCACACGATCTCGATCGGCGTCCTGATGGTGACCCCGGATTGCCGCCGGGGCATCCGGGAAGTCGCCCGTGTCACCGCCCCCGGCGGGACCGTCGTCCTCTTCATCTACAACTACTGGTGTTATCTGAACCTGGCCTGGCACGCGTGGGCCCCGGTCCGGAAGATGGTTCCCCTGGCCTCGGTGCCGCGGTGGGCGGTCGGACTGATGCAGCCGTTCGTCCGCTCCCACCTGGGGATGAACCTCGACGAGCCACTTCTCCGCCGCCTGCTCGGCGACAAGCTGTGGACGCCACACGCGACGTTTCACACGAAGAGCGAACTGGTGCGCTGGGCGGCGGCAGAGGGTTTGTCGCTCGTGAAGGCGCAGCTTTTCTTCCACAACTACGCGTGGGTCATGTCGTTCAGGAAGGCCGGCGTGGCCGCCGCCACGCCGAAGAGGGGCGTCCTGCTCCGATGCCTCCGCTGCGGTCGACAGCCGATCGAGCAGGCGGAGACGGGCTACGATTGTCGAGCCTGCGGCGCCTCTTATCCGACCGAGGACGGCATCACCCGGTGCCTCGTGTAACCCGTCCAGCCGCGTCGGCCGCATCGCAGTTCCCTCCTCCGATGGCTCCCGAGCTACAGACGAAGACCCAGTCGCACTACGACGAGTATCCGTTCATCGAAGGCGGCGAGACCCGGGTGGCCTGGTGGCGCGAGTATCTGCGCGACTTCCTGCCCGACGATCACATCCGCGGTGCGCTCGTCCTGGACGTCGGCTCGAGTGTCGGCGAGATCTCGCGCGGACTCATCGACCGCGGCGCGCGCATGGTTTGCCTCGACATCAGCCTGCAATCGCTCCGCCGCTGTCGCGAGGTGAACCCCGACGCTCAGGTGTTCAACGCGAGCGCGCTCGAGCTGCCGTTCGCGGATGGGACCTTCGACCACGTGATCTCCATTGGCGTGCTCCATCACACCCCCGATTGCCGCCTCGGCTTCAAGGAGGTGGCGCGGGTGACGGCGCCCGGCGGGACCGTCGTCGTCTTCCTCTACAACTACTGGAATGTCTACAACCTGATCTTCCATTCGTTCGTGCCGGTCAAGAAACGCTTGCCTCTCGCCAGGGTGCCGGGCTGGGTCACCGGCCTGCTGCAGCCGTTCGCCCGGACCCATCTCGGTCAATCGCTGAGCGACGAGCAGCTCCGCCGGCTCCTGGGGGACAAACTCTGGACCCCGCGCGCCACGTTCCATACGGTCCGCGAGGTGCGACGGTGGGGCGAAGAGGACGGACTGATCTTCACCGGCAATCGGCGCTTTTATCTCGGCTACGCGAACGTCATGCGCTTCGTGAAGAGCGGGCACCGGGATCCGTCGGCGCGACGGGAGGTCCAGGTCACGTGCCGGCAATGCTCGAACGCGCCGATGGAACGAGCCGGCGACGATTGGGTCTGCCCGACGTGCCGACGACGCTACGCGGCCGACGCTGGCGTGGTTCGATGTCTCGGCCCGGCATGAGATAGCGCGAAGGGCCATCGCGCGTGTGCGGCATCTGCGGCGCCCTCCGGCTCGGAGAGACGCCCTTCGACCCGAGCGGGGAGCTGATCGATCGCATGACCGACTCCCTCGCGCATCGGGGCCCGAACGACCGCGGGACCTGGCGCGACGAGCGGGTCGCGCTGGGGAACCGCCGGCTGTCGATCATCGACCTGTCCCCCGACGGCCACCAGCCCATGGGCAACGAGGACGGCTCGATCCAGCTCTCGTACAACGGCGAGATCTACAATTTCCGGGAGCTCCAGGCCAAGCACGCGCTCGCCGAGCGCGGTCACCGATTCCGCTCCCGAACCGACGGCGAGGTCCTGATCCACCTGTACGAAGAGCTCGGGCTCGACATGGTCACCGAGCTGAATGGCATCTTCGCCATCGCGCTCTGGGATCGGCGCCGCGGGCTCCTGCACCTGATCCGCGACCCCTACGGCGTCAAGCCGCTGTTCTACCAGCGCGACGGCGAGTTCCTGCGCTTCGGCTCGGAGATCAAGGCGATCCTCGCCGACCCGCGCGTGCCGAGGCGGCTCGACCTGCAAGCGCTCCACGACTTCCTGACGTTCGACTACGTCCCCGGCGCGCAGACGGCCTTCGAAGGCATCCGCGAGGTTCCGCCCGCGCACTGGCTGACGGCGGACACGGCGGGGAACGTGCGGATCGAACGCTACTGGGATCCCTCGTTCGAGCCGGACGAATCGATCACCGAGTCGATCGCCGTCGAGCGCGCCCGAGAGCTGATGGATCGGGCCGTCGAGCGGCAGCTCGTGTCCGACGTGCCCATCGGCGTGCTGCTGTCGGGGGGCATGGACTCGAGCGCGCTCGTGGCGCTGATGAGTCGCCACACGGCCGAGCCGATCCATACCTACTCCGTCGGATTCGAGGACGCGAGCTTCGACGAGCGACCCTACGCGAGGATCGTGGCCGGGCAGTTCAAGACGGTTCAGCGCGAGGTGGTCGTCACCGCCGAGCGCGTGCGGGAATTGCTGCCCGCGTATCTGGCCTTCATCGACGAGCCGTACGCGGACGGCTCCGCGATTCCGACGTATTGCGTGTGCGAGCTGGCGAAGGACGACGTCACCGTGGTTCTGTCCGGCGAGGGCGGCGACGAGGCCTTCGCCGGCTACGACACCTATGCGGCCTATCGGGCCTCCCAGTGGTTCAGGCGTGTCCCGGGCTGGGTCCGAGGCGGACTGATCGCGCCGTTGGTCCATCGCCTGCCCGTCTCCCACAAGAAGCTGAGCCTGGAGTTCCGTCTCAAGCGATTCCTGGGAGGCCAGGATCTCTCACCCGTCCAGGCTCACCTCTGGTGGCGCATGGTCTTGACCGAGGCCGAGAAGCTCGCGCTCTACACACCGGCGGTGCGCGACCGGCTCGTGCTGCTCGCCTCCGAGCGTCACTTCACCGAGGTGCTCGGCCGTCCCGGGCCGACCGACGACCTCTCGCAGCTCCTGCGGATCGATGCCTGCGTGTTCCTCCCCGACGACCTCATGGTGAAGAACGATCGCATGAGCATGGCGCACTCGCTGGAAGCGCGCGTCCCCTTCACGGATCCCGACCTCACCGGGTTCATGTCCCGCGTTCCCCCGGACGTCAAGCTCCCCGGACTCCGCAAGAAGCACATCATGCGCCGGGCGCTGGAGGGCATCCTGCCCCAAGCGATCATCGACAAGAAGAAGGTGGGACTCGAGATGCCCTACAGCCGCTGGTTCCGGCAGGAGCTCCGTGGATTGCTGCTCGACTACCTGAGCCCGGAGCGAATCGAGGCGACCGGCCTGTTCCGCCCGGCCGGCGTGAGGGCGCTGGTCGACGATCATCTCAACGGCCGACGCGACAACGGCCGAGCCCTGTGGGGACTGCTGAACTACATGATGTGGCTGGAGCTGTACATCCCCGGGCGCGTCCTCGTCTGAGTGCGTCCTTCTCACGGTCCACGACGATCCCGACCTCGTGCTCGCCGCTCTCGGGGCGGGAGTGCTAGGATACGTCCTCGAGTCGCGGATGCCGTCGGAACTGGTGCCGGCGATCCATGCCGCCTCACCCATCGCGTCTTCGTTTCGCCGAGACAACACGATGCCCCTCGGCGGTAGAGAGGTTGCCATGACCGGTCACGGCCTTTGGGAAGGACTCAAGCACGAATTCCATGAGGTGCTCCCTCCGACGATCTTCTTCCTGATCTCCTTTCACATCATCGCCATCAACCGAGTTTTGATGCTCCGCCAGTACGGGCTCCCGCTATCCTCGGTCGCGGGAGCGACCATCGCCGCCTTGCTCGTCGCGAAGGTCGTGCTCATCACCGATCAGATCGGCATCGTCAATCGTTTTCCCGAGAAGCCGCTCATCTACAACGTGGTCTGGAAGACGGTGATCTACACGGTCGCCTCCCTATTCGTACATTATTTGGAGCATATGGTCCCTGTCTGGTGGCACACGGGCGACCTCGCCGCCGCCAATCGCCACGTCGTCGACGAAATCGTGTGGCCGCATTTCTGGGCCATCCAGATCTGGCTCGTCGTCCTGCTCTTCGTGTATTGCTCGATGCGCGAGATCATCCGCGCGATCGGCCGCGAGCGCGTCATCGGCATGTTCTTTCACGATCCCGCTCACCGCTGATCGCAAGTCCCTCGAGCTCTCTCCAAAAAGGAGGTTCGTGATGAAGATGATTCGCCGTCTCCTCGCGACTTTTGTCATCGTGGTTTCGCTCGTCGTGTCCGCCCAGGCCCTTACCGTCCAAGGCGTCAACGTGCCGGAGCAGGTGCAGGTGGGCGGCAAGACGCTCCGCCTGCAGGGGGCGGGCATGCGGAAGAAGCTGATGGTGTCGGTCTACGTGGGGGCGCTGTATCTGACGACGCCGACCCGCGACGCTGCCTCCGCCATCCATGCGGACGAGCCAAAGCGGATCTCCATGGTCTTCGTGCGCGACGTCGACGGCGGATCGCTGAAGGAGGCCTACGACGAGGGCTTCACGAAGAACGCGAAGGCGCAGGTCGCCGCGCTCCAGCCGAAGATCGACACTCTCATGAAGCTGGCCGCCGTCGACGTGACCAAGGGTCAAGAAGTGAGCTTCACTTACCAGCCGAGCGTGGGGACGCAAGTCGCCGTGGGCGGCGCCGTCAAGGGCACTATCGAGGGCCACGACTTCATGGAGGCTCTCTGGTCGGTATGGCTCGGCGATTCGCCGCCCACCAAGGACCTCAAGGCGGCGATGCTCGGTCTGGCCAAACCCTGAACGCTGATCGACTTCACGACGAGCATCGAGACACGACTGGGCGGGAACGAGGTCGGAAGTCGCTCGGATGGGGCGAGACACTTATCGGAGGAATGCGGCCATGCAAAAGGTAATGTCCCTGGTGTTGTGGGTGCTCATGATGGCGGTCCCGCATGCGGCCGTCGCCCAGCCCCCCTACGAGACGCCGCCCGTGTTGAAGGCGAGCGATCTGGCGCCCCAGACCATGCTCCGCGGTCCCCACTTCACCGTGGACCAGGACGTCGCCACCACCGACCTCCTGACGCACTTCATCATCCGCTCCGACTACGGGGTCTTCGACGCGCACGGGCGCGACGTGCTCGCCATCCGCGTGGTCGAAGTCGGCGCCCTCGACCAGCTCGCGAAGACGAGCAAGACCGACGAGTTCGTGAACGCGGTCAAGAACGCCGCCGTTCGGCCCGTCGCCGCCGCGGCCAACATGGCGGAGCATCCCATGG
>Ga0126371_10002792_pt1 | contig 15136 bp, 12 predicted proteins | sample PanSoiMetaPlot_4_FD_110145 | JGI IMG/M metagenome (GOLD analysis project Ga0126371, IMG submission 110145) | Tropical forest soil microbial communities from Panama - MetaG Plot_4 | ecosystem: Environmental > Terrestrial > Soil > Tropical forest > Bulk soil | place: Panama | collected 2016-02-17 | reverse complement strand
TTCGGGTTGACCAACGCCGAGGGCAATCATGGCGAAGACGTCAAAGAGTACTATTTCTACCTGGATAGCACGCCCACGCATTCTTACATGAAGTTCCTTTATAAGTATCCGCAACAGGCCTATCCGTATCGCGATTTGGTTAGCACAAATAGGAATCGAAGCAGAGCCGATTCTGAGTACGAACTCCTCGACACGGGTGTGTTCGACGATGATCGCTACTTTGATGTCTTTGTCGAGTATGCTAAGCGTACGGCGGAAGATCTGTTGATCAAGATCTCCGTTTGCAATCGTGGGTCCGAACCTGCAAGGCTCGATGTACTTCCCACACTGTGGCTTCGGAACACATGGTCTTGGGACGGCGCTGCCTGGCGGCCTGAAATGAGGCAAGTCTCTGCTGGCTCGGCCGACAGCATCATCTCTGTTTCTCATCCCGATCTGGGAAATCGCTTCCTGTGCTGCGATGGGCGCGTTGAGCTGCTATTCACCGAAAACGAAACGAACAACGAACGGCTCTTTCACAGGCCAAACAAGACCCGATATGTGAAGGACGGGATCAACGACTACGTGGTGCACGGTCGCACGGAGGCGGTGGATCCCGAGAAGAAAGGAACGAAGGCGGCGGCCCACTACCGGCTGATGGTAGCTCCGGGGGAATGTCAAATGCTACGCCTGCGCTTGTGTGACGCTGCGCCGGTCGAAGTAGCTGCCAACCGGAGGGCAGCGGTCACACCCTTCGGTACCGATTTCGACCGAGTATTCGAAACGCGCCAACGAGAGGCGGACGAGTTCTACGCCACAGTCATTCCGAAATCGCTCGATAGGGATGCGGCCAACATCATGCGCCAGGCGTTGGCCGGCATGCTCTGGAGCAAGCAGTTCTACTTTTACGATCTCGACAAATGGTTAGAGGAGCATGGTGCCGATCCCTTTAAGCCCGGAGGCCACGCTGCGGCGCGAAATAACCACTGGCAGCACATGTACAATGCCGACATCATTTCGATGCCGGACAAGTGGGAATATCCCTGGTACGCGGCATGGGATCTGGGCTTCCATGTTTTGGCCCTGACGCTGGTCGACGAAGATTTGGGCAAACAACAATTGGACCTCATGCTTCGTGGGAATTATCTGCACCCCAACGGTCAATTGCCCGCCTATGAATGGAATTTCAGCGATGTGAACCCTCCCGTACATGCGTGGTCCACGATATTCACATACCACCTCGAGCAGGCCCGCAACGGCAAGGCTGACATCGAGTGGCTCGAAGCCATTTTCCAAAAGCTTCTGCTCAATTTTACCTGGTGGGTGAACCGTAAAGATCGCTCGGGGAGAAACGCTTTCGAAGGAGGTTTCCTCGGTTTGGACAACATCGGTGTCTTTGATCGCAGCGCTCCGCTCCCCACCGGTGGCTATTTGGAACAAGCAGATGGTACCGCTTGGATGGCGCTGTTTTGTCAGAACATGGTGGAGATCGCCGTTGAACTTTCTCTCGAAAAGCCAGCGTATGTACATATGGTTAGAAAGTTCGTCGAGCATTTCCTCTGGATCGCCACAGCGCTCGTGCACGCGGGAGACGACAAGGGGATGTGGGATGAAGAAGACGGGTTCTTTTATGACGTGCTCCGCCTTCCCAACGGCGAATCCCAGCGGCTGAAGGTACGTTCGATCGTTGGCTTACTTCCACTGTGTGCGGTCACAGTCTTCGAAGGAAAGCTTCTCGCGAAGTTTCCAGAATTTCCCGCTGAGTACCGTCGATATATCAAGGCCAGGCCAGAGCTTACCGCTGCAATCCATGATCCGCTGAGCACGGGCCGGGCAGGACGGCGGATGACCGCAATTCTGAATGAGAGCAGGCTTCGCCGGGTCTTGGCCAAGGTGCTTGATGAAAACGAATTTCTAGGCCCTTACGGCATCCGCGCTCTCTCGCGCTATCATGCCAGCCATCCCTATACGTTGCATGTTGGAGACAAGCAGTTTCGCGTGACTTATAACCCGGCCGAGTCGGATTCAGCAATGTTTGGAGGAAACTCGAACTGGCGCGGGCCCATTTGGACGCCCTTCAATGCGCTCATCGTCCGCGCGCTGCTCCAATATTATCTCTTCTACGGCAATCAATTCATGATTGAGTGTCCCGCCGGGTCGAGCCGTCAGATGAACCTGTACCAAGTGGCGGCGGAAATAGCCCGTCGACAGGCGAGCATCTTTTTGAAAGACAAGAATGGCAAGCGGCCCGTCTATGGGGGAACCGGCAAGTTTCAAGAGGACCCGTTTTGGAGGGACCACCTGTTGTTTTATGAGTACTTCCATGGCGAGAGCGGAGCTGGGCTCGGCGCAAGCCACCAGACCGGATGGACAGGGATTATCGCGCGCGCCATGCATCTTTTTGCGACGACCACGGCTGAGCAGGCCCTTGATTTGGGCAAAGTGGCCGCACATGTTGAAGTAGCCGAGAGAGCAGACGCCGCGCATGCTGCTGCACCAGCCCGAGCCAAATCAAGCCAGTCTTAAAGCTACTTCCCGCATTGAGCCTCCGGCGCTGGTGAATGCGACGGAACTTAGCAACGGGCGACAGCCACGCTCTAGGCTCGCTCGAGCCGGGCGGACCGCTCGGCGGACTCGGTGACTGAGGCACGCCGCGCACGATTGAAACGAGTACCTGCCCCTTGGAGAGCACTTGGATCCCCCCTGCTAAGACGTGTTGTTGGGGGAACCAAACATCCACAAGCCAGTCACTCAGCTTTCAAGATAAAGTGTCGTCCCTTTAAGCTCGCGCGATCGTCGTATTTTCCCTTGTCCTTTCGCAGAGGCAGCTTCACGCTTTCTCGCGGGGCTTTGCGATACGGGATGATGCTCAATAGATGAGATATGCACGCGAGCCGAGCTCTTCGTTTGTCATCGGAGGGGACGATATACCAAGGCGCGTGCTTTGTATCAGTGGCTTCAAGCATCTCGTCGCGGGCGTGCGAGTATTCATACCAGCGCTTGTACGATTCAAGATCCATGGGGCTGAGCTTCCACTGGCGAACTGGATCGCTAATGCGTGCATTGAAGCGGCGTTCTTGCTCTTTTTGGCCAACTTCGAGCCAATACTTAATGAGGATGATGCCTCCATCGACGATGTATTTTTCGACGGTGGGGCAGAGTTCGAGAAACTTGCGATGCTGCTCCTTGGTGCAAAATCCCATCACATGCTCCACGCCGGCGCGGTTGTACCAGCTCCTGTCGAATACGACGATTTCGCCGGCCCCCGGGAAGTGCTGCATGTAGCGCTGCATGTACATTTGACTCTTTTCACGGTCTGATGGAGCGGGAAGAGCCACCAGGCGAAACACGCGAGGACTGACGCGTTCAGTAATCGCACGGATCGTGCCACCCTTACCGGCGGCGTCCCGCCCTTCGAACACTATGATCACCCGAAGTCCCTTGTGTTTGACCCAGTCTTGCAGCTTGCAGAGCTCGGCTTGCAACCGGCGGAGTTTCTTCTCGTATTGCTTTCGTCCTAAACGGTCATTGCTGCGGTCGTTATCCTTCTTTTTCATGGCCGAACTCGCTTCCTCACTCGCAGACAAGTGAAATCGCGTACGTATCTCGATGTTGCCAGTTCAGTCGAGGGCCCGCTCTTCCGACGGCCGCCATGGCTGCGGTTTTCAAGCAAGGCGCGTGGAAAGATACAGCGAAAGTTCCCGAGAGCACGGCGAGTGTGAGGCACACGGCCCTGCCACATCGCCCCTCGGCACCTCTCGATTTATGAAGCGACAGCAGTTACAGAAGCTTCTTGGCGCAACGTCGCCCGAAACCAGCCTTCTGGGGCAGAGATTCTGACACCGACGGACAGGTCTCAACTGTCACTTCTTACAGAAGCCCATCGCGTTCTCACGGCGCCGGGATTCTATCTGACCTCAAAAGCGTGCTAGAGCATCGAAAACCCGGCGGCCAGAAAGACGTCCTTGAAGGGCCGATTCGCGTAAGTTCATGCTTCCGCCGCTTTGCCAGAGATATGCAGGGGCACGGTCGCGCGAATCAGTGTGCCGCATCCCGGTTGCGACTCGATCGAAAGCTCTCCGAGAACCAGTTTGAGTCGTTCTCGCATGCTCGTAAGCCCCAGCCCTTCACTTTCCAAGGCTCGTTCCCGATCAAATCCGACGCCACAATCTCGTACACTCAACTCCAGTTGCTTCGACCGGTTACTGATCGAAACTTCGAATCGACCCGTTCGACTATGTTTGATGGCGTTCTGCAAAGCTTCTTGGAGAACGCGAAAAAGGCAGAGAGCAATTTCTCGAGGCAGGTCTTTGGGAATTGCGGAGGCCCGAAAGTCAATTTTGACATTCTGTTGCTCGGAAAGCTCCCGACAGAGGCTGGACGCTGCCGCGACAATCCCCAAATACTCCAGTTTTGAAGAATGTAGGCGATGCGATAGGGTTTGCACGTCACTCCCGAGATCTGAAACATGAGCCCGTATCTGATCGAGCCTTGCACTGGCCGGCGTGTCTAGTCGTGGAAGCTCTTGTTTCAAACGATCTAGGTTCACGGCGAGCAAGGCCAAGCGCTGGTTAATGTCGTCGTGGAGCTCCCTTGCAATCCAGGTGCGCTCCTGTTCCTGAGCCTCAATGAGCTTACGACTCATGCTGGAGAGGGCCTCTTCGGCAAGTCGTCGTTCAGTGATTTCCACGCACGACCCGATGTATCCGAGAAAAGTGCCGTCAGGGCTAAATCTCGGCAGACCGCGGTCGGTAACCCAGATATATTCCCCGTCATTGCGGCGAAGCCGATATTCCATCTGAAACGGTTCACGCCGATCGAAGGCCCTCTGGTAGGTTTCTAAGCAGCCGGCTAGATCAGCGCAGTGGATTCCCTCAACCCAACCTTGGCCCATCTCTTGCTGGAGCGAACGACCCCTAAAGTTCAACCAGGGCTCGTTGAAATAGGTGCAAAGTTTGTCGAGGCCGGACATCCAAATCATTACGGGAGCGGTGTTGGCGACAAGACGGAAACGCTCTTCGCTTTCCCGCAAGGATTCCTCGGCTCGCTTTTGTTCGCTTACATCACGCGTAATGGAAGAGACCCCCGTAATGGCGCCCGTCGAGTCCTTGAACGGCGAGACAGTGACGGACACCGTGAGCTTTTTGCCTGTTTTTGCGACTCGCACTGTTTCGAGCTGTTCGATTGATTCACCTGCCCTTGCGCCTCGTAAGATATCCATCGCTTGCCCACCCAGCTCGTCTGGGATGAGCATCATGATGGACTGTCCCAGGGCTTCTGCTTCCGTGTACCCGTACATCCTCTGTGCGGCCGGATTCCAGCTAGTTATGACTGCGTCCAAATTCGTGGAGACGATCGCGTCATTTGAGGACTCAACGATGGCTGCAAGCCTGCGCCGAACGATTTCTGCCTGGATGCGCTCCGTCAGGTCTCGAATGATCAGGGTGAGAAACTTCTCTCTCCCCGTTTCGAGGATTGAAATCGACGCTTCGACCGGAAAAACTTCGCCGCTCTCCCGGACGGCGGACAATCCAATCAGCGGGCTGATGGTTGTGGCGTCCGAGCCGATCTCGGCGAATCCATCGCGGCAGGATGCCATCGCTGCGTGGTCCAGCAAGTGGGGAACGAAGCGATCGATGAAAGTTCCCAGCGCATCGTCAACCCGGCAGCCAAACATCCTTTCCGCGGCTGAGTTGAATACGACGATTCTGTGCTTCTCATCGATGGCGACAATCGCCTCCGTAGCAGACTCAACCAGCCCCTCGAAGCGACTCTGACTCTCTTCCAGTTCTTCCTGAATTTGTTTCTGCTGTGTGATGTCGACCTGCACCATGGCGGAGGGAAGAATCTGTCCGTCCGAGTTCCTTACGGAGCCCGCATTGAGGAGCACGGTTCGTTTCTGGCCTTGTCTGGTGACGATGACCGTCTCCTCGTTGTGAATGGTTCCTTCTGTCATCCACTCGTCCAGCAGACGGATCATTCTGGCGCGCGATTCCGGCGCATACAGATCCAACAAGGGTTTCCCGATCAATTCGTCTCTGGCATAACCGAGTGCGCTGCATGCTGCTGGATTGGCATCCAGAATTTGACCGTCAGGAGATGCGATGTAACAGTACTCCGGCAGGGTGGCAAAAAATTGTCGGAAACGATTTTCCGAAACTTGCCGCGCCGCTTCCGCTTTCTTGATATCCGTAATGTCGGATGTTACGGTCAATACGCACTGCTGCCCTTCAATGTCGATCAACTCGGAAGATTTGAGGACCGAGCGCGGTGTACCGTCTTTGCGAAGGATCTGAACTAAAAAATTGCGCACCGACCCCTCGATCCGAAGGCGCCTGTCAAACTCTTCTATCTCCTGCTGTACCACCCAGACGCCAAGTTCGAAAGGCGTCCGCCCAAGCGCCTCTTCTCGCCGGAAGCCGGTCAACCGCTCGAACGTCTCGTTGACTTCCATATAGCGATAGTCATCGGCGGCGCTGAGCGTGATCGCTAGGGGCTTTCATGAAAAACCTTCGAAAACTTCTGTTCGGACGCCTTCCGCAAATCATCCGCACGTTTGCGCTCTGATATGTCGACAGCCATTCCGCGCATGCGCCGAGGCTTGCCGGTCTCGCTGTATTCGAACCTACCTCTGGCGCTGACCCAACGCGTGGATTGATCGGCGCGGACGATGCGAAACTCAGCGGAGTACGGCGTGTGACTGTCTCTCGCTTGGGTGATTCCGTCGAGGACTCTTTTTTGGTCTTCCTCATGGACATGGCGAAGCAAATCTCCCACTCTCCCGGCGTAGACGTCTGAACGCAGGCCGAGAACAGTTCGCAGGTCGCCGAACCAGACTTTTGCCCCGCTCACAAGGTCCGATTCCCATCCGATCGAGTTGCCCGTCTCCAGAGCCAGGCGAAGGCGATCGTTCGAGCGCAGCAGCTCTGCATTTATGTATCTCCTGCGCTTTTGTTCCAGGAAAAGAGAAAAAACCAGGACAGTCTGAAGGAAGAGCAAAAAAATCGCCGAAAGAATATATCCTCTGTAGGCCTGCCATGCAGTTGATTGCCGGTCGGCTGCGACGCTACCGGCGGTCGTTGCCTGGAATCCCCAGCGCTTAAGCGCCGCGAGTGCTCACAACGGGAACCCGGTCAAAAGCCTTCCCGTCGAGGATCTGTTTCGCGATGGCTACCGCTGCTTGGGCTTGATTCGCAAAGCTCGACACGTGCCCGCCAACCGTACCGCTGCCCATCTCCAGATCCTCGATGAGCAGCAGCGGAGCGTTAGCGGCACTGGCCACCATCGGCGCCGATGGTGAGGCATCAATAAAATCTGTCCCGGGTGGGTTTTGGGTGACCGACGCCACGTAGTTATGCTCGTAGCAGTCGTGAAATTCGCGTTGCGAGACCGAGTCTTGAAAAAGATTGGTTTCAAAGTTCTCAACGTAGGAGCCGATTCCACTGGGCTCCTTCGTCAGCCGGTCAAGGGTGTTTTTGCTCCATCACGGATATGGCCGGGGGCGAAGGACCGACGCCGTTGAGCACCAGAAATCGCGGTGCGCTAAGTTGCGCCCCCGAGGTTGGTTCAAAGAGAAAGAATCGACCGAACACGTACAGAAGGAAAACGAGGGGTGTGAGCGCGCAGTGGCTTCTCAGAGCATCGGTCGAGCGACCGCTTGCCCGGTTTTCGCCATGGTGAATGTCGGCAGGAGATCGGCCATTTGACGAAGAATACACGCCTCAGTCCTGAGCGCGCCTGTCAGGCGGCGCTGTGTGGTATGCAGCGTTAAGCAGTCGCCTATCGGACACTCGTGTTAGGTAGTTCACGCGTACAGTAATTTCTAAAACTACAAATGTCTAATAGTAATTCTGCTAGGATTGTGCCCAACGCGCCGCCATCGGCATACCCGTTTAGGTCCCAACCAGCGTAATCGCAACGTCGCAGCTCCACTCGCCGCGTTGCTAGCCAACCTCAAGCTTGACACCCGTAGCTACAGGGAGACTTGGGTTGAGGAAGCCGATGGCGAGGGCCTTAGGTCAAGATCCGATTGTGAGGGTCCGCCCTGGCAAAACTAACAGTAAGGCGGAAGTCGAAAGCCGATCAGCCGTGAGATCTGGTCGCCCTGAACGAGCGACGGGCAAAAGCTGGCGAAAAGCCCTGAGTTCAGGGCCATGCGAGGGCTTGTACTTTCCACAGCTGTTAAACATCGTTCTGTCAGTTTTGACAGTTTGCGTTCCGGCTGAGGATCCATACTGTTCGTTTGCCAGGGCGAGCTCATTTGCGCCGGTCTAGAATGATGGTGGCACAGGAGTGCTCATTCGAGGCGTAAGTCAGCAAATCAGCGCACTGAACGCATGCCTTCACTTGTGGCCAAGAGATTTCGGCAGGCAGAGAGGGTTCTTCTCTTCGTTGGACTGGCGCTTATCGCGACGTGGGCAGGCTTTCGAGTCTACAGCATCGTCAGCGCAAGGACAGCGATCGAGCGATTTGAAGCCAGGGAAAAAACCCCGCCAACCGATAGCGATGAAGGCGCGCAGCCGTTGAGGTCGAATTTGCCGGTTGATTTTCACTTGTGGTCTCCCAAGCGGGTCACAGCCTACCAGGAAAGCCTGTCGCAAAAGTTGGACTCTCCCATAGCCATCCTCCGAATTCCGAAGATCGAATTGGAAGTGCCCGTGTTCAACGGCACCGATGATCTTACGCTAGATCGCGGAGTGGGGCGCATCTCTGGCACTGCACAAATTGGAGTTCCTGGCAACCTCGGGATTGCGGGCCATCGCGACGGCTTTTTTCGCGGCTTACAGAGCATCGGTACGGGGGACCGGATCGAACTCGTTCGACCTGGACACACCGACGACTATGGTGTAAGTGAGATTCGCATCGTTACTCCCGATGACGTCTCGGTTCTGAATCGAACAACGACGCCCACTTTAACGCTAGTTACCTGCTTTCCATTCTACGTCGTTGGGCACGCCCCCAAGCGTTACATCGTAACGGCGGTAATGGAGAACGCTCAGCAATCCCAGGGAGCCATCTCGGCACGTAACAACATCACAAAAGGAGAACAAGGCAATGTCAAATAGGCTTTTGAACTCTACTTTGCGCCTTTTGCTGTACGCAGGCGCACTCTCGCTCACCTTCTCACCGCCGCTTTGGGCTCAAGTGCAAAGCAACACGACAGTGCAACACGGGGCGCCAACGAAGGAGGTCACGGTTCAGCGCGCTGAGATCGTCAGTATCAGCGGCAACAGCGTAGTCCTAAAAATGGACGACGGGACCCTAAAGGAATTCGACGACGTTCCAGACAGCACGCAATTCATCGTCGACGGCCAACCCGTAACCATTAAGAACGCCAAGGTGGGGATGAAGCTGGAAAAGCAGACGGTGACCACCACGACTCCGCGTGTGGTTACGACGGTTGAGACTGTAACGGGTAAGGTATTTCACGTTAGCCCCCCAACGTCAGTAATCCTGACGCTTGAGAACGGCGAAAATCAGCAGTTCAAAATTCCCAGCGGCCAAAAGTTCATGGTTAACGGGAAAGAAACAGACGCATGGGGTCTCCGCAAGGGCATGAATGTAAGCGCGACCAGGGTAACAGAGGTTCCTGAAACCGTAGTTTCTCAGGAAGTCAAGAGAACTGGATCCGCGCCACCGCCGCCAGCTGCCGCTCCCCAAGCGGGGGTACCGATTTTGATCGCGGTAGTCAAGCCCGCTCCGCAGCCTGCTGCTGCTGAAGCGGCCCCCGCAAAGCTGCCGACAACAGCGAGTAATGTTCCACTGATTGGGTTGCTCGGACTCATACTGTGCGGCATTTCCTTGGCCTCGACGCTCTTTCGGGCCATGTTACAGCGCGAATCATAAGACACGCGTTTGGTCCAAGTCCGAGCCCTGGTAACCGCGGCTCGGACTTGCGGATCGCCAACCACCACACGGGCAGCTCGAACGAATAAAGCCTCGAGCGTATAGCCGGGGAGAGTCCGCTCATGCCAAACCGCCTGACAGTGATTGGCGAAGCGGCACGGTCTGATCGGGAATGTGAACTCCGAGGCCAAATCTGCAGAATCGGGCGGAGGATGTACGGGCGCGGGCTTGTGGTATCCCGGGAAGGTAATCTATCAGCAAGACTCGACCCGGAGCGGATCCTCATAACGCCCGCCGGAGCGTGCAAGGGACGGCTGAGGGCAAACGACCTCCTGGTCGTAGATTTAAATGGTGCCGTGGTTTCCGGGCCGGGGCGACCGTCTTCGGAGCTGCAGATGCACCTGCTGTACTACGGGCTGCGCCCCGAGGTGCGGGCCGTTTGCCACGCTCATCCTCCGACTGCCACCGGATTTGCAGCTGCAGGCCGGGCGCTTGAGGAGGCAGTTCTCCCCGAGGTGGTGGTCGAACTTGGCAGGATTCCGCTCGCACCCTACGGAACTCCAGGGACGTGGGAGCTCTGCGCGGGACTCGAACCCCTAGCCAAAACGTATGATGCTATCTTGCTCGCGAACCACGGGGTGGTGACCTGCGGGCAGGACTTGGAATCCGCTTACCAGCGGCTGGAAATCGTGGAGCAATTCGCTCGGGTGCTGCTTATCGCCGAATCGCTCGGTGGACCTCGTTTGCTATCGCGTGCCGAGGTGCACAAGCTCATCAAGGCGAGAGCAAGGTACGGTTCTTAATGATAGGGAACCCACCGAGAACGGCTCTTGACTTCCGAAGGCGCCTTCCGCTGATCGGACGCGCAACTGAAATCATGCCACTAAGATCTGGTTCTTGATTGCAAATTGGACGAGATCGGCATTCGTCTTCAGGCCAAGATCCTGCATGAGGCGATATTTGTGAAACGCGATGGTGCGCGGCGTAACACTCAAGACATTGGCCGCCTCTTTCATGGACCTGCCTTCCGCCAACAGCTGAACGACTTCTCTCTGGCGCGGCGTGAGCGTTCGAGGTTGTTTTCTGCCCTGTGGGTTGCGAATGAATGACTCCTGCATTCCTCGAGCAATCTGAGCCGTAATATACGTTCTTCCGCGAAGGGCAGCCTGAAGAGCCTGAAGCAGCTCCGAACCGGCGGATTTTTTCAACACATATGCAGACGCGCCCGCTTTGATTGCTTCTGAAGCAAGATCAGGGTCTTCATTCATAGTAAGAAAAACGAATTTGATGCTGGGGACTTTCATTCGTAGCTGCCGACTCGCCTCGAGCCCATTCAATAAAGGCATCGCAACATCGACGATGACGATGTCTGGTTTGAGGGATACAGCAGCTTCCAACAGAGCACGTCCATCTGCGACGAGAGCAACCACCTCAAAATGGGGTGCGATCAGTTGACGCAAGGCCTCAGCGACAAGCGTGTGGTCATCTGCGAGAATCACTCGAGGCAGCTTCATAGTAACCTCCCCAGAAACTATGCCGTGGCATGCCAGTTGAGGGAAGGGACCTTATCGTACAGCCAGCGCTAATGCTACCTGTCAAAAATGACAGATGGACAGGTCCAGGGATTCCATGCTCACTCGGGCGAGAGATGCCAATATTTTGCGTCGCAATACGTGCTTTGAGCCATCACCGTCGGCCCTTTGAACCATTCTCAGCTGAAGAATCAACTGGGCGGTTTGGCTACTCGGTCAATGCGCCGGCGGATCGAGACAACCGGAAGGGGCTTCTTTTGCAAAAGGTTAGAGTAGGTCGGAGGTGAAGCTTATTAGTCCTAGCAAACGACGCGTACTGATCCGAACGTCTAGGGTTGGACCCCCGATCATGCTCCCGCAGGAACCCAGACGCTATCGGCGGCTGCGATATCGACATTCTCGATTTCGGTTGAAATCTTAACTCTTTGCAGCCCCTCCTTCTTTCCAGGCATGGCCTGAAAGACCAGGAAGTACTGATTGTTGAAGATTCTCTCGAGCCGCTCCAGGTAGGGTTTGAAACTGACAGGATTTGCTGTACCTAGCGAGAAGTATTCCCCGCCCGTCTCATCGGCGATTTTAGCCACGCCAGACTGGCCGAGCTGAGCCTCCCATGCGTTTCGACCAAGTCGACCGACTCCCGGAGAATAAATGGAATGAACGATGACCCCGTATCGCTGGCTCGCCCTGCTGGCCGGGTCGGCATCAGAACTGATCGTAGGCACGGTCGTCATTGTAGGCGTGGAAACCCCTGAGCTGCGGTAGGGAGACGGCGGTATGGGGGTGGACGGTTGTCCTCCCCGCAGACGGTCGATGCCATCAGAGACCATCAGAACCTCTCGTCTTACCTTTTGCTCAGGCCAGCTCTTGACCAAGCTGATCAGCGAAAGATAGGGGCTGTCCATTGTAGAGGTGTTTCCCCGGGGCAGCCTTATGGCTTTGGCAGCGAGCGCGTGATCCGCGGTCAAGTTCTGAGCGATCTGCACGGTTGCGTTCGCCATGTAGGCGACCCCCACCAAGGTTGATGCTGGCTGAGCATTGATGAAGTCGCGAAGATCGTTGAGGTTATTTCCAATCGAATGGTCGCACGTTTCGTCTATGAGGACAAAAAGCTGAAGCGCGGCATTCTCGCCCCGTGCAGGGATCACTTGTTCCACCTTCAGGGCGCTTTTGCCTTGCTTCACCTGTACGTTGTTCGCGCGAAGAACGGGAGCGTCTTCAGTATCGTTAAACGCTTGATCAGTAATAACCATGTGCACTTGAGTCGTGCTCGGGCTAGAGCTGGCCTGCGCATTCGCAAGGCGCACGCCCGGCCCCAGGACAACCCATAGACCAACCAGCGCAGCAGCGGTTCGGTGGCTCATCTCGTCCTCACAGTCCGTGGACATCAATAACTTTGCAGATACCAAGAAGGAACTGTCAGTTCTGACAGTCGTATAAAGCAGCGGATCAGCTATCTCGCGGGATTGATGGGGTTTGGCAGCAGCGTGGGGAGATCTTGAGCCATCGAGGGAGGGCCGAGCTCAAACGCGGTTTTCGTGCAATAGGTCGCGGGAAATGAAGACGTGCCCAGATAAGGCCCCGCGAATAGCCGGCAGGAGCTCCACCGCGATCCGGGACTTCACCACATATCCATAGGCACCTGCAGCAAGACATCTGCGCACAAAGTCAGAGTCGTTATGGACCGTCAGAAATACAATCCGCGATTTGCATCCCAAAGCTGTTAGTTGATCAGCGGCCTCGATACCGTTCAGGACAGGCATAGAGATGTCCGTGATGACAATGTCGGGCGTCAATTTCATTGTTTGTTCGACCAAGGATCGGCCATTGGCAACCTTTCCGACGATTTCAAACTCGGGCGGGAGAAAGTGCTCCACAAGCTCCGGGAAGCGTGGGTGATCATCCGCGAGGAGTACTTTCACTTTGTCCAATTAGCACTTCCACTGAGTGCGCGGCCAGGTCAAGGCGTTTCCTCGACGCCAGGCGCGCGAGCGCCCATCGGCCACATTGTGGCCTTCTATCTGATCAGAAGATAACCAACCTGGCTGCTGGCAACTCTACCAGTAGGAACTAATTGCCAGATGATGGGCGACAACAAGCTGTGTGCTAGAATCCCCGCTGATCGACTCCGTCCCACGAGGTGTAGGCGAGCGTGGTATGTAAGGCATGCGGATCAGAACGGCTGCAGAAACTCGCTGGGGAGCTTACCGCCAGTCTCGCTGAGTTGAAGCGGATGAGGGCTTCCCCAATATATGTGTGCCAGAGCATTTTGGTCTGCTTGGACTGTGGTTTTACAGAACTGGTAATCCCCCCGAATCAACTAGATTCAGTAAAGAGGGGATTAACTGTGCTCGACTGATGGGGTTAGAGGGGCAGCTTGCCCAATCATTACATGCACGTGAGTCATCGCGTGCTGCCGCGGGGGAATGACTGCACTGATGCCCGCACTTTTCCTTTTGCGGCTCCAATCAAGTCACCTTAGATCGCGTCTCGCAAAACACGCTTGGCCCAGGGCCCGCCACTTTCTTCATCGGTTTTTCCGCGAAAGTGCTCTGAGTTCTGAAGCTGCGTTTAGGTGTGCGTGAGGATGCAGTTTCAGCTCCAAAGCCTCGTAACGGTTAGGGTTGTCAGGTTCTTGGAAGACAGCGGTATCGAAATGCCGCCCCCTCGGGGCGACATAACACGTTCGCACAATCGAGGTGTAGCAGAGGATCTTTGGGCTAGCGATTCCGTGCCGCCCAGGTCTTCAGTTGGGTTTGACGGAACCAGCACCGGCGCTCGGTAAAGAGTCCAGAAACCATGGCGAAACCCCTGCCGCCGTCTGGCAGAAGTAACAGTATGCGTCCATGCATTGCGCTCCTTACGATTGCACGCAGGCATAGTCATGGCACTTCCGCGAGTCCTACTGGCAGATGACCATACCGTCATCGCTGAGGCGTTTCGCAAGCTGTTAGAACCCCACGTGGACGTGGTGGGGATAGTATCGGACGGACGCTCCTTACTCGAAGCGGCAGAACAGCTGAAACCCGATGTCATTATCGTTGACGTGTCGATGCCGTTAATGAATGGCCTGGAAGCCGGCTTGCGGCTAAAAGAGATGATGCCGGCGGTAAAGCTGATTTTCTTAACCATGAATGAAGAACCGGAGCTCGCCGTGGAGGCCATGCGCCGTAAAGCCTCTGGCTACCTGTTGAAGAATTCTGCAGGTTCGGAATTGGTTCTCGCGATTCAGATGGCGATCAAAGGAAAGACCTACATCACACCGCGAATAGCCGCGGCGATGCAGAAGGCTTTCATTCACAACCCTCGACCCAAAGCACAGGGCAAAGCGCTGACCCCCCGGCAGCGAGAGGTGATACAGCTGTTGGCTGCGGGCATGTCCATGAAAGAAATCGCCACAGTGCTGAATGTGACCCCACGCACTGTGGCTTTTCACAAGTACCGCATCATGACCCAACTCGGACTTAAGAGCACCGCAGAACTCATTCAATTCGCGATTCGATCGAGGATTCTCGTACCTTAACCGACTGCCTACTTGTCAGTAAACGTCATAGGATTCGTTTCTCCACTGAGTCGTTTTGACAACCTCGAGAACAATCGGACAGCAACTCGCCACAAGAGGCAGGCATTGTGCTCCGCTTCGGCCGGTTTGGTAAATGTGATCGCATAACAGTGTCGGCTCCTTGACCCGAGTAAGCTTTGGTTCTTCGACGACCAGAGGCTCGGGAGGAAGGAGCCGAACATGATGATTATAGGCGTGGATTATCACCCGGGCTTTCAGC
>Ga0126371_10002791_pt1 | contig 15138 bp, 10 predicted proteins | sample PanSoiMetaPlot_4_FD_110145 | JGI IMG/M metagenome (GOLD analysis project Ga0126371, IMG submission 110145) | Tropical forest soil microbial communities from Panama - MetaG Plot_4 | ecosystem: Environmental > Terrestrial > Soil > Tropical forest > Bulk soil | place: Panama | collected 2016-02-17 | reverse complement strand
GTCCGTAATCCTTGGAGCGCCCAGCACATTCCCGGCGGTTCATCCTCAGGATCAGCAGCTGCAGTGGCAAGCGGCATGTGCTACGCCACCCTGGACACCGACGCGATTGGCTCATGCCGATTGCCGGCTGCGTGTTGCGGCGTCGTAGGATTCAAGGGCACTTACGGCCTCATTAACCCCAAAGGCATTCTTGATGGCGAGCAGGATCCTGGGGAATTGATCCGATGGTTCAGTCACCCCGGCATAACGACGCGCAGTGTCGAAGACACCGCGCTGGTGCTTGATGCGCTCGCGGAAAGAGGAGCGCGGCTAGCAAATGCATACTTTGACGGCTTGGCCCGAGCCAAAAAAGTTCGCGTTGGTGTTGCAGACAATTTTAGGGGTGACCGGGAGGTCTCAAGGGCTTTTGAGAAAGCCGTCGAAACGATTCGCGGCCTCGATTGGCCCATGAAGAGAATGGCGGCCCCCTTTCGTAACCCTGGCGGTGACTTGAGCAATATCGAAGCCGAGCGAAAATCCGTTGCGGGCGAGATCTTCTCGGACATTGACGTTCTGCTGTTGCCAACGACGACAACCCGTGTTCCGGCAGTCAAAGAGGTGGGCGTCAACGGTGTGGCCCTGTCACCGGAGAATACCGTCTTTGCCAACTATTATGGTCTTCCCGCCATAAGTGTCCCATGCGGTTTTGATGGGAATGGTGTTCCTCTGGGACTGCAAATCGTCGGGAAGCCCTGGGATGAAGCGACGGTGCTCCATACGGCAGATCGATACGAACGGGCGGCACGTTGGGGCATCAGGCATCCAAATGTCTAGTGCTCTTGTGGGAACGGCCTTGCCCTTAAGGATGTTCTGGCATTTCACAAGCGAGACACCGCATAACGCGACAGACCGTTCTGGAGGTATTACCGGAACCTGGTTCGCAGATCATCAGCGGTGCTTGTCCATCAGGTACAGATACCGGAGCAGACGACGCTCGGCCGTCAAGGTATGGACGCAGGAAAGGAAACGTTGCAACCCTTCGAAGTTGCGGTCGCCTTCGACAGTGAGAAGTTCCGTCTTCCTTTTCTCCCGTGCCTGATGCCACTGCTGTGCAATTCGGGCCGCACTCTCAGTTGTGTCGGTTGCACGAATCAACCCGAACCCTGCTCGCTCAATCAGTCGCTCATTCTCTCCCGGCGGACTGTACACGTAAAAGCCAATCGAGCTCCGTGTGGCGATTTCTTCGTGGGAAAGCATTCCGGCGACTACCAGCGCGTCGCTGAACAGCATTCGTCCGCCCGGCTTCAGTATGCGAAACACTTCGCACAACACTGTTGGCCGCCTCGGAAGATGGCACAGGACATCGTTTGAGAAGACCGCATCAAAGGTGTTGTCGTCAAAAGGCAGATTCTTTGAGGCGTCACACTGCTCGAAACGTACCCGCGCGGCGAGACCTCTGGCCGCTGCGAGTTGGTTCGCATTCTGAACTCCGGGCGCATTGACGTCCAGACCCACAAGGCGGCAGCCCACTCGCTCCGCAAGGTATAGTGCATACCCACCAGAGCCGCAGCCTACCTCGAGCGCCGACGAATCAGGCTTCAAGTCAAGCAGCTGCGGGATTTCCCTAGACTCTTCGGTGGTGACCCAGCTCGTTTGTCCAAAATCTTCGCCATAGGTCTCCACGCGTACCTGTCGGTAGATTTCAGACCCGTAGTTGGCATACGCACTGTCGTAGAGATCTACTCTCGCTGACATCGTGGACAACCTCTTCGACCCGCTTCCCTTGGCGGATGGACCAGCTTAACCCACATTAGATGGCCATCTCTCAGAATGTTGTTCCCTTCTTGTTGGCATCTCGACCCGAACTCTGGATATTGCGCGGAGATCCCCGCCAGCCGGGTTGAAGGGGGCGCCCTAGAGATAAAGGATGCGTTCTTTGTCTGTAACGCTCTCGCCTGCAAATGCATCCACTTGACTGGTTGTTGCCTAGCGAAATCCGGACCTTGGTACTACATCAAAGCAGTAACGGAGCGCGTAGGCGTCCGCGCGAGAGAAAAGCAGTCGAGGCTTACACAAGCTGACGAAGGAGGGCATAACGCATGGCACGCAAAATAGCTTATTGGGTGAGCACCGGTCTCGTGGCAGTGATGTCGATCTTTGCCGCGTTCGCTTACCTGTCGGGTAGTCCGCAGGCGGTTGGAGGATTCGCGCACGTAGGATATCCGCAGCAACTGCGCATCATTCTAGGGATTGCAAAACCCCTTGGGGCGATCGCCCTGGTCGTTCCCGGCTTGGCCAAACTCAAGGAGTGGGCCTATGCCGGATTCACATTCGCTTGGATCTCAGCATTTATTGCGCACTATCTGGCGAAAGATGGCCCGGTAGCATTCTCGCCGCTAGTATTGTTGTTGATCCTCATCGTCTCCTATCTGACCCGTCCGGCAGGCCGCCAGTTGCGGGGCACTGGCGCTCTCGCCCAACCAAGCCAGGAATCTTGAGTTGTCGATTGACGGCCTCATGTTCCCGGCGCCTGGGTCCCGGCACCAACTTTGACCCAAGAGTTCTTGCGAGATCACCGACTGAAATGCCGCCGAATCATGGCTCGGAGGGCGCGGAGTGCGGATGAATTGTCATTCTTGCGCCAGACCATGCACAACGGAATTGCCGGCGGTTTGGGCGTCAATCGGCGCAGTACGAGGTCCGACTGGTAGCGCTCGAAGTGCTCCGGAACAATGGATACACCGATTCCAGCCGCGACGAGGTCGAGAATGCTTTGCGCGCGATCCGACTGTTTGACGACGTGGGGCTCAAATCCCACCGCTCGGCAGAGACGCAGGAGGAGCTCATGAGTCGCGGGCGCTGCGGATCGCTTGAAGATGATGAACTGCTCCTGTTCGAGGTTAGCAATCGGAATGCGACGCAATTTCGCCAAGGGGTGTTCAGGCGCGAGCGCGAGCCGCAGTTCAACATGCATCACCGGCTCGAGCGCGAACTCGCCTGCCGATTCGGCTTCCGCTTTGGGGACCAATGCGAGATCAATTTGATTATCCAGCAGTGCTTCGAGCTGCATTCGGGGAACCATCTCGAGGAAGTCCACGTCTATCAAGGGAAACTTTTGTCTGAAGGTGCGGATGATCCGCGGCAGAAACAGACCTCCGAGAGGACTCAGAAAGGCAATGGTGAGATGTCCAGCTTTCCCCGTATCTGCGGCCTTAGCGAGCCTGACCGCCCGTTGGGCGTGCGAAAGTATCTTCCTTGCCTCGGCCAAGAAGTACTCTCCGGCCGGCGTGAGTTTCAGCTTCTTGTGACCGCGATCGAAAAGGGCCGTCCCAATCTCGAACTCGAGGTCGCGAATCTGCCTGCTGAGCGGAGGCTGCGATACGTGGAGATGCTTGGCAGCCTGGGTGATGTTCAGCGCCTCAGCGGCGGCAACGAAGTATCGTAAGTGGCGGAGTTCCATGGAACCATTGTGCCTCACGATCCATACTTACTAGGTATGGAGCGCCCACCAAGAGAGTATTGGTTTGTGTGCCGCCATGTGTCTTAGATTTTATGCTTTGGAGATCCACGAGACCACGCGCTCGCGCCTAGTGAACGAATGCATATTCCTGAGACTGATACGGATGTACTGATCATTGGTGCCGGTCCTGTCGGGCTGTTTCTCGCCAGCGAATGCGCTCGACGTGGTTTGCGGTGGCGGCTCGTTGAGGCGCGCTCGACCCAGTCGGAGCATTCGAAAGCCCTCGCGATCTTCCCTCGGACACTCGAAATCTTCGACATGGCGGGTATCGCCGCCCCGTTCCTGGAAGCGGCAAATCGCGTCACCTGGGTTGCCGTAGCGGCCCACAATCGTCAGCTTGCCCGCATACGCTTTACGCCCAAGGAGACTCCTTATCCCTTCGTGGCGATGGTGCCACAAGACGTGACCGAGAGGCTTCTGTCAGCGGAGTTGCGCAGGAAAGGCGGTGCGGTTGAATACGACACAACGTTTGTTTCTGCCGTCGAGCACGATGGTTACGTGAGCGCCGTGCTTGACCGGAAGGGCAGGCAAATGGAGCTTACCGCCGCATTTGTGGTTGGTTGCGATGGTGCACATAGCGCGGTGCGGCACCTTTTGAACCTTTCTTTTGAGGGAGCGCAATACGAGGCCCTGTTCATGCTGGCCGACGTCGAAACGAACGAGGCCTTGCCCGCAGACGAAATGCAACTATGCCCAAGTGAGTTTGGCCCGCTGGCGATCTTCCCGATGAGCAAGACTCGTCGGCGAGTTGTTGCGACAATTGAACAGCCCGAAGGAGACGTCCCGTCGCTCGACGTGGTACGAAGAACGCTCGAACAGCGGGCTCCTGCCGAAATTGAAGCGCTCTCGATGCGCTGGAGCAGCTATTTCCGGGTCCACCACCGGCAGGTAGGGAAACTTGGCGTGGGGCGAATGTTCATTGCCGGCGACGCAGCTCACATTCACAGCCCTTTTGGGGGACAGGGTATGAATACCGGGCTGCAAGATGTTTGGAACCTGGTTTGGAAGCTTGCTCTTGCGGTGCGCGGCCACGGCAATAGGGAATTGCTTGCCAGTTACACCACCGAACGCCGACCGGTAATCAAGAGTGTGATCGAGACGACCCATCGGCTGACGAGGGTGATGGGAACGCCGAGCAAGCTCGCGCAAGCACTGCGCGACACCATCATCCCCGTGGTCTCCCGCCTACCCGCGTTCCGACACAGGTTCATACAGAATCTGTCCGAACTCGGCATCGCCTATGGTGGAAGCCCGATCGTCGCGGGAGCCGGGAAGCGGTATTTCGATGAATCCCTCCGCGGTGGCAAGGGCATCGGCAACCGCTTCCTGCTCTTTCTCGGAGAAGATGCCGCCGTATCGACGAAAGAAGACGCCAAACGGCTCTGCGAATCATTGGACGGTCTCGTTGAGCTTCGAGTGGCGCGACACCCCGGCACTGTATTGGTTCGGCCGGATGGCTATGTTGCCCTCGCTCAAGACAGCGGTGACGCGACCGGGGTTTTGCAATCGGTGCGTTCTCTTTTGAGACAGCAAGCAGATCAATAAATTCCCCTGCGCACTTCCAGGAAGGTGAATTCCAGAGAGAATCGAGCTAACGAACGAGGTCGTCGTGGTGGGCGGTGGTCCGACGGAGCTATTGCTAGGGCGTGAGCTCCGGCTTCGAGGAGTAAAGACCCTTGTGTCAAAGCGACTCCCGCGGATTCACAGCCATCCGCAACCGGCCACAATGGTTGGCCCTTGTGGTTCGGCATAGCCCTCCTGTAAGTTCTCCCAGTAGCTCATCGGCGGTCACGAACCTTAGGCTTGTCTCTCGAGCATCTCTACGTGCTCTCACGAGCGAGGAGTGTGTCATAAAGCGAGAAGTTCGATGGTGGTGAGCCGTATCTCTGCTTTCAATTTTCTGTCGGTTTCGGCTCTTGGAGCAGACAGTCTCCCGACCGTCGTCGTCCTCGCGACCGGCGGCACCATTGCCGGTGCCGCGCCAAGCGAGGTCCAGGCCGCCTACTCTACGGGGCAGGTAGGCGTGCAGCAGCTCGTTGGCGCCGTGCCTCAAGCCCACACATTAGCGAGCCTGAGAGGTGAACAGGTCTCGAACATCGGCTCTCAAGACATGAATGACGAAGTCTGGCTGAAGCTTGCACGACGTGTGAATGAACTGGCTACCGCGTCGGATGTGCATGGCATCGTTATCACGCACGGCACAGACACCATTGAGGAGACCGCCTATTTTCTCAATCTCGTCGTTAAAACGAGAAAGCCTGTCGTCCTCACCGCCGCCATGCGTCCCTCAACGGCTCTCTCGGCCGACGGCCCACTTAATTTCTACAACGCGGTCGCGGTCGCGGCCAACAAAGACGCGGCCGGTCGGGGCGTGCTGGTCGTGATCAATGACTGGATTCATGGCGCTTCGTCACTAACCAAGACAAGCACGACCGCAGTGCAGACGTTCCTTTCGCCTCTCCGCGGGCTCATCGGGACCGTAGCGTACGGTCAAGCCGAGTTCTACCGCGGCCCCGTAGGACGAAACACCATGGACTCAGAATTTTCTCTCGACCACGTCTCGGCGTTGCCGCGCGTCGACATCATCGAGGCCTATGAGAATATGGACGGCGCGCTAATCGAGGCTGCTGCCGCGGCTGGCGCAAAAGGAATAGTGGTTGCCGGAGTTGGCAACGGCAATATGACGCAGGCCGCGCTCGACGCTCTCGCCGCACAGTCCAAGAAAGGTATTGTGTGCGTACGCTCTTCACGCGTCGTCACGGGACGCGTCGGTCGCAACGTCGAAGTGGACGATGACAAGCTGAACCTGGTCGCTTCCGAGGACCTGAGTCCTCACCGAGCTCGTGTGCTTCTTCGGCTGGCCCTTCTCGAGCCACGCTCTCTAGCCGATATGCAGAGGATTTTCGGGGAATACTGAATCGTGTCTCATCTTGTCGCCAGAACTGGTCATGCTGAAACGAGGCTGTGGTTGTTTCCCGGTACAAATTATCAGCTCCAGGGCAGCGGATTCGTCGGAAGAAGTCCTCGTGCACGAGCATGGCACGAACGAAATAATCATGATGCGAGCGGGCGCATGCTGTGCCCATGGGAAATGTCGCTCCGTTGCCTGGGCGTCCCGACACCATACTCGAACCGTGCCCATCGTTCAGACGCCCGGAGGGCCTCCCGTTCGTTTTGATGGTTGTCCAGGGGCTTGACTATCTCGAGACCGTGAAAATAATCCTGACCAGTCGACCGCGTGGAGGCTTCGCATGTCTTTTCGCTCTGTCTTTATCGCTGTGGTTCTGGCGTTCGCGCTTATCTTGGCGGCATTGCTGGTCAACCGCGCCCGGCCGAAAGTGGAGACGCAGGAACCGACTGCGGACTTGGTCCGGGCCACCGGAAAGTGCGCAGAATGTCACGCGAGAACCCAATACTCTGTAGTGCACGAGTATGAGATGAGCATGCACGCGCGAAAGGGCGTGAATTGCTTGGACTGCCACCAGCCAGCGGCGGGGCAGGAGAAGAGGGATCACCACGGTTTCGTAATCTCCAGCAAGCTGACAGCGGGTAACTGCCGCGGCTGCCACGAGAGCATTTATCAGCAATTCCTGCGCAGCCGCCACGCAGCGCCCGCGTGGGCTGCGGTCCATGGCGAGCAAGGGCTCACCCCCGAGCAGGTGAATTTTTCGGAGACCTATCAACCGGGAGGTACCCGTCGCCCCGCTAATCCACTGGCGCAATTGGAAGGAACGTCGGCGAAAACCAGTGGGTGTGAGCAGTGCCATAGTGTGGGAAGGCCGAACGCTGACGGCACGATCGGAAACTGTACCGTCTGTCACACACGGCACACCAGTTCCGTTCGAATCGCACGGCTCCCAAGCACCTGTGCACAATGTCACATGGGTCCGGATCATTCCCAGATTGAAATCTATGAGGAATCTCGCCACGGAGTGCTGTTTCAAGCCCAAGGACATCTGCTAAACCTCGATGCGCCACCGGCAACCTTGACTACGCGCGACATGTTCGTTCCTACCTGCGCGACCTGCCATATGAGCGGCATTAACGGACTTGGCGTTATTCACGATCCCTCGGAACGTCTGTCCTATTACCTGGCGAATATGATCACCGACAAGCGGCCGAACTACGCCGTCGCGCAAGCCAAAATGAAACAGGTATGCTCGCAGTGTCATGCCCCGGAGCTCATTGATCGCGTTTACAGCCAAGCTGAGCAGGTTGTGCAAACGACGAATCAACGGGTCCGGGCCGCGCAGGACATTGTCGACGGGCTACGCAAAGACGGCGTGCTAACGGGTCCTCCTTTCTCGCACCCGATCGATTTTGTGTTTTTCAATTTGTGGCATTACGACGGGCGCACCAGCAAACACGGTGCTTTCATGGGTGGAGCGGATTTCGTCCAATGGCATGGCAACTACCCAATGCTGGAGAAAACCATTGAGTTGAAAGCCATGGCCGGAGAACTCAGGAGACAACATGGCCGGGGCAAATGAACGCTGGTGGAGTCAGCCCGAGTTGTGGGTGGAAGCCTTCGCCATCGTGAATATCGGATTCTTGACCTTCGATATTTATCTCGCTCACTCGGTCAACCAATTCCGCAGCCGCGCGGAGTACATCCCGCTATGGTTTTCGGCGATCGCACCATTGGTCTTAGTTGTCGCCCTAACGCAACGGACCCGTCGCCGGATTTTTTGGAAGATCTTGGGACACGTCGTAGGATGGTCGGCAATCGTGGTCGGATTGACGGGCATGATCTTGCACCTCGAAAGCAGCTTCTTTTACGAGCGCACCATACGAAGCCTCACCTACTCAGCCCCGTTCGCCGCACCTCTGGCTTATACCGGTCTCGGATTCCTCTTGGTCATGAATCGCATGGTCGATTCAAAATCACTCGAATGGGCCCGGTGGCTATTGCTGTTCACCGTGGGTGGCTTTATTGGCAATTTCGTTTTCAGTCTGGCCGACCATGCTCAAAACGGGTTCTTCTTCACCGTCGAGTGGGTCCCTGTCGCGGCAAGTGCGGTGGCTATTGGTTTCCTTTGCGTTCCGGTACTCATGCGAGTTTCGCGAACATTTATCAACGTTAGCGCGGCGGTTCTGCTCCTTGAGGCCTGTGTAGGCCTCTGGGGTTTCGTGCTGCACACCATCAGCAATCTCCGGGGGCCTTCGGTGCACGCGGTTAGCAATTTCATCTATGGAGCCCCACCGATGGCGCCACTGCTTTTCCCCAATCTGATGGTGCTCGGAATGATTGCGCTGTGGCAATTGCGAAACAACGATGCTTCGGAGCGTCTAGTTGCTGCCGTGACCTCGTAGATTCGCCACGCCTCGCTACCGCGCCCCTGCTTTAGGCTGTTCACTTTCAATCACCAACGATCGATCGCCCCGCCTTTGGCTGTTGTCGGATCACGGGCAGTGGAGGAAGAAGCGGCGTGAGGACTCCTCGAGGAACCTTCTGGTGCTAATGGTGTGTTCGCACACGACGCGATAAAATTACACCTTGCGCCGACCTTACCCTTCGCCCACAGAATGGATTCCAATTGAGAAGGGAGAAACCGATGGCTTCCACAGTTCCCACGGGTGCCGCAAAGCCGATTGACTCGAGACAACCATTGTCCCAAGAAGAGTTGCGTAAGATGCAGGCGTACTGGCGTGCCGCGAATTATCTTTCGGTCGGGCAAATCTATCTCTACGCCAATGCGCTGTTACAGGAGCCGCTGAAGCTCGAACACATCAAGCCACGCCTTTTAGGCCACTGGGGCACCACACCCGGGCTGAATTTCATCTACGTCCATTTCAATCGACTGATCAAAAAGTACGACCTAAACGTCATCTATGTAACCGGTCCGGGTCATGGTGGACCCGGGCTTGTCGCCAATACTTATCTCGAGGGCACTTACAGCGAAGTCTATCCGCATGTATCGCAGACCATCGACGGCATGCACCGGCTCTTCAAGCAATTTTCATTTCCTGGAGGCATCCCAAGCCACGTCGCTCCCGAAACGCCGGGCTCCATCCATGAGGGCGGCGAGCTGGGATATTCGATTGCCCACGCCTACGGCGCTGCTTTCGATAACCCGGACCTGTTGGTCTGTTGCGTTGTGGGAGACGGCGAAGCCGAAACCGGCCCGCTGGCTGCTAGCTGGCACTCCAACAAGTTCCTGAATCCGGCTCGCGATGGCGCAGTGCTGCCGATCCTGCATCTTAACGGCTACAAAATCGCTAATCCAACGGTATTGGGCCGCCTCGGCGATGCGCAATTGACGGAGCTTTTCGCCGGTTACGGATACAAGCCCTACTTTGTGGAAGGCCACGAACCCGAGCGCATGCACCAACTCATGGCCTCCACGCTCGATACCATCGTTACCGAAATTCAAGCGATTCAGCGGAACGCCCGTGCCGGGCAAGCGGATGGCCAGCCCATTTGGCCAATGATCATCCTGCGCTCACCCAAAGGGTGGACCGGGCCTAAGATGGTCGATGGAAAGCCGGTCGAAGGCACTTGGCGCGCGCACCAAGTTCCGGTTACTGACCTCACCAAGCCCGGGCACCTGAAAATTCTGGAAGACTGGATGAAGAGCTACCAACCCAAGGAACTCTTCGACGAACAAGGCCTGCTGATTCCCGAACTGCGCGATTTAGCCCCACAAGGCGATCGCCGGATGGGCGCAAACCCCCACGCGAATGGCGGAATTCTTCTGAAGGATCTAGTCATGCCGGATTTTCGTCGATACGCCTTGAAAGTGACCAAACCCGGCACGCAAGTGGCGGAAGCGACCCGCATATTGGGAGATTTCCTCAGAGATGTCATGAAACTCAACGCTACTGCGCGAAATTTTCGTGTCTTTGGACCCGATGAGACTTCCTCCAATCGCCTCGACGCATTGTACGAGGTCACATCCAAGGTCACCATGCAACCGATTGAGCCTACCGACGAACATCTTTCGAGAGACGGCCGCGTGATGGAGATTTTGAGCGAACACATGTGCCAGGGCTGGCTGGAAGGCTATCTCCTGACGGGGCGTCATGGGTTTTTTTCGTGCTACGAAGCGTTCATCCATATTGTGGATTCGATGTTCAATCAGCACGCCAAATGGCTAAAAGTTACAAGGGCTATACCTTGGCGTCGTCCCATCGCTTCCCTGAATTACCTTCTTACCTCGCACGTTTGGCGGCAGGACCACAACGGTTTCACCCACCAAGATCCCGGCTTCATCGATCACGTGGTGAACAAGAAAGCCGACATCGTCCGTGTCTATCTGCCGCCGGACGCAAACACGCTGCTCTCCGTAGCCGACCACTGCCTGCGCAGCCGCAATTACGTAAACGTGATCGTCGCTGGTAAGCAACCTGCTCTGCAGTGGCTCGACATGCAATCAGCCATCGAGCATTGCACCAGCGGCATCGGGATTTGGCAGTGGGCCTCGACCGACCAAAACACCGAACCCGACGTAGTGATGGCTTGCGCAGGCGATATCCCAACGCTCGAGACCCTCGCCGCCGTGGATCTCCTACGTCAGCATTTTCCCGACATCAAGATTCGTGTTGTCAATGTCATCGACCTGATGACCATCCAGCCCTCCACCGAACATCCACACGGCCTTTCTGACCGCGAGTTCGACTCGCTATTCACCGTCGATAAGCCGGTCATTTTCGCATACCACGGCTATCCCTGGCTGATTCATCGGCTGACCTATCGCCGCACGAATCATGACAATTTTCACGTACGCGGCTACAAAGAAGAAGGGACCACCACAACTCCATTCGATATGACTGTGCTCAACGACCTCGACCGCTTTCATCTCGCCGGCGACGTTGTCGACCGCGTCCCTCGCGTGCAGCGCGTCGGCGCACATTTCAAGCAGTTTCTGCGCAACAAGCTCGTCGACCACAGGAGCTACATTTGCGAGCATGGGGACGATCTGCCCGAGATTCGCGACTGGAAATGGCCTTACTGAACCGGACCGATGAAAATCCTGGTACTCAATTCCGGGTCGAGCAGCCAGAAGAGCAATCTCTACGAAATGGGCGCCGATTTACCGGCAAGCCCGCCTGTCCCGCTTTGGGAAGGCAAGATCGAATGGGATGGAGATCACGCAGAAACGCGCGTGCACACCTCCCGCGGCGCAACTCTCGAGAGCCGCGTGAAAGTTGCGTCGCGGGCACAAGCGATCGAGCAGCTGCTCGACACCTTATGGAAGGGAAGAGCGAGCGTCCTTTCTTCTCCGGAAGAAATTGACGTTGCCGGCCACCGCGTCGTGCACGGCGGCCAAACCTTTAAACAGCCGACCCTGATCACCTCGCAGGTAAAATCCGCGATCGCCGGCATGTCTGCTTTTGCGCCCCTTCACAATCGTGCCGAACTACAAGGGATCGAAATCGTCGAACAGAGGATTGGGGCCATTCCTCAGGTCGCGGTCTTTGATACTAGCTTTCACAGCAACCTGCCGGAAGCCGCCGCAGTTTACCCCGGTCCGTACGAGTGGCTGTCGCGAGGAATTCGCCGCTACGGCTTCCACGGAATTAACCATCAATACTGCGGGGAGCGAGCCGCGCAACTCCTCGGCCGCGACCTTAATTCTCTCAAGCTCATTAGCTGCCACTTGGGAAACGGTTGCTCCTTGGCCGCGATTCAACACGGCCGCAGTGTCGACACCAGCATGGGATTCACCCCGCTCGACGGGCTCATGATGGGTACGCGTTCCGGCGCCGTCGATCCAGGCGTCCTGACGTTCCTGCTGCGCCAGGACAACTTGAGCAGCCAGCAGCTTGACGACCTGCTGAACAAAAAGTCCGGCCTCCTGGGAATCTCCGGAATTTCCAGCGACATGAGGCAGATCATCACGGAGATGAATTCCGGCAACGCGCGCGCGAAGCTTGCCTTTGAAATTTTCGTTCATCGCTTGCAAGCGGGTATCGGCGCGATGATCGCCGTCCTCGCCGGACTCGATGCCCTCTTGTTTACCGCTGGAATCGGTGAAAACTCACCGGAGGTACGTGCGGCCGCCTGTTCTACTCTTGGCTTTGCCGGGCTGAACCTCGACAGCTCCAAAAATGCCCAGACCTCGGGAGATCAAGACATCTCTTTAGCAGGTTCCCCCGTCCACATTTTGGTGATTCGCGCTCAAGAAGACTGGGCCATCGCCAAGGAGTGCTGGCGTATTATGCCCGCAAAAACGCAGGGCCAGGCGAGCGCGCCATAGTACGCTGAATGAACAGCGCGGCGGCGGTTGCCAAATGGAGCATGACACGCGCAGTCGAGGGGACGAGTCCGTTGCGAATGGGCAGGAAGTGGTGTGTCTGCAGATTGGCCACCACAGGAGACCACCTAGCGGCTAGGGACGTACTAAGGCTCGCTGCTAACACCAATGTTCATTTAGCGAGCTTAGGATTCTTGAGAACGGTCAATCCGAGACTCGCCTCTCTAATTTCATCTTCTCTGACTACCTACCGCTGCCCTGGCTTCAGCGGCTTGCCAATCGCGACCAAGAAGATGGCACTCTTGCCGTTCGCGTGTGGCGAGAAGAACTTAATCACGTCGTCGTCGAAGAAAGTCAGCCCGGTTCCGCCCAGGCGCTGGGCATACGCCGCCAAGTAGATCTTGCCGCCGATGACGCCCGCTTCCAACTGGACCGCTCGGTAGCCGCGGTTGCCGTATCGCCCCAGGATTCGTGTCAAGTCTGCGAGAAAGAAGACGTCCACGCAGGCGTCCGCTGGCAGCTCCTGCTCCAATCCAAGATGATATGCCTCGGCGCGAAAATCCCCCTCATCCAAGAGCTCCAGGGCCGTCCGGTCGCGGTGGAAGAAATAAGCACCCGGCTTAAGCCCCTCGACCGAATGCACGATCAGGTAAAGGTCATTGAGCTGCGCCCCGGGGGGTACCAGGAAGTCAGCGGGAAGACCGCGCGTAGCGCAATCTAACACGCTGGCAAGCTGCGTCAGTGTAATGGATGCCGCCTTGTCAAACCTTCGGGTAGAGCCACGGCGCAGAATCACCTGTTCGATCGTATCCCTTGGTTGCTCTTCTTCGGGCAGTGGCTGGAGGCGGACGGCTTCGCCACTCAGAGCGGAAGGTAGCTGGACCGGCTGAACCCTGCGCCACTCGGTCACTTCCTGTTCGGACTCGAGAGACGAAGCGTCGTGCATCTCGAGCATGGCCGGATATTCGACCTCGTGCTGCGAAAGCGGGATCGTTTCGAGACCCAGCGCGGGAGCCCCTTTCGGGGCTGGTAGTGGACTCTCCGACGTGTGCCCTATCGGCACGAGGCACAATGAGACCTCGCGCTGCGTATCGAGATCAAGTAGGTGATTCACAGCCGTGTCCACGAAGCCCAGCACGATCTCGGCCGGTTGCCCTGAGGCCCGGGAAACCGCCAGCATGTTCGCCAGCAGCGTGCCGTTGTCCCAGCCGAAATGACGATACGTGCGCGCCTGGTACTTCCACGCGTTCCGCCAGTAGGTTCCCGTGCAGATGACGGTCACGGGCGCATGAGCCACCGCAGGTTCCATGGCGGTCGCCTGACCCAGGTTTCCGCGAAAATCGCCTTTTCTTAGAAGCCGCAGTGATACATCCCCTGGGTTGAAGTGATAGACGCCGCCCTCCAGGCCCGGGAGATCACCTGCCACGAGGTACAATTCGATCTCGTAGAGTGCCCCGGTGCACGCGGCGGCGCGAAAATAGACATGTCCCCGTGGATGTGCGCGCTGTTTGGTAATCCCAGCCGAGAAGAACAGGATGCGTGCCAGATCCTGAAGATCCGGGACACGGTCGGCCCGCGAAGAGCGCACTGGCTCTGAGACTGCAGAGAGCGCAGCTACCCCTGTTTGCGGCACGTCCCGCGGTAACGGAAACGGCTCTATCTTAGGATAGATCTTGAAGGGGGCCGGCTGATTTGCCCAATCGAGGAAGTGAGGATTGCTACGAATACTCCAGTCGGAGTGCTTCGTGCCATTGTGATATTTCCAGGTCGCCTGCGAGTCGCGATTGTTCATACACACTGGTCAGATTAGCATCTGCACCAAACCGCGGCCGGAAGTAATACAGCTTGGATCGTCGATGGGTGAAGGCGAGCGGAAACCATCCTCAATTTCATCGACTGCCGGCATGCAAAATTCTAGACGCTTAGCGTGCCACGAAACGCCCTAGCGCCATAGTAAGATTCCGCACCGTTGTGATATACGAAGACAGTGTCGTAGCGGCGATCACAAAAGAGGGCGCCACCAAGTTTTCTGATATCAGAAGGTGTTTTCACCCAGCTCGACGTTTTGGTGTCGAAATTTCCAAGTTTCTGCAACTCTCGATATTGTTGTTCCGATAAAAGCTCAATGCCCATGGCAGCCGCCATACCAGTAGCGCTGTCTTTTGGTTTATGTTCTTTCCTTGACTCCAGCGCTTCACGGTCGTAGCAAACACTTCTGCGGCCTTTAGGACTTTCCGTTGAACAATCATAAAAAATGTATTCGCCCGTCTTTTTATCATGGCCAACAACGTCTGGTTCGCCGCCAGTTCTTTCCATTTCATTGAGTGACCACAGTTTTTCAATATTAGCTTCCAGCCTTCCTTGTACTTGACCCCATTCGAGACCTTTATGGCGGTTCATGTTTTTCTCAAAACGGGCTTTCAATGCTCCGAGCAGTTCTTT
>Ga0126371_10002790_pt1 | contig 15140 bp, 13 predicted proteins | sample PanSoiMetaPlot_4_FD_110145 | JGI IMG/M metagenome (GOLD analysis project Ga0126371, IMG submission 110145) | Tropical forest soil microbial communities from Panama - MetaG Plot_4 | ecosystem: Environmental > Terrestrial > Soil > Tropical forest > Bulk soil | place: Panama | collected 2016-02-17 | reverse complement strand
CCGCCGGCGGCGCTTGCCGCGGCGCGGCGACTCGTGGGGAATACCGTCTCCGCAAGCGCTGCTTCACCCAGTTCGGCGCGTCCGGCCGGAAACTTATCCGTTTGCAGTACGTACGCCGCCAGATCCGTCGATTGGCTGCGGGAGAGGCTCCCCGGCAGATTGAACGGCATCGTCTTCTGAATCTTGTCGACGAAATTCGCCAGCGGTTGCGCGCTCCAGTTCGCCAGGAAACCATCGCCCACCAGCGGCGGCCCGCTCGTGCCTTCCATCGCGTTGCCGTGACAAGCCGCGCACTGGACCTTGTACAATTGCTGGCCCCGGCTTGCCTGCTCGGCCGAGAACACGCCCTCCGTTACCGTTCGACGAGGCGCAGTCTGACCCGCCAGCACGAGTGCTCCGAGAACTCCGCAGAATGCCGCATTGAGACGCGCCACCGACCCTCCAGCGATGCTCTCAAGAGCATAGTCAAAACCAGCGCCGTGTACAACCGTAGCGCCAGCGATTTTGTCGCCGGTGCGTTTCTGCGCTACCTCACCGGTGTGGTCTTCGGTTCCGGTTTGATGAACGACCAGTGCTCGGAAACGACCTTCCATTTCCCTTGGATTCGCGCATACACCTGGGTGCAGTTCCATGGAACCCTGACGTTGCCCGGGCCGTCCGGCCTCTGCACCACGTCATCTACAAGGTTGAAGGTGAGAATCGCCACCTCACCGTACCGCTGGACCTTCGGGTCGATCATCTCGTAGTGGCCAATTTTCAACTTGCCCGCAAACGGAGCATAGATCCTTCTCATTGCCTCGATCCCATCGACGCGCTTTTCCTGTACCGGGTCAAAATAGGTGACATCCGGTGCATACAGATCTAGCAATCCTTGGATATCGCCCTTCCCCCAACGATCCAGGGCCGCGCGGGTGAGCGCGATGAACTCGCCGGCGGAATCGCCGGCTGCACTCGCGATCCACGAGGTCCCGATGATCGAGAGAAGCCCGGCGCCGGCCAGATATAGAATCGGTCGCATGAAAAATGTCCTCCATTCGTTTGCCAACATGGATCGAGTCTATTCGTTGCGGCATCCAAGCGATAGGAAAAATGGGACAAGGATGTGGCAGAATGACGGGAATGTGGTTTGCAGGTGCGCGCTACCGCGAGTACCGGCCATGTGAAGCTTTGCGTGGTTGGGTGCGGGCGCTATTCACTTTCTCGGAACCAGGTGAGGACCGATCCACACGCCCGGCCTTGCTGGACGTGCAATTCGAAAAGAGCGAGCGATTCTGCGCGCCAACATTTGCCGACGCGCACTTGTGCATTGTCTTCACGTTTGAAAAGCATTACTCTCCCGACGGCATATGGCATCGTAATTCCGTCCGAGCCGGAGCCGATGCAATTGGGCCGATGACATTTCCCGGTCCGCCCTCTGTGCCGGCGCGCGCGGCGAGTATCGGCGCGTACTTTTGCGCGGGCGCAACCATTCCCGGAGCCCCCGCTGTGGAACTTGAAAACTGCGTAGTTCCTCTCGATCAGGTTTGGGGGGCCGAGGCCGGTCGCCTCGCAGAGGAGTTGAGCTCTCTGCCTGGGGAGACTGCCCGGCTGGACCGTCTGGAGTCGGCTCTGCTCCAAAAGATCGGAGCGCGCAGACCAAAACGAGCTCCCATCGATATCCCGGGAATCACGTTTTCGATTGTCCAAACGGGCGGGCAGGTTGAGATAGAACAGCTCGCCGGGGCAGCAGGCCTCTCGCGGCGTCATTTCACGCGAGTGTTCCGGGAAAATGTCGGTGTCAGCCCGAAGATCTATTGTGAATTGGCTCGGTTCCGATCCGCGCTGGGCTATGTTCCATGCGGCGAAAACATCGAATGGGCGCAGGTCGCTGCCGATTGCGGATACGCCGACCAGTCTCACATGATCGCGGAATTCCGCCGTTTCGCCGGCCTCACACCTCAGGCACTTGTTGAGGGACGATGGTTCCACCCATTCATAGAAGCCGCTTATCGCAGAGGCTCACACGCGACGAAGTCCTCGTTTCAGACACCCAGCCGCGCCCGTTAGGGCCGGGGGCCACCGAGCTGATGGATCGAATCCCAATCACCGCGCCAGCGGATCGGGACGAAACTGAATGTGATACACCTTCGGCCGCGATGCCGCACCGCCTTCGTTGTGGAACACGGTGCGCGTGCCGGTAGTCGTCCACAGCCCGCGGCCTTTCCAGCCGGTGTTTGGGTCGTCGATGCGGCCGTCCACGTTCTTGCTGAAGAAACCCATCGGATACGGAACGTGCAGGTTCACCCACTTGCCGTTCACCAGCGCCAGCAGCGACTCGTTGCCGTTCGACTCCGCGATCGGAACATTGGCTCCGAGGCCGAGCGTGTTGTAGCGGTCCACCCAGAGGAAATACGCGTGATCCGCGCTGCCCGGATCGCTGACTCCCTTGAACTGCGGCGCCGGGAATTGGTAGAGCGTCCATCCCTCGGGACACTGCTTCCCCGTCGCGGCGGCCGGCCCGTTCAGCGGCCCCTTGCACTTGCGCCGGTCGAAGCTCGCCAGGTGCCCGCTCGACAGCGTCGTCCAGACCACGCCGTTCAGATCGAGATCGATGCCGCGCGATCCGTACCCAATATCGGGCGGCAGGTACACTTCGGCGAGCGAGGTGCGTGCGGGATCGGATCCGGGCACGAGCCGGATGATGTAGCCCGGCTGATCCATGCGCGAAAACCCCACGTCCATCGCCTGGCCCCAGATCGAATCGTCCACTGTGCTCGGCTGCACGCCATAAAACGCCGCCATGATGCGCTTGTCCTTCTTGGGATCGAGCGGCTGGTTGGCCTCCACGTACTCGTCGCGCTTCCCGTTCCCGTTGGTGTCGATGATGAGCGGAGTCCAGCCCTGCGATTTCTTGGCATCGCCGGTCTGCTCGTACATCTTCGTGTTCAGCCATCCGACCACGCCGTCGGCCGGCCCGCCGGCGCTGGTCCAGAGCGTGTTGTTGGCGTCCTTGGCGAAATAGAGATGTTGCGTGGTAAAGCAGGTGTCGATCAGCGACCACTTGTTGGTCTTCGGATCATACATGGAGAGGTGGCGCGTGGATTCGTTGAGCGGCGCCACCTGCGCCGATTCTAGATCCGACCCGGCCTTGCAGTAATCCGGGCTCTTCGGCCCCCGAATCCGCGCCGTGAACCAGACGCGTCCTTTTTCGTCGATCAGCGGATTGTGGATGCTTGTGTGGCCATCCCAGATCGTTTCGTCTCCCCAATACGGGGAGTGGCCGTGCGGGAGGCTCAACGAAGACGGTGTATCGGCATCGCGGAATGGATGCTTCACCTGGAACGCCTCGTTCGTCAGCGGATTCAGAACCGGCACCATATCGGTGCTCTCTTCGGGCGATCCATAGATCAACCCGTTGGCGTTGACCCGCGGATTGCGCTTGTCCGTCGAGATCGCGTCGTGTAGGTACGCCTTCGAGGTGGACCATTCCCACATGGTGAACACCGCGTTGCGTTCGACGCCTTGCGGCCGCTGAGGCTTGCCAGAAGGCAGTTCGCCGGCCGCGATCCGGTCGGTCCAATCGGCGAACAGGGCCAGGGCCTTCTTCGGTCCGAGCCGCCCGAGTGTCACCGCCATATTCGATTGCGCCTGGCCGGCTTGCAAGCGTTTGGTCCAGGCCTCGGTCGGATTATCGAAGTGCCCCCATTCCTTGGGAATGGTGCGGATGCCCTTCGAGCCGAGCGCATGGCAGGATTGGCACGAGTTCTTGATGGTGTCGATCCAGTAGTGCTGCGTCTTCATAACGGGTGCTATGCCATTGCCGCTCGGGCCAGTGCCGGGGAACTCGCTCTTGTCCGGAATCTGCATCATCGAATACCAATAGACGCCGGGATAATATTCCGCCGCGGCGGCCGCGCTCGGCGCCGCCGTCGCCGTCAGGTTGAGATGTTTGCCCCGCTCGGTCTTGACCTTCGCGGAATCGACCAGCCCATAACCGCGCACCCACACGTTGTAGTTGGCCAGCGGCAGGTCCGGAATAACGTAGCGGCCGCGGTCGTCAGTGACCACGATCTTGGCGTACTTGGTCGGCAGGTCCGTGGTTTCCGCGATCACCCACACGCCGGCCTCCGGTCCATTCGGGCTGGTGACCACGCCCCCGATGTCGGTGCTGCCGATCGTGACGTCCGCCGGCGGGCGATTCTGAGCGGAAGCGCTGCCCAGACACAACGCCACCGCGACTGCCCCGAGCGCCCAGCGCCGGCATAGTCTTGTCTTCATGAGTGCCTCCCTGCGGATTGCCGCGGAAGCAATTATATACGGAGCGGCGCCACGGCGTTCTGTCCGAACCCAATACGATCCGGGTAGCCGATAGCCCGTCTAGACCGAGCGACCGGTCAGTCCAAAGTGGAATTCCGTCACCCGATATTAGTCAGCGTCATTTCTAAGACCTTTGGAGTGTATACTCTGGGAAGGAAACGCGGGCCTCGATGACAAACGGAACGCAGGCGCAGATCCTCGTGGTCGAAGACAACGGAGCGCTGCGCCGGTTGATGTTGCGTATCCTGACCGGCAGCGGCTACGCCGTTCTCGAAGCGTCGAGCGGAGCCGAGGCTTTGGACTTGTTCCGCGCCCACTCCCCGGGCGTCGACTTGGCGATCCTCGACATGGTCATGCCCGGACTCAGCGGCCTCGATGTGGCCGCCGAGATCGAGCGCCACCAGCCGGGAATGAAGATTCTCTATATTTCCGGATATGCTTCGAGCGTGGCCATGGAGAGTATCCGCCGCCTGTCTCCCGACCGCGTCCTCATCAAGCCCTTCGACGCCGCCCAACTCATCGAGCGCGTGGCCTCTTTGCTGCAGCCCGAACAGCCGCAGCCCAGCCCAGTCTCCCCGCCCGAGAGCTAACCGTTCCACCACTGCGGCAGGCTGGCTATCGAGTCGAGAACTTCGTCGGGCGTCACACCCCCTTCCAAATCGGAACACCGGAATTTGCCGGTTCTGACCATCACACCCTGCAATCCGGCGGCTTGTGCCCCGCCGATGTCGGCATGGATGTCGTCGCCGATCATCGCGACCTCGCTGGCCGCCATGCCTAGCTGCTCCGAAGCCGCATGGAAGAATTCTGCCGAAGGCTTTCCCAGGACCACTGCCTGGCGCCCGGTCGCGTGCTCCAGGGCCGCGACGAAGGGCGCGACATCCAGGGAGAGCCCCTGCGGTGTCTGCCAGTACCGGGTCATCCCCAAAGCGATCAGCCGAGCCTGCGGGTCGTTCTGCAGGAGGCGAAAGGCACGGTTCAGGGTCCGATAGTCCCAGCCTTCACCCAGATCGCCGATGATCACGTAAGAAGCCCCGGTCTCCGCCTCTTCGGGTACGGTTAACAACCCGTTGAAGTCCGCGCGGGCCGCCGGCCGGACAAACAACGCCACCTTTCCCGGTTCCTGTGACCGGATCCAGGCTGCCGCCGTGAGGCAAGGTGTCAGAATCCTGTCCGCCGTCGTCCGGATACCGAACCGGGCCAGCTTCTCCACCAGCACGCTGCGCCCGCGCGAGGTTGTGTTGGTGACGAACAGGTGTGGTATCCCTTGATCCTGCACCCACTTCAGGGCTTCGGCGGCGCCCGCGATCGGTTCTTCGGCGTTGTAAAGAACTCCATCCATATCGAACAGAACGGCGCGCGCGGTTCGGCGAGGCATGACTTCCCTATTCTAAGGGCGGCGGCCCTAATCTTCCTGACGGCGTCCGCCGATACCTTCCCGTGGCTTCTTTCGCGGCAGAACTCGTCTTCTGGGTAATCCTGCCGGCGCTGGTCGCTCTGGGTGCAGCCTATCTCGTCTGGCTGCTGATGCAGGCGCGGATTCAAGTGCTTGCCGCCCATTACCAGACTGCCGTCGCCAAGGTGGAAAACGACTGCTCTAGCCACCGGCCGGCCCTCGATGAACTACTGGCCGAACTCCGTATGGAACGGCGCCGGTTCGTGCGCCGCGTGCCCGGCCCGAACGGCGAAGAGACCACTTTGATTACCCAGGAACGCCTGTTCCTTCGCAATATCCCACTCACTAGCTGGATGGAGGAGGTCTTGGTACTGGGAAACGGCCAAGAGCTTCCGGCTGAATCGGTTACGCCACTCGTCGAGCCTTCCCCAAGCCGCTCTGTCACTGTAGCTTGACGTTTCGCGATTTGCTGCGGCCGCCAGCGTGCTCTATACTAAGATTTGAATCAGAATGCCGAAACGTACGTTTCAACCGAATAATCGCCGGCGCGTCAAAACGCACGGTTTCCGCACCCGCATGAAGACCCAGGATGGCCGTGCGGTTCTCTCGCGGCGCCGGGCGCGTGGGCGCAAGAAGCTCACGGTCAGCTCCGAAAGGCATTAGTCCATCGCTGGTTTTCCGAAACGTGTTCGTCTCCTGCGCTCGCAAGATTTCCGACGGGTTTACGACAAAGGTAGCCGCTTTTCGGGTCCTTGCTTTGCCGCTTTTTGCCTTCGCGACCCGGAGACAACCGGACCCAGCGTTGGGTTTACGGTTCCGCGCGCGCTCGGCAAGGCAGTGGTCCGGAATCGGATCAAGCGGCGGATGCGGGAAGCTGTCCGCCACTCTCTCGATCGGTTGAATCCGCAGTGGTCCATCGTCATCAATCCACGGTCGAAAGCGCTGGATGCGCCCATGGCGGAGTTGCGGCGCGAAGTGGAACGCCTCTTTCTCCGCTGCAATGGATCTTAGTGGGCGCTCTACGCGTATATAAATTTGCACTCTCCCCGCTGCTGCCCTCAGCTTGCCGCTTTTATCCGACTTGCTCGGAGTACATGCGGGAAGCCGTCGAACGGTATGGCGCGGCGCGTGGGATCGGCAAGGGCTTGTGGCGGCTGTTGCGTTGCCACCCCTGGCATGAGGGCGGCTTCGACCCGGTGCGATAGTCGAACGGATTTTCAGCATGGCCGAGCCAGTCAAGAGCGATAACAGCAGCGCGGTGGCGCCGAAAGAAATGTCCATGGAGGTGCGGCTCCTGCTCGCCTTCCTCCTGATGGGGGCGGTGATGTTTGTCAGCCCCTATTTCTTCAAGACCCAGGCCCCTCCGCCGACTCCGGGCAAGAAAACGACGGCGGCCGCGGGTTCCGTGGCGCCGGCGCCCGCACCGGAAGCCGCCTCATCCCCAGCCCCTTCAGCGCCCACCGCGGTGGCGCCGGTTTCCGCCAGCAGCGCGCCCGCAAACGCCACTCCGCAGCAGCCCCAGCCGCCCTTTATTATCGATACCGATCTGTATAAGGTCACCTTCAGTAACCAGGGCGCTACGGTCCGCAGTTGGCTGCTCAAGAAATACAAAGGCAACGACGGCAAGCCACTGGAACTGGTAAATACCGCGGCCAAGATGGAATATCCGTTCTCGTTCTTCTTTCCGAACGAAAAGCCCACGGCCAATGTGAACTGGACTTATTACAAGCAGACGGCGGAACCCGATGGGCTGGGCGTCTCCTTCGAATACTCCGACGACCACACCACAGTCCACAAGCAGTTTCAGTTCAAGAAAGATAGCTATCTCTCGAACGTGACCACTGATGTCACCGTCGACGGCCGTCCGATCCAAGGCATGATCCAGTGGCGCGGCGGCTTCGGCGATTTCACCGTTGCGAATCCATCGGCAAACCAGAGAACGTTGTACTTTGACGCCGCCGAGAATAAACTGCGCGAGCAAAACGCTAAGGTGGCCAAGAACGGCCCAGTCTCAAGCGCCGGCAATTTCTCGTTTGCGGGCATCGCCGACCCATATTTCGCCGCCGTTTTCCTCCCAGAGAATGACGGCATGATGCAGCTGACAACGTTCAGCGATACCGTCCGCACTCCACTCGAAGAGAAGCCCGAGGCGTTCCCTGGCTCCGCCGTGTCTGCCGGCACCACGAACCGGCTTTCGCTGTTCGTCGGCCCCAAAGACCTCGATCTGCTAAAGCGCATCAATCCCAAGCTCGAAACGATGGTGGATTTCGGCTGGCTATCGATCATCGCCAAGCCGCTGTTCATCATCGTCAACTGGATGAACGACTCGTTCCTGCACAACTTCGGCTGGGCCATTGTGCTGATTACGATCATCCTCTACATCGTGATGTTTCCGATGCGCCTTTCAAGCATGAAATCGATGCGCAAGATGCAGGCCCTCAAGCCGCAGATCGACGCCATCAACACCAAGTACAAGAACCTCAAGTTCAACGATCCGAAAAAGGCCGACCAGCAGCAGGAGACCATGGATCTGTACAAGAAGAATGGCGTCAATCCCATGGGCGGCTGCCTGCCCATGGTGATTCAGCTTCTGCTGGTCTGGCCGTTCTACCAGGTCTGCCGCGTGGCCGTCGAAATGAGGGGCGCCCACTGGCTATGGGTCACCGATCTGTCGCAGCCGGAAACCATACCGATCCGAATCCTGCCCATTGCCATGATCGTGACGCAGTTCTTGAGCACCAAGATGATGCCGACGCCCAGCGCCGACCCCAGCCAGCAGCGCATGATGATGTTCATGCCGCTGATCTTCGGCTTCATGTTCTACAATCTACCCAGCGGCTTGGTGTTATACTACGTGACCGGCACTCTGGTGAGCATGGGACAGCAATGGTTTTTCAATCACACCGAACTGGCCGAAGAAGCCGCCCGTTCGGTCCAGCCGGCGACTAAAAAGAAGAACGGCAGGAAATAGCCCGTGAGCGAACGAAAGTATACCAGTGGTTCCATTGGCTCCCGCATCGAAAGCCTGCTCGGGCCGGTTCTGCAGAGCAGCGGATTTCAAGTGAATTACGAGATCACCGACGCCGCACCCGCCGCCGACGATTTTGAAACGCCCGATGTCATCGTCAAGTTCAGCGGAGCCGATGTCGAACAACTCCTGGCGAACCGCGCCGAATTGCTGCTGGCCCTCGAACACATCACCATGGAGATGCTGCGCATGCCGTCGGAAGACCACTCGCGCATTTCCTTCGACGCCAACGATTACCGTCTGCTGCGCATCGAAGAGTTGCGGCTGAGCGCGACCACGGCCGCCGACAAAGTGAAACGCACCGGCATTCCGTTCCGGTTCAATCCGATGAACAGCCGAGAGCGCCGCGTCATTCACCTGGCTCTGCGCAATGAGCCGGCGGTGCGGAGCGAGAGCCTGGGCACGGGCCCCACGCGGCAGGTGGTGGTCTATCCCGCGGGCATGGCCAGTCTACCCGAACCGCCGCAGACTCCCTCGTTCCGGCGAAGTGGAGGAGGCGGCGGACCGCGCCGCGACGGACCAAGGCGCGATGGCCCCCGCCGGGACGGTCCGAGGCGCGATGGGCCGCGCCGCGATGGACCCCATTCCCGCAGCGCGCGTCCGTAGTATTTGTCCGTCTCCGACACTATCGTAGCGATCTCGACCCCTCCCGGCCGTGGCGGCCTCGGTGTCATTCGTATTGCGGGCTCACAGTCCCGTGCCATCGCCGAAGCGATCCTCCACTTTCCTGGTCCCGTCTGTTGGCAGCCTTGGCGGGCGCACATTGCGCTGCTTGTTGACCGCCGGGGCCAGACGGTAGATCAGGTCGTCGTGACCTTTTTCGAAAAGCCGCACTCCTACACCGCCGAGGACGTTATCGAGATTTCCTGCCACGGCGCGCCGGTTGTCTTGCGCCACGCCGTCGAACGCGCCTTGGAAGCTGGCGCGCGCCTGGCCGAGCCCGGCGAATTCACCTTGCGCGCGTATCTGAACGGCCGCATCGACCTGCCGCAAGCCGAAGCCGTGCGCGATCTGATCGAAGCCACAACGTTGTATCAGGCGCGCGTCGCCGCGCAGCAGGCCGAGGGTTCGGTCTCGCGCCGCCTGGCGCCGCTCAAAGAGCAGCTGCTGGAATTGATCGCGCTATTGGAAGCCGGAATCGACTTCGCCGAAGACGATGTCAGCGTTGCCCCATCCGCCGAGATTCTCCGCCGTCTCCATCCGATCGAAGAAGGCATCCGGACGCTGGCCGCCAGCTTTCAATACGGCAACATGGTGCGCGCCGGTCTCACTCTCGCCATCGTCGGCCGGCCGAATGTTGGCAAGAGCAGCCTGTTCAACGCCCTGCTCGAGCAGGATCGCGCCATCGTCACCGAAATCCCCGGCACCACCCGCGACCTGGTCAGCGAGACCGCCGCGATCGGCGGCATTCCCGTCAAGCTCTACGACACCGCCGGCATTCGCGAATCCGCCGAGCGCGTCGAGACGCTCGGCATCGAACGCAGCTATCAGGCGATGGCCGACTCCGACCTGACCTTGGTTGTCGTCGATCTCTCCCAACCCGCAACCGCTGAAGACCACGCCTTGATCGACCGAGCGCGCCGCCAAGGCCGCTGGCTGCTGGTCGGCAACAAATCGGATCTGCAGCCCACTCAAGCTGCGATCGAGGGCGCCGTCCCCGTCTCGGCGCGCACCGGCGCCGGCATCCCGCTCCTGCGCGAAGCCGTTTTGGAAGCCGTAGCCCCGCGCGGCGCCTTCGTCCAGGAGACCGGCTTCATCACCAGCCTGCGCCACGAACAATTGTTGCGCGAATCTGTCCAATATCTGGAAAAGGCCCGTGCCGCAGTAGGCGCCGCGATCCCGCACGAAATGCTCTTGCTCGACCTTTACGCCGCCCTCCGCCCCATCGATGCCATCACTGGAGCCACCACCGCCGATGACATCCTCAACCGCATCTTCTCTACGTTTTGCATCGGTAAATAGCCCGGCAACCGGATCCGGCGGCCTCGCTATGCCGTCAAAACGTCCCAGAAACCTGTAAAATATTGCTCTGTACGAAAACCCACACTTTGGAGCCCTGACGCTTGGCGTCTGAAACGGATCTCTTGCGCCTCGCGCTGCTCGCTTATGAAGCGGCAACGGAACCCGGATTGTGGCCGCGTTTCCTGGAACTCTATACCGATTCCGTTTCAAGTGATTCCGTGGTACTCCAAACGCACGACTTGGATCGTGATAAGTCCAATATTCTCGCGGGCTTCGGCATTAGCTCGCCCTTTCAACAGTCTTACAACGAGCATTACTCCAAGCTAAATGTCTGGCGCAAGCGAGGTCGCGCGCTCTATGTTTCGGGAGCCGTGAACCTGGATGAGGAGCAGTGTCCGCGGCTGGTCCTCGAGCGTTCCGAGTTCTATAACGACTACCTTCGGCGAATCCGTGCTGATTACAGCATGGGCGCCGTGATCACCCGCAGCGGAAGTCAAGTGCCTACGTTGACCGCATTGCGCGAAAGACAAAAGGGCGCTTACAGCGAGGACGAACGCAAAATCGCCAGATTTCTGCTGCCCCATCTCGCACGGGCTTGGGCGGTGTACGAAAAGCTGGAACTGCTGGCCGCCGGCGAGTCCGCACTGGACCGGCTGCCGGTCGCCGTTGTTTTCCTCGATGTCGACAGTTCGGTCGTGTATTGCAATCGGTCTGCGGAGGAGATCTTCCGCGCCAACGACGGATTGTCGCTGCAAACCGGCCTGCTTTGTGCCTCCGACCGCAGCGCCGAGGGACAGTTGCGGCGGGCACTGAACCAAGCCTTCTCGCCGGGGAAGGTCCTGGGCAAGACTGCGGTGAGCGTCCCCCGCGCCTCCGGTCGCCGGGCGTACCAGGTAGTCGTCGCTCCTCTTCGCGGCCAGTTTCGGCAATTTACCGGGGCTCCCCCGCCGCGGGCGTTGGTTCTGATTACCGATCCCGAATGGCAGGAGCCCGCCAAGCTCGATCTGTTGATCCAGCTTTTCGGCCTCACGCGCAAGGAGGCCGACCTGGCTGCCAGACTCTTCGAAGGAAAGTCTGTGGAGCAGGCCGGCGACGAGATGAGCATCACTTATCAGACCGCGCGGACACACCTGCGGCGGATCTTCAGCAAGACCGCAACCTCCCGCCAGACCGAACTCCTCCTCCTGCTCGCCCGGCTCCCCAGCGGCGGAACCACTTGATATGGCTCAGTTCCTCTTGGTCCATGGCTCGTGGCTTGGCGCCTGGTGTTGGCGTGAAGTAGTCCCCAGGCTCGAGGCTCGCGGCCATGCGATGATCGCGCTCGACCTGCCGGGTCATGGCGAAGACCGGTCTCCTCCTCAGAACGTTTCCTTCGAGGATTATGCGGCGTGCGTCAGCGGGGCGCTCAACTCTTCAAAGAATCCTTGCATCCTCGTGGGGCATAGCATGGGTGGCGCTATCATCAACCACAGCGCCGATAGCCTTCCCGACCGCATCCGCGCCCTCGTTTATCTGACCGCCCTGATACCGGCTGAGGGGCGTTCGATGATTTCTTACGTCGACGGATTCGATCCGGAGTATCTGGCTCAGATCCTTTGGGCGCCGGACCGGCGCACGGCAACACTTCAACCGGAAGGTGTGAAGCGATTTCTGTGCTCCCAGTGCTCCGCGGAGACGATCGAGGTGGTGTCACCACTCTTGAAGCCCGAACCCGTGGCGCCTTACGAAACTCCGATTTTGACTACAGGCCCAAACTTGGACAAACTGCCGCGCTACTATATCGAGTGCTTGCAGGATCGGGTCGTCCCACTTGCCCTGCAGAGAGCCATGCGCTCGACCGTTCCCATCGATGGTGTCTACTCGCTCGATACCGACCATGCCCCATTCTTTTCGACTCCAGAGGAACTGGCGGCCGTCCTTCATGAGATCGCCGAAAGGGCCTGAAGTACCGGGACTCTTCCGCTGCGGTCCTACTCCATTTGGAGGACTCGGAGACCCCGCCTGCGGAAGTAAGGTTTCGTTCTGGGGCTGGCACTATGAGACTACTTGCGATGCTATTGGTGGTGGCGGGAATCGCCCCCGCGCAAAACTACACGGCGACTTCCCTTCAGACCAGCACGGCTGGTTTCGCGAACATAATCGGGCTGAATAATCAGGGGCAAGTCCTGGGGGATGCCTGCGACTTTGTCGGGAGCTTCCTCTACTGCTACGGCTCGCACCGCTACCCAGCGGTGTGGAGCAACGGCACCATGACGCCGTTGCCGTTCCCACCGGGCTACTCTTACATCGCCCAACTGTCGTACTACGCGATCAACGATTCCGGCACGGTTGTCGGGACGTTGGAGGCATCGGACAACACGACTCACGTAGTGCTGTGGACAGGCGGGGTGCCGTCAATTTTACCGGACGCGCCCATTGCGAATGCTTGCAGCGGCGCCGGCTGCACGTGTTCCACGACCGGGTCGAGCAGTTCCTTCGGCCTGACGGCGGCCGGACACATCGTAGGATCGACCGTCTATCCGTCTTATACTCCGGGCGGACCGTCCTGCTCCGGATATTGGGTTTACAACGGCGCAAGCTTCCGGGCCCTCCCGGTCCCCATCCCCACGCAGTGTACCAGTCTTCCTCCCGGTTACTACCCTGGAGTCGGAGTGGGATTCGGGGCGTCCATCAACGACGCCGACGTGGTGCTGCAGACCCTGGACAACTTCTTCTGCGGCCCGCCCTTTATTCCGCCGCCGGGCTTTCCAGCGTCCGACCCCTTTCTGGTCAATACCAACGGGAGTACTTCCTTCCTGCCGCTCGGCAGCCTCGCCGCCGCGACAGGCACGGCCATCAACGACGTCGGCGTCGTGCTCGGGTACTACAGCGGTCCGACGCACCTCGTAGTCTGGGACACGCACGGCGTTCACGACCTCGGGCCGAGCGGCTACGGCCATCTGAACCAGGTGGGCCAAGTGGTATACCTCGGTCCTGCGACCGGCGCAGGCGGCACCGGCTCTTTCGAAAGCGGCTCCTTCTACCTTTGGCAGAACGGCATCTCCACGCCGATCATATTGCCCGCGGGCCTTTTCGGCACCGACAATTTCCCGGTCCCGAGCGCCCTGAGCAATGCCGGCCAGTTCATCGCCAGTGAGGGCCAGACGAACTATCTTCTGACGCCTTCTGGGCCGTGCGCGCAGGATGTGACCTCTCAGGTCCAGATCACCCGCACCGGCTTCCGCTACAACCATTCAACCGGGCACTTCGACCTGATCGGGTCCGTCACGAACACCAGCGGGGCCCCCATCCCAGGACCGATTTCGCTGGTGGTCGATAACCTATCGTCCAACGCCTCGCTATACGGCATCTCGGGCGATACGCTGTGCGCCGCTCCCCAGGGGAGCCCGTACATCAATATCGGCAATGTCGGGGCCGGGCAGTCGTTGACGCCTGGCGGCTCCATCTCCGGAGCTATCAGTTTCATCGATACGGCAATGACCGGCATCACGTATAGCCTGCGAGTTCTGGCTGGACCCGGGGGGAGATAAGACATGAACAAGGCACTCATTGCAATATCAGCGCTCGCGCTTTCGCTGGCATCTCTGGCCCAAGCAGACACGGCTTATACGTTCACAATGAACACGGGCGCGCTGGTTGGGAACGGCCCGTTTACGCTCGACCTGCAATTTCTGGACGGGAGTGGTTTACCGATTGATCTGAATAACAACACTGTCGCACTAACGAATTTCTCGTTTGGCGCGGGCGGCAGTGCCTCTGGTGGTGGGACGGCAACGGGCGGAGCCTCCGGTAGCCTTGGGTCCGGCGTAGTCCAGAAAGACACCACGTTCTTCAATGAGTACTTCGAAGACTTCACGCCGGGGACGCTTCTTTCGTTCAGTATCGATACGACGAATGTGCTCGACCCAGGGGGCACGCCGGATCTGTTGACAGTGGCGATCCTCGACAATCTTGGTAATGAGCTGCCGACTACCGGCCCGGCCAGCGAGTTCCTCGACTTAAGCCTCGCGGGTGGCACCGCTCCGCAGGTGGCGACGTTCGGCTCCGCGCCGGGGAGCGCTTACTCGCTCGCCGCGCCGGTCGTGCAAATCCAGACCGCGCCCTCCGTTCCCGAGCCCACATCTGGTTGGGGGCTCTTGACTCTGATCGCGGGATTGAGTGCTGCCTCATACCGGCCTCAAAGGAGCAGCTGAAGTCTTGCCGCGGCGCGAGTGAGTCACAGAATTTTTCCGGGAATCTTTCGCTGATTCCACGCCATTTACCACTGCCATTCGATTTTTCCCTTGCACACGTCTGGTAATGTGAAATCGTAAAGAGGCTGGCGCACACCGAGCCGGCCTCGACGGTTTTCTTGCTGGCCAGCAAGCGTTGCATTTCGGTGGTTCTGAGCTTCCCGTAGAGCCCTTAAAGCTCGTACGGCGGATCCCATCCGTTGAGGAGGTCGGCGGGAAGAACCTG
>Ga0126371_10002789_pt1 | contig 15143 bp, 13 predicted proteins | sample PanSoiMetaPlot_4_FD_110145 | JGI IMG/M metagenome (GOLD analysis project Ga0126371, IMG submission 110145) | Tropical forest soil microbial communities from Panama - MetaG Plot_4 | ecosystem: Environmental > Terrestrial > Soil > Tropical forest > Bulk soil | place: Panama | collected 2016-02-17 | reverse complement strand
GTCGTGCGGCTCGTGATGCGGGAGGGCGGCGCACTGGTGGCTGCGGGAACCGTGCTGGGTTTCGCAGGTTCGTTGATGATTTCGCGCGCGCTCGCGGCACTGACTACCGAGTTTGCGCGCGTGCTCGACGCCAGTATTGGCGATCCCCTTTTGCTCGCCGGCGCTCCCCTACTGCTCGCCGGCCTGGCGCTGCTGGCCTGCTATGTGCCGGCGCGGAAGGTCACCGAGATTGATCCCCTTACTGCCTTGCGGCAGGAGTGATTAGCGGTCTGCCACTCGGCGCCGGCCAGAACACATTCTTGGATCTTCCCGGGAGCACCGTCGTCACCGGCACCTGTCTGAGACTGAGGGGGCTCTCCTGCATGGTCTAGTTGAGGCCCTGCGATGGGCGGTTTTGCGAGGCGTTGGCTGCCGCGGCCAGGAGCGGCTTCAGCTCCAGCTCGCGGATCAGACGGTGGAGATTATTCACGTGGATACCCAGTTGTCTGGCCGCTTGGCCGTAATCGCCGGAGGCTTTCTGCATCGCGGAAAGGACAATGTTCCGTTTGGCTTCGCGTACCGCATCGTGGTACTCGAGCACCGCTGCGCCGGGAGCGCGGTTCGCCGTCAGCAGGCTCTCCGGAAGATCTTCTGGCATCACCTCGTCGGTGGAACCGAAGACAATCGCGTGCTCGATGACGTTCTCCAATTCGCGGACGTTGCCGGGCCAGTCATAAGCCTGGAGCAGGCTCAAGGCCTCCATGGAAACACCGCGGACCACCCGTTTGTTTTTCCGGCTGTAGAGTTGCGTGAAGTGGCCGGCCAGCAGCGGAATGTCGTCGCGGCGCTCGCGTAACGGAGGCATGGTGAGCGAAACCACGTTCAGGCGAAAGTAGAGGTCCTGGCGGAACGTCTTTTTCTGGATGGCATCCTCCAGATCTTCGTTGGTCGCAGCAATGATACGGATATCGACGCTAATTGTTCGCGTTCCGCCCAGACGTTGGAACTCCCGGTTTTGCAACACGCGGAGGAGCATGGCCTGCGAGGGCTCTCCCAGCGACCCCAGCTCGTCGAGAAAAAGGGTCCCGCCGTCGGCCAGTTCGAGCTTGCCCTTCTTCAGCGCCACGGCTCCGGTGAAAGACCCGCGCTCGTGCCCGAACAATTCGCTCTGCAGCAGCGTGTCGCTGAGGAGGGCGCAGTTGATCGCCTCGAAGGGCTTGCCCGCTCGCGCGCTATTCTCGTGGATGGCGCGCGCAGCCAGCTCTTTGCCGGTGCCCGTTTCGCCGCGTACGAGGGCCGTGGCGTCGGTTTGCGCGATGCGCGCCAGCCGTTCCATGACGTGCTGCATCGGCAGGCTGCCGCCAATCAGATTGTGTTCGAGCCGCAGAGCGTTTTGCAGCCGATGGTTCTCCTCCTTGAGCGCTTTGACGCGCCGGGCAAATTCCAGGGCCTTGCCCGCGTATTCCGCAACCACCGCCGCAAACTCCGCGTGTTGGCGGCTCAACCGGCTGCTCGTATGGACCGACTCCAGGTACAGCGCGCCGATGAGGTTCCCCTCGGAAGCGAGCGGCGCCACAATCACTGAATCGACCTTGCGCAGGTTCAGACTGCTGAGCCCGCTAAATTCTTCGCTCATGGTGACGTCGTCGCTGAAGATGACGCTGTTCTTGGCCAGCGCCGTGGTCACCAGCGTGCGGCTAACGGCCACCGGCGCCGGTCCAGCGGCATTGCGATCCCATCCCGTAATCAGCGGCTCTCCCAATGGGTTGGGCGGCAGCAGCACAATCGCGGCGGTGTCAGCCGGAGTAGCCTCCAAAAGATGCTTCAGGATTTCCCCTTCTAGCGCATCCGGCTCGTGGGAAGATTGCAGGCGCGCGCCAATCAACAGTAAACTGCGCGCGCGGCGGGCGAAATCGCCCTCCTGCAGGCTTCCATCGAGCAGGCGCCACAACGCGGTCTCGGCATTCTCGGAGCGCAGCCCCTCCACGCAGGAGTTGGCGACCACGCCGTTGTCCGGAATCGAGAGAGGCCGCGCGAGGCCTTCCTCGGTGACGAACAAGAAAATCGTGTCGCCAATCCGGATCTTGTCGCCGTGAGCCAGCAGGCTATCGTCGACTTTCCTGCCATTGACCAGCGTCCCGTTGATCGCGCTGAGATTTCGAATCCGGTACCCGTCGGATTCGCGCTGAACGACACAGTGCTGCCGCGACACCGATTTGTCGCCGATGCACAGATGATTGGAAGACTGGCGGCCGATCGTCACCTCGGGCGTAGCCAGTTGGAATACGGCTCCTTTTAAGGGCCCGGCGATGGCGCGAAGAAGCGCGATGGCACCCTCCCCAAACGATTGTCAAGAGTATAGCAGAGGCTCAGATGCCTGCCTTTAGGCGCCTTTAACCGAGGCGACAATCCTCTGAATCATCCCGTCCACGGCGGCGCCAGGTTCGTGCCAGTGCCACACCAGGACAATGTCGTGGTCGGGATCAATCCATACGATGTTTCCCCCGTTGCCGATGGCGGCAAAACTCGATGCCGGCCCGCTCGGCCACTGCTTTTGCTTCGTATTGAGCCACCATAAATATCCGTAGTCGGGGCCGTGCGCGGATGGTGTGGTGGCCTCCTGAATCCATTTCGCCGAGACCAGTTGGCGGCCTTCCCAATTGCCGTGGTTCAGGATGAGTAGTCCGAAGCGCGCGAGGTCCTGCGAATCAATCCAGAGGCCTCCGCCCCAACGCGTTCCGCCGCTCACCGACTCCACCGGTTTTCCGTTGATCTCAACCGTCGATTTCTGCCCATAGCCCTGCCACTTCCATTCTTGCGAAGCACCGATCGGGTCCATGATCTTTTCTTTCAGGACTTCGGGGAGGGATTTCCCGAAGACGCGCGCGAGGGAAAGCGCGAGCCGGTTGATGCGGACATCGTTGTACTCGTAATACGTGCCGGGATCCTGGATCGCGCGCGGTTGCCGCTGGCCATTACCGAACTCCTCGACCCCGAGGAAGTTGGCGTTCTTTCCCCACAACTCGCCTTCCCATTCACTCTCCTGCTGCAGGTGGTTTTTCCAGGTGATTTTCGCGTCGTGCGGCGAATCGTAGCCGCCGTCATGGACGTAGTCGGCAACCCGGTCGTCGACGCTGCGGATCAGGCCGTTGGCGACGGCGAGGGAGACGGTGGTCGATAGAAAACTCTTGGCCACGCTGTAGACTGGATCGTTGGTCGTTGTGTCTCCAAATTCCGCGACGATGTACCCGTGGCGCAGGATCACTCCGTTGGTCGCCGCACGTCCCGGGGGGATCTTACCCAAAACTTTGCCGAATGTACGCACCTGGTCCTTCGGAAAGTCCCATTTTGAGCCGTGAGCCTCCGCCCAGTCGACGGCCTCCTTCAGTTTGGCGGCATCCAGCCCCACCTCCGCAGGCGGTTTATGCTGCCAAGAGCCAGCGGCAGGGAAATAGGTGGCGCGCTTCGACGGCGCGATCTGCGCGAGAAGCACGGGAACCAAGGCAACCGCCATCAGCGCCACAGCCCGCGCGGCGCGAAGCTTCCTGCAATGAATCGTCATACGCAAAGTTCCTCAGCTGCGAGTGTCCCATATTATAGGCAGTTTCCGAGGGCCCGTGGATAACCGTTAAATGAATTAGGGAAGGAAGAGCGCCACAATGGATCGCTACTGGATGGTGGTCGGTTCGTCCCAGGGATAGAGCGCCGGCCACGTGGGCTTCGGCGATCGCGATCGGACCATGTCGTAGATGGTCTGTGCCATTTGGCACAGCGGGCAGTCTTCGATCAGGCAGCCATCTTCATGGTCGAGGAGGAATGATAGATACTCGCGTGTCTGCTGATTTCGGTCCAAACTTGCCTCTTTCATGCGCTCCCCTTTCGGCCCCGGCGTTCTCGATGTTACGGGCCAAGGACAGCACGAACAAGCTGCCGAAGGTTAGAAACCAATGCGATCAGGCACCAGATTTGGCAACTGTTTCGGGCAACGGACCGTACGCGCCTTGGGAGAATCCCTCAGACGCAATCGCGAACGCGCGGTTAAAACGCGCGCGATAATTCTCCCACCCGATGGCCGTCGTGAGTTCCACCAACTGCGGCTCTGTGAACGCCTGGCGCAGAGCGGCGAATAGTTCGTCGCTCACGGAAGCGGGGTGTGCGTGAGTGCAACGGCCAGCCGCAAAACCAGGAGCTGCGGCGCATCGAACGCGGAACTCGTCTCAAACGAGGCCAAGTCCTGAAGCTGTGCCTCCGTGATGCCCGCCTTTCTGCCGACCGCAGAATGCAGGTCAATTCAAAACGGGCACCCTACGAGCGCAGCCACTTTCAATTGCGCGAGTTCTTTGAGCACTGGAGGAACGGTTCGCGCCGAGGCGCAAACGGCATCCATCCAGGTGGAGGCAAGGAGTGTGGGGGCGTGATGAGCCGCGAGGGTCTTAGATCTGGGCACCCGTCCGAGGCGTTTCTTCAGCGCGCGATAGACCTGTTTGACGATCCAGTTGGCGTCAGACTCAGCTACACCGCGGATGCGATCCATGACTTCAGGATAGAACAAGGGCCACTCCCCTACGGGTCGCGTGAGCAAGCGGCCTTCTGTGCGAGGCTGGCGGGGATCAATGCAACTGGTTGTAAACCACTTGACCACCCACTACCGTCAGCACGGAATGCAGTTTCTTGATGGATTCGTCGGGAACCTTCTTCGCGTCGAAGAAGTCATCGCTCAGCACGACCAAGTCGCCCAGTTTGCCGGGCTCGATTGTGCCCAATTGATCCTCTTCGTGCGTGTACCAGCCATTCTCGGCGGTATACAGGCGCAGCGCCTCGCTGCGCGTGATCTGCTGGCCGGGATTGATCAACTCGCCGGCGGAATTCTTTCCGGTCACCATGTAATAGATCTCCAGCCAGGGGTCGAAGACCGAGACCGCGGCGGCGTCGGAACCGGCGCCAGCGTGGACGCCGCTATCGAGAATGGTGCGGTAGGGCGGCCCGCCGTTTTGCGGAGTGCCGCCAAGATAGAGCCAGCCATGGAGCGCCACGCCGGCACCGACAGCCTTGAGGCGGTCGAGCGTCGGCCGGTCGATTCTCGGCACGTGGGCGATTGACCAGCGCAAGTTCGCGATCGGTGTCACAGCGTTGACCTTCTCGAACGTCGTCGCGGTGAACTGGTCCTCGTTGAGCGACAGCGTGTGCTGCTGAAAGGCCCACCCTTGCTTCGCCACCAATTGAAGAGCGGTTTCGTAATTCGCCGGGGTGGCGCCGCCCTGGAAGCGCCAGGCCGCCGCAAACTCACCAACGCCGGAAATCTTCATCATGTCGTCGCCGAAATCGGGAAACGTATTCAGTAGGCGTTGCTTCAAAAGGGGCACATCGGGGCGCGTATCCTGCGTGAGAAAAAAGATGCGCAAGCGATGCGTCAGCTTGTTCTCGCGATGCAGTACGCGGAAGGCATCGTACATGGTCCAGGGATTCAGGCTTTCGACGGTGTCCGCCGCCGCGGCGTCGGCGAGATCGGGCGAGCCAGGCAGCGCGAAGGCGCCCATATCCACGCTCGTGGTGAGACCCACGCTGTCCAGATAGGCCATGGCGTCGAGCGTGCCCTGCCTCATGTCGTCGAAGGTCTGCAATGCTCTCAAGGCGTTCAGCGCCATGAGAAAGCCCGGACCGGCAATCGCACCGGTGGGGCTGACTGAGATTCCTTTGCTTTCGAAAAATGCCTTGCCGAGGCCGTTGGTGACCGTGCCGCCTCCGCCATTCATGAGGTACGGATTGCGCGGCAATGCGGCATCCAGTTCGGCCAGCACCGGCGCGCGTTTCTCTGCAAACTGTTTGATGTTCCAGTCGCCTAGTGTAGTGATCCAGGCTCCGGGCCCAACGGTCTGCGCGCGGGTCTTCAGCAGCGCTTGCACTTCGGGGATCGACGCGGCGGTCTCGATTCGAATGTCATGGCCCGGACGCATCCCGAGCAGCACGATGTGGTTGTGGTTGTCGATCAGCCCGGGAACCGCAGTACGCCCACCCAAGTTGATTGTTTTCGTGCACGGCTCCAGTTTCATGCCGACGGCTTTGCCGACCGACGCAAAACGGCTGTCCTGGATGGTGACCTCTGAGACGACGGTATTGGCGCGGTCCATGGTTGCGATGCGGCCGTTGACTAGCCGCAGGTCGCGCGCGCCGCCGCACGGGTCCCGATCGGCTGCCGGGGCCGCGGAGACCAGAAAAGCAAGGAAGGAAATTAGAGCGAGCAGTAGCTTCATGGCTTGCCTATGTATAGCACTCCAAATGACCGAAAGGTAGTGCAATTGATGGCAGCGCCAGCGCTCATCTCACGCTATAATCCAGTTGGCTCTTCACCTCCCCGCGCACGGCAACATGACACGGAACTCCAGCCCTCGAGCCGATCGCCCGTCCTCTCCGGCAGAATCCACTCGGGAACAGCAACTTGGCGCCATCCTCGCGGCGCTACCGGAAGGCGTGTTGGTGCACGATTCTGGCGGCCGGATTATTTTTTGCAATTCGAGCGCGGAGCGGATTCTGGGGCTGCCGGCCGGCCAACTGATCGGCAAGGCCTTGCAGGAGCCGGTCTGGTCCACCCTGTGCGCAGACGGAACGCCGATGGCCTCCGGCCAGCATCCAGTCGCGATCACGCTGCAAACAGGCGCGCCGTGCCGCGACGTCATTCTCGGATGGACACGCCCGGAAGGGACGGTGATTTGGCTTGCGATCAATTCCGAACCGGTCGGCCGCGCCGAGGAACCGGCCGCGCGCGAAGTAATCGTTACGCTCCGGGACGTAACACGACAGCGCCGTATCGAGGCAGCGCTGCAAGAGAGCGAAGAGCGTCTCCGGTTGGCAACGGAAGCAAACCACCTGGGCACGTGGGAGGTGTATCCCCAAACCGGGAAACGCGTCTGGAGCCCCTTGGTCAGAAAGCTCTTCGGTTTCCCGCCTGACGCAGTCATCTCAAATGAAGACTTCTTGAACGCCGTGCATCCTGATGATCGGGAGCGCGTAGCCGCGGAAATCCGCGCGCTGCTGTCGCCCGACCACGGCGTCAAGTCGTTTTCCGAATTCCGCACGCTCCACACGCCCGAAGGACGGGAGCAGTGGGTCGCATCGTGGGGCCGTACGCTCTTTGATGAGAGCGGCACACCCGTGCGGATGATCGGCGTTACACAGGACGTCACCGGACGGAAGAAGGCAGAGCAAGAACATCAGAAGCTGCAAGAGCAGCTACAGCAGGCGCAACGGATGGAGTCGATCGGGCGCCTGGCCGGAGGGTTGGCACACGACTTCAACAACCTGCTCACCGTCATCAATGGCTACGCTAACGTTGCATTGAAAGAGCTCGGGCCGCAACACGCGCTGGCCGAGCCCATCGACGAGATTCGTAAAGCAGGAGAAGCCGCGGCGGAACTGATCCGGCAACTGCTCGCGTTCAGCCGCAAGCAGATACTGCGCCAGGAAGCCGTCGATGTCAACGCGATGCTCCGGGAGATGGCGGAGCGCCTGGCGGCGCTCGCCGGCACACGGATCGAAATTCGCACCGCGCTGGCGCCGTCCGTGAAAGCCGTTTCCGCCGATCGCGGCCAAATTGAGCAGGTGATCCATAATCTGGCGGCGCATGCGCGCGATGCCATGCCGCAAGGCGGCATCCTGACAATCGAGACCAAGGATGTGACTCGCGGGCCGGTTTGCAGCCATTGTCTGGCGGGACTCCGCCCCGGAGAGTACGTCTGCATTTCCGTGCGCGATACCAGCGCTGGCATGGATGAAGCGACGCGCCAGCACTTGTTCGAGCCGTTCTTCGGCGGCGGGACGGCAGGGATGCGGTTGGGGCTCAGCTTGGCCACGGTTCACGGGATCGTCCTGCAGAGTGGAGGCCACATTGACGTAGAAAGCCATCCGGGCACGGGCACATCGTTTGAGATTTATTTACCGGCGCTGGAGGAAATTTCGAATTCGACAGAACTCGCTGCCGCGCACCGCGCCGAGTCAGATCTTCCCGGGCGCGCGACGATCCTGCTGGTGGAAGATCAGCCCGAAGTACGCCGTTTCACGGCCGGCCTGCTCCAGCAGAGCGGGTACGAAGTTGCGGAAGCCGCATCCGCCGAAGAGGCGCTATCGCAATTCGCCGGCCGGCCGATTGACTTGGTGCTCACCGATGTGAGGCTGCCCGGGATGAACGGCTGCGAACTAGCGGCGGCGTTGCGGTCACGGAATCCCGGCGCGCGCGTGCTGTTCATGTCTGGATACGCCGAAGAGATGTTGACGGGCCAGACCCGCGCCATACGCGGAGCCGCCGTGATTCAGAAACCGTTTCGCCCGGCGGCACTGGCCGACAAGGTCCGCGAAGTTCTCTCGGCAGCCCCCTTGAATTAGCCTGGCGGCGGGTCACCTAACCACGACGGTGAGGGTAGCGGTCCGCATTCTCGCCATTGGATTCGCGCGTCTAAACCAGCCCGAACATCTTGAAGTATTTCTCCGGCAGCCGGGTGCGGCGGAACTCCCGGTCCACCAGAAAATGCTTGGTGTAGCCCGTTGCCAGCTTGCGGCCATCCGGGGCGGCCGACATCTCGTAGCCGAAGGTGACGATGCGCGGGTTGGCGTCTTCGATCCAGGTCCGGATCACCACCTCATCGTCGAATCGCGCCGCCGCGGAGTAGCGGCAATTGGCTTCCGCCACCGCCATCAGAATGCCGTCCTTGTCCTCCATGTCGCGGTAGTCGAAGCCGCAAGTCTTGCAGAGTTCCACGCGGCCCACTTCCATCCACACCAGGTAGTTGGCGTAATACACCACTCCCATCTGGTCTGTCTCGGCATAACGCACGCGGATGCGGGTCTCGGTGGCGGGTTTCATGAACCCGCATTGTACCCCGCACGTGCGGACGCGCTCAGGGCCGCCACCAGGTCTCGACGGAACGGCGAAAGCGCGAATAGAAGTAGGACATCAGCAAAAGAAGCACGCCGAGTACGGCGAAGGCGGCCATGCGATAGAACAGGCTAAGCAGCCAGACGTCGTACAAGTAGAGCTTGAGCACCACCAAGCCGATCAGCGCAACTCCCAGCACGCGCGTCGGCGCGCTGCGCTGGAAGACGCCGGCCGCCACCAGGACGACGGCATAGGCGGCCAACAGAACAGAAATGGAGGTGCTGATCACGCTGACGGCGTTTTCGGGTGCGGCGGTCCGCTCCGCCCATCCCGCGACTTCCAGGCTGAGCCCCCAAAGCAGAACGGCGTGCCCGCCCAGGTAAGCGAGAACCGCCAGGCGAGCTTCCGGGCGCGTCCACCATGCGGCTGCCCAGAGACTGAGCGCCGAGACAAGGAACACCAGGAAACGGGTATTGGCCAGTTCGCGATACAAACCGGGGCTCGCGTACATGACGCTATCGACGAACGCGAGCCGGAGCAGAACGAGAAGGAAGACACCGCCGCCGAGGTAAAGCGCACGGCGTTGCTGCAGACGCATGCCGATCCAGGCGATGGCGGCGGCTTCTAAGGACCATGCTAATGTGACCCGGTAGCCGACAAATTGAATGGGTGCGGCTAGCACCAGAAGGGCCCAGGCCATGCCGCCCGCCAGCAGAGCCCCGCGCGAGTCACAATTCCACAACAGCTGCGCGGCGAGCGCGACCATGCACGCGGCACCCACGGCCAGCAGGCCCTCATAAGATCCATACGCGGTTTCGAGAAGCGCGTACGTGGCGCCAAAATAGACGGCGGAATTAAGCGCCATTACCACGAGATCCGAAAGGCGCAGAGCGCGACGGCGATACCCGGCGAACCAGAGCGGCCAAGCGAGAAAGATCCCGAAACCGACGGTCAGCATCAGGAACGGAGCGAGCACAGAACCTGCTTCTGGGTTGACGCTGCGCCACTGGGCATAGGCCATCCAGAAACCCGCGAACGACGCGGGTACAGCCGCAGCCCAGAGGCGGCGGTCCGCCACGGCAAGGCCGGCCACCGCGATACCCAACACCACGGCGAGTATCCCGGCTGCCGGCGCCCAGACTTCCACAAGCGTCAGGCCGGCCAGCACCTGTGCCGCAACAAAAAGCGGCTGCAAGGGTGCGGCCGCAAACTGAGCATAGTAAAGACAGAGGAAAAGCGTGTTCAGCCAGCGGCCCGCTACGGAGGGGGAACCCGGCGCCTGCGCCGCATACAAGATCGCGGTTCCGGCGAAGGCCAATCCCTCCAGCCAGGGCCAGCGGCGGGCGCGCGCCGCGACAGCCGCGGCAAGGTTGAGAAGCAGCACGTACGACAGCACGAACCACGGGTTGCGCTCGACTTCGAGCAGGAGAGGAGTGGCATAACCGACCGACAGGCCGAGGACCGCAATCGCCAAGCCTTTATAACGGAGCGCCAGCGAGCCCGCGCCGGCGGTGACCAGCACCATCAGCCCGAAGGCCGCGGCCTGGCCGATCAGATGATACAGCGTTAACGCTGCCCAGACCGAGAGATAGAAGAACGCGATGCCGGCAGCCGTGAGCGCCTGCGCGAAAGTCCGCTGCGCTCCGCGCCACAAACGCTCGCCGGCGAACAACAAGGCCATACCACAGACAAGCCCGACTACGACGCGGCCCGACTCCGTGATCCAGTGATTCTCGAACGCATACTCGAAAAAGAAGGTAAGCGCAAGAACCACCGTGACCGCCCCGATGCGGCTGAACCAGGTCAGGCCGAACGCGGCTTCGAGGCGGCGCGAATCGGGCTCCGGCTGGGCCGCCAGAGCATCAAGCGCTGGTGGAACGGGCGGCCGCTCCTTTTCAGGCGGCGGTGGAGCGGGCTCTGGCGGAAGCGTGGGCCCGGCGTGAGTAACTGGCGGTGCAAGATGGAGAGCGGTCTCTATCCGGGCGAGACGCTGCTCGAGATCCGCTTGCCGGCGCACCAGCCGCGCCAGCGCGCCGGTGATCGCCTCGATTTGTTTGCCGTCCTCCGGAGTCACCGCTCAACAGTGTACCTTTTTACCGCTTGCCCGCCGCGCCTTCGAAATGAGGCGCCGTCGTGCAACGGAGGGCCGCCCGGAAGCGTCTGTTAGACTGTAGGTTACCGACAATTCATGCACTTACGAGTACTGTTTTTCGGGATGCTGAAAGACCTGGTGGGCCTGCCTGCGGAAGAAATCGACCTGCCGGATGGAGCGGATTTAGGCTCGGTATTCGAGCGCTATGCCGCGCGGCATCCGCGGCTGCGTGAATTGGCTCCAAGCATTGTCGCGGCGCGGAACCAGGAATTTGCCGGACCGGCGACTCCGTTGGTCGACGGCGACGAGGTTGCCTTCTTGCCCCCGGTGAGCGGGGGCGTGGATGGCGAACCGGCCGAAATCGAATCCGCCGGCCACTACTTCGCGCTGACTCGTTTTCCGATTGACACCCGTGGGGTCATCGCGCGCATCCAGACCGGCGGCGATGGCGCCGTGGTGACGTTCGAAGGCGTAGTTCGCAACAACACCCAAGGCCGGCCCACTCTGTACCTCGACTACGAGTGCTACGAATCGATGGCGCTCAAGATGATGGCCAAGATCGGATGCGAGATCGCGGGGGCGCACGCGGTCACGCACATGGCCATGGTGCACCGGCTCGGCCGCATGCTGATCGGGGAAACCAGTGTCGCCGTAATCGTGACGGCGCCGCACAGGCGTGCGGCCTTTGAAGCCGCGCTCGACGGAATCAACCGGCTCAAGAAACTGGTGCCCATCTGGAAGAAGGAGCACTTCGTGGATGGCGAAGTGTGGGTGGAAGGAGAGTGGGACCGCAATGCGCCGGCCGTGGGCTAAGCTGCTGATCGGGCTGGCTCCGTTGTTCGCTCTCGGGCAGGAACAGCCGGTCATCCGCGTCAATGTCAATCTGGTGCACATCGTGGCCACGGTGAAGACCCGGTCCGGCGAACTGGTCAGCACGCTGCGCAAGGAAGATTTCCAGGTGCTCGACAACGGCGCGCCGCAGGAGACGGCGGTCTTCGACCGGCAGTCGGACCAGCCGCTTTCGGTGGCCTTGATGGTGGATACCAGCGGATCGACCGCCAAGGAGCTGAGGTACGAGATCGATTCGGCTTCGCGCTTTCTGAAGGCGCTGCTTTCTGAAGGCAACCCCAAGGACATGGTGGCGCTGTACAACTTCAACTGGCAGGTCATGCGGAACAACTATTTCACGCACAACCATGCGTCGCTGGCGAATTCGCTGAAAACTCTTCACGGCGAGGCCGGGACGTCCCTGTATGACGCCATCTATCTGGCCGCGCAGGATCTGGAAGACCGCGAAGGACGCAAAGTCATGATCATCGTCACCGATGGCGGCGACACCACGAGCGCGAAGACGCTGAAGCAGGCGCTGGAAGCAACTCAACTCGCCGATACCGTGATCTACCCGGTGGTCGTGATGCCGATCACCAACGATGCTGGTCGCAACATCGGCGGGGAAAATGCCCTGACCTTCATGGCCGAGGGTACGGGCGGCCGGACGTTCCTACCCACCGTCGGACCCGAGCTCGACCGCGCCTTCACCGAAATCATCGACGAACTCCGCACACAGTATGTACTCGGTTTCTATCCCAGAAACGTGCCGCTCACGAAAGACCGCTTTCATCGCCTCGACGTGAAAGTAAACCGGCAGGATTTGCGGGTGTCCGCGCGCAACGGCTATTATGGTGAGACGGAGGGTGCCGATTCGGCGCCCGACGCGCGCATTTCGGTTACTCCGGACGGCAGAAAAAAACGGCAGGAGAAGTGAGTACGTCACAACACGGCAGCGGCAAAGCACGCGCACCCGAGCAAACGTTCGAAGAAACCAAGTATCTGAAGCAGCTCATCGAGAAGGCGACTCCGGTGCGGGTCAAGATGGCGGACGGCGAAGAAGTGGTGGGAGTCGTGGAGTACTACGACCAGTCCTTCATTCGCCTGACTCGCGACGGCGCGCCCAATCTGTTCATCTTCAAGCACGACATCAAGTACCTGCAGGAAGAGAGCTGAGCGGCCGCCCTCTGCAATGCAATACCTGGAAACCGCGGTTGAGATTGCGCGCGAGGCGGGTGCGCTGCTTGTCAATTACTTCGAACGGCGCGTCGACTTCGAGCTAAAAGGCGAGTTCGATCTGATCACCGAAGCCGACCGGCGCTCGGAGAAGCTAGTGGTCGATAAGCTGCGGCTCAATTTTCCGACGCATGCGATTGTCGCCGAAGAGGGCAGCGGCTGCGAAGGATCTTCCGAATACCGGTGGTACGTCGACCCGCTGGACGGCACCACCAACTTCGCGCACAGCTTTCCCATGTTTAACGTGACGCTTGGTCTGGCGCGCGGCGAAGAAGTGATCGCCGGGGTGATCTACGACCCGGTGCGGCAGGAGATGTTCACGGCTGAGCGTGGCGCGGGGGCTTATCTGAACCACCGCCGCATTCACGTCTCCAGCACGCGGCGGCTCGCGGACAGTCTGGCCTCAACGGGTTTTCCCAGTCGCAAGCGGCATCACAATGTCAATATTCATTTCTACTACCAGCTGGCGATGGCTTCGCACGGCGTGCGCCGCACCGGTTCGGCCGCGCTTGATCTGGCCTGGGTGGCCAGCGGCAGGCTGGATTTCTTCTGGGAATTCGGATTGAAACCTTGGGACCAGGCTGCTGGTACGCTGCTGGTGACCGAAGCGGGCGGCAAGACCTCCGACATGAACGGGCAGCCGCTCCAGATTACCGCCTCAGACCACATGCTGGCCGACAACGGGACGCTCCATGATGAAGTGCTGCGGATGTTCCAGCAAGTCTTCGCTGGGCGCGCTCCCATGCCGCTGCCCCAGCTTCCTTGAACCTTACTTCCACTGCGGAAACGGGTCGGTCCGCGCCCCCCGGCAGGCTCGTATCAATTCCGGCAGGCGACGGCGGCGGTCAAAGAGCTGCTCCAGCAGCCGCTCCAGAGCCTCTTCCTCTCCTTCGGTCCAATCCCCGGGCAGGCGCTTCCAGGCACGATCCACCACTTCCTCCGGAAAATTCATGACCTGATCGAGCCACGGCTGGAAATCGTCCAGCGACCGGACCGATTCATAGACCACGGGCCGGACATAAAGGCCCTGTATCGCCGATTCCGGAAAGTCCCAATACGGTCCGTTGAAGGTATAGCCATGGTCGATCATCTGGACGACAAAGCCCGGACGCGAAGTCCGGCCGTCCCTCGCGCCGCTTTCCCGAACCACCGCGCGATAAAAGATACACTGCCTACCGTCGGCGTTGGCCGTCCATTTGTCAAACACCAGGATCGCCCGGAAATCCTGCTGGTTGGCAACCTGTGCCAGCAGCGCATCGGGAAGGAAGTCGTAGACCACCGAGCGGGCCGGATCGCCCGGATAGCGCGAGCCAAAATGCCAGCCGGCCTGCACCTCGACACGCTGCGTTCCGAGACGCATGTGGAGCTCCGGATTGGCGGCCAGGAAGTCCGGTGTGAGCTGAACCAGCGCGGTTTCGGGAATTGCGATTTTGAGGTAATCGAGAAACACTGCTGAGAGCATCTCATTCACCAGCACGCGATGATGTTGCGGGTTATTGCGAAACTTGACGACGTACCAATTGCCGTCATCGGCTTCGAGCAGGTGGGCCTGGGCGCCTCCTCGCATTCGTCGGACATGGCGCACGGCATTCAGAGGCATCAGGAGAAGTATCGAACCAGGCGTTTGGCGCACTGCGTTCGGCGGGCCTCGAGTACACTAGAGTTTTAGCACACGGAGGAACGACGCACGCATGCCCGAACTCGAACCGCCCACCACTCCGGACCCTGCAGCCGCATCCGGACCCGCCCGCAGCCGGGACGAAGTCGCGCTGGAGCTGATGAAATTCATCGCCGTCAGCACCGGCTACGGCCGCGCGTCCCAATCAGCAGCCGGCTTTTCCGGAAAACCCGCCGCCCGTTCACCGGAAGAGCACGCCGAGGCGCTCTTGGAACTCTTTGAGCGATGCAGGCAGGTGGTAAAAAAGGGCGAGTAAGGGAGCGCAGCCACGGCTGGAGCCGCATCCGTTTTTGGGCGCGGCTAACGGGCGCTTACTTTTTCTTCTTGGCTGCCTTGCCGCTTTTTTTCGCTGCCTTCTTCGCCGCTTTTTTGGCGGCTTTCTTAGTAGCTTTCTTCGCCGCCTTCCGGGCGGGAGCTTTCTTGGCAGCTTTCTTTGCGGAGGCTTTCTTTGCGGAGGCTTTCTT
>Ga0126371_10002786_pt1 | contig 15146 bp, 9 predicted proteins | sample PanSoiMetaPlot_4_FD_110145 | JGI IMG/M metagenome (GOLD analysis project Ga0126371, IMG submission 110145) | Tropical forest soil microbial communities from Panama - MetaG Plot_4 | ecosystem: Environmental > Terrestrial > Soil > Tropical forest > Bulk soil | place: Panama | collected 2016-02-17 | reverse complement strand
GCAGGCGAGATCGCGCCTACGAAGTTCGCGTGATTAATCACGTTGAAGGCATCGAAGATGGCCTGCAAACGGTACCGTTCGGTGACGTGGAATTCACGCCTAAGCTCGAGATCGAAGCCGAGATAGCCGGGCCCTCGCACCGCGTTCCGGCCTACGTTGCCGTAGCTACCGACGGGTATCGTGGTTGAGAATGCCTTTGGGTCGAGGAACTGAACACAGATGGTTCCCGGTTGGGCGCTGCTGCACTGTTGAGAGCTACCGTAGGCGTTTGCAAGGACCTGGTTCGGACGGTCATTTCCGAGGCCGGTTCGCGAGAAATCGGTTCCCGATCCCGAGCTTCCATAATTCAGAAGCAAAGGCTGGCCGCTGGCCGCGTGAAGGAGAGGCGAAAGCTGCCAGTTGGCGAGCAATCGTTTCGCCCAGACATTGCCGCCGTTCCACCAGCTTTGCGCCAGCAAATACGTGTTGAAGTTCGAACGGGTGTCGAAAACGCACGGGCCCCAGTCGGCATGGCGATTGAATACCTGCGAATTGGTCGACGTCGCTAGAGCGGCGCCAAAGTCGTAATCGGACAAGCAGTAGGAATCGGTGAAATTTGCGTTGAAAACGAAGTGTTGTGAAAGCCTGTGCTGCGCTGATAGGAGCAATCCCTCGTAATGAGCCACTGCACCATCATCCATCGTATCGATGCTGGCGTAGTAAGTACCCGTGGTTGGCCTCATTAAAGTAAGAAGCCGGCGTGTAGCGTCGTTCTGAGGCGGAGTGCCGCCCGAATATATTTCCGGGTTCCGCTCCTCCGCGATCCATAGATGAGTTGTCTTGTTACCCAAATAGCTGATCGAAGCTAACCAAGTGCCGATCTGTTTCTGGAAGGTGACATTCCACTGAGCGACGTAGGTCGGCTTTGGGTTGATAGGCATGTTGATGTAGGTGCCGTTGGTGGGGAAGAACAGGTTCCCATGCTGCGGAAATGGATTTCCCCCGGCGAAGCCTTGCCAGGGATTGCTGAGGGTTCCGGTTCTGCCTACATCGATGTCGTTGCCGTAAGGGGGATTCGTGGTCTCGCGTTCATTGAACCAAGTCTCCGTAGTGTCGTAGAGAATGGCGCCGCCAGCGCGAATCGTCTGCTTGCCGTCGCCAAGGGGATCCCAAACCAGGCCGACTCGCGGAGCAAAATTCGCCATGTGGCCGTTCCACATCGCGGCGGGGATTCCAGGATCGCCTTTGAAGAACAGACCGGGAGGCGCGGTCGGATTCACGGTGCTGCGCTGGCCGGCGAGGAAGGCAGCCATGTTGAATGAGGTGCCGCGCCCGTACTTGTCGGGATCCGGGAACGTCGGTTCCCAGCGGATGCCAAAGTTCACAAGGAAGTTTTTCGAGATCTTGAAGCTGTCCTGCGCATAGAAGCTCATCGCCCATTGCCTCAGATCGTCGGGCGTGGCGTTGGTCTGCTGGAAGTCGCTCATGCGGCCGAGCAGGAAATCGGCCATTCCGAGGCCGGTAAATGAGCCGTTGAACGCTGGCGCGCCGTTCTCGTCAAAACCAGAGATAGTGTTGTTCTGAATCCGAATCAGATTGAATCCGAACGAAATCTGATGACGCCCTCGGATCAGGTCCACGTCATCCGCTACCTGGAAGCCGTTGAAGTTGAAATGGCCCGGCGCGCAAGTTCCGCAGAACGTTGTGAAGCCGCCGCTCATGCTCGAAATCAGCAGGAAGTTCGGCACGGCGCTATACATATTGGAGCCGAGTGCGGTCCAGCTAATCGGAAAGTTCGTTGGTCCGCGGTTGTCGCGAACGCGGTTGAAAGTGAAGTGAAATGCGTTCAGCGTGTTCGGCGTGAAGGTATAGTTGTCGCCGATGGTGGCCGATTGGGATCGTTCCAGGTTGCCCGGCTGCGTAGTAGTGAGCACGTTCTTGCCGTCAAACGTCGGCGGATTCTGATAGTCGACAATGAAGTACCGGCCGAATACCGTATGCTTCGTGCTCTGCACCCAGTCCACACGCCCGATCCATTGATCTTCGTCTCCAGTTATCGGAATGCCGAAAGTCACTTTGCCGCACTGATCGGCCGAACTGATGGGCAGGTATTTGGTCAGGGCGGTAGCCACCGGATCAAACATCGATGTCGGAATCTGATTGCCGGAAAACGGCGCGCCCGTAGCCGGATTGGTCAGCGTAATTCCCTTTCCATTGGCTTGGCAGGCAGGTCCCGCGATCGTGCTGAAGTCGCCATTCAACATCGCCGGCGTCGGGATGTGCGTAGTCGATTGGGGTGGATTGGAACGGTTGCGAGTACTCTCCCAACCCCCAAAGAAAAACAGTTTGTCTCTGATAATTCTGCCGCCTAGCGTCGCGCCAAACTGATTGCGCTTCAATGTATCGGCCCCGGTGGTGGAAAAGAAGTTGCGGGCGTCCAGGTCGCCATTGCGCAAGTATTCGAACATGTCTCCATGGAACGCATTCGATCCGGATTGAGTAACGACGTTGACAGTCGCGCCGGGGTGTGTCCCGAACCGCGACGAAACAGCGCTGGTCTCGATGCTGAATTCTTGCAGCGCGTCGGGGAACGGGAAGGGCATGTTCACATTCGACATCGCATCGGTATTGTCTCCGCCATCTAGGAGATACGCGGTTCCGTTGCCCTGACCGCCTGCCACGGAAATCCGGGTGGAACTGTAGAATGTCTTGCTGCCAGTGTCGCCGCTGTCGCCATAAGCCGCCGCGCCTAGTGTGAGAATCAACTGCGTCGCCTGACGCCCGTTCAACGGCAGATCATTGATGGCCTGTTGCTGGATCACCGTCGAGACCGAGTTCTCCTTGGTCTCAACTAAACCTGCAGCGGCCGTGACCTCGACCTTTTCGGAAATCGAGCCAACCTGGAGAGTGGCATTCAATTGGATATTGTTATTCACCACCAGAACGATGCCAGTCTGCACATAGTCCTTGAACCCGCTCGCTTTGATCTCCATCCGGTAGGGTCCGACGGGCAGATTCGGCAGAACATAGAAGCCGCTCGCATCCGAGGTAGTCGATCGGGACGTCTGTTTGTCCGTTTCGGTCATCGTGATCTGGGCGCCTGCGATCGCTGCGCCCGTAGGATCCGTCACCGCACCGCTGACTTGGGCGACGGCGACGGCTTGTCCATTCGCCGGCAAGGGAACTAAAGCAAGGGAAGCTAAGAGTAGGAAAAGGCTTGCGAAACCCCAACGACGATTCATAACCGCACCTCCCGTGAAGCAACATGGCTAGCAGGGGCGAGCGTCAACCCGCTCCGAGCAGTTTGCTTTCGAATAAGTTACTCAAAAGGCCCTAGATCTGTCCAATATATTCATTCGCTGGTAATGATCGTTTTCGACGATGCTTCGCCCCGGTCACTCGGGCCAAACCGGCACTATGAGTCAGATCAATGTTTTTTTGAAGAAGGCGAGGCTGGCACGAGCATCTTCCTCGAAAGTCCCTTTGCCTTCGATCGAGATGCCGCCGTGAAACTGAGTTTGCTTGATCAGCTCGAAAAAGCGTCCGTATACGGGATCTTCGCTCGATTCCTTGGGCCATAAGCGGCCGTTGGGATTTGCGAAGTGCAAGTGGACGATCTCATCGCGCGCCGTTTGTAGAATTGCCGGATCTTCCTTCTCTTCTCGGAGATGGTAGTAGTCGATGATCATTTTGACGTTCGGATGGCGCACATCGCGGACCAGGCGTAGAGCCTCCGCTCCCGAATTGATGATGTTGCTCTCTTGTTTCCGTAGGGGCTCGATGGCAATCACGACCTGTTTCGAGCGCGCGATATCGCCGGCGCGGCCAAGAAAATCGATGATTTGCCGCCAAGCCGTCTCGCGCGAATAACCCGGCGGAACGTTACGCGAGCTGGCGCTGCCCCACACGACGATGGTCGCGCCTACCTGCTTGCACCGTTCCAGGGTCGATGAAACGTAAGATGCCAGCGCGCCGGCGTTTACATCGTCGCCCACCACTCCCAACGTGCGGATAAAGCTGTTAAAGCACTCGCATCGAATCGGAGAAGCCAGCACGCGATCGCGAAAAGCGGCGAATTCACCGTCGGTGAGAGCTGCGATGCCGGCCGCGGCTGGTTCGTAGTAATCGAATCCGTACTCGACTGCCTTCGGGAAGTCCTCGAGAGAGCCGCACACTCCCACTTGTATCGTCTTTGGCTCCGCGTTCGCGGCTAGGGCTGAGGCCGCCGCAGAGAGGAGGAAAGCACGTCTGGTAGACATCGTCTTAATTCGCGTTGGGGGTCGCAGCGACGACGGCACGTATCATGCCATCGCTCTTGCTGAGGATATAAAGTTCGCCGCTCGAGTCGACGCAGAAATGAATATCGGAGCGGCCCCCGGCGACTTTCGCCGTGCCGGGCAGCCCCTCTGCTTTGCCGCCGCGCTCGTGGTACACGGTTTTCGTAATCGGCGCCATTGAAGCGTAGACTTCGCTGGCCCCGCCCGGCTTTGTCCATCGAATCTTGACTGGATGCATCGGAGCAAACGTATCGGGATTGCCGTCGTCGGCAGCGACCAAGTCTTGGTAGTCGACATACCAGATGTTGCCGGTCGAAATATCACCAAAAATGAACTTGCCGCGCAAGGCCGGGATCGCTTTTCCGCGATAGACATAGCCGCTCGAGATGGCGTCACCGCCGCCCTGGACGTGGCCATACTGCACTACCGGATAACTCGGGATCACATCGCCGTCTGTGTTCTCTCCGATCTGCACGGGAATCCGGTCGTCAGTGGGCCGCTCTCCGGTCTGGTTATTCGGTTGGAGCCGCTGGTTGCCCTCCCGCAGCGAGTAACCGTAGTTCGCTCCCTTGTGCACGAGCACGACTGTTTCCCAAGTGTACAGACCGATTACTTCAGCGATCAGGATACCGTTCTGAGGATGCGCAGGATCGACATCCCAGCTCAGACGGCTGGGATTGCGAAGACCATAGGCCCAAATCTCCGGGCGCGCCCCTTTCTTCGGGACAAACGGATTGTCCTTGGGGATACGATAGCGGCCGTTCTCGCTTGTAATGCTAGTATCCTTGTGCTCGTCGATGTCAGGAATGATCCGCAGGATTTTTCCGACCATTATGTCGAGACGCTGCGGATTGGAGCGCATCGCGGGGTTGCGCTGTTCGCCAGATCCTCCATCGCCGGAAGCGACATAGAGCACACGCCAGTCCGGGTCACCGCGTTGGGCCGCAGGATTGAAAATGAGATCGCCCATGGGATGAATATGCGTGTTGTACTGCACACGCATCAGCTCGCGAGCCGTGCCCTCGAAAATGGTGTCGGACGGATTCGTATCGGTCCATTCGATCAATACCGCCTCGCGGGTCGCCGGCCCGGGAGTGTGAATCGGGTCCGTGACGACATAGCCTGAGGTTTTCAGCCCGGGAAAGCTCGAGCTATCGGGCAAGTTCGATCCCGGCAGCGCAGGATCTTCCAGATGAATTGTGTAGAACTTGCCGTTACGCTCGTAGTCGGGATCGAAGGCAAAGCTGATAAAGCCGTTAGCGAAGCCGTTCTCGTAAGGAAGCTTATGAAAAATGCCGGTGTGTCCCGCGCGTCCGTTGAAATCGAGGTAGGTAGAGAATTTCTTGGTTTCCTTGTCGAGAATGTACAAGGGGCCGTTGAGATCGTTCACGAAAAAACGCTTTCGCGCGACGCCTGGCTCTTCGCGCAAGAAGTTTACTCGGGAGAGAAGGCCCATCACTTGTCCAGTGCCGTCGACCGCGCCGGTCATCGGCATCGTGCCGTAGTCCTGCACTTCGATTGTGATCTCGGGCGCGCCGGCAAACGCGAGCCCCCCGAAAGCGAATAAGAGAAAAGTTGCGCGCATACTGCGATCAGGATTTTGCGCCCAGAGCGACCACGAAGTATTCAGCGCGGTCCGGTCCGGGATTGCGAATCCCGTGTTCCTCGTTGGAGTTCACGTAACAGACAGAGCCCGGCGTGATGCGCTTCGTCACCCCGTTGATGGTGGCCTCCAAAACTCCCGTCTGCAACATGAACATCTCCTCGTGAACATGGTGATGCGGCGGATGGGGCGATTGGCCTGCGGCCAACTCCGTTACGTGCACCTCCACCGGGAATCCCGAATGCGTCTCGCCGTCCAGCACTGCATGACTCTTGTTCGGACCATTCGCCTTGACCGGCAGATCCTCGAACTTCAACATCTGCGAAGGGAGGTGCCTCGATGACTGCTGCGCGGCCGCGGTTGCAATGAAACCGGGCACCAACGCTGCTAAACTCCTACGCGAGTATGGCATGCTCTACTCCTTTACGCTCATTGACCACAGGATGGCCTCGAAGTACATTTTTCGGATCGCCGGATTGTCCCATGATTCGGGCATATGGCCGAAGGTCGAGTAAAATACTCGTCCCTTGCCGTAATTCTTGTACCACGCGACCGGAAAATCTTTGTCCTTCCGATGCAGGCCGCGCGCCTTGCTGTAATCGAGCTTGGTCGAGTCCAGACGTGCAAGCACGTGCACTTTTTCACTCGAATATGGAGATTTCATCACGTAAATTTCGTCGCGAACCGTGAACGCCGGCGGAAATTCTCGCATGGCTGGAAACTTTCGATCCTCCACAATTATGGGTGCGTCAAAAACTCCCCACGGGTGATTGTCGAAATAGCCTCCGATCATTTCACCGAAAGCAGGCCAAGTGAAGTACGCATCAGTGGCCGTGTGCGCCCCTACGAACCCTTTGCCGTCGTCATGCACGAAAGCGAGCAGATCTCTTTTCTGTTGCTCGGAAAGATCGCCTTCGCCGGTTCCCAAGAAAAGGATCGCGTCGAAGTAGTCCAAATTCTTTGCGTTGACGTCAGCGCCGGCGTCCGGCGTACGCAGATCGTGCCGCTCGACCCTTCCCTTGGTCAGGAGTTGCGAATCGGTTCGAATGTAGGTGACGTAGGCGCCGGACTCGTACCCCATCTGTTCGATCACCGAGAGTGCGTGAGACACCGAGTCGTGCTGAAACCCAGTGCGCGTATCGCCAATCGCCAGCAGCTTTTTCTTACTTGCGAAAAAATCCCGCCTGCCGGGGGTCTGAGCGAGTAGAGCCACGCATGCGAGCGGCAATGAGACCGCGACTACCTTCCTAATCCACCAGCGTTGGGCTCGCGGCGCCACCGGCAATTCTCCAAACTCGTTTCGACATAAGAACGTGCTTTGCGGACCGAAATCAGTATACGCCCAAGATCCAGTTTCCAGATTCCACCAGAGTTCGAAACAGATCGTTTAGGATAATCAAAAGGTCATGGACTTGCGGCAGATGGAGATTTTTCTCGGCGTGATGCAATACTCTAGCGTGACACGCGCTGCCGAGCACCTTTTCCTATCCCCTGGCGCCGTCAGCCTGCAGCTCCACAATCTATCCGCCGAACTGCATACCGACCTTTTCGTTCGTTCCGGCAGGCGCATTATTCCCACACAGCAGGCTTTCCTGCTAGCGGACCATGCGCGCGAAGTTCTAAAGAAAGTCCAGGAAATCCAGCAGGACTTTGATGCCATACCGGAACGTGATTCCAAGCCGTTTCGATTTGCGACCGGTGCGACGACATTGATTCATCGGCTTGGTCCTCCTCTTCGCATGCTGCGAAAGACTTTTCCCCGGGCCGATATCCACGTCACGGTGGCGCCCACGGAAGGAATTATCGCGGGCCTGCTCGACCGCACCTTCGACCTGGGCTTGATTTCTCTTCCCTGTAATCAGAAGGAAATTTCCATCGTGCCGCTGTTCGAGGAGGAACTGCTGGTGCTCCGGCCAGCGCGCCATCCATCGGCCAACAGCGCGGTTCGATCGGTTCAAGCTTCCGAACTGGCCGGCGTCCCGTTTCTGCTCTATCCGAAGTCCAGCAACATGCGATCCATGATCGATCGCTTCTTCGCTGACCTTTCCATCGCTCCGCAAGTGACGATGGAAGCCGACGACACGGAAGTTATCAAGCGTTTGGTGGAAGCCGGCTTCGGTTATTCGATTCTTCCGCAATACGCACTGCGTGGACAAGGGCTTCGATTTCAAAGACTTCGTGTTCGAGGGCGGCGGCTGATGCGCCAACAGGCGCTCGCAACGCCCAAGACTGACTATCCGCGCGCTTTGACCGCCGCTGTCGCAGAGTTGCTGCGCAATTCGCTCGCCTCCGGCAGATAGGGCGCGTCTATTCAGGGGCCCGACCGCCGGAGCCTGCACTCGCGCGCTTTCTTGGCCCGGCGCCTGAGGGAGCCATACCCGATTCCGGCCCTAAGCGTTCCGGCGGCCGCGCGCGTCCGCACAGGGCCTCTTTCAGCATGGAAGCGAATTCCTGAATCGCTCGCGGCAGGATCTCTGTGTCGGCCGACGCGAGACTCAGAAGACGCACCAGCGGCTTGCCCTTTACCCGAAGGATTCGAAGCGTCGCGTCGGACGATTCTTTCGAGATCGCGCACAGCGGCAGAATCGACGCGCCGAGTCCGACGCGGACCAAACTCTTGATTGCTTCGTTGTTCTCCACTTCCATGCTGATCGTCGGCGAGATCTCGAGCGACTCGAAAAAACGATCGATCAGATTCTGCATCGCCGTTTTCTTCTCGTAAAGAATAAAACGTAGCGTGGCCAATTCGTCCGGCGTAAGCGTGCGCTTCGCTGCCAGAGGGTGGTCGCGATTCAAGACCACCACCATTTCTTCCTCGCCCAACGGTGTCAGCGTCAACCCTGGCTGAGGGCCCGTCTGCATCACTACCGCTAGATCCAGGTGCTGCGACTTCAACGCATCCAGGAGGAACTCCGTGGTGCCGCTCAGCACGATTAATTCGATGTCGGGAAACCTTCGCTGGTAGTCGCGAAGCACGTGCGGGAGGCGGTAGGTGAGCGTGGTCGGACCTACGCCGAATCGCACCGTGCCTCTCCGTAATGCGTTCATTTCTCGTATCGCCATCTCAGCGTTTTTGATGTCGCGAAAGATTCTTTCGGCATATTGCAGCAGCACACCGCCCGATTCGGTTACGAGCACCCGTTTCCCCACCCGCATGAAGAGCGGGCAGCCTAGTTCTTCCTCCAGCAGTTTGATGTGCTGGCTCACCGTGGATTGCGAGAGATGCAACTCCTCGCCAGCCCGCGTAAATCCTCCGCCCTTCACCGCCGCCTGAAAGACTCGAAGCTGATGCAGATCCATCGCGCGTCACCCATCGCTGATATCGATTCGAAAAATCGAATCAATCTATTTTGAACATAGTCGCCTGCGTTGTAAAGTCGAGATTGCGAATGAGCCGGCTAAGGATTGCGTTCCTGCTGTTGCTCGCCGGATCGGCGAACTTGATAATCGCCCAAACTCCCGCGGTACTGTTCAACATCAAAACTTTCGGAGCGATCGGCGACGGTAACACGCTCGTAACGCGCTCCATTAACCAGGCCATCGACGCCGCCAACGCGGCTGGAGGTGGCACCGTTTATTTCCCGCCCGGCGTGTACTTATCGGGCTCCATCCATCTGAAAAGCAACATCACGCTGTTCTTTGAGCAGGGATCTCGTCTTCTCGCTTCCGGCGATCCCGACGTTTACGATCCAGTCGAAACCGACCAAAAGCAGTGGGACAAATTCCAGGATTTCGGCCACACCTACTTTCACAACAGCCTGATCTGGGGAGAACAGATCCACGACGTGTCGATCATCGGGCCTGGTCTGATTTACGGAAAAGGCCTTACCAAGCAGGCCGACCAGCGGGTGGGGAACAAAGCGATCGCGTTGAAGCTGTGCCGCAACATCATCATCCGCGACGTTTCCGTCTTGATGGGCGGACACTTCGCGATCCTGGCCACCGGTGTCGACAATCTGACCATCGACAATGTCAAGATCGACACAAATCGCGATGGAATCGATGTCGATTCATGCCGGCACGTCCGCATTTCCAATTGCAGCGTGAATTCGCCGTGGGACGATGCGATCGTGATCAAGGGCTCGCACGCGCTTGGCTTCGCGCGTGCTAGCGAGGACTTGACCATCACCAACTGCGAGGTCAGCGGATTTGAAAATGGAACATTCCTGGATGGAAGCTACAAGCGCTTCGGACCGCCACCGGAGCGCAACGGGCCCACGGGCCGGATCAAAATCGGGACCGAGTCGGAGGGCTCGTTCCGAAATATAACGATTTCCAATTGCGTATTCGACTATTCGCGCGGTCTTGCGTTGGAAACTGTAGACGGCGCCGAACTCGAAGATGTCAGCATCACCAACATCACCATGCGCGACATTGCCAATGCGCCCATTTACGTGCGGCTTGGCCAGCGGATGCGCGCCCCAGAGGGTACGCCCATCGGCGCGCTGCGCCGCGTCAATATCAGTAACGTCGTTGTATACAACGCCGATCCGCGTTACGGGTCGATGATCCTCGGAACTCCTGGCCACAACATCGACGATCTGAAGCTCAACCACATTCGCATCTACTATGCCGGAGGCGGTTCGAAAGAACAGGCCGCAATCGATCCGCCTGAGAAGGAGACCGAATATCCGGAACCGTATCGCCATGGTGTCATGCCGGCTTACGGTTTTTTCATCCGCCACGCCAGGAATATCGAGATGACCGACGTTGAGGTCAGTTATCTCAAGGAAGATGTCCGGCCGCCATTTGTCTTGAGTGATGTTGACGGAGCCGAGTTCAATCTCGTCAAAGCCCAACACGCGGCAGGTGTCCCGACCTTCAAACTCGTCGACGTTAAGAACTTTAGTCTCTTCCGCTGTGGTGCGCTCCAGGACACGCGCTTGGGCAGGGTGGCTCAAAAGGAGTTTTGAGCTTCCTTCGCGGTTGATTCAAGCCGGTTCTGGGGGAGGCTGGCGTTTGCGACTTACTCTAACGTATCAGCGTCGTGACGTCGGCTCTAGAGATCGCGCAAGTTGTAAGAAAAGAAATTCGAAGTGATCGCCTGCATTTTTGCGGTACGGCTGCGAGTTTCGCTGTTGTTGGAATAGAGCGCGCCAGAGAACTCTTAGGTCCCGCCATGCGTTTTCTCGAAGGCCAATTCCCCGCCAGCCTTTTTGTTAACAGCCTCTCTCAACAACTGAACCAGCGTGTCAAGTTGAAACGGCTTTCGAATGTAGGCCATTACTTGCGGCACTCTAAGGAACCGCGAACCGGCTTCCTGGCTGTAGGCGCTCATGATCACCAACTTAGTTGCGGGCCGAATTCGCTGCGCTTCGGTAGCGAGTACGAAACTGTCCGCACCGGGTATCGTCAGATCGAGCAAAATCACATCGAACCTGCTCTTAGGGTCGCGCAGCAAATCCATCGCCCGGGTTCCGTCGCCGGCTTCGACGACCTCAAATCCGCTCCTTCGAAGCCCTTTTGCAACGGCCACGCGGAGTATGTCTTCGTCTTCAACCAACAACACACTCTTTGTGCTGGCTGCACCCCCTGCGCTCGCCGCGCCGCTCTCGGCGGGAAACATCTTCCCCACCTTCGCTGCGCGTCTTCCCCGGACGGCCGGAAAGAAGATTTGAAACGTCGTTCCTTGTCCCGGCGCACTGACGAGCCGGATGACTCCCCCGTGCGCGCGCACTACGCCTTGCACCACAGCCAAGCCTAAACCTCGGCCTGCGAATTTCGTTGTGAAGAAAGGGTCGAACGTTCTCGTTCTTTCGTCTTCAGTCATCCCGCGCCCGGTATCGGAAACCAGCAAACACACGCACGGTTCACCAGGACGAATGTCCAACGGATTATCTGGAGCCCGGCCTGCACCCCAACGCATCTTGGAAGTTGCGATGGTTATCGTTCCGGCCTTATCCTCTATGGCCTCCGAGGCGTTGATAATCAAATTCATAACGACTTGCCTGAGTTGGGCCGGATGCCCCTCAATCGCGCATAAATTCCGATCGAGCTCCGTCTTCAAAATTGCGCGCTTCGAGATGGACACCTTCAGCAGCTCCACCATTTCAATCACCAACTGCGAGAGATCCACCGGCTCGAAGTCCGCGGTCTCGTGGCCGGCGTAGATCATTAACTCACGAACTATTTCAGAGGCCCGCGTAGCGAGGATTTTGATCTTACGAACTTCGATCACGGCCTCCGATTCCGCGGGTATGTCTGTCTCCACGAGTTCGGCCTCCGCCAAAATGCCGCCGAGCAGATTATTGAAGTCGTGCGCGATCCCCGCGGCCAGAACGCCGACGCTCTCTAGTTTCTGGCGGGCCAAGTTCTCTTCCTGCGCGCGCTTCAGCTCCGTGATGTCGACACACGAAGCAATAAAACCGAGGAAGCGCTGCTCCGAATCGAAATGAGGGACTCCCTTACACAGGAGCAGCCTGTAATCGCCATCCGCGCGACGCAACCGGTACTGGACGTTGCAATCCCTTCGCTCGGCGTACGCTGCAGAAATATCCGCAAGACACTGTTTGATGTCATCGGGGTGTACGCCGTCGATCCAGCCTGTGCCCAATTCCTGTTCCAAGCTGCGACCCGTAAACGTCGTCCAGGCTTTGTTGAAAAACGTCGCTGACTGATTAGCGTCTGCTTCCACGATCATGACTGGCGCCGCGTCCGCCATCAACCGGAACCGCTTTTCGCTCTCGCGCAGTGCTGCTTCCGCTTCTTTCCACTCCGTCAAATCCTGCATGGCGCCCAACACACGCCAAGGTTTGCCCGATGAATCGCGTGCGATGTAGGCTCGGTCGTAAATGTATGCCCACTTGCCATCTGGCTTGAGAAAGCGATACTCGCAAGTCCAGCTGGTCGCGCCGCTGTCGATCGCTTCGCGCAGTCCACCGGCTGTGAGGTCGCGATCTTCGGGATGAATACGCTCGATCCACCATCGCCACGAATCGGACGTCTCCGGGGGTCTTCCGTAATGCGCGGCGTAGGTTTCATTCCATCGTACGGTCCCAGTCTCCAAGTCAATGTCCCAGATCCCGTCGTTGGTGGCCTTGGCCGCGAGGCGGAAGCCATCCTCGCTGCGCTGTAACACCTGCTCGATACGCTTGCGCTCGGTCACATCGATATTGGCGCCCATTATTCGCACGGGCTCGCCCGCGGCATCTTTGAACACTTGCCACCGCCCGGTGAGCCAAACTATATTGCCATCGGGCCGAATTGCACGCCATTCTCCCTCGGTCAGCTTTCCAGTCTCGAAGGACTGGGCTTGGAGCTGGTCAACTCTTGCTCGGTCCTCGGGATGGACCAGATTCAGAAAACCCTCCAGTTTCCTGGGGAAGCCGCCGGGAGGCAGACCATATATCGACTCGAGTTCGGAAGTCAACGTATGGACTCCCGTCCGAAGATTCCAATCAAAAGTGCCTATTTTTGCGATCTTCTGCGCGAATCGGAGCCGCTCCTCACTCTCCCGCAACGCTGCCGCGGCAATTTGGCGCTCCGCGGCGAAAGCGACATGCGCCGCAATGGTCCGGGCGAGTTGAATCTCGTCGTCGTGAAATTCGTGCGGTTGATCGTAGTACAAGACAAATTTGCCAATGACTCCGCCATTTCCCCGTAACGGAATTAAGGCGAGCGCGCGGATACCCTCCCCTTCGAGGGCCGGTCGAAGGCTGGGAATGGGCAGTGAGGAGTCCTGACGGACGTCGGTGATCGTGATGATCTGCCGGTCCGGATTTCCTGGCGGCCAATTCACCTTCCCCTCGACGGCCGCACGGTGGCGATCGGAAATGCCCTTCCACGCTTTGAATCGCATGACTCCGTCCGGGTCGGCGATCATCACGCTGGCTCGATCGCACGCAACGGCGGATACCAGACCCTCGACTGCTGCGCGATAAATCTCGTTGGGCGAGTCAGCGCGGGTGACCGCTTCCGCCAGTTTGTAGAGCACTTGCAATTGGGCGAGCTTGAGTCCCAATTCCATCGTTATCCTCTGGACGGTCGCCTTCTCTTAGTGAGTGCACCGAGCAATTCTGGATTGGGCATTTTGCACTTTCCTACGGGCGCCCGTTTCGATAGATTCTACTACGCAGGCGGCGATCTTCCTACGACACACTGTTTGTGATCAGCGGTTCACCGCGTCCGTCACGCTTAAACTACCTCGTTTTCCAGAAAACTAAATGAATCCACCGCCGTGAAGGAGGATCTCTGAGTACGTGGTTGAACAGCGTCACGTACGAAAAACTCTAGCGGCGATCGCCTTCGCGATCCTCTGCGAGGCGGCCAGTTTCGCGAGCTCGAACCCTGCACGGCCCGATGCTAACGAGCAAAGGAAGATCATCGCGGATGCCACTATCTACGCGTCCAATCAGGAGCGCAACCTCCCGAACTTTCTTTGTACACAGACCACGCAGCGCTTTGTTGACTTCACCGGAAGCAGCGGCTTTCGCCCGCTCGACCTCATCGTTGAAAACCTCACTTACTTCGATCATCACGAGAACTACCAGGTCATCATGGTCAACGGCCAGGCTGCGAACGTCACTCACGCCCAACTGGGCGGCGCAATTTCATCCGGCGAATTCGCAAGTCTCCTCAAGGACATCTTTGCGCCAGAGAGCGCCACTACCTTCACATGGGAAAACTACTACAAACTCCGCGGCCGGCTGATGCACGTCTTCTCTTATCGAGTGTTGTCCGCTAACTCTGCGTTTCATCTCCGCGCTCCATCCCAGGGTTTGGATCTGGTGATCGGCTACCACGGCCATATTTTCATTGACGAGCAGGATCATCTCGTGCACCGGATCACGCAGCATGCCGATGAAGTCCCGCCGGACTATCCGCTTCAGGACGAGAGCATGATCTTGGATTACGAGTACACGCGAATCGGCGACCACGACTATCTTCTGCCGCTGGAGTTTGAACTTCGCTTGCGTGAGGGCCGGCAGCTTGTCCGCAATGACGTGAAGTATACGGACTACCAGAAGTTCGTGGCCGACACGAAAATTACGTTTGATGCGCCGGGGCCCGACAAGCCTGGAAAAAACTGACCAGTCGCGGAGGTGTCGGCCGGCGGTTAGCAGCCCAAAGAATTTAGGACCTGCCTTCGATCCCGGGAATCACAAACATCGGAATGGGAAGTAACGGAAGGGAGACAAACGATGTTTAGCTTCATCTGGATGCTGTTTATCGGGTTGATCGTAGGAGCCCTTGCAAGACTTGTCAGCCCCGGGCGCATCCGCGGCGGCATGGGTGTGACCATGCTGCTGGGTATTTGCGGATCGTTCCTTGCCGGTATCGTTGGCAGG
>Ga0126371_10002785_pt1 | contig 15147 bp, 12 predicted proteins | sample PanSoiMetaPlot_4_FD_110145 | JGI IMG/M metagenome (GOLD analysis project Ga0126371, IMG submission 110145) | Tropical forest soil microbial communities from Panama - MetaG Plot_4 | ecosystem: Environmental > Terrestrial > Soil > Tropical forest > Bulk soil | place: Panama | collected 2016-02-17 | reverse complement strand
GAGAACTTTGGCTTTCTTGGGTGGTATCCTACTGGGATTAAGGTAACAACTCTAACCAGCGGTATCGTGTTAATTAGTGTAGGTGCTGGCAGAGCTTAATGGCCCTAGTCGCACAATATAACGGTCCACTTGAGGGCATGGATATTTCCATGCCCCAAATGCTTGTCTCTAGACAGGGAGCAGTATACTCGAATAACTTTATATTACGACAGAATTATATCCAGACGCGACCGGCTTTTGGTCCATTTCCAGATTTACCAATTTTTCCAGTAACAGACCCTATATATGGGATAGCTGTTAGTCTTGATACTAGAGGTGTTGGATTTGTAAATTACTGGCTATTTGTTTGGGCTGGTACGAATGTATATTGTCTTATGTACAGTCCTTCTACCGATGCTCTTAGTTGGATTAGTGTTGGAACTCCGGCAGCGCAAGTAGATTTTTGTTTTGATTGGATTAATACTACAGTACCGGCATTAACAACAATAACACCTATTAATGCGGATACAGGTTTTGGGGGTACAGTTTTTGTAAATGGTTCACAGGAAGTATATTTTATATGGACCGGAGGAAGTATTAATGGAGGTGGTTTTACAGGCCTTACTGGGGGACTTTATGGCGCTCGTTTTGTAATGGAATTAGCACAAGGATTAATGATAGCTAATACCTTCGAGACAGATGCAGGTACAGGTACGCACAATAATTATCAGCAACGTATTAGATGGTCAGCAGTAGGGACTATAGATGTTTGGGACCCAACGGCTAATGTTGGTGCTGGTTTTACTGATTTGTTGGACTGTTCAGATGTAATAACTGGTACTCTATCTGTAGGCAGTATAGGCTATTTACTTCGTGTTAATGGTATAACACAGGTATCTCCTACAGGAAATGGACTACAACCGTACAACTTTAATCACCTTTGGGCTTCCCAAATGGGTATAGGCCAGATATTTGCACAGACTCGGGCACAATACGGGGCTTTGGCTTTTTTACTAGCAGAGGATAATGTGTATCGTTTTACCGTATCTTCTGTAGATACGGTTGGGGATAAAGTAATAGATGAAATTGTGGATGATGTATATGCCACTGATCCTACTTGTAATCCTTATAGTCCTAACTTCTTTGCTAGCCTAACTCCTAAATTTGCGGGAGACTATCGTTATCTCGTATACAGAATTAACATAGCCGACAGCGGTATTGTCTGGAACTATGACCTTACTACTAAGACTTGGACCAAAGAACATATTCAAAGTCGTATAACGGCAAAGCCATTTTATGTAAATTCTAATACCAATCCTATAAAGGCAAACTACATAGTTCCTTGTGGAACCTTACTTTATACATATGATGTTGAAAACTTTAATTCTGAAATGAGTGGTAGTTATGCTTTCAAGGTAGAGTCTCAGGCAGAACTGGGTTATGTTAGTGTTGGCTTCGTTGCAGTACACTATATAAATCTTGGTCCCGGTAATCTCACTGTTACACTTATGTCACCTTCGTATCAATCTCAGCAACGGGTACAGACATTGACTCTTGGAGATCCTACTAAAGACAAAGCCTATTACAATGGGGGAACCCCGCCACAAGCGTCTGCTGATGGAGTTGGATATGTTGCCTTTTTTAGCTTTACTCCTCTCACAGACGAGTGGTTCCAGATCGTACTTACTCGCAATCCTAATGATGGTCCTATTAAAATTGTTCAGATTTCTGTATTTGGGGAAATGAAAGAGGAACCGAGATAATGCAGCCCATTGAGCCATTAGATCAGAATAAAACTTTTCATGAGTTCCAGTATGATAGAAGTGTATCTAGAGTCTTTCATAATATTTCTTTTGGTTGGAAGACACCTGCATTAAGTACACCTTATTTAGATAACATGAAAGGTGCATGGTGGACAGGAACAACTCCGTCTGGAGGTACTGAATTTACTATACAACATAATTTAGGCTATATTCCAGTAGGCTATTTAGTTATAAGAAGTAATGCTGCTGTTACACTCTATGATGGGGTTACAGCTTGGACTAAGACTAATATCTATCTCAAAGCTTCTGTCGGGTCTGTTAATGTTACAGTATTTGTATTGGGCTAGTGGAAATTATAAAAGGCAATAAAGCTGGAGGCCAAACGTGGCAAGTCCATCACAGACAGTATACACAGGTAATATATTAACAACATTACAGGGCATAGATAACAATACTGCATTAGCACTTTTTAGTGTGGCACGAGAAGTCTATAACAATGACTGCGGTTTAGTACAGTTTACTACTGTTCCTATAGTATCAACCTCTTCTTATCCTGTTGCAAATGGACAAGTGTTGTTTGGTTTCTATGTTAAGAACTTATCTACTGGTTATACTACAGGTGATATAACTGTTACTTGGAACAATGGCTCTACTGATGTTCAGGCTGTTGTTTTACCTACTAATGGAGTTATAATGTTCTTCTTTCCAAATGGACCACATAGAGTAAATAATGTTCGGTTAATTTCTTCTGTAGATGGAGTACAGGTAGAAATGGCAGTGTGGGCTTAAAATGGCAACTATAGCAGATATGGTTGAAGGGACTAGTCCACTAGTCCCTGCTGTTATACCGAAGTTACGCTACCGTTCCAACATAAAGGGTGACTGTCCTCGTTGGATAGTCTCTGCTATACGGAACATAACAGACCGCTATACTTTTGATGAACTTAGTATACCCGGTCCACTTGTGTTCTTAGAACAGGGACGATTTGTATATCCTGTATCTTTTTTTACTGGCTTTGAAACTCGTGTTACACGCTTTGATTCATTCATGATTCAAATTAGTCAAGTCTCTTTGACTGCTATCTCTTCACAGACTAACGTGTTTTTAGAATTGAAGTGGCGAAACATAAAAGCAATTTCGCCACTAACTTCTATTATGGGCCAGCCAATGTATTATACCATATACTCCGAGAACCCTTCGATATCCGGTTCTGCTAAAGTACATGTGGCCTTCTGTCCTAATAATAGCTATCCAGCACAAGTAAAGTTCCAACGCAAACATCCTTTTACAGATGGCTATAATGATATTATCCTCTTGCCTGATGCATGGCTTGAGGTGGTAGCCTGTTCTGCCGCAGAGATAGGGGCACAAGAAAACGCCATGTCGGATATACTCCAGCTCATGCGTATCAACTTGTATGGTGATCCAGAAAATCCTACGCAGCCTGGACTTATAAAGACTCTTCTAGAGTCTCGTGCAGTTATGTCTAATGTTAACGAACGTCAACTTACATTTATAGCAGGTGAGAGATGAGTACCATACCGTTTAGTCAGCCACAGACTCGTGGAGTAGCACAGCCAGGACAGACGGGACTACCGGGGAATACGGCTTCAAACACAGTAACTCCTAACTATGGCTTTCTCTCTGGAGTACAGACTCCGCAAGCTAGAACTGCCACAGGTACTACAGGTACTACAGGCACTACTAGTACTATTCCGACTTATACAGCTAATCAGTTTATTGGTACTAATCCAGCTAATCCATTTAATCAGTATACTGGCTTTAACCTTGGTGCTCCCGGTTCAGGTACAAGTGCAGAAGAACTCCACAAGATGTTTGGCCCACTTGGAGATACTCTGTATTACTACATGCAGAGTGGTATGGGTTATAATCCTGCTGTTTTAACTAGTCTTCTTAATCAGATTCAGCCAGAAGTACAACGTGGTATGGCTGACCTTGGTGCCACAGGAGGAGCAACAGGTAACAGATTTGGTTCAGCGTATCAACTAGGTCTGGGAGACTACCTCAGTCGTGTTAATCAGAACGAACTCGGTCTAGCTTCACAGTTGTATGGGCAGTCACAACAAAACATTTATAATACAATGACACGACTCTTACCTATGGCTGGTGAGTGGACTTCCAATAAGGGCGGCTTTGGTACGGCTTTAGCTGCAAGTTTAATACCAGCTCTAGCAAATAGTGGTATTCTTACTGGTATATGGAATACTGCTGCAGGTACACTTGATAAGATACCGGGAATAGATATACCGAGTATTCCATATCCTTCTTCTGGTAGGAGCGGTACTGGAAGTACAACTTCTACAGATCCTACTACAGGTGGTGGTCCGTACGGAACGGCCATTAACCCCGGTACCTTTGGACGTGGAACTAACGTTTCTGTTGATCCTAATACTGGAACAATTACACTTCCAGACGGCACTGTTATTTTAAGCGGTGGAGCTACACCGGGAACTGGTCAAGATACTGTGCCTATTACAATACAACAGACTCCTTTACAGAGTTCTGCAGGACAAGCTACTGGTGGATGGGATACTGGACAGAGTGGCTATGATCCTAATGCACCATTTGGTAACTGGTCACAACAACAAGTTCTAGATTGGCTTACGAGTATTCCTGCTAGCGGTACACAGGGTGGTTCAGGTTCTTATCAAAGTATTGGGCTTGACTGGCTTAAACTTCTTGGATACTAGGTGACTTATGCCCCCTCCAAATGTAAATGATTTACAACAAGGTGCTGCTGGACAAGCTGGATATACTTTTTCTACTGATGTTAATGCTCCTATGAGTGGCGGTGGAATATATCCTCCACAAGCAGCTACTATGCCAACTTCCGTAACTAATTTAGGTGATGTTAGTAAAATGTTACAGGATTTAGTAACTCAACAGGCTTCTTATAGAGGTAATATTATTTTACCACAGCCCCTGCCTCCACAGAAAATGCAAGCTGGTGATGTTAGTGGTATGTATGTTAGGTCTGATACTATTGGCGGTCCAAAACATAACGCTCGTGTAGCTCTAGCTGGAGCCATTGGTCAAGGAGTCGCTGGTATAGTTAATAGACACGAAGAAAAGAAGGCTCGTGATATAGCTTTTGATGTACAGCGTTTGCAGGATATACTTAATAATCCCACGCCTTCTAATCAGAAACTCTATAACGAAATCATGTTCAAAGACCCAAACAATCCTGATGCAGGCTTGTCTAAACGTGGAAAGGAAATTCAGGCTGCGCTTAACTTTCCTATTCCCGGTGTAGAAGACAAGCGTAAGTCGTATCAGAAAAAAGCAGGACAACTTATTTTACAGAGTCCAGAACAACAGCAGTCTCAGCGTACAACTCTAGATCAGCAGACTGCTGCGGCTAATACTGTTCCCGGTACTCCACAAATGAATATAGGTGGAGCACAAATACCCGGAGCACCTTCACGTGTAATGACTCCTCCCGGTGCTCAAACTCCCGGTGGTGGAGCAATAGCTGGTGGTCCACAAGCAGCAGCAGCGGCAGTACAGAAAGCTCAAGCTCCTTGGGAACCTAGTGGTGCTTATGCACAAATGTTAGGTAGATTCCCTCAAACTTACCAAATATCTCCACAACAACAGTTAGAAGCGCAAATGATCCAACTGGGTATGCGACCAAATGCAGGACAGCTCTTAGATACTATGCGTTATAAAGCTCAGTATGACGTTGAGTTCCAAAGAGCTGTTATGCGTTTTGATGCACAAAACTATGCTACTGATATGGCTGCTCTCAGAGGTCAGAATAGAGATGCGGCTATGTTAGCAGCTACACGTATACTGGCTAAATCTCGTGAATACGCGGCTCGTCAAGGTGTAGTAGCGGCTGGAGTACGAGCCACGGCTACTGAGCATAGTGCAGATGTTAAGGCTGGAGCTGATTATTTTAAGACCGTAGTTGGTGCTGAAGCTAAAGAACTACAATCAAGAATTGCTAAAGATACTGATACCATTGCAAACAAGACGGGTGAGTTTACTAGCAAGCAAATCAAGGCTGCACAAGCAGATTTAGAAGACGCTAGAAGGGCAGCTCAAGCTTTACAAGAAACTTCAAAAAGTTTAATTAAGAGGTATGAAAGTGGCCTTGGAAGTACAGGAGGTACTGGGGGTACCGCCGGGGCAGGAACAACAACACCCGCCCCAGGAGCAGCCCCCGCCTCAGACACAAGTGGACTCTCAGCAGAGGACGCCGCCTTTACTAACTGGGTTACCTCCCAGTTCCCAGAAACCAAGATCCCAGCTCCACCAGCAGAAGACGAAAATCGTCAGTACGCCCCTGAGTAAAGAAGAAGACCCTGGTGCAGTTCGGTTTTGGATTTTAGAGGGTGAGAGAAATCAGTATATCAACTCTGCAAGGAAGATATACTCTGCTCCGTGGTGGAATACTGCGTCGAGTGTAAAGAAGGAGGCTCTTAATAATTTACTTTATAAAAAATATAAGGGTTTAGCTGATAACTATGGTTCTGCTTTTCCTGTTAGGGGAGATTGGGATAGAATGCCTTTGCAGGATAAAATAGACTTCCTCCAACATAGAATTGAACCTGCTCCAGAAAAATTCCTAACCAAGGACAAGCTTGCAAGATATAAGGACTGGCAATCTAAGTATGGTCTTACTTATGCACATTTCTTTGGTGCCTTTGGTAATAAATTATTAGGTCAAGGTGTTGGAGATATAGTACAAGGTTCTGTTAATACTCTTGGCCATATTGGTGAATTTCTTACCTCTCCAGACTTCGGAGAGCCTCCTACTCCCGGTGTACCACGTCAACCACCTGCGGGAGAAGAAACTCTAGGAAAACAAGCTAACAAGTTCTTTCACGAACTCTCTAACTATCATGATCCTTATTTAGTTTATTATCAAAAAGAATATAAAGAAAAATATGAGCCAATGGTAAATCAACATATGGCTCTTGGCCTTTTTCTTGATGCTGCTCAACTAGCTCCAACCTTAGCTTTAATGGCTGCTACAGGAGGTGAAGGCGGGGCTATAATGAAGAACCTCGGTTTTAGTGAGGCTCTGAGTGCTACACGTACTGGAAAGATATTTCTTGGTGCTTTGCGTGGTTATTTAGATGGCAACATAGCCGGACTATTACAAGGCAAAGACCTGCCCGGAATGAATAAACAAGGTGAAGAATGGGCGGCTTTTGCTGGTGCATTGGGTATCCTTGCTAATGCTCCCGGTGCTATACGAGACTTTCCAGTAGGTAAGTTTGCTAAGGAAAACTTTCCAGAGATATCAGAGTGGGTAGGAGGTGTGTACGCTAATCTTAGTAATATCTTTGGAGGTCGTTTAGTACGAGACTTACTCTTTGGGCGAATGTCCGGGGAATCTATGATTCCTCCTGTAGGCGTTCCACATGAATTTTTCTCTGTAAAACCGGATGATCCTATTATCAGAAAGCTTGATGATTGGAATAAAACTGTTCTAGATAAATTTTCTCAACAGTTCTATGACCAGCCATATGAGAAGTTAAATAACAAAGAAAAGAAGCAGGTTAACCTAGAAATAAATAAGGTTTTAGTTAATGGTTATAAGTATCCTGCTGTCTTTGATGACAAGACTACAGCTTACGTAACTAATAAAGAAATTAATGAAGATCATGGAGATCCCTCGCTAAAACGTCATAATGATGAACTTAATAAACAAACTAAACAGTCTACTGGCTCTACTGTTCCGAAGGCTGCTGCTGATGGAATTAGACGCCAAACAGAACAACATGCTGGAAAGTACAAAACTAAAGAAGAACGTATAAAGGATATCTCTAAGGCTGAAACTCCAGAACAATTAGCAAAAGCTGTTACTGATAAGAATACTATTCCTCTTCCAAAGGAAGGTACCAAAGGACGAGAGCCTATAGACTGGAAAAACCGAATTGTCCCAGGTGCAGCTCGTAAACACAGTCCAGAGTTTACTGAAGAAACCTTCATGCGTTTTCTTTCTACCAACGAACATATTGAAAGTCCGGCTGTTCGGGATACTGTAGAATACTGGAAGGCTAAGAATGGTCGAGGACCGTACTCTAATAATGCTCGGTTACGTAATAAAGTTATTCGTCGTTATGAAGCTGAGAATGCAGACCTAGACCTCCGAATGGGTAAAGAGCAGGGACTAGTAGAACATGCTCATAAGCTTTTTGTTACTGGACATTTAGGCAAAAACGAGAACGTATTTCGTTCGGGTAACTACATGGTTGACGAACTACGTGATCGCTACAAGATGCCAAAAACACAATGGCAACATGATTTAGATAAAGAGTACCTTGTTACACAGCTTAAAGATAAAAATTTTCCTTCTACAAGAACTGTACTTAAATCTGTTCCAGATATTAGAACTCCCGCAGACAGACAGTCTATGATAAGTCATTATGAAATGTTTAAGCAAATAAATGAAAATGCTTTCAATACTGCTTTTGATTTGTGGAAGGCTTCTAAAACTCCGACTAATCCACTAGGTAACTTTCAACTACAACAAACGTCCTATGAAGCTGAAAAGCAACTACAGCTTTCTAAGCGTTTACTCCTAAATGAAAAACTTGGCGGGCATAACCAAGGAGAACTTAGTGTAAGCCCAGAAGGAGCATATATAATATATGTAACACCAGATGTTTTAATGGATTATAGTAAACTTGCCGCATTAGTTCGTGGTCAAAGTTGGAGTCCTTTTAATGTTACTTATGGTATGTCGATAGAAAAAGCCTCACCTAATAATCCAGGTGCTTTACTTACTGTTTTGAAAAATAATTTATCAGCAGTACAACATAGCTTACCTGCACTATATAACATGATTCCATTAATGGAAGAGGCTGAATCTAAAGTAGGTCATGAAGGTTATATAATGACTGGTCGTACTGGTTATGATAAGCCTATGAGTTATGCTAGAGAAACATTACGAGAGGAGCTTGCACACAGAACACAGCGTACTTATGGACTTGATCCTGCGACAGGTATGGCAGATATAGGTAATATAATAACACCTATCGCAAATGTTAGACTAGAATCAAGAATACCACAGGGTATGGCTTCATATCTGACTCAGAATGAATATACTATACAAAATATAGGTACTAGTGCTCGTGTAGGTGAGTGTGCAGCTAAATTTATAACACAACCTTTAGCTCAGTTTAATACCACTCCTTATGAAGCTGCAAGATGGCTTGATGAATACTTTACTCATGTATATGAAAATAATGGAGCAGATGCTATTGCTGCTTTCAAACATGCTGTAGGAATAGGTAGAACGATAAGGGATATAAACTATGAGTTCTATAAAGCCAAAGAACAAGGTATACCGTATGGGCCTAGTGCGACGGGAATACAGAAACCTAACCCCGGAGGAGGAGGCTCTAGTATCCCCTGAAGTTCAAGCAGAAAGATTTTTTAAGACTTGGCGGAAGGGTGGAGCCGCAGCTCTAGAGAAACTCCTTGAACAGCGACAAAAGGAGCTTGCAGAAGTAGAAGAAAATGTTAGGCAAAGAGGAAGACTTTAATGGAATTCCCATCCTTTACTACGCTTCTTGAGCATACTCCAAAGATAGGAGAGGAAGAAGCTTCTCGCATGGGGAAGCTTCTGACAAGTGGTGAAGGAGAAGCTAACAAGAGTCCTGCTGGAAAGCTTCTGATGGATATGTTAAAGACATTTTCTGGCTACGTAGATCAGGATGCAGAAGCTATTGGCAGACCTAATATACGTAATCTTCCTTCTTGGAGCATGACTGATAAGGCAGTAAAACAACAACGTCAGATTATTGCGGATCAGAATGCTACTGAGATGAAACATGCTCGTAGGCAGGCTAGAGATATTAATGATGATTATGTCTTTGGTCCGAACAGAGCAAAGCTCTCACAACTACTTTATAATGCCAATAAGCAACGTGGTATTATTCATGCTACTAATTTAGCCGATATAGCTAGCGTATTCCTAAGAGAAGAATCTCCAAAACCTTTTGCACTAAGAGATCCAATAACAGGCAAAGTTGTTAAAGATCCTGTTACTGGGAAACCACAGTTAACGGACTGGCGTAAATCAGGAGGTATACTAGCAACATCTCCATATAAGGCTCCTCGTGAAGTAGACTTCGAGATGAAAGCTAAAAACTTTCTAGGCTATACTTATCTTGGTCGTGTAGCTATTCCACACTTATTTCAGAACTTTAATGTAGCTCTTAACGATGGAATAAGTGCTTGGGCTAAAGCTTGGGTTGATATAATTAAAGACCCACAACAAGCCAGAGATACAGCTATCCGTATGGGTGCCCTCTGGGAAGATACCTATAGGGATATGCTTAATATAGCTGATGGCAAAGATACTATCTGGCATCGTGTATTTCACATGCCAGCATTTAACTTTGTTCGTGGCTGGGAACTAGTACACGCTGCAAATGCAGGTAAGTATGCTGCTGAAAATGCTGCTAGAGAACTCTTACAATCAGCAAGTAAAGCCTCCAAACTCCAATTAGAGATGCTAGGACTGAATCCAACGGATATACTTAGACGAGGGAGTTTATCTGCTGAAGATATTCTAACTGCTGGCTTCCGTAGTGCAGATGAGAATATGTTTATAGAGCGTGGTCTTAAGACTCCTTGGTTGTGGGAGGAAACCTCTGGTTGGCGTTTGATGTTTCTGTATAAGTCTTTCCAGTTCCGTGAAGGTAAACTTATAAAAGATGCTATTGTTCGTAGTCTTAAATCAGGTCCATTACAGTCAGCAAAGACGTTAGCTATACTAGGAATTATGTTTCCCATAGCAGGAGAAGCTATAGCCGCTCTTGAAAATATAGCTACCTTTAGATGGCCCTTTGATAAAGGTCATCCTGCGGTTAGAGAAGCAGCAGAAGCTACTGGAGAGAAGCTTGGAATAGAGAATATACCTTCAGGTAAAGGTGATATTTTCCATGCTAAGTTCTGGGGTAAGAGAAATCCTTATGTAGACGAGGTACTAGATGCGTATGGACACATGGCAGCTTTTGGTATCTGGTACTCCTTGTTTCGTGCAGTAGCTAGTAATAGAGCTACTGATTGGATGACTGGACCTGGAGCAAGTTTGTTTAAGGATATACTTACTAGCAGTTACTATGGTGGCTTCAAAGGCAAATTTGATCCAGCAGCTAAAGCTATACTTCGTAGAGTACCTGTAGTTGGTCCTAGCCTAGCTGCACATGAAAAAGAACTAAAAGGTTTAGCCAAAGAAGGCTATGGCGATGTCATGGACTTCTTATTTCCAAATAGAGAATAGGAGACAATATGCCGTACAGTATTAGCACGACTTCTATTGAGCACATCTGTTCAGAAATTAAAAAGATTGAGGACAATCCTCAACATGAAGCTCCGGGTAAGCCGATCAACAGGCTCCCTGCTGAACGTGCTCCGCAAGGTGGACACTTCGAGGGTTCAACAAAGAAAGGTGACTAAGGAGGTGATTCTATAGACAAGTGCAATCCAGTTCTGTAAAGGCGGATAGTATCGTGGAATGGTGCAGGAGTGGTACTTGAAAATTCTTTTAGTATCACATTCAGGAATAGGTTTATGGTTCACGTTGAGGCTACTGAGGGAGGGTCACAAAGTGGACTACTACCTGCTTGATCGTAGATACTCAAAGATACTTGAAGGCATCGCTCCTGCACCTATGTACATAAAACCAGACTTCTCGCGTTATGATTTAATACTCTTTGATATGACCTCAAAACCCAAACTTGCAGAAGAAGCTATGCGAGTAGCCCCTACTTTGGGAAACTCTGAAATAGCTACTGAACTTGAGGATAATCGCGTCTTCGGAATTGAGGTAATGGAACGTTATGGTATTGAAGTTCCCCCGTACGAAGTCTTCGAGAGCAATGAGATTGAGGAAGCGAAAAAGTTCATCTCACAGAACAAACGCAAACGCTACGTCTTCAAGCCGAACACGGAAGGCGAAGAACAAGAAACCGCAAGTACTTATGTTTCCTGCGATGCAGAGGACATGATTGAGTATATAGACAAGCTTGAGGAGCTTGCACATGGAGTAGAGTTTATACTCCAAGAGGTAGTTACTGGAACAGAAGTCTCTACTGAAGGTTGGTTTAACGGTGAAGAGTTCTTTCTCATTAACAACACTCTCGAAGAGAAGAAGTTCATGGCTGACAAGATTGGTCCTAATGTTGGCTGTGCCGGGAATATAGTATGGACTTATGGACAAGGCTATAAACTTTTTCAAGCTGGTTTAGAAAAACTCAAGCCTTTTCTTCGTGAAGCTGGTTATGTTGGAATGATTGATCTTAATACTATTGTGAGTAACAGTCATGTTTATGGACTCGAATGGACGCCACGTTTCGGGTACGACGCTGCCGCTACCTTATTTAGTACTATCTCTTCTCCTCTCTCCGAATTTCTACAAGCGATCGCAACTGGAGAGGCACCGGATATTAGAATATCTTCTCCGTTTGCAGCATCTACTAGACTGAGTATACCACCATACCCCAACGAACATGATGACTGTGACAACTTCTATCATGAAGGTGTTCCTATTAACGGAATAGATGCAGAAGACTTGGAGCATATCTTTCTGTACGATGCCTGTATAGAGAACGACGATCTTGTTACTGCTGGACAGACTGGCTTTGTAGCCGTTCCTATAGGCACTGGTCGTAGTCTTGAAGAGGCTTGGGCTTCGGTACAAGCTCGTATTAAACAGATAAAGATTCCTGATGTGCAGTACAGGAAAGACCTCTACAAGTGTACCAAGAAACGCTACATGGAACTTTCCGTTATGGGATACTTAAAATGATAACACATATCGTTGAGGTAGTAGATAATGCACAACAGAGATACCCCACTGCTGGTGATTATAGTACTGATATTTATGGTTGTACTCATTTCAGAATATCTAGGATGGCCAATCCTGACCACCAATTTCTTGTGGCCATACATGAAATAATAGAAGCTTATCTATGTCAAAGACGAGGTATTAAAGAAAGTGAAATTGACAAATTTGATATAAACTGGGAAAGGGAACGTTTGGCTGGTGACACCTCTGAGCCGGGGAATAACCCCGAAGCACCGTACTACTTTGAACACAAGTTCGCTACTAAGGTCGAGATGGACGTAGCCCACGAACTAGGGGTTGACTGGGATGAATATGAAAAAGCTCTTAACAATCTTTAGTTTTATCCTTATTATATGTATTAGCGCCTATGGTCAAAATACGTATACGAACGTTATAGGCTCGTTTCATGACCAAGCGGGACAACAGTTCCTAAATGGCACATATTCAATAACTTTCGTACCAACACCCGGTAGACCGGGACCGTATACTATTAATGGGCAGCCAGTTAACAGGGGTCCGTTCAACGGTAGCCTTGATGCGAACGGTAACATCAGTCTTACCAGTGCTTTAGCCGATAACTCTCGTGTAGTACCCGCAGGTAGCGCGTGGTTCTTTAACGTTTGTCCTAATGCTACCTTTCCGTGTACACAGGTAACTATACCTTTATCTGGTGTAGTCCAAGATATAAGTGCTCCCGTTAATAACGCTACAGGTACCATCCAAACTGGTCCCGGACCAACCTTTGCACTAGCGTATTCAAGTAACGAACTTAATCCGGCAGACATTAAAGATGGAATAGCTTTCCTAAATACTACTACCGGAGTTCCTTATTTCAGATATCTTGGTGTCTGGTACCCATTTGGAGCCGGAGGAGGTGGAAGCTTCGCTGTACAACATAACAGTACCCTAGTGGGAACACAGCCTACGATAAATTTTATAGATAATCCCAACACTGGAGGTGGTGGAGGCGGGGCACTAATTAGTATCAATGGAGATACTACTCCTGCACAGGTTCTTACTGCTGGGACTAATATTACTATCACTGATACTGGAAGTGGTGGACATACTATAGCCTCTACTGGAGGTGGAGGAGGAGTAACTTCTGTTACTGCTTCTGCACCGCTAGCTTCGTCAGGAGGAACTACTCCAAATATCACGCACAATACTTCTGGAGTTACAGCAGGAAACTATACTAACTCAAATATTACTGTTGATACCTATGGCCATGTGACTGCAGCAGCTAATGGTACTGGAGGTGGAGGAGGTACACCTGGAGGAACTAATACTCAGATACAGTATAATAACAGTGGCGCTTTTGGTGGTATTACTAATGGTACTGCTGGACAAGTTTTAACTTCTAACGGAGTTGGGACTCTAGCCAGTTTTCAGGCTCCAACTGGAGGTGGAGTGGCACTTAGTTCAATAACTGCGGCTACCGCAACTAATACTATCAATAGCGCAGCCTTCCAACAGAACTGGCAGTGGAACTTTGGCACCAATTCTACTGGCTCTGCGCTAGCTTTTAGCGACACAACTCAGAGTCCAGACACTAGCCCATTTCTGCGAATTGACACGTTGTCCAGCTTGGTGACACCAATTCACTTAGGCACCAACTTTAACGCTAGTCAGCTTCACTTTGGCAAGAGCCTCACAGACGGTGGCTGGTTAACTGGCTCCGGCACCGGTCAAGCCCAAATTGGAAATTCCTACTACAATGGCAGTGGCTGGGTAGCAGAGGCCCTTGGCTCGGCCTTTCTAAGTATGAACGACAGCTTTGGCTCAGGCAACTTTGCTTTCTACGGCAATACCAGCACAAGTGCTGGTACTGGATATACTCCGACCAAAATTGCTACGATAGCTCCACCGGGAAATCTTCAGCTAGCTGGTTTAGCTGGAACAGGCTCTCGATGCCTGCATACTGATACTAATGGAAATGTCAGTGCTACGGCTAGTGACTGCGGAGCTGGTGGAGGTGGCGGCATAACTTCCATCAACGGTGATACTACTGCGGCGCAGACGATTGCCGGAGGCAGTGGAGTTACCATTACGCCTACCACTGGTACAACAACTATTAGTAGCTCGCCAGACTTTCCGGTGAATCAAATCACCACTACAACTACGTTGACAGTCTCTGACTTCCAAAATTGCGGTTTCAAGTACGTAGCCTCTGGCACCTTCACCATTACCTTGCCAATAAATACTTCTCAGCCAGCTAACGGCACTTGCGTTATTGTCAGTAACTACGGCAGTGGAACGATTACGATTGCTCGCAATGGACAGAATATTAATGGTGGTACAGTAAATCCGACTATTCCTCCTGCCACTGGCGGTTCTTCCATACAGCCAGCTTCCATGTTGATAGTCTCCGACAGTACCAACTACTTCATTGCTAGACTTAATCCGGCTACAACTGCGCTTGCGTTAAGCAATCTTACGAATGCTACCGCCACCAACACTCTAGTAAACGCAGCGAATACGCAAACATGGCAATGGCAACCTACAACTACGTTGAATGGCATGGTCTTTCAGGAGACTTCCAGTGGTTCCGGCACAGGTGCTCTAGTAAGCAT
>Ga0126371_10002784_pt1 | contig 15152 bp, 13 predicted proteins | sample PanSoiMetaPlot_4_FD_110145 | JGI IMG/M metagenome (GOLD analysis project Ga0126371, IMG submission 110145) | Tropical forest soil microbial communities from Panama - MetaG Plot_4 | ecosystem: Environmental > Terrestrial > Soil > Tropical forest > Bulk soil | place: Panama | collected 2016-02-17 | reverse complement strand
GGCCGAGAGTATCGACCAGGTCGCGGCGGCAGTGGGTCTGGAATCGGCGGCCACGCTGCGGGTTCACTTCGCGCGCGCCTTGGGGATCTCGCCGGCGGCGTACCGGCGGCGCTTTTCCACGGCAACGACTGGGCGGATTGAGACTAAGAGGAGCTCACTTTTGCTAAGTTACTGATTCTTCGCGGTGTCAAATCCTTGGGCGCAAGAGGTCTGGAATTCAAATCTCCACGCCCCGACCCCGACCACTGCTTTCAATGAAATGTAAGGCGCAAATATCAAAGTCAATGCTTAACGCAGAAGCGAAGCTGTGCCTAGTTGCGGCGAGATGAGTGCGACTGCTCGCTCAACTACTGCGATTTTCACCACATTCAATTTGGAGGACGAAGTCCCAGCAATCGTGTCGCTTTGGTCGGGAACACCCTCAGCGATCCCAGGTTGAGTTGAGGCAAGCTCGGGGCGTTGGAACGAGGTCCAGAGCTAAGGCCAGGAGGGAAATTTTTCGCGAACGAAACAAGGATCGGCGGCCCAGAGCTGGTCGGACTACTTCGCGGGGGCGCATTTTCTTGCCGGTGATTGAATGGCGGATTCTGGTGGAGTACCTTATCTACGTTGGTGTGTTGCGGAGCAGGCCTGGGTAAGCGCTCAAAGGGTTTTGGCGGCGATCTTGGCGCGCATGGAGAGATGAGAGTTAGATGAAGACAGCCGCTGAGCTAAGTGCCCACGCTTCCGTCCTGGATGTGTCACACGAGGAGCGCATTGGGTTCGTGGCTGACGGCGTCAGCGAAGGCTTTCAACGTGATGCGATAGACGAGTCCTGGCGAAGATGTCTGCTCGATTTTCGTGTCGACCCGCGCAGCGGCTCTGTACCTCACTTGCTCACAGAGAGTGAGCTCAGGGTCTCTCGCGAACCCCTGCATAGCTTTGTACTCCAAGCTCAAGAAGAGATAGACCGCCTCTATGCCATTGTTCGTCCGCAGTCTTACGTAGTTCTCTTGTGCAACAGCCATGGAGTCGCCATCCACCATCGTGGAGACGACACCAAGAACCAGGAGTTCAAGCAGTGGGGTATATGGCTAGGCGGGGTCTGGTCGGAGGGGGTTGAAGGCACAAACGGTATCGGCACCTGTATCACGGATCGACGGCCGGTCCTCGTGCATTGTTCCGAGCATTTTCGCAGCCGTCACGCCCGGTTGAGTTGCGCTGGCGCGCCGATCTTCGATCCTCAGGGAGGCTTGCTGGGAGTACTGGACGTTTCCAAAGTGCACCAGCGAGCTGATGATCAGCCATTTCCGCTGCTGCTCCAGACAGTGATTGTCTCCGCGCGAGTCATTGAGGAACGCATTTTTCGTGAGCACTTTCAGTATTGTTGGATCTTGGCGGCTGCCCCTTCAGATGATCTTGGAGCATCCCTGCTCCTTGCCATTGACGACCAGCAGTTGGTTGTAGGAGGCGATCAAGCCGCTCGGAAGTTGTTTGCTCTGAGCGACAAAAGCGTTGCGGACGGAATTCCCTTGTCTGCTGCCTTCGCGTTTGACCGCTCACTATTCCGCCGTACGGCCGACCGGGACATTCCGCTACGGCTGGTGAGTGCCACTGGCGACGGACGCTCGTGGACGGCATTACTTACACCACCCCTGAGCAAGTCTAGGGTCGCTCGCAGCTGGGCCGAAGCAGTGGTCCACGCCCGATCGCGAATTAGTACCCTAGGAGATCTGCCGATGGCCCCGGCGTCGGAGCCTGGCCGTGGCGGGTTGTCGCCGGCCGTGAGGCGCCGCGTATGCGACTATATTGAAGCGCATCTCGATGAAAAGATCCGCCTCGATGGACTGGCGGCTCTGGCGGGGCTTTCCACCGACCATTTTGCTCGGGCATTCCACCATTCAGTGGGGGTGCCCCCGCACACTTATTTGTTGCAGCGGCGCTTGGAACATGTGGAACACATGTTGCGGGAGACACATACGCCGCTGTCGGAAATAGCACTGGCGACAGGTTTTTCTGACCAAAGCCACCTCGCACGGCACTTCCGGCGGTGGGCTGGAATGTCCCCGCGTCAGCTTCGCTGGACGGAGGGGAAGCCATCCGCAGGAGGTAACCCTATGCGACAAAGCAACTTAGCGACCCAAAGTCGCTGATCAAATCAGAAACGTCTCTGCGCAATCGCCTTCGAGGCGCGCCCGCCTGAAAGGCAGCTGAATTGTGAGCCAGATCACATTTCAATTGTGATGTGGATCACACGATTCATCGGAAACATTCTAAACACACCAAGTTTGTTCAAGACTGCTGCTGCACCCTAGTGGCAGCATCCCACTCGATTCTTACCGAAGGAGAATCGAAAGTTGCCGTCGGAAGGAGGAGCTATGGCGAACCTAGCTAGATGGACTCCAAGGGTAGTGGTGTTCCGTCCGTTGCACTCAGAACAGATCTAGCGGCGGGAGGTTGTCATGGGATTGCACAGTTTTGTTTTTGAGAATGTGAGTGATCGAGGTTCTCTTTCGGACAACGAGCCGACCCGCTTCGATGTCGCCGGTGAGCCCCTGTCCCACAAGGACAGATTCGAGGGAATCATTGGCCAGAGTTCAGCGCTGCGAGGAGTGCTGCAAATGGTCGAGCAGGTGGCGCCTGGCGATTCAACGGTCCTGCTGTTCGGCGAGACCGGTACGGGCAAAGAAGTCATCGCACGCGCGATCCACAATTGCAGCAGCCGCAGAGACCAAAGCTTTGTGAAGCTTAACTGCGCTGCTATTCCGAGCGGCCTTCTCGAAAGCGAACTCTTCGGACACGAGCGCGGCGCCTTCACCGGAGCCATCACACATAAAGTCGGACGCCTCGAGCTTGCCGATCAAGGCTCATTATTCTTGGACGAGATTGGCGATATTCCGCTCGAACTCCAGCCAAAACTGCTGCGCGTGCTGCAGGAACGGGAATTTGAACGACTGGGCAGCACGCGAACAAAGAGAGTTGACCTACGGGTTGTTGCCGCGACACACCGTGACTTGGAGGGGATGATTTTTGAAAAGCAGTTTCGCAGCGATCTTTTCTACCGTTTGAATGTCGTGCCCATATTGCTTCCGCCATTGCGTGAGCGGCCAGAGGACATCCCGCTTCTGGTGCAACAGTTCGTGCAGCGGTTCGCAAGCAAAGTTGGCAAGAGAATAGAGATGATCCCATCAGGCACAATGGACGCTTTGAGGCACTACTCATGGCCTGGCAACATCCGAGAACTGGAAAACGTAATCGAGAGAGCGATCATTTTGTCCCCTGGTCCTGTATTGCGAGTTTCCCACCAGGACTTGAGAACGCGCGTAGCACCGGGCCACGGTGGAGGTCGCGTGCAGACGTTGGAAGAAGTGGAGCGAAACCATATTCTGAAGACGCTGAAAGAGACGCGATGGACTCTTTCGGGGCCAAGTGGCGCCGCGGCGCGCTTGGGATTGAAACGTTCAACTCTTTCCTTTCGCATGAAAAAGCTCGGTATTACTCGAAGCTTGAATGCAAGCTTCGAGCCTTAGAAGAGTGGGCATTTTACTACCATACGGCTTTCGTTGATCGCCGCACCGGCATCTTGCTGACGATAACTCCGTGCACGGTTGTAATTTTGTGGCTCAGGTCACTTGAGCCGTTCTCTTGATTTCTATGAAAACCCACCGCGACAATTTGCTGAGCGTTTTGACGTGTCGCGTGAAGAACCTCCCGCTACGGAGAGAGCTCAGTCTCAGGCAAGCTGCTGTTGAGACCCCCAAACGACGATTCCCCTGCCATGATCGATTGTCTGTCGGTTGGCAGTTGCCAGCCTGTTGACGCGCACGCAGCTCGTCCGTCAATTCGGCTTTTCTCCGCCCGGGTTGGGTCGCTGCAAGTCGCTGCAACTGGACGAGTTGTCGAGCACCGTCCGTCAGTGATTCGGCACATTGATTGCTTCGTGAGAATTGGAGAGACGCACGGCCGGGCGAAAGAGCCGAGTCACCCCAATAGCGGTAAAGGGATGACCCCAAGGCAACTTTCCGGCTTCGTAATCGAAAAGGAGAAGATGAAACGTGGCTCAACAAACATCGAATGCACGTCCCAAACAATATACGGCCGATGAGCGAACCTCTGCCTTTGTGCAGTTCCCGGGAGGATACATCGCTGAAATCCACTCCATCACCCGCAAGCCGAACTGAAGATGAGCAAACTCCTTGATAAAACCTCTCGCCCTGCTAGCGACAGCTGTATTCCTCCTTACCCAAGCGCCCGCCGCGGCTCAGTACGCCTCTTCTGTCGGTTCGGAGGTGGAAGACAGGAGCTTCAAGTTGCTGCGCGAAGACGAAGCCCGAATTCGAAAACTCTCGGTACGTTCAATCCGTTGTTTCCAAAGGGCAATTACTTTGGTGTTCTGGCCACCACGGGACCAGGTCCCATTAACTTCATAGACGTTCACCCGCACGTTGAAACGGCGCTTCCCCACGACGTGAGGTTCTCATTCGATTGGATAGTTCAGTGGCGGGAAAACATTAACGACGGGGTGTATGCCGTGCCCGGCTTCCTCATTCGCGCTGCTGATGGCAGTCGCGCCCGGTTCGTTGGACACAGACCCGGGACGGAGGTCCGGTGGCAGGCGAATCGCCATCTATGGTTCCAAGCGGACTACGGAATTTTCTATGCTGGCCGCTTTCTGAAGGAGACGCAGCCGGGCCGCAACCTAAACTATTGGGCTCTCTGGGCCGGCTACAAATTCTAGCGGGGGGTGGGGTGGAGCGCAGATTACACCACTGCCTTTTGTGAGTTGCGCCACCATTTCCGCTCCGAGGAAATGAATACTTTCGGGTTAATGAAAATCAGTACTTGACAATGCCTACTAAATAAGTAGACTTAAGTTTATAAATAGAGGAAACAGACTACGATGCGAATTTCCCAAAGAGGTCTCTACGCGTTACGCGCCCTGACGGTGCTCGCGCAGCGTCCGTCCGACGTGGTGAAGATCAAGGACATCGCTGCCGAGGAGGATTTGCCAGAGAAATTTCTGGAGGCGATTCTTCTCGATCTGAAGCGAGCCCGAATCGTCAATAGCCTGCGCGGCGCCAATGGCGGGTATCAATTGAAGCGGTCACCAGGAAAGATAACTTTGGGAGAAGTGATCCGCAGGATTGATGGCCCGCTCGCACCGTTTGAAGACGCCGAATCCCTACGCCATCGAGTGAAGACAGATCTGAAGCACCGTCCGCTGTTTCGCATTCTGCTTGATGTGCGCAACGCGACCGCCGCCATCCTCGACCATACCTCCGTTGCAGACCTCTGTTGTAGCAGCCCCAACTAGTTTTTCGCGCCGCAGTTACACACCAGATTTCCACCGCAAACGGTGCTAACAGCGCACCTGGCTGCCGCCAGCCGCTGGAAGGAGCACACACAAAATCTCAGGAGAGCCAATGCTCATGCGCACAGAGTCCGGATCGAAAGGGATAGTCATTACTGTCCTGCTGGCCGCCTCCCTTACAGTCGTGCCTTCCTGGGCCGGTGCGGGAACGGGGAATGCCGGAAACACGACAACGCTCGAGCCGACGAGTTTGCAACCTGCCAAAGGAGGCGCGCCAGCAGAGCCTACATCGCCCCTAGCGGCTGAACTGGAGCAGCTTCGCGCAAGTGTGCAAGCCCAGGCGCAGCAGTTCGCTGAGCACAGCAGGGAACTGGAATCGGAGCGGGCAGCTCTCAATGACGAGCTTCAGCGGATCGTCGCACTCGAAGCGAAGCTGGGTATCACGCCGAAGGCTGCAGAGGAGATTCTGCCAACCGCCACGGCAAGTTCCGCGGCGCTTGTACTTCCTTCGCAACCCGTGGAAGAAAAACAGGTACAAACCCCTCAGGACTGGTCGAATCGCATCGCCAACCTGGAAGAATCGGTAAAGAAATTCGGGCCCTTCACGCTGAGCGGCGACCTTCGGTTGCGCGCCGAGCCATTTATTGGCGGACCGGCAGATGATTCCCTAGAGCGGACCCGCGAACGCTACCGCCTGCGGTTCAATGTGGACGCGAAACTGAACCAAGACTTCAGCGGGGGTTTTACGCTTGCTTCAGGCGACGTCAACGATCCCATTTCGACCAATCAGGACGCAACCGGCTTCTATACGCGCAAGCCATTTTTCATCGACAAGGCTTATGTCAGTTACAACCCCCAGGGATTTAAACCCCTCACGCTGATCGGCGGAAAATTCGCCTATCCCTGGTACAACACCGAGCTCACCTGGGACAAGGACCTAAACCCGGAGGGTGTCGCCCAAACGCTGGCCTTCAACACAGACACACGTGTGCTGAAAAAGATCGCCCTTGTTGGCTTCGAACTGCCATTCGCACAGGTAGCTCGTACTGAGGCGGCCAATAAAAGCATCGTTCAGAGCATCACTTACGGCGCGCAGCTGCAAACGCAGTGGCAACTGGCGTCAGGGCTGAGGTTCGGCGCCTACTCTGGCTTCTACGATTTCCATAACGCAGACGCAATCGCGCTCGCTCTGGCCAAGGCCAGCTCGAAAAATCCGCAGACGCCCCTGTCCGGGCTCCTGCCACTACAGGCCAGCAACGGGGTAGAGAACTCGGCGACTACGACAACCGCGGTGAACGTCGTCACCATCGCCGGAACGGCCTACCCAACAGGAGTCAGCACAGTCACTAATTCGCAGTTTGGCTCAAAGTTCGCTTTGTTCGATTCGCTGGCGCGCTTCGACGTAACTACGCCTTCCGAAAAATGGCCAGTCGCGATTATCGGCGACTATGTTCAAAACCTGGAAGCCTGCTCGAACATCAACAACATCGCGCCGCCGCCCGCAAATACGGCCTCGATCCAGTACAAGCAGACGACGAACTTCCCTTGCAATTCGCACCAACGCCGCGGCTATTGGGCCGAGGCGCAGGTAGGACGCGCGCAGAGCAAGGGGGACTGGCAGTTCGATTACGCGCGCATTTTCATTGAGCGCGAAGCCGTGCTATCGAATTTCAACTACAGCGAAATAAGGCAGGGGAGCAACGTGACGGAGCACCGCGCCAGCATTTTGTACCAGCTCAACCGCAACGTGCAGCTCTCGTTTACCGATCTGATCGGCAGGCCCTTGAACTTTGCAGGCACGAAGCCGCCAGAGCCATGGCTCCAGCGCCTGCAGTTCGACGTGCTCTATTCGTTTTGAGGGGGAAAAACGACGGTGCAAACGGACAGGTCAGCGATTGGATACAAGAAGCTCAAATGGATGTCCACATTTCAGACGGTGCTCGCTGTGATGGTCGGCCTCGGTGTGCTTACAGGTCATCTCGCGCGTGGGCAGGCCCAGAATCTAACTCTTCTCAACGTGTCCTACGATCCGACGCGCGAGCTTTACAAAGCCTACAACGACGCCTTTAGGAAGTATTGGAAGGCGAAGACCGGCCAGAACGTCACCGTCCAGCAGTCGCATGGCGGCTCTGGCGCGCAATCCCGTGCGGTAATCGATGGGCTACAGGCAGACGTGGTGACCCTCGCGCTGGCGTACGACATTGATGCGATCTCCGCCAGGGCGAAGCTGCTGCCTGCAAACTGGCAGTCTCGGCTGCCAAACAACAGCGCGCCTTACACCTCGACGATTGTTTTCCTGGTACGCAAGGGCAATCCCAAGAACGTCAAGGATTGGGATGACGTCGTAAAACCCGGTGTTTCTGTCATTGTGCCAAACCCAAAGACTTCCGGCGGCGCTCGCTGGGCCTATCTTGCCGCGTGGGGATACGCGTATCGGAAGGGAAAGAGCGACGCGGCGGCGAAGGACTTCATCACGCGTCTCTACAAGAACGTCCCTGTGCTCGATTCGGGGGCGCGCGGGGCGACTACCACCTTCGTCGAGAGAGGCATCGGTGATGTTTTGATCGCTTGGGAGAACGAAGCGCTGCTTTCGGTGAAAGAGCTGGGCCCGGACAAGGTCCAAGTAGTTGTTCCGTCTCAGAGCATTCTGGCCGAGCCTCCCGTCGCAGTGGTTGATCAGGTCGTCGACCGAAAGGGGACGCGCGCCGTTGCCGAGGCGTACCTTCAGTATTTGTATTCGCCGGAGGGCCAGGAAATCGCCGCAAGGAATTTCTACCGACCTCGACTAGAGTCCGTCGCGAGGAAGTACGCAGCGACTTTTGTAACGGTGAAGCTGTTTACTTTGGGAGAAGTGACCAACGATTGGCAAAAGGCACAGGCCACTCACTTTGCCGATGGAGGCGTTTTCGACCAGATCTATCAGCCGAAATAGCAGAGGGCGGAGGTTTTAGTCCGGACGTCAAAGGTCTGAGATAGGTAAGGCATGGCGGTGAGACTCAAGCAAAGGAGCATCATACCGGGCTTTGGTCTAGCGCTCGGATTTACGCTGCTCTATTTGTGTCTCATCGTGCTGATTCCACTGTCAGCAATGTTTCTAAAGACGTCCACGCTGACTTGGCATCAGTTCGTCTATATAGCGACCACCCGGCGTGCGATGGCCTCCTACCGGCTCAGTTTCGGCGGGTCGTTGATCGCAGCTGGCATCAACCTGCTTTTCGGGCTGCTGGTGGCGTGGGTGCTTGTGCGATACGAATTTCCAGGAAAGCGGCTTTTGGATTCGCTGGTCGACCTTCCCTTCGCCCTGCCGACTGCCGTGGCGGGCATTGCGCTCACTGCGATTTATGCGCCGAACGGCTGGCTTGGGCGCCCCTTCGCGGCTCTCGGCATCGAGTCGGCCTATTCGCAATTGGGCGTAGTGATCGCGATGACGTTCATCGGGCTTCCCTTCGTGGTGCGCACGGTCCAGCCGGTGCTCGAGGACCTCGATAAGGACCTGGAGGAAGCAGCAGCAAGCTTGGGCGCGGGGCGGTGGCAAACATTTGTGCACGTTCTCCTGCCGCTGATTTTGCCCGCTTCGGTCACGGGTTTCGCGCTCGCCTTCGCTCGTGCAGCGGGCGAGTACGGCTCCGTGATTTTCATTGCCGGTAACATGCCGATGCGAACCGAGATTACGCCCCTGCTGATCATCACGAAATTGCAGGAATACGACTATACGGGCGCGACTGCACTCGCAGTGGTCATGCTCGTCGCATCCTTTGTTTTGTTGCTTGGCATCAATCTGCTGCAAGGGTGGAGCAGGCGTCGGCGGAGAGACGAGTCAACCGTGGATTCAGCGCGGGCGCACCCGGTTCGTCAACGCGGTTGGATTCAGGAGGGAAGCCAGTAGGGCGGACGTGCGACGCCACCTGGCGAATTGTCCATGGCTACATCGGCTTCTTGGGCCATCCGGAACTCTCCGAAATCGCCGCGCGCGGCCGCATACGCGACGTCGGAACCGGCGGCAGTGCGTTGGCTGCTCATCGCGGTCGCCTTGATGTTCCTGACCGTTTTTCTGCTAATGCCGCTTGCGGTGGTCTTCGGCTCTGCAGTCCAGAAGGGGACCAGCTTCTATTTCGCCAGCCTAGGAGAACCCGACGCGCTGGCGGCCATCAAGCTGACACTATTAGCTGCCAGCATTGCGGTGCCGCTGAACTTGGTTTTTGGCGTGGCTGCGGCGTGGGTGATCGGCAAATTTGAGTTTGTCGGCAAGAGCGTGTTGATCACGCTCATCGATGTGCCCTTTTCCGTCTCCCCTGTTGTGTCCGGTTTGATCTACGTGCTGCTTTTCGGATTGCAGGGCTTGTTCGGACCGTGGCTGATCGCCCATGGCGTCGGAATCATCTTCGCGGTGCCTGGAATCGTGCTGGCGACAATTTTCGTAACGTTTCCATTTGTGGCGCGCGAGCTACTGCCGATGATTCAAGCGCAAGGAAACGACGAAGAGGAGGCGGCTCTGACCCTGGGCGCGAGCGGTTGGCAGGCATTTTGTCGCGTGACTCTGCCGAACGTGAAGTGGGCCCTGACCTACGGCGTCATTCTCTGCAACGCCCGCGCCATGGGCGAGTTTGGCGCGGTGTCGGTGGTCTCAGGGCATATTCGCGGGCTGACCAATACGATGCCGCTACACATCGAGATTCTCTACAACGATTATCAGTTTGTCGCGGCGTTTGCGGTGGCATCGCTGCTGGCTTTGCTGGCGCTGGCGACACTCGCCGTGAAAAGCATCGCCGAATGGAAGGCCAGGCAGCAGCTCGCCGCGCAGGCGAGTGCAACCGAGGGAGGCTTGCGATGAGCATTTCTGTGAAGGGCATCCGAAAATGTTTCGGGAAATTCGTTGCACTCGACGACGTGAGCCTCGAAATTCCTGCCGGTCAACTAGTGGCGCTGCTCGGACCGTCGGGCTCGGGCAAGACGACGCTGCTGCGCATCATTGCGGGACTAGAGTTTCCGGACTCGGGCACGGTGCAATTCGACGGCAGAGACATCACCGACCGCACGGCGCGCGAGCGGCGGGTGGGATTCGTTTTTCAGCATTACGCGCTTTTCCGGCACATGACCGTTTTCGAAAACATCGCGTTCGGCTTGCGCGTGCGGCCGCGCCAGTTCCGGCCTACTAACAAGGAGGCTCGGCGCAAGGTGAACGAACTTTTGAAGCTGATTCAGCTGCAAAACCAAGCACAACGCTATCCCTCGCAGCTTTCCGGAGGGCAGCGGCAACGGGTCGCCTTGGCGCGGGCTCTGGCCGTCGAGCCCAGTATTCTTCTGCTCGATGAGCCTTTCGGTTCGTTGGATGCAAAGGTGCGCTTGGAGTTGCGGCGCTGGCTGCGGGAGTTGCACGACAAAGTGCATGTGACCAGTGTGTTCGTCACGCACGATCAGGACGAGGCGCTCGAGGTTTCCGATCGTGTTGCAGTGATGAACGAAGGCCACATCGAGCAGGTCGGCACGCCGGACGAGGTCTACGATCATCCGGTGAGTCCGTTCGTTTACAACTTTCTCGGCAACGTGAATCTTTTCCATGGGCGGGTGGATAACAACGAGACCTACATCCAGGAGTCCGCCACGGGGCATCTTGTTTTCGTGCGGCCTCACTGCCTTGAGATCACCCGGCAGCCGAGGGGTCCAAATCATTTTCGTGCAACGACGAAGCACATCAATTCAGCTGGCCCACTCGTGAAAATCGACGCGGTGACCGAATGGGGTTCACCTGTGCACGTGGAAATGTCACAGGAGCGATTTCGTGCCCTGGAACTCGTTCGCGACGAAGTTGTATTCATCAGTCCAAAGGAAGTCGCGATATTTCACGACCATGACGCGGCATAACGGCTGGCGTATCAGCTCCCAAAGCGTTTCTCTGAGTTAGCCATTTTCGACGCGCGCCTTTACATCCGAGTACGCGGCGTCGATGAGCCTGCGTAGCGCTGCGGGGTTTGTGGCCGTTCCCGGTCTCAGCTTTACATGTCGCATAAACTTGCCGGTTCCTTGCAACAAGCGGGCCGGATCCGCTAGCGCTGCGCCGTGAAAGAACCCCACGTTTACGTGCGAGGTGAATACATTGACGTAGCCGAAGGGAGCATCTCCCAAGCATGCAACTGGACAGCCGTCATGCAAAAGCTCCCGGACTTCGTCCCCACATCTTCGCATCACCTCAAACCACTGACGGGCGATGGCTCCGAACTCACCTGCGTGCTCTTTCATCCAGGCATCGATGGCGGGAGCCCTCTCGACAGCGCCGCTCAATCGCAGCAATTCGGTTCTCATCGTCGCTCCACTTTCTGCTTTCGAGATCTGCGCTTACGTAACACGCTTACCTTCGCCCCGGAGCAGTAGATATAACGCTTCCTTCGTCGGGCGGCGGCAGGCGCGGATGTACTCACGCGGAAAATCTGAAGGTTTCTGAGGTCCTAGTCAAGGGAAGTGATATGGCCGAAGGTGCGGCTTCATTGTTCTTGATAATTTCAGCCCCTGACGTTATCCAACACTGGGTGAATCGAAAGCTGCCGGCAGCCCGGCAAACCAGCCCACAGGAGCGAACCATGCCAACGACTCTTAGCCCTGATGAAATGAAGAGGTTTGTGAGGAGCCATTTCGAGGACTTCGTCAACAAGCGAAACGCGGCGGTCATCCGCAAGAACATGACTGCCGACTTCTACGACCATGACGGACCAGGCGGTAAGCCGACGGATGCGCAGGGCGATGAGCAAATGATGCTGGGCATGTATGAAGCCATGCCCGATTTGCATTTGACAATCGAAGAAATGATCGCCGAGGACGATAAGGTGGTGTGCCGAAACATCTGGCGTTGGACTGACGGGTCAGGCAAGAAGATGCAGTTTCACGGGTTTGTCCTGTGGCGCTTCGAAGGAAGCAAAATTGCCGAGCGTTGGGCCACTGTGACGCCGCCTGCGGAAGGCACGTCTTGGACCGTTGGACAGACGCCTGGGCCGAGAAATTCAAAATCGAACAAGTAGAGGCCCCGGAGGCTCCCCAGTCGCCCTTTTGGAAGTACTCAGGAAAAGCGCCGCTGTTTCGTGATGCAGCGGCGGTTCCCGCGGTGTACACTCAGCATTTTGGCGCCGGTGCCCAGAACGCTATGGCCTCCATCGCGGAAGGCAAATCGCAGACATGGCATGTCAGCGACATCATCGACCAGCGGCCGATGGGGGCGTTCCAGGTCTGGACGGTGATTTTAGGCGGACTGGTTCTGGTGCTTGATGGGTTCGACGCCCAAACCATCAACTTCTTGATTCCTTCCATTGCCGAGACGACGAGAATTCCAGAGCACGGCTTCGGTCCGATTCTCTCGGCCAGTTTGATCGGCCTGATGATCGCGGCGCTCACGACTGGTCCCATCGCCGACCGCTGGGGCCGTAAATGGCCCGTGATTTTATCCACACTGAGCTTTGCGCTGTTTTCTCTGCTCAGCGCTCGAGCGAATACGCGAAGTGAATTTCTGATCTTGCGGTTTCTGACCGGCCTCGGCCTCGGCGGCGCTATGCCTAATGTGGTGGCGCTCACATCGGAATACATCCCCAAGCGCCTGTTGGCCGTGGTCATTCCGATCTTATTCGTTGGCATGCCTCTCGGTGGAACGATCAGCGGATTTGCGGCACGGGCGATGCTCCCTGTGTGGGGTTGGCGTTCGGTGTTTCTGTTGGGCGGTATCCTCCCACTCGTGATCTCTCTGATCTTGATGGTGGTGCTCCCGGAATCGATTCAATTCCTGGCAGCCCGCGGCAAAGACTCGCCGAAAGTCGTGAAGATACTCGCGCACGTCGCACCTGAGTTTGCTCAAGGGCATGCCAAAATCGCCCTTGCGGCGCCTGGTGAAAGGCAGAGAGGTGTGCCCGTGAAACACCTGTTCACCGATGGGCGTACCGCCGGAACACTTTTTCTGTGGATTCCATATTTCATGAATCTGCTGCTCATCTATTTCCTCACTGGCTGGCTCCCGGCGCTGTTGCGCGATGCTGGAATGTCGGTGAAAGCGGGCGTCACGGCGACCGCATTCATGAATTTCGGTGGTGTTTTCGGATGTTTAATCGAGGGTGCACTGTTGCGCCGCTGGGGCGCGTCGGTAATTCTGACCTGCGAATACGTACTGGCGGGCATGTTCATCGCATCGTTCGCGCTCCTGGCGCTGCCGTTTCCGGTCCTGCTGATGATGACATTCGGCAGCGGCCTGACGATCATCGGTGCGCAGGGTGGCTTGAACGCGCTCGCCGCGCGGTTCTACCCGATCTCTGTGCGCTCGACCGGCGTTGGCTGGGCCCTCGGGATCGGGCGCATCGGCTCGATTGTTGGCCCGCTAATCGGCGGAATGTTCCTCCTGATCGGCTGGAACACGCGTGACATGCTGCTCTTCGCCTCCGCAATTGCTCTCGTCGCTTTTATCTCAATCCTGTTGGGCGATCGCCTAAGTGGTAAGGTGACCGCTTTCGCTTCGGCCTCGGAACTTGGCGGCCACTAAATCGGTGCGGGCTTACTCCTCGGCATACGCACATTTCTGAGCGGCTAGGAAGGATACATTTTTGATGTGGTTTGACCCCTGCATAGACAGCCTGGGGTGGCTGCTTGACAACGTATACACCCGCCCGTAATGTAAGTCGGCTCTTGGGGGAGGGCTCATCCGCAGTGGCTGGTAGGCGATACCGCCTAAATCGAAAGAGGTTTTCCCATCCCAATGCACTTTCTTTATCAATTTTGTAGTTGGTTGCAGCATACCCCCGTGGGCACCGCCGTCGCCGAATCCGACTGGCTTTTTCCTGCCATCGAGACCGTGCACATTTGGGGCATCATCTTGCTTGTGGGTACAACGGGAGTGCTCGACCTGCGTCTTCTTGGATTGATTCTGCCGAATCAACGCGTTTCAGAGCTGCACCACCGGCTGATCCGCTGGACTTGGACCGGCTTCGCGGTGATGTTTGTCAGCGGCTCGTTCATGTTCGCTTCCGAGGCTTCCAAGATGTACAGCAATGGCGCATTCCGCGTCAAAATGCTGCTGATTTTGCTCGCTGGCTTGAACGCGCTGATCTTCGAAGTCACTGCCTTTCGCAATGTCGCCCAGTGGGATAGCCGTCCTCGCACTCCGATCGGGGCGAGAGTTGCCGCCTCCGTCTCGCTCATCGCTTGGGTCGGAGTGATCGCCGCCGGCCGCTGGATCGCCTACTGGTAACATCGGGCGCGGTTTCTCGAGCGAGTCCGCGTGGGTTTTGCCATCCTAGGGTGTTCACTGCCGCGCGACGGGGTCGGACGACCTCCCTTGAAGGTCTCCGCAATCGGTCTCGCAGCTCCTCATGCACGCTAGGTTTGCCCTCCGATTGTATTTGCTTTTTCTTCGCCTAGTGCTACAATCGGATCCTCGAAATGATCCGGTCGCTCCAACCACACTCTGCTAGAATCGGGCCGCCTTCGGCGTCGAGCGTAGCCGTAGCGACGGGTCTAACCCCCGTGCCGGAAGCTAAGCGAAGTCCTCTCCGAGGTGTCGGTTATGAATGATGAAAAAACCAGGAATCTCGACCTCGCCATTTCCCAAATCGAAAAGCAGTACGGCAAGGGCTCGATCATGCGTTTGGGGAATCGCGACGTTCTGGTCCCTGTCAGCGTGATTCCCACAGGATCGATCTCGATTGACGCAGCCCTGGGCGTCGGTGGGTTTCCGCGTGGTCGCGTAATCGAAGTCTACGGGCCGGAGTCGGGTGGCAAGACCACGCTCACCTTGCAAGTGATCGCCGAGGCCCAGCGGATGGGGGGCCAGGCTGCTTTCATCGATGCCGAACACGCGCTCGATCCGGTCTATGCGCGCAAGCTTGGCGTCGATGTC
>Ga0126371_10002783_pt1 | contig 15153 bp, 13 predicted proteins | sample PanSoiMetaPlot_4_FD_110145 | JGI IMG/M metagenome (GOLD analysis project Ga0126371, IMG submission 110145) | Tropical forest soil microbial communities from Panama - MetaG Plot_4 | ecosystem: Environmental > Terrestrial > Soil > Tropical forest > Bulk soil | place: Panama | collected 2016-02-17 | reverse complement strand
GACGCGGTATGCATGAACAGCGAGGCGTAGACGACGTCGGCGAGCTCATGCGCCTCGATGCCGCCGATCCTCAGCACTTCCTCGATCGCGCGGCGCGGATATCCGATGGCGTTCTTGCGGCGGACCAGGCGCTCCTCGGAGACCGATGCGACGATCGCGCCGCCACGCGTGAGGGTGGCGCCGCAATTGTGCCCATCGTGAATCCCAAGGATATAAGGCTCGCCATCGCGCATGCGTGAGCCGTCCGCGCCGTCCTGATCCATCCGGTCTATGTACCGGCGTCCACGCCACATTGAAAGCGAAATTGGTCACTTGCTTGCCGATCGTCTTGCAGCAGTAAACGAAAGTCCGAACGTGCCGATGTCGAACCCGGAACGCGGAAGCATCGCGTATTTTGCCCTCGATTTGCCGCACAAGGGGCAGGCGAGCTACGTCCACATCAGCGAGATCGTCGCCAATCTGCGCGTGCTCGGATGGCGTGTCGACCTCTACACGCCGCGGCCGACCAGCCCGGATCGGCCGCGCAATGCGATCGCCAAATCGCTCGAATATGTGCGGACGATATGGAGCGCCGTGAAGGCGCTGGCGAGCCATGACGCGCTCTATGTGCGCGCGCATGCGCTGGCCTGGCCGGTCGCGCTGGCGGCGAAGATGAAGGGGCGCGTGGCCGTCCAGGAGATCAACGGAACCGAGATCGACATCATCGTCAGCCGTCCCTGGCTTGCGCCGCTGCGCCCGCTGCTGCGCTGGCTCTATGTCTCGCAGTACCGGCGCGCCGACCATCTGTTCCCGGTCGCGAAGGAGCTGGCGGCGTTGCTGCACCGCCAGGTCGGTCACGATCGCATCTCGGTCGTTCCCAATGCGGCGAACACCGACCTCTTTCGTCCCATCGACCGGCCCGTCGCCGAGCCGTTCGTGGTGTTCTTCGGCGGCCTCACCGATTGGCACGGCGTCGACGTGATGATCGATGCGGTTCGCCACCGCGATTGGCCGCACGGGTTGCCGCTCGTGGTCATCGGAACCGGCGTGCGGCAGAACCTCGTCGAGGCGGCCGTTCGTTCCGGGTTGCCGATCCGCTGGCTCGGCTATCGACCCTACGAGGAGATTCCCGGCCTGATCGCCGGGGCGCTCGCGGGCCTCATTCCGATGACCAATCCCCGCGGGCGCTCGTCGACCGGCATGTTTCCGCTCAAGCTGTTCGAGACCCTGGCGTGCGGCGTGCCCGTCATCGTGACCGAGCTGCCGGGACAGGCGGAACTGGTGCGGGAAGGGCGCTGCGGTCTCGTCGTGCCCTGCGGGGACGCGCCCGCGTTGGCGCAAGCCGTCGCACAGATGGCGAAGGACCCGGCCGCGGCGCGGGAGATGGGGCAGCGCGGCGTCCCGCTGATCCGCGCGACGCATTCCTGGCATGCCCGCGCGGTCGAGATCGATCAGGTCCTGCGGGCCTGCCTCGCGCAGCGAAGACGGGCGCCGCCCTGATGTGCGGAATCGCGGGCGTCTGGCGCCTTGCGGGCGCATCTGCCGAGGAGCTGGCCGCGCAGTCGCGCGCCATGACGGACGCGATCGCCTATCGCGGGCCCGACGGCGACGGGCATTGGAGCGATCCTGCGGTGGGCGTTGCGCTCGGCCATCGCCGCCTCGCGATCATCGACCTGACGCCGACCGGCTTGCAGCCGATGACGAGCGCGGATGGCCGCTTCGTCATCACCTACAACGGCGAACTCTACAACCGCGCCGAGATGGCCGGCGAGCTCGACCGACCATGGCGCGGGACGTCGGACACCGAGGTCCTGCTCGAGGCGATCGCGGCCTTCGGCATCGATGGCGCCCTCGAACGCGCCAACGGGCTGTTCGCCTTCGCGGTCTTCGACCGCGGCACGCGCACGCTCCATCTCGCGCGCGACCGGCTCGGCATCAAGCCGCTGTACTGGACGCGGCAGAATGGGACTTTCGCATTCGCGTCGGAGCTCAAGGCCCTGCGGGCGCTCGATGGCCTCGCCTGCACGATCGATCCCGGCGCTCTCGCAAGTTATCTGCGCTACGCCTGCGTGCCGGCCCCGGGCACGATCTATCGCGAGGTCGCAAAGCTGGCGCCCGGCCATCGGGTCGAGGCGAGCGCTCCTGGGGTGACGGTGCGGCGCTATTGGGATGGCGCGGAGGTCGCGCGCCGCGGCCAGGAGGGCTGCGATCGGCGGCCGGAGCAGGACATCATCGAGGAACTGCATGACCTGCTGGCCGACGCGGTGCAGCGGCAGATGGTGTCGGACGTGCCGCTCGGCGCCTTCCTGTCCGGCGGCATCGATTCCTCGACTGTCGTGGCGTTGATGCAGCGCGCATCGGCTCGACCCGTAAAGACCTTTTCGATCGGCTTTCGCGAGCAGGCGTTCAACGAGGCGGAGGCCGCCAAGGCCGTCGCGCGCCACCTCGGCACCGATCACACCGAACTGGTGCTGTCCGCCGCGGATGCCCAGGCGATCATCCCGCAGCTTCCGACGATCTACGACGAGCCCTTCGCCGACAGCTCGCAGCTGCCGACATTTCTGGTGTCGCGGCTCGCGCGCCGCGACGTGACCGTGGCGCTCTCCGGTGACGGCGGCGACGAGCTTTTTGGCGGCTATGTGCGCTATCAGGGGATTGCGCGGCTTGCCGGCGTCGCGCGCCGTCTGCCGACCGCGCTGCGGCGGTTCGCGGCCAATGCGATCGAGCTGATCTCCGCCGACGCCTGGGACACGCTGGCGGCATCGTTGCCGCGCCGGCTCAAGCCGACGCACGCAGGCGACAAGATCCGCAAGGGCGCCGCGCTGCTCGGCGACGACGATCCGCTCGACATGTATCGCCGCGTCGTCTCCTATAACCCCGATCCGGCGCGCTTCCTGCCCGGCGTCGACGAGCCCGCCGACGTGGTCGCGCGGCTCGGTCACGAGGCGCGCGGCCTCGATATCGTGTCGAAGCTGCGGCTTCTCGACATGCTGACCTACCTGCCCGACGACATCCTCACCAAGGTCGATCGCGCCTCGATGGCGGTGAGCCTCGAGGCGCGGGTGCCGCTGCTCGACCATCGCGTGGTGGAATTCGCCTGGCGGCTGCCGTCGAATCTCCTGATCGCGAACCGCGAGGGCAAGCGGCCGCTGCGCGTGATCCTCGCTCGCTACGTGCCGACGACGCTGACCGATCGGCCAAAGATGGGTTTCGGCATTCCGGTCGGCGACTGGATCAAGGGGCCGCTGCGGCCTTGGGCCGAGGATCTGCTCTCGGCCGGTGCGCTGTCGGACGGACTGTTCGACCGCGCCGCCGTGCGCCGCTGGTTCGACGAGTTTTTGGCCGGCCGGCGCGACGCGCAGCACGGATTGTGGGCGGTGCTCCAGTTCCAGGCCTGGCGACGCGCCTATGCGTGATCGAACGCGGCGCGCCCACGCGCGACGGAGTTGAAGGCATGTTCGAAAGAAGCGATTTCGGCGCCAAATTGTTCGGCGAAATCATCGCCGCCGCGAAGTCGGCCGGATACGCCTTCGCGCGGCTCGACCATGCGCCCGCCGGCGGCAAGGTGGTCTTCCTGCGGCACGACGTCGACATTTCGGCGCGCAACGCGCTCGTGCTCGGGCGTCTCGCGCAGGAGCAGGGTGTTGCGTCCAACTTCTTTTTCCAGCTCAACGCCGAGACCTACAGCATATTCTCCGACGAGGTCATCGAGATCATGCGGACGCTGCGTGCCGCCGGGCACTGCGTCGGGCTGCACATCGATGAGATGCGGTTTGGTACGGACGAAGGCGTCATCCGGCGCACCATCGACTGGTTCTCGTCGTGCGTGGTCACGGTCGACCACGTCATGAGCTTCCACCGGCCGTCGAAGGCGGTGCTCGGAAGAGCCTATGCCTCCTTCATCAATGCCTACGATCCGCGCTTCTTCAGTACCGACGCGTATCTGTCGGATTCGCGCCGTTCGCTCGCCTTCCTGCCGACGCTGGCGCAATGGCTGGGGTCGGGCCGGCCGCGCATTCAGCTTCTGCTGCATCCCGAATGGTGGACGGGCATCAACGACGACCGCGCCATATGGGACGAATTGCGCGCGCGGCGGCAGCACGAACTCGCGCAATATCTCATGATCAACTGCCGTAAGGTGTTCGGCCATGTCATCGCCGCTGAGACTCGCGATTTTAGGGTCTAAGGGCACGACCCTGGATTTGATCGTCGGCCTTCAGCGAGCCGACGCGTGGCCGATCAGCGCGGTCGTGACCCTCAATGCCGAAAGCGCCGCGCGCAACAATGTCGCGTATTTTCGCGGTGCCGAAATCGCGGCCTTCTGCGACATGGCCGGCATCCCGCGTCACGAGGTGCGCTCATACGGGCTCAGCGACCCCGCCGATGTCGCATTCTTCGAGAAGTCGCGTTTCGATCTCCTCTGCGTGCTCGGCTGGGAGCGGCTCATCCCCGATGCCGTCCTGCGCACGCTCAACAAGTTTGCCTGTGGGATGCACGGCAGCGCGTTCGGTTTGCCGCGCGGCCGCGGGCGCTCACCGATGAACTGGTCCATCATCACGGGCCAGGAGCGCTTCATCACCTGCCTTTTCCGCTACACGCCCGGAATGGACGACGGCGACATCATCGGGTCGCGGACCTTCGAGATCAACGCGCATGACACGATCGAAACCTTGCACCAGAAGAACCGCATCGCGATGCTGCAGGTGCTGAGTGAGAGCCTGCCCAGGATCGCGGCTGGCGACGTCGCGTTCACGCCGCAGCCCACCGGTGAGCCGAGCTATTATCCCAAACGCGTCGCCGAGGACGGCTTGATCGACTGGCGGACATCGACGCGCGCGATTCATCGCCTGATCCGAGCCGTGGCGCCGCCCTATCCGGGTGCTTTTGCGTATCTCGATGGGCGGCGGATCGGCATTTCGGCGGCACAGCCGTTCGATGCCGCCTTGTTCGCGCCGGACGTCGCGGCGGGTACGATCGTCGACGTGTCGCTCGCCCGCGGGACCTTCGTGGTAAAGACCGCCGACGGCTCGCTGCTGGTGACCGCGTTCGACGGCGTGCCGGCGGCCGACCTGCGGTCGGGGACACGGCTCGCGGGCGCAACGGCGACGCCGGACTTCACGTCGCGCTACGGCAAGGACATCCCGCGCTCGCAATGGGAAATCGCGGGCCCGATCGGCGATTGATCCGATGCGCGACGATGCATTCGGTATTGCCTACCTTCCGGTGTGGCCGCTAAACAGGCGCCGCGCGCATGCGGGGTAACGGGAATTGAGCCACGGCCGCAAGATCGCTGTCATCGGCCTGGGCTATGTCGGCCTGCCGGTCGCCGTTGCGCTCGCTCGCACCGGCGCGCCGGTGACCGGCTTCGACATCGACCGGACCCGCGTCGACGAGTTGCGCGCGGGTCGCGACCGCACCCGTGAGGTCGACCCGGCGGATCTCGTGCAGGCGAGCCTTGCCTATGCGGACGATCCACAGGCGCTCGCCGATGCCGATTTCTTCATCGTCACGGTGCCGACCCCGATCGATGCGGCCAAGCGCCCCGATCTGCGCGCGATGCTCGCGGCGTCCGAGACCGTCGGCGGCGTGCTCAAGCGCGGCGACATCGTGGTCTACGAGTCGACCGTCTACCCGGGCGCCATCGAGGAGGACTGCGCGCCCATTCTCGAGCGCGTCTCCGGCCTCGTCTGCGGCCGCGATTTCGCGCTCGGCTATTCGCCCGAGCGGATCAACCCGGGCGACAAGACGCACCGATTCGAGACGATCACCAAGGTGGTATCGGCGCAGGACGACAAGACCCTCGATCTCGTCGCCACCGTCTATGGCTCGGCCGTCAAGGCCGGCATCCATCGCGCGCCCTCGATCAAGGTCGCGGAGGCGGCCAAGGTGATCGAGAACACTCAGCGCGATCTCAACATCGCATTCATGAACGAGCTCTCCGCGATCTGCCACGCGCTCGGCATCGATACCGGCGACGTGCTGGCGGCGGCGCGCACCAAGTGGAATTTCCTGCCGTTCTATCCGGGCCTCGTGGGCGGTCACTGCATCGGCGTCGATCCCTATTACATCACCCATCGCGCCGAAAAGGCCGGATACGCGCCGCAGGTCATTCTCGCGGGCCGCCACATCAATGACGGTGTCGGGCGCCGCGTCGCGCGCGAATGCGTGCGCATGCTGATGCAGCGGGGAGGAGGGGCACCCACCGTCACGGTCCTCGGCCTGACCTTCAAGGAGAACGTGCCGGATATCCGCAACTCGCGGGTGGTGGACATCGTGCGGGAGCTCGCCTCGTTCGGCATCAGCGCGCAGGTGCATGATCCGCTGGCGCCGGCCGCCGAGGCGGAGCGCGAATACGGGATCGCACTTGCCGAGATGCCGGCGCTGCGCCGCGCCGATGCCGTGATCCTCGCGGTCGCGCACGACGACTACGTGCGCGGCGGCTGGGCGATGATCGAGAAGCTGCTCAAGTCCGGCGGCGGCGTGGTGCTCGACGTCAAGGCCATGCTCGATCGGGCCGCCAAGCCCCAGGGCGTCGAGCTGTGGCGGCTGTGAGCGCGCCCAAGCGAGCGAGAAGGACGCAGCGCCGCGATGTCCGCTGATCCGATCCTCGTCACCGGCGCGGCCGGCTTCATCGGCTTTCACCTGACGCGCCGGCTGCTGGCGGACGGTCGCCCCGTCGTCGGCATCGACAATCTCAATGCCTACTATGATCCTTCGCTCAAGCAGGCGCGTCTCGACGAGCTGGCGAGGGAGCGCGGCTTCCGCTTCGTGAAGGTCGATCTCGCCGACCGCGCCGGCATGACGGCGCTGTTCGCGGAACATCGCTTTTCCTACGTCGTTCATCTCGCCGCGCAGGCTGGCGTGCGATACTCGCTGGTCGATCCTCACGCCTATGCGGACGCGAACCTGACTGGCTTTCTCAACGTGCTGGAAGGGTGCCGGCATGCCAAGTCGCGACACCTGGTCTACGCCTCGTCGTCCTCGGTCTACGGCGCGAACACGCAGATGCCGTTTTCGACCGCGCAGAACGTCGACCATCCGCTGAGCCTTTACGGGGCGACCAAGAAGGCAAATGAGCTCATGGCGCATGCCTATGCGCACCTGTTCGGCCTGCCTACGACGGGCCTGCGTTTCTTCACGGTCTACGGTCCGTGGGGACGCCCCGACATGGCGATGTGGCTGTTCACCGACGCGATCCTTGCCGGGCGGCCGATCAAGCTGTTCAACCACGGCAACATGCGGCGCGATTTCACCTATGTGGACGACGTCATCGAGGCGGTGGTGCGGTTGATCGAGCGTCCGCCGGGCGGCGACGCGAGCTGGTCGGGCGACCGGCCCGATCCGGCGAGGAGCCGCGGCCCCTGGCGCGTCTACAACATCGGCAACCACACGCCCGTCGAGGTCCCCGAGGTCGTGCGCCTGATCGAGGAGGCGGTCGGCAAGAAGGCCGTGCGTGAGCTCGCGCCGATGCAGCCCGGCGACGTGCCGGAGACCTACGCGGACGTCGACGACCTGCGCCGCGACGTCGGCTTCGTGCCCGCGACGACGATCGCGGACGGCGTCCGGCGCTTCGTCACCTGGTTTCGTGCCTTTCGTAAGATGTAGAAAGGCGCCGGCGCCCTACCGGCAGGGTGGCGGCGGCGCTGATCGGCTGGTGCGCAACCATGATGGCCAATTCGCATTTCTCGACCTTCGGGGGACGCCGGCTCACCTTTTTCCGGCTCGGTGCCATGCTGGCGACACCATCGAATGGCATCGACGATCGGGGCGGGTATGATTACTGTAATCTGCCATTAACCAATGTGGCGGCGGCGATGGGTGCCGCCCGGGGGCCGCGCCAGGCGTAAAGCGATCATGCGTATTGTATCGATGATCGGTATCGCGGTCGGGGCCCTGCTATTGTCGTCGTGCGGGTCCACGAGCAATTTGATAGGCGATCATCTTCCGGCATGGGCCGGAGGCCTGCCGGCGGATGCGCCGCCTCGCCGAGGCACTCCCGGCTACGAAGCGTACATCCGGCAAGTCGATGGCGACAAAGACCCGGCGGCCAACGCGCCACCGCCGCAGACCTCGACGGCACCAAATCCGCCGCCTCCTCAGGCGCACGGACAGGTCGATCAGCCGATCCACTGAGATCGGGATCGGCGAGACCTGCATGACGGCCCCTTCCAGACCTTGTGGCGCGGCACCTCGATGACTGCACGACCCATCATTCCCCTGGTCCTCGCCGGCGGCGCCGGCACCCGCCTGTGGCCGGTGTCGCGCGATGCCATGCCGAAGCAGTTTCTGCCGTTGGTAGGCGAGAAATCGACCTATCAGCAGGCGCTCATGCGCGTGTCCTCGTCGGAATTGTTCGGTCCGCCGATCGTCATGACGAGCGATGCCTTCCGCTTCTTCGCCCGCCGCCAGGCCGAGGAGATCGGCATCGACGCGACGGTGGTGCTCGAGCCGGTGCGGCGCGATTCAGGTCCCGCCATCGCGGCCGGCGCTGCCTTTGCGCGCGGCCGCGACCCGGATGCGGTCGTGCTGGCGATCGCGGCTGATCACGTCATTCTCGACAACGACCTGTTTCACGATGCCTGCCGCGCCGGCCGCGATGCGGCCGCGCAGGGGCACATCGTCACCTTCGGAATCCGCCCGACCGCGCCGAAGACCAGCTACGGTTATGTCAGGCGCGGCGATGCGCTCGGCGTCGATGGCGTCAGCCGGGTCGCGGCCTTCGTCGAGAAGCCTGACGCCGAGACCGCCGCACGCTATGTGGCGCAAGGCTTTCTGTGGAATTCGGGTAATTTCCTCTTCCGTGCCGACGCGCTGTTGGCGGAGCTCGCCCGCTTCGAGCCCGCGATGGCGGAGGCCGTCGATGCCGCGGTCGCGGCCGCCGCGACCGATCTCGGGTTCGTGCGCCTCGATCCGCAAGCCTTCGGCAGGGCGCCGCAGAAATCGATCGACTATGCGGTCATGGAGAAGACCGATCGCGCCGCGGTGGTCGAGGGCCGCTTCCGCTGGTCGGACATCGGCAGTTGGGATGCGGTGTTCGACGTCGCGCCGCGCGATGCCGCCGGCAATGCGGCGAGCGGCCCCGCGCTCGCAGTCGACGCCAAGGGCTGCGTCGTCCACGCCGAGGGGCGCCTCACCGCCGTGCTAGGCGTCGAGGATCTGATCGTCGTGTCGACGCCCGATGCGGTGCTGGTGCTGCCGCGCGGCCGCGCCGAGGAGGTCAAATCGCTGGTCGCCGAGCTGCAGCGGCGCGGACGGGCGGAAGCCAAGGAGCACCGGCGGGTCCACCGACCGTGGGGCTACTACGAGTCGGTCGACGGCGGCGAGCGGTTCCAGGTCAAGCGCATCGTCGTCGCCCCGGGCGGCAAGTTGTCGCTGCAGAAGCACCATCACCGCGCTGAGCACTGGGTGGTGGTGCGCGGCACCGCCCAGGTGACGGTCGGCGACGAGGTGCGCACCGTCCACGAGAACGAGTCGATCTATATTCCGATCGGATCGACGCATCGGCTCGCCAATCCGGGCCGCATCGCCCTCGAATTGATCGAGGTGCAGACCGGCAGCTATCTCGGCGAGGACGACATCGTGCGGCTCGACGATGTCTACAACCGGACCTGACCGGGACCGCGGGATTGGCCTGCAACATCGATTTCGCTCGAGGAGGCGGTCGGCAAGCCGGCCATTCGTGAACTCATGCCGATGCAGCCGGGCGACCTGCCTGAAACTTACGCGAACGTCGATGATCTGCGTCGCGACGTGGGGTTCGCGCCGGCGACCCCGATCGCGGATGGCGTCCGGCGCTTCGTCGACCGGTATCGGGCATTCCACAAGGTCTAGGCAGCCGTGGACGTGAACACAATCGAGAGCAAGGCCACACCGTCGATCGTGCGCCGCGTGCTGGCGCCGGCCGACGGCGGAGTCGGGATCGCGCGTGCGCTGCTGCTCGGCATCATCGTCGCGGCGCTGGTGTCGACTTCGGCGACGGTCATATTCGAGATCGCGTGCCTCATTCCGTTCTTCCTCAGCCGCGAGCTGCAGCGACGGCTGGTGCAGGCCATCCGTCACCCGCTGGTGATCGGCGTTATCCCGTTCGCGGCGGCGGTCGTGATTTCCACGTTCTACGGTCCGGCGTCGTGGCACGATGCGCTCAACGCGCTGGGCGGCTGGCGCCGCCTTCTGCTGGTGCCGCTGTGCGTTGCGGTGTTCGACGACCCGGCGTCGAAGCGGCTGGTGTGCAAGGTCTTCCTCATGATGTGCCTCCTCGGCGCGCTCGTCTCCTTCGTGACCGAGTGGGAGCAGACCCCGATCCTGCATAAGCTGCCTCCCGGGGTCTCGTTCCACAATTACACGGTCCAGGCGCTGAGCTTCTCGGTCGCGATCATTATCTGCATTGCGGCAATCATGCGCCCGAAGGCCTTCGCGGGTGACCGCCTGCTCGGCGACCGGCGCATCATGGCCGCGGCGATCGCCGTGCTCGCCTTCGACGTGGTGTTCGTGTTGTGGGGGCGCAGCGGCTACCTGGGGCTGCTCGTCATGGCGGTCGCGGTCGTGACGTTCCTGGTGCGAGGATCGTGGCGTATGAAGGCCCTTGCGGGCCTTGGCGTGCTTATCTGCGTCGGCCTGTTGCTCGGGTCGAGCGCGCAGGTGCGCGGCCGCATCGAGCAGGCGTTGCGCGAATTCGAGACCGCCGATCAATCGGCGATACCGACCTCGCTCGGCTACCGCGCCGCCTTCTGGCCGACGACGCTGCGCATGGTGCGTGACCATCCGATCTTCGGGGTCGGCACGGGCGGCTTCGCGGACGGCTACCGTCCCTACGGGCAGAGCGTCGAAGGCTGGCGCGGCGACGACACCGGCGATCCGCATAACCAGTTCCTCAAGATCCTCGGCGAGCAGGGATTGATCGGAGTTGCGGCCTTTCTGTTTTTCATCGCTCGTGCGCTGATGTGTCCGGCGCCGGCGCCCTATCGCCAACTCGCGGCCGCAGCCCTGATCTGCTGGTGCGCGACCAGCATGGCCAACTCGCATTTCTCGACGTTCGTCGAGGGGAGGCTCATCTTCTTTTGGCTCGGTGCCATGCTTGCGGGCTGCCCGGGCGCGAATGGAAGCGAAACGGCAAGTCCGGCATAGTTCACGCGTCTGCCGCTAATCATTGTGAGGGATGACGCATGTTCTTGTCGGCGAACCGGTGTCCACTTCGCCGGATGCGCTAGCCACGGTCGATTCCGCTTTGGCTGCGCTCCACCTTGACTTATCTTGCGATCTTGCGGGATACGGCCGCAGGATCGCGTTTGGGTCAGGCGTTTCACTTCATCCTCGGTCAGGGATTTGCGTATGAAAACGGCTCTCGTGTGCGGTGCAGGTGGCTTCATCGCGAACCATCTGGTCAAAAGGCTCAAAGCCGAAGGCTTCTGGGTCCGCGGCGTCGATCTGAAATATCCACAGTTCGACGAGACGGTCGCCGACGACTTCGTAATCGGCGACCTGCGCGAGCAGACGGTCTGCCGCGCGGTGGTCGACCGCCGGTTCGACGAGACCTACCAGCTCGCCGCCGACATGGGCGGTGCAGGCTACATCTTCACGGGCGAGAACGACGCCCATGTGATGCACAATTCGGCGACCATCAACCTCAACATGCTCGACGCGTTGAGCAAGCGCAATTGCAGGCGCGTATTCTATTCCTCGTCGGCCTGCATCTATCCGGAGCACAACCAGCTCGATCCGCGCGCGCCGATCACCAAGGAGGCGAGCGCCTATCCGGCCAACCCGGACAGCGAATACGGCTGGGAGAAGCTGTTCAGCGAGCGCCTCTATCTCGCCTATGCGCGAAATTTCGGCATGGAAGTGCGCGTCGCGCGCTATCACAACATCTTCGGGCCGCTGGGGACCTGGACGGGCGGCCGCGAGAAGTCGCCGGCCGCGATCTGCCGCAAGGTCGCGGAGGCGACGACCGGCGGCGAGATCGAGATCTGGGGCGACGGCGAGCAGACGCGCTCGTTTCTCTACATCGACGAATGTGTGGAGGGAACGCTGCGCCTGACGCGCTCGAGCCAGGCCGGGCCGTTCAACATCGGTTCGGAGGAGATGGTCACCATCAATCAGCTCGCCGAGATGGCAATGGACATCGCGGGCAAGCGGCTGCGCATAACGCACGTGCCGGGGCCGCTCGGGGTCCGCGGGCGCAACTCGGACAACGAGCTGATCCGCAACTCGCTCGGCTGGGAGCCGTCGCAGCCGTTGCGCGCCGGAATGGAAAAGACCTACGCCTGGATCGCCGCGCAGGTGGCGCAGGCGCGCGGGCGAAACAGCGCCGCGGCCTAGGGCGGGTCAGGCATTACCGATGCGTTCCGTAACCGAAGGGCAGCCGCAGGCCGAGCAGGGCAAGCCCGGATCCGACCGCAATTTCGGCCTGACCATGGCCGCCGTCGCGGCGATCCTCGGTTCGCTGCCGATCCTGCGCGGGGCCGCGCCCCATTGGGTCCTGCTGATCGTGGCGGCTGTCTTCGCGGTCGTGAGCCTCGCGGTGCCGCGCTTGCTGTTTCCGCTGAATTACGTCTGGTTCCGCTTCGGAGTGTTCCTGCATCACATCATGAGCCCGATCGTCATCGGGGCCGTGTTCTTCCTCTGCGTCACGCCGATCGGCATGATCATGCGGATGCTCGGCAAGGACGTGCTGTCGCTGCGCCGCCGGCCCGACCTGCCGAGCTACTGGATCGTGCGCGATCCGCCGGGGCCGGAGCCCGGCACCATGACCAACCAGTTCTGACCTCGCCTCGACAGGAAAACGAATGTCCTTTCTCGCCGAGCTCTGCCGGTTCTTGATGGCGCGCAAGAAATATTGGCTCGTGCCGATCTTCCTCGTGCTGTTCGTGTTCGGCGGCCTGATCGTTCTGGTGAAGGGATCGGCGATCGCGCCGTTCATCTACACGCTGTTCTGAAGTCGATGCGGATCCTCGGAATTTCCGCCTTCTATCACGACAGCGCGGCCGCGCTGGTCGCCGATGGCTGCATCGTCGCGGCCGTGCAGGAGGAGCGCTTCACCCGAATCAAGCAGGACGCGGGCTTTCCGCGTCATGCCATCGAGTATTGCCTGTCAGCGGGCGGCGTCGCGCTCGCCGACGTCGACTATGTCGTGTTCTACGAGAAGCCCTTCCTCAAGTTCGAACGGCTGCTCGAGACCTATGTCGGGTTTGCGCCGCGCGGGCTGACCTCGTTCGCGACGGCCGTCCCGGTGTGGATCCGGGAGAAGCTCTTCCAGAAGGACATGCTCGCGCGCGAGCTGCGCAAATTCGATCCGGGATTCGATGCAGCCAAGAAGATGCTCTTCACCGAGCACCATTTGAGCCATGCTGCCAGCGCATTCTTTCCCTCGCCCTACGACAGCGCGGTCGTGCTCACCATGGACGGCGTCGGCGAGTGGCCGACGACGACGGTCGCGCTCGGCGACGGCAACCGGCTCGACATCGTCAAGGAGCTGCATTTCCCCCACTCGCTCGGGCTGCTCTACTCGGCGTTCACCTACTACATCGGCTTCAAGGTGAACTCGGGCGAGTACAAGCTGATGGGGCTCGCGCCCTACGGTGAGCCGAAATACAAGGAGCGCATCCTCGCGCATCTGCTCGACCTCAAGCCGGACGGCACGTTCCGGCTCGACATGAGCTACTTCAATTATTGCACCGGCCTGACGATGACGAACCAAAGGTTCGCCGATCTTTTCGGCGAGCCGGTGCGGCGGCCCGACAAGGAACCGCTCACCCAGTTCCACATGGATCTCGCGGCGTCGGTGCAGGCGGTCACCGAGGAGATCGTGCTGCGCCTCGGCCGCTCGCTTGCGCGCGAATATCAGCGGCCGAACCTGTGCCTGGCCGGCGGCGTCGCGCTCAACTGCGTGGCCAACGGCCACCTGCTGCGCGACGGCTGCTTCGAGAACATCTGGGTGCAGCCGGCGGCGGGCGACGCCGGAGGGGCGCTCGGCGCCGCGCTTGCGGCCTGGCACCTGCTGCTCGGCCATCCGCGCACCGCCGACGGCAAGCGAGACGCCATGGCCGGCGCGCTGCTCGGGCCGGCGTTTTCGCAAGACCAGATCGAACAGCGCCTGCGTGCCGCCGGCGCCCGCTTCACGGTGCTGTCGGACGGGGAGGTGATCGAGCGGGCGGCAGATTCGCTCGCCCGCGGCGAGGCGGTGGGCTGGATGCAGGGCCGCATGGAATACGGGCCGCGGTCGCTCGGCGCGCGCTCGATCCTCGCCGACCCGCGCTCGCCCAAGATGCAGAAGCTGCTCAACCTCAAGATCAAGTATCGCGAGAGCTTTCGTCCCTTCGCGCCGGCGGTATTGCGCGAGAAGGCTGCCGAGTGGTTCGAGTTCGACGGCGAGTCGCCCTACATGCTGTTCGTCGCCGGCGTGCGGCCGGAGCGCCGCCGGGCGATGACCGACGACGAGCAGGCGCTCTTCGGCATCGACAAGCTCAATGTCGTGCGCTCGCAGATCCCCGCCGTGACGCATGTCGACTATTCGGCGCGGCTGCAGACCGTCGATGCCGAGACCAATCCGCGCTTTCACGCGCTGATCGAGCGCTTCAACCAGGTCACCGGCTGCCCGATCCTGGTCAACACCAGCTTCAATGTGCGCAGCGAGCCGATCGTCTGCACGCCCGAGGACGCGTTCCGCTGCTTCATGGGAACCGAGATCGACCTCTTGGTTGTTGGCAATTGCACCCTGCGCAAGCAGGACCAGGACGCGAGCCTCGCGCGCGACTATCGCGACCAGTTCGAGCCGGATTGACCTAAGGACACCCGCATCCGCTCTCGCCAGCGGGCCTGCCGCGAGCGGGGATAACTCGCGCCATACGTCCAGGGGCCGGCTGTTTCGCCGCCGAATCGCGCCTACAATCGCGGCAATCCCTGACAACGTCGTGCGGCCAAGCGAGAGAACCCATGCCCAAGCTCTCCAACCTCAAGGTCAAGCTCTTCACCGACGGCGCCGACAAGGCGCAGATCCTCGAGATGGCGAAGCAGACCTGGATCCGGGGCTTTACCACCAACCCGTCGCTGCTCAAGAAGGCGGGCGTCTCGGATTATGAGGCCTATGCGCGCGACCTCGTGGCCGCCGTGCCGGACCGCCACATCTCGTTCGAGGTCTTTTCCGACGACATCCCCGAGATGGTGGCGCAAGGCCGCGTG
>Ga0126371_10002782_pt1 | contig 15154 bp, 16 predicted proteins | sample PanSoiMetaPlot_4_FD_110145 | JGI IMG/M metagenome (GOLD analysis project Ga0126371, IMG submission 110145) | Tropical forest soil microbial communities from Panama - MetaG Plot_4 | ecosystem: Environmental > Terrestrial > Soil > Tropical forest > Bulk soil | place: Panama | collected 2016-02-17 | reverse complement strand
GCCGTCGATGGCGATGATGAGGTCTCCGCCCAACGTGATCGGGATATTTCCGATGTAGGCGCGTTCGTTGCCGGCGCGCAGACCGGCTCGTTCCGCGGCTCGCCCGGGGAGAACCTTGACGATGAGCAAGCCGAAGTCGACGGGCAAGCCCATTTGATCGGCGAGTTCAGGGCCGATGGGGATCGTTTGCACTCCCAGTTCCGGCCGCCGAACGCGTCCCAAGGTGACGAGGTCGTTGAGCACCGCCTTGGCGGTATTGATCGGGATCGCAAACCCGATGCCGGCGTTCTGGCCCACGCTCGACAGGATCATCGTGTTGATACCGATGACTTCGCCGTGCCAGTTCATCAGCGGTCCGCCGGAGTTGCCGGGATTGATGGCCGCATCCGTCTGGATGGCCTCATCGATCGTGGCGCCGTTCGGCTCTTTCACCGGACGGATCGAGCTCACAATGCCGCGCGTCATGGTGCCGGCCAGCCCGAACGGGTTGCCGATCGCGTAAACCTTCTGTCCGACCTGGAGGTTACGCGAGTCCCCCAGAACCGCCGGCGTCAGATTGAGGGCGTTGATTTGAATCACGGCGAGGTCATGCGCAGGGTCGCTGCCAATCACGGTCGCGCGAAACTTCTTACGGTTGTGCATCGTCACTTCCACCTGTCGCGCATCAGCGATCACGTGGTAGTTGGTCAGGACGTGCCCTTCTTTATCGATCACGAACCCGGAGCCCTGGCCTTCCTGCGGCACCAGTCCGTAGAAGAAATCGAAAGCGACCGCCTTCGAGGTGATGTTCACCACCGAGGGAATGTTCTTACGGTAGACGAGAATATTGTTTTGCTCTTCCGAGTCGAGCGACTCGCCGCCGGCCGCCTCGGTGATCTCGACCTTGCTGGGACGGCTGATCCAGTTCGTGGTACGCAGCGGCGACGATTTCCAGGTGGTGAAATAAAAGAAAGCCGACGCCAACACAATCGCAAACGCAACCGGGCGCAAGAGCTTCATAGCAATTCCCTTCGGCTAGACACGATCAAATGAATGCTAACTCTTAATTCTAATCAACCCATCCAGCACCCGCACATTCGCAGGGACAGGCAGGGCTGAAAGTTGATACGAAATCGGGATGCGCACGGTTCGAACTGGCCGGTCCGCCGGATGATCCGTAGTCCGACAACTTCCTAAGTCTGCCCGCCGATTTCCTTCCGAAGGTGCTGATAAATCAGGGATACCTGGGCCTGCGTCGAATCCAGCGAACCTGAATTGTCGATCACAAAATCGGCCGCCTTGACCTTCTCTTCGTCGGGCAACTGAGCCGCCATCCTGCGCGTCACTTCCCGACGCGCAGGCGCCAGATCCACCCTCAGTCGAGCGGCAAAGCGCTGCACGCGTTGCTCTTCAGTGCAGGTCACGACGATCAATCGATCGAACCGCTTGGCCGCCCCGGCCTCCAGGATCAACGCCGCTTCCACGATCGCGATTGCGTCCCCATTGCGCCGTCCGATTTCTTCCATCCATTCATCCTGCCGGCGGATGACTGCCGGGTGCACGATCTGGTTCAACTCGGCGACTCGCGACGGCGTCCGTTCTTCTGGGCGACCAAATGCAGCTTCCGCGAGCCGCGGACGATTCACCGTTCCATCGGGATTGAGAATACCCGACCCGAATTTATGGACAACTTCCTCGTACACCGTTTGACCCGGCTGCATCAGTTCATGAGAAATCTGATCGGCTTGGATCAGCTTTGCGCCGAGAGCGACGAACATCTCGCCAACCACCGTCTTGCCGCTAGCAATCCCGCCGGTGAGACCGACTTTCAGCAATCAAGCCCCTTGTACGCGGAAATGTTTTGAAAGGCCAAGCTCGCCACAGAGACATCTGCGAGAGAAAAGTTGTCACTGTTCGTCGAAAACTTAGCACGTGACTGTCGCGAGACTCAGGAAACTACCCCACCGGAACCGGTGTTGCTCTCCGTAATTTCGCTGCGCGCACTGTGTTCGCCATCAACATCGCGATGGTCAGCGGTCCGACACCACCTGGAACGGGCGTGATCGCCCCTGCCACCTCGGCAACTTCGGGATGAACGTCGCCCACGAGTGTCGATCCATTCTTCGCGAACGACAGCTCACGCTTCTCGTTGCCCTTGAAGAAACGCTCAAACTCGGCACGATCGGTCACTTTATTCATGCCCACGTCAATCACAATGGCTCCGGGTTTCACGAAATCGCGGGTGATCATACCCGCGCGCCCGATCGCGGCGACCAGAATGTCCGCTCTCCGGCACACACCTGGTAGGTCGTGCGTTTTCGAATGACATACGGTCACGGTGGCGTTGGCGTTCAGAAGCAACATTGCCATCGGCTTGCCCACGATGTCGCTGCGTCCCACGACCACGGCGTCCTGTCCAGCAACCGGAATCTCCGACCTCCGCAAAATCTCCATCACTCCACCCGGAGTGCACGGTACGAGTCCGGGACGTTGTGTCGACAAGAACCCGACGTTCATCGGATGAAACCCGTCCACATCCTTTGCCGGATCGACTGCCATCAACACTCTTTTCGAATCCACCTGGGGGGGGAGAGGCAGTTGTACGAGGATGCCATCGATCTCATCGCGGCGGTTCAGGTCCTCGACGAGCGCCAATAGTTCGTCGGTGGAGGCGGTTTCGGCGGGAGTGTGCCTTTCGCTGTAAAGACAGACTTCCTCCGAACTCTTCACCTTGCCCCGAACATAGATCTCCGACGCAGGATTGTGCCCGACCAGAACCACGGCAAGGCCCGGCCGCATTCCCGCCGAGGTGAGTGACTTCACTTCCGCTGCAACCTCTGCCCGAATCTCACTCGCGATCTTGGTCCCGTCCAGGATGGTGGCCGGCATGTACGAATCCTCGCTCCGAATTCTCGGAAACGTTCATTCTAAACTGATGTTGATCGTTGCGATGGAAACTGCTACCCCCATCGAAGTCGCGGGAAACGACGTAATGTCGTAGAATTCCGCCCATGATTCCCCAGGACTTGCTCGAGATTCTGGTCTGCCCCGCGTGCAAGAAACCGCTCGTTCTCAAAGTGAACCCGGAATCGCTAAAATGCGACGCCTGCCAACGGGTCTATCCTGTCCGGGATAACATTGCTGTGCTGTTGGTGGATCAGGCTACGGTAGAGCCCTCCTGAATTGGGCTGTTGGCCGCTTTTCGCGTGAAAAACGCCGCTTTTCGTCCCGGAACGACACTCCGCGTCATTACCTTGACGGTACTTCTGGAATCCGGACGCTGGTTACCTCCCGTTTGGTTGCCTGCAACTCTCTCCCTGCACGCGGGTTAACGAATCCAACAGAGCTTTTCTGTCGTATATAGAAATAGCGGCTCGTTGCGGCACGCGAATTGCATGCAACATTTCCGATAGCTGCTGAGTCTAATTAGGCAGGGAAGTCGAAAGGTCGGAGGTGAGGACGGCCATGAAAGAGAGATTTACGAACACGGAACTTGCTTCTTTGCGAAGCGATCTTCTCCAAGGTGGGATGATCGACTCTCGCGAAGCGGCTGAGTTGTTGCAGGTGTTCTTGATGGGCCGTGGATATGGGGTTTCCCCTCAAGCGGCTCTGGATGCGGCCGGTCGCGTCGAAATGGCCGGGTGCTCTTTGCCGGTCCTCCAGCATGAGCTGGAGAATTTGGCATTGGTCATGTAATTCAGCTTTGAAAAGCGGTGACTTTTCAAACGGGTCTTAAGAAAGTTGCAGTAAGAATCTGGAATCGCACCTTGAACTTAGGGCGATCAGGTTTAGGAAAACAGGGAAGACGAGCCGGGCCAACCAGCCCGGCTTTTCATTTTTGCCTCCCCTCGCCTGCCGTCGAATTGACATTTGTCGGCAGCCCAGCGCACGATTTTGTCGTCAGGAGGTTCGCCGGTGCCTGCCGTTCGGAAGAAGTTACCTGCTGCGCCAAAGTCCCAACGCCCACACATGCCTGGATACGGCGTTCCTGCCTCTCGCAAAGGATTGCTGCCGTGGGCGTGGGCCGAGCAGCGGCTGCGGCGCTCACACAATTACTGGTTCTGTACGACAGGACCTAACGGAGAGCCGCACGTCATGCCGATCTGGGGAGTGTGGGTGGATGCCGTCTTCTGCTTCAGCACGGGACGCGAGTCGCGTAAAGCGCGCAACCTTGCTGCGAATCCCCAATGCGTGATCTGCAACGAGAAGTCGAACGAAGCTGTCATTGTGCACGGAATCGCAGAAGAGTTGACAGATGCTGACCGCATCAAGGAACTTGGCCGTTTTTATGCGCACAAGTACAAGCCGTGGACGCTCGATCCTAAACTCGGGCCGATTTTTATTGTGCGTCCCAGTGTTGTGTTTGCAATGTATGAGAAGAAATTCGCGAACGCAGCGACGAAATGGACGTTCTGAAAGCGGCTAGTGGCTCGTGGCATGTAGCTGGCGCGTGCGTGCTAGCTAACCTACTGCTGATGCGATATCATCCGGCGCCCGAAGGCGCACTTTGGGGAGAGCGGGTACGGCGCACCTGAAGGCGCCTGGATACGTGGCTAGGAAACTCGGGACGCCGAATCACGCAGTCCCACAGTCACGAGCTACAAACTACCAGCCTTGAGCTATCCGCTACGAGCAACCCGCGGCGCTACTCGTACCTCAAGCTCTCCACCGGATCCAGCTGTGCCGCACGGGTCGCGGGCAGCGTGCCGAAAATCACACCTACCAACGATGACACCACGATCGCGATGATCGCTGACAACCCGGAGATCGGTATGCGGTATTCCGTGAAAAAGCGTACGGAGAACGGGATTGCCAGTCCGATCACAATGCCCATGATCCCGCCGATCAATGAAATCGAAACCGCCTCGGCTAAGAACTGGAAGCGAATCTCTCGATTGGTCGCACCGATTGCCTTCCGAATGCCGATTTCCCGGATGCGCGAACTGACCGTCGCCAGCATGATGTTCATGATGCCGATACCGCTGACCAGCAACGTGACTGCTGCAATCAGCAGCAAGCCCACAGTCAAGGCGTTTGCGATTTTGTCCCACACCGATAGCAGTTGCGTCAGGTTGCTGACCGTATAGACGGACTCCGGCCGATGCCGGGAACGGATCACCCGCTCGATTTGTGCCGTGGCCGGAAGCACATCGTCGGGACTGGCAACCGTGAAGAAGATCTGCTTTACGGATGCGTCCGGCGTGAAGTACCGGCTTACGGTGACGGGGATCACCATGGTGTAGTCCTGTACCTCGGACTGCCCGAATGTATCCACGCCTTCCTTGAACGTTCCGATTACAGTGAACGGCATCCCGCTGAGCTTGATAGTCTGCCCTACCGCCTGATCGACTGATCCATAAAGCTCGAGGGCCAGCTTTTCCGTCAGCACCCCGACCTTGCTCCGGCTGGCCGCATCGGCCGCATCGAAAAATCGCCCCGAAAGGACGATCAGGTTGCGCACCCGCGCGTACTCCGGTGCCGATCCCATCACTGAAATGTCTTTTTCTTTTCCGGATCCGGCGGCGATACGTTCACTCAACACCACCAGCGGCGAGGCATACGTGATGCTCGACACCTGCTCCTGCACAGCGCGCATATCGTCGACGGTGAGCGGATCGGGAGCGCTGGCGGTAATGCGCTGTGCCCCTCCGGAGTACTCGACGTAAATCATGTTCGCGCCGATCGCCTGGATCAGGCGCTGCACGTACTGCTTTCCAGTCAGGCCAATGGTGACGACCAGGATTAAAGAGGCGGTTCCGATCACCATACCGAGAGCTGTCAACGCAAAACGCACTTTGTTGCTGTTGAAAGTGTCGTAGGCGAAGCTAAGGATTTCTGCGAGTTTGATGCTGGCACGCCGGGGTTCGAATGCCTTTCTTGGTGTCGGAACGTGCGGCCTGCAATCAACCGGTGGGGGTGCTTCGGTGGTGGGCGTCGTGGCCATCCTGAATTATCTAGATGCTACTCCTTCGTCAAGGCGGCAGACCAGCACAGTCGATTTCTGATAGGGGCAGGGCAAGTCGGGTAAGGTCTTTGTCTGAAGGACCACCCACGTCACCCCATATTGCTGGCGAAGCCGTTCGAAATCGGGCTTTTTGAAATCCTTCCAACCATCCAAGCTGCGCACCTGCGCCCGCCAGGTCTCGGCCAGCTGCGGAAACATGCTGACCGCGCCACTGTCTTTGACGCGATCTGCCATTCGCGAACGTTCTGCGATTGCCCGGAATCCATGTTGGTCCTCCTCTGGCGCCAGCATAAACTTCGGATCCAGGGCGACATATGCATTGGCCGGAGTGTTATTGCGAATCCACACAAACGCCTGTACCCACGGATTCGGCGAGGCCGCCGCAGGCCACTCGAAATGCGGGGTCGAAGGAAAGAGCTGTCGCTGCGCGTACAACATTCCCGCGCACAGCGGAACAAATAAAACCGCCCAAAGCCAAACCGCTCGCTTTAACACGAACTGGGCCAGCAGCCCTCCCGCGAACAGGAATAGCAGAATGTACACAAGCTGCAGACTGCGCATCGGCTGCAGCTCCGAGAAATTCTCCAGAGCGGGAAGGCTCACCACGACGCCCGCGACGAAAAACACAAGGCCGAAGATGATGGTGACGGCACAAAGTCGTGCCAAAACAATCAGGTCCTTTTTCTTCGCGATGCGGCGAAACCACTCCAGCAAGACGAGCGGAGCAAAAATTCCGATCCACTCGTACCACTCCCAGCGTTGCAGCAGGAAATACGATCGGGTTTGCAGAATCTCGCGATACGCGTCCGTCACTGGCGGGAAAAATCCGAGCGGCAACAGGCTCCACGTCACGAATGTGGGCTCCGGTTCCGGGACCTTCCGTGGCCGGTCGATCCATGCGAGCAGCACCATGAATGCGGCGCAGAACACCACCATCAGCGGATGAATCACGATGGTGAAAGCAAGCCACAATCCGGCACGGACCCAACGGCGCTCAATCGTATTGACGATCACCCACAGCGTCGCAGGTGTGGAGAGCGCTCGCGTCGTCACGTACTGGTCCATGATGTACAGAGCTGTGCCTGCAACCGGAATCGTCAGCAGCGCAGCTACCAGGGCTGTTCCGCCCCAGGCTGCGAGAGAGTCGCGGAACGCCAGTTGTCCAATACGCCAGCACGCCCATAGCAACAGGAAGATCGACGCGAATTGCCAGAGCAACAGCGCCCATTCCCAGGAAAGATGCGTGATTCGTACCGACTCCGCGATCAGGTTCGGGAACAATGTGAGGTGTGCGTGCGACAAGAAGAACGCGTTATTCACTGGATAGAGCGCCGGATCCAGGGCCTTCTTGGCGCCTGGGATGTAGATCTCGGCGTCCTCGACGTATGGATGGAATCCATGCACCAGGATCGCGCCAATCGTCAGCAGCAAAAGAAGAGCGACTGGGCGAAGATTGGTCGATGTCCGCAATGGTCTCGGCAATTCTGAGATGAACAGCTCGATTTTAGCCGACGTTCCGCCCGCTGCTGGTTATTTTCCCGCAGTTAGCAGGGCACTACGACTTGCTGGCCGGCTTGCCGCTGAACAGTGGAGCGCCCCAAGCCCCGATCATCAACAGCGAGCCAAACAAGATGACCGCGTCGATACTGCTGCGGCCTTGTCTTGTCCAATAGACATCGGCTTGCAGGTTCAGCCATAGCGCAAACTCATCGAGCGTGAGCGCCGCACCCACGCCGTACAAAATCGACATGAGTCGGCTCGCGAAGATCGACGTTTCTCCCACGCCGGTTCCGAAATCGCAAAGCCATCCGTATCCCACAAAGAGCAGGATCAGGATTCCGAAGACCAAGTGATGAATGTGCGTGCCTTTCACAAAGATGAAATGAAAAGGCGGGATATTGTGCGTGATGCAGAACACCATGCCGCGCACGGTGGCGAAGGTGAGAAAGAAACTGACCGATGCCAGAAACAGTCGGCGTCGCGGGCGGTCGGGAATCCTTTCGCGGATCCACCCGCCCAAAGGCGTACGGTGCAGAAGGAACAACCCGAGCGCCGTGCCCACCACGATAACCGATAGAAGAACCCAGGCTCCTACCAATACCATGCGAGGATCACCTTGTTTTTAAGCTGGTCGTTTATCCGCCGTGCCCGGTGTGTAGTAACTCATTCCAGCTGCTTCGAGCTTGCGGCCCTTTGGACTGAAGATACGAAATTTCCCTGTTCCCGCGCGCTGCAGCGCGAATTGCATGGCGGTTGCGAGCACTCCAAGGCCGTAAGTCACGCTTCGCCGGAAGTTGATGGACGACGCTTCCTCAAAATACTTCGTGGGACAGGAAACTTCTCCGATGCGGAAACCGAAATGCACGCATTGCGCGAGCATCTGGTTGTCGAAGACGAAGTCGTCGGAGTTCTCGGCGAGAGGTAGTTCGGTAAGAACCTGGCGGCTGAACGCGCGATAGCCGGTATGATATTCCGACAGCTTCACTCCCAGAAACAGATTCTCAAATGCGGTGAGGAGCCGGTTGAAGATGTACTTGTAGAGAGGCATGCCGCCGCGCAGAGCGGTCCCGCCTATGATGCGCGATCCCAGCACGACGTCATAGACGCCATAAGCCACCATACTGGCCATCGCCGTCACCAGCAGCGGCGTGTACTGATAGTCGGGATGCACCATGATCACGACGTCGGCGCCTGCTGACAACGCCTCGCGATAACAGGTCTGCTGGTTTCGCCCGTAGCCGTAGTTGCGATCATGCACGAATACCTGAAGCCCCAGCTTCTGTGCCAGCTCAACGGTCGCGTCTTTTGAGTGGTCATCGACCAGGATGCAGGCGTCGACCAGTTCCGGAAACTCGCGGACCGTAGCCTCGAGTGTCTTCTCGGCGTTGTAGGCCGGGAGGACGATAACGATGCGTTTTCCGTTAATCATGAATGGAAATTATCTGACTTTCTCATAATATCGTGCCGATTCCTTGACAGAAAGGTGGCTTGTTCTGTTTTGTCGCCTGAAGGGATGCGCCACGGGCGTAGAATTCCTTCGCTTCTCGCCTTGGAATGGCCACCCTCTCAACAACTCCGGAGACTCAGCGGCGATGGTTGACGCCGACGGCCGCCGCACTCGTCGCGTTCGTTCCAACCGGCGCCATCAATGTTCTGCTCGGCCCACTTTTGCCGGCATTGTCGGTGCGGTGGGCGATGAGCGATGCACAAGCCGGTCGGCTTTTTACGGTTCAATTTCTCGCTTCTACTCTCGGCGTTTTCTGCTCGGGAGCACTAGTTCCGCGCTTTGGCTATCGGATTGTGATCGCGCTGGGCCTTGTGCTCATGGCGTTCGGGGTCTTCACCTTGCCACTCGGCTCTCTGCTTCTGGGGACTATATCTGTGGCTTGTGATGGCGCCGGCTTCGGAATCGCGATCCCGGCTGCGAATTTGATGGTTGCGGAAACGAATCCAACGCGTAAGGCGTCGGCTCTCAACCATCTGAATTTTGCCTGGAGCGTGGGCGCGGTGGCATGTCCTCTGCTCGTCCTTTACTTTCTTCGGATCGAGCGGATATCGACGTTTCTTGTCGGCCTGGCGGTGAGCATCCTGCTCGTGGGGGTCTTGGTCGCGGCTGCACCGCTTCCGCGCTTGGCGGCGATTCAAAGAACGTCGCTTTTGTCCGGACAGTCACTGGTATCGCAACTGCAAACTCCAGCCGCGCTGGCGCTGGGAACGCTTTTTTTTGTTTATGTGGGAACCGAGAACGGCGTCGGCGGATGGCTTGCCACATACGCAAAGCGCATGCTCGACACCACGGCCTCGAACTGGGTTAGCACTCCATCGTACTTTTATGCCGCATTGCTGATCGGACGGCTATTCGTGCCGGCTTTGCTGAAACGCGTTACTGAATTGCAGGTAGCGCGCGGCGGCATCGCCACCGCTTTGCTCGGGGTCGCATTGCTAATGGCCTCGAGATCGATCCCGGGTGTGCGGGTTAGCGCCTGGCTGATTGGATTGGGACTGGCTGCCATCTATCCGATCACGATCGCGCTGTTGTCGAATACGTTTGGCTCCGATGCGAACCGCGTAGGGAGCGTCATGTTCGCACTTGCCGGCGTCGGCGCCGCCTGCGTGCCATGGATGGTCGGAGCTGTCTCAACGGCAATGTCGAGCTTGCGCCTTGGGCTAACGGTGGCATTGGTCGGCTGCGCGATCATGCTGTTGCTGTATCTGAGAAAGTGGCAGACGTCCGCATAGCGGCGCAATTCGAGGCCTCATCGATGAGGGGACGCGGAAAAGCCTTTAACCGCAGAGAGCGCTAAGAACAACCGCAGAGGGCGCGGAGAAAAGCTCTTAACCGCAAACGGCGCAAAGAGAATCCGTGAAGGACGCAAAGAAAGGCGTTCACCACAGAGGACACAGAGGGTCATGGGGTCGGACATTAGAAGTTCAGCGACGGTCGCTGTCATGGAGCGAATGCCTTGCGGTGCCGGTGGTAGATATTGACTGCTTGGCAGTGTGTCGGGAAACGCATCCTTCGCTGTGCTCGGCTTCGCCTCTCTTTGCTCAAGATGACAATGATTTGCAGAGGTGGTGTGCCAGCATGATGCAGTGCGATGGGTGGGCGGTCGTCGATGCGGATCGGGGTTTGCTCGGGTAGAGCGGGCGTGCTATCTTCTCGCGATGGCGAGCCTGCCCTCGCCACCTCGGACGCAGAGCGCCAATGCGGTCCCAAGTGGCACATCCAAGAAAGACATCTGCACCCGCTGTGGACAGCCGGTCGCGCAATACTATTTTCGCGTGAATGGCGCGATGCATTGCATGCCCTGCGCGAAGGTGATGAAGGGCGCGGGGCCTGAGGACGCCGCCTCGAGCTACAAGCGAGCGGTGCGGTTCGGCGGAATCACGGCGCTGGTGGCGTTGACGATCTGTTACGTCCTCGGAATGGCGATTGGTTGGCTGCCAGGATATCTGGCGTTCCTCGCGGGTTATGCAATCGCGAAGATGATGATGGTTGGCTCGAAGAAGGTCGGTGGACGGAAGTATCAACTGACTGCGGTCTTTCTAACCTACATGGCCATTTCTTTGTCAGCCGTACCGATCATGCTCGTCGAGCAGGCACGATGGAACGCAGCCGTTCGCGCGCAGCAGCATAATCTCGATCTCGCGCAAGAGCAGCGTCAGCTTGAGCAGGAATTCGGCACGGGCACTGACAGACAAGGGCCTCCAGACGCAAGACAGCGGGCGGGTAAAAAGAAACCTGACGGCGACAACGCAACCCCAGGTGTGACGGCCGTGCGGCCCGGGGACAGGCCATTCGCCGGTGTCAGTCCTCTAGCGATGCTGGCATCACTGATGGCTCTCGGACTCTTCTCACCATTTCTTGCCTTATTCATGCCGTTGCAGGGTGGCGTTGCCCTGCTGCTGTTGCTGGGAGGAATTATCATCGCGTGGAAGATCACGGCGGCAACGCGACACGAAATCATCGGGCCGTTCCGAATCTGATCGCAATCCCATATTAAAAAACTACAGCTGACTGCGCACTTCAGTAGTCGTCGCTGAAAGTGCGGGACGCCCAACTCGAGACGGCCATCGCTTTGGTCTTCTGGATGTGTTCCTTCAGAGCGGCGCGCAATTCTTTGATGACAGTCTCGAGCTCTTGCGGATCAGACGTTTCGATAGCCTTCGCGACGAGCGCGCGGATCTGGTCCTCTTTACTGATAAATTCCATTAAGCCAACACCTAAACAGAGTCCGGGCGGGATGCTGAAGGTTAATGGAATTCTGACGATCTATCGATCCGGTTAAAACCGTAGGTATTTACTTTCCTCCGATTCCCTAGACGTCCAGTTTCTGCCCCGTATCCGGTGAAAAATGCATAGTCCTTTATGGACGGATATAGGCTCGCAAGGACTTAGGAGCTTGGCACGACGAGTGCTTTTCGTGTTGGAGTGAACGTCAAGGAATCCAAAGACGGAAACCAGAAACGGGACTGGCGCGAAATCTGCGAGCAGATCGTAGGAGAGGAGAGGCCGGAACGCTTCGACCAGCTTCTAACGGAGCTGCTGACGGCTCTGGATGAGCGTCCAGCGAGAGATATGGTTAGCCGGAAGCCGTAGAGGCAAAGTGGGTTCCACGAATAGACGGTTTGTACATGATTTTCGGGTTGGAGCGCTCCTCATAAAATGGGGATCCAACGTTACTTCGGAAGCTTCCCGAGAGCAGTCGCGAGTTCGTCGGGCTTAAATCCAAAAGGCCCGGGTTTGCTCTTGTAGATCACACGGCCGCGGATGTCGATGAGATAGATGCGGTCCGGCCATCCGGTATAGGCGCGTTCGGTGGTGTTACCGAACTCGTCGAGGACCGCAGGAAATTTGATTCCAAGCTTGCGTACACAGGAGTTGGCGACAAGGCCGCGTTCGTCTTCGTTGCGGGGACTGGCGAAGACGACTTTGTCCTTGATGTTGCTTTGCATCTGCCACACGTCGCTGGGGTGCGCTTCGAGAATGTAGACAACGAGGAAGGCGACGCGGTTGCCGTACTGATCGAAGAGCTTGTTGAGGGCGGGAACCTCCCGCCGGAATGGCGGTCAAGTATAGCTGCCGAAGACGAGCACAACCGGTTGCTGGGCCGTCAGTGAAGAGAGTTGGACGCGCCCGCTCTTGTCGAGCTTCATGAGAGAGAAGTCTGGTGCGATGTCGCCGGGACGGAGGTCGCCGGCGCGATGGTGTGTCCAGAAGGTTTCCAAGGGAAATGCGAGAAAGACTGCGGGGCCGGGCATGTGCGACATGACACGCGCGAAGGTTTCGGGCGGTTGGCGCATCGCCCAGGTGATGAGGACGGCGCAGCCGAAGTAGAAAATCACGAGAACAATCAGGGCGCGAATGAGAAGTTTTTTGTGCGGCTCTCGCAGCTCCATGGGTCGCACATGGTACCCGGAGATGGGCCGGAAAGCTCTAGTAGTTTTTGGTTAGTGCGGGGAGTTCAAGTCGGGCGTCCTGAGTTGCAAGTCCTTGTCAACCATAAGCAAAACCTTAAACGCACAGTCCGCGGAGAATGCCGCAGAGAACGCAAAGAGCGCGAGTTGCAGCTCAAAAGGAAAGAGCTGAACTAGAGGACATCGATATCAGGAGTCAGATTATCGGATCATCTGAAAAGCAAAAAGCCTTTAACCGCAAGGCCGCAAAGAGAACACGCAAATGGCGCAAAGAAAGACCAAAGGATATAAGAAACGGCGAACTTCGCGTGTTGAGTCCACCCAACGCAAAGCTGAACCTCAGAGGACACAGAGGGCACAGGTACACTGGCACACGATCACAGGGTCAAATGGGCATTGGGTGCTAAAGCGTTGCCCTCGAACCGGCGCGAGTGCCGAGGAGCGAGGTTCCGCGTCTCGAGTCCTGGGTCTAGTAAACCAACAGAAGGGTAAACAGCGAGTACCGAGTCGCGTGTGCCGAACGTTGAGAACCAAGGAAGCCGAACCTTAGACCGGCACACAGCCCATCAAGCTCTCCATGCGCTATACTCTCGCGCCGGAGGCCGATTCCCCCCCGCGCTATGTTTCCGTGACACCTGAAAAGGAACGCCGCCACTCGCCACCCATCAAGCTGAACGTACCGGTCGAAATCTATACGGAGGGAGCCAGTTCTCCGCTCCGGGGAGCCACGTCTGATCTAAGCGTCGCCGGTTGCTACATTGAGAGCATCTTTCCATTTCCAATCGGGACCAATCTCGAACTGAAGCTTCAGCTCAACGATACCCTTGTGCTTCTTGCAACCGTCGTCACCAGCGATCCACAGGTGGGCAATGGTATTCGCTTCACGCGCGTTTTACCTGAGGATATTGAGCAGTTACGCATCTTTCTCGAAGATGCGGAGAAGAGCGAGTAATCTGATTCCAAAAAGAAAAACAGCCGCATGTGCTGCTGCGGCTGCTCTTCTTCAAACTTATCGCTTGCGAAGCGAACGAACTAATTTTTCGCTGCGTTGGCTGCCTTGTCGCGACGGATGCTGCGGCTGATTCGATTCTGCTGACGGTTGATGCCCGCCTGCTCAGCCTTTGTGAGATGCCCGTTGTGCTTCGCCATGTCGGCTTGCTCACGGTTTTGCACGGCGGTCTCACGCTTCTCAAGATGGGTGGCCTGCTTCGAGGTTAGCGTTCCGTTGGCCACGCCTTTCCCGATGCGGCGCTGCTGATTCGCTTCGCGGGCGTTGACTTCGTTCACTCGCGGATGGCCTGGATCAACGACCCCCGGTCCCGCTCCCGAAGTGTTGCTGGTTGTAGATTGCGCAGCGGCGGAACCAGTAACCATGAGTCCCCCCACCGCCAGGACTGCGAGTGAGTAAGTGAATTTGTTCATGCCAGTCGAAAACCCCCGGGCCAGAGACTAGTTGTTCTTCCGCGGAACGACGAGGTTACGTCGGTGAGCGCCCAGCAGTTACTACCGGGGTAGTGGTCAAACGGCCAAAGGCTTGCGTTGCTCGTCGAGCCTCGGATCCTGATTGATAAGTAGACACGTCGTCTCAGCATGATCGGGTGAATGCTTTACTGTGCGTTCTTCATAGCCCTCTTGCGCGATTTCTTGGGACCTTTCGGTCAGCTGAACATTCTTATGTCTCTCAGGCTCAATCAAATCCGATCCAAGGTCGACTCTGCTCGAAAATTCACATTCTTTTAATCTCACCCCTCTCCGGGACCGAGGCATCGAAGCGGCGCCAGTCAAAATAGGACGCGCCAAAAGGAGATCCTCATGCCTCGCTTCCTTGCGCGAAAAGCACATCGCACGAAGACATACATTGAGTTCCCGATCGCACTTTTGGCACTCGTGGTCCTGATTTCTTGCAATCAACCCTCGCTCTCGAACGCGCCGCAGAGCGGTAATTCGGGAGCCATCGTGGGCGCCGGGAGCACGTTCATCTATCCGATCATGACGCGCTGGATTGCGAGCTTTCAGTCCTCGCACTCGGGCGTTCAAATCAACTATCAATCGATTGGTAGTGGCGGGGGGATTCAGCAATTGAAGAAAGGGCTCGTCGACTTCGGGGCATCGGATGCCGCACTCACGGATCAGCAACTCTCCGAAATGCCGCCCGTCGTACAAATTCCAGAGAGCGCCGGCCCTGTGTGCATCACTTACAATCTGCCCGCACTGAAAGAACCTCTGAAGCTTAGCGCCGCTACGCTGGCCGGAATCTATCTGGGAAAAATCAAAACATGGCAGGATCCCGCG
>Ga0126371_10002781_pt1 | contig 15157 bp, 9 predicted proteins | sample PanSoiMetaPlot_4_FD_110145 | JGI IMG/M metagenome (GOLD analysis project Ga0126371, IMG submission 110145) | Tropical forest soil microbial communities from Panama - MetaG Plot_4 | ecosystem: Environmental > Terrestrial > Soil > Tropical forest > Bulk soil | place: Panama | collected 2016-02-17 | reverse complement strand
GGACGATGTTGCCGGCCATGTCGTGTTCGCCCCAGGTGATGAAGATCTTCTGGCCGGTGATGCGGTAATGATCGCCGTCGCGCACCGCCCGCGTCCGCAACGCGCCGAGGTCGGAGCCGGCCTGCGGCTCCGTCAGGTTCATCGTGCCGGTCCATTCGCCGGATATCAGCCGGCTGAGATAGAGCCGCTTCTGCGTCGGCGTGCCGAGCCGTTCGAGCAATTCGCAGGCGCTGATGCTGAGCATCGGACAGAGCGACCAGGCGAAGTTGGCGCTCATCCACATCTCGTTGACCGCGGTATCGAGTGCGACCGGTAGCCCTTGGCCGCCGTGCTCGGGCGACGCCGACAGTGCGCTCCAGCCGCTGCTGGCGTAGGCGCGATAGGCTTCCTTGAAGCCGGTCGGCGTGCGCACGACGCCGTTTTCGAGCCGGCTCTTCTCGACGTCGCCGGTCCGGTTGGTCGGCGCAATGACGTTACCCGCCAGCCTGGCCGCCTCGCCGAGAACGGCGTCGACGATTTCGGTCGACGCCGTTTCGTATCCGGGCAGTTTGGCGATTTCCGGCAACCCGGCGATCTCGTCGAGCGCGAAGCGCATCTCGGCCAGCGGCGCGGCGTAGCCGCTCATAGCACCTTGCCGGGGTTCATGATGCCGTCGGGATCGAGTGCCGCCTTGATTCGCCGCATGGTTTCGAGCTCGAGCGGTTGGGCGTAGTGCGCCAACTCGTCGCGTCGCGCCAGGCCTATGCCGTGTTCGGCGCTGATCGAGCCGTCGAGCGATACGACGATGTCGTGGACGATACGGTTGAATTCCGCCCAACGCTTCAGATAGACGCCTTTGTCGGCGCCCGGCGGCTGCGTCAGGTTGAAATGGATGTTGCCGTCGCCGACGTGGCCGAACGGATAGGGCCGGATGCCGGGCAGGCGTTCGCTCACCGCCTTGCTCGCCCGGACGATGAACTCGGCCACTTTACTGATCGGCACCGAGACATCGTGCTTGATGCTGCCGCCAAGCTTATCTTGCTGCTCGGGCAGCCCCGCGCGGATGCGCCAGAGTTCGCGGCGCTGCGCCTCGCTTTCGGCGATGACGCCGTCCTGGATCAAGTCCGCTGCCATCGTCGCTTCGAGAAACGCTTCGAGCGCCTGGCGCAGTTGCGCACCGGTGCGACTCGACGAGATTTCGAGCAGCGCGTACCACGGATGCTTGGCGGCCAGCGGTTCGCGGTAACCCTCGCCGTATTCGAGCACGTTGTCGATGCCGATGCGCGGGATGAGCTCGAAGCCGGTCAGCTGATCGCCGCTGGCGGCGCGGGCGCGGGCGAACAACTCCATGACGTCCTCGACGCGCTTCAAGCCGACCAGCGCGGTTTCGACTTCGTGCGGCCGCGGGAACAACTTGAGCGTCGCCGCCGTGATGATACCGAGCGTTCCTTCGGCGCCGATGAACACTTGCTTGAGATCGTAGCCGACATTGCTCTTGCGCAGGCCGCGCAGACCGTTCCAAACCCGGCCGTTGGGCAACACGACCTCGAGGCCGAGCGCCAACTCGCGCGTGTTGCCATAGCGCAGCACGTTGATGCCGCCGGCGTTGGTCGAGAGATTACCGCCGATTTGGCACGAGCCTTCGGCGCCGAGGCTGAGCGGAAAGAGCCTGTCAGCGGCTTCGGCGGCGCGCTGAAGCTCGGCGAGGATGCAACCGGCTTCGGCGGTGATGGTGAAATTGAGCGCATCCAGCGCGCGGATGCGGTTCATGCGGCCGAGATTGATCAGCACACCGTTTGCTGCGGCGACGGCACCGCCCGACAGGCCGGTGTTGCCGCCCTGCGGATAGATCGGCAGCCGCGCTTCGGCGCAGATCGTCACCAGCTTCGCCACCTCGTCGGTCGAGGCGGGCCGCAGCACGGCGAGCGCTGCACCGCGATAGCGGCCGCGCCGTTCCTCGAAGTAAGGCTCGGTATCGGCGCCGTCGGCGACGCCTTTCGGCCCGACGACCGCCTTGAGGCGCGCGATAATGTCGGCGGCGGCAACGCTGTCCATGGCTAAAGCCCTATCGCTCCAGGCCGGCTGCCGTCCAGCCCTCAGTTGGCGCGGCCGCGCGCGGCGCGACGCAGGCGGTCGTTGATCGCCGCGCCAAGGCCGGTTTCTGGGACCGGCATGACCGCAATCGCGGCGAAGTGCGGCTGGTCGAGCGTGCGCAGCGCCGCGAACAGATTGGCGGCCGCTTCGGTCAGATCGCATGCCGGCGACAGATTGACGGTTGTCGCGGCGCCGGGCAGCGGCGTGCCGAACGCCAGGAGCGCTTCGTCCGGCGCGACCGCCGTGGTGTTGAGGCGCAGCGGCCGCGCCGGTGCATAGTGACGCTCGAGCATACCAGGCGAGCGCGGTGCGTCCGTATCCGCCGGGTCAGTCAGATGCCCAAGCACGCTTTCAAGCTGTTCGCGCGGCACGCCACCGGGCCGCAGCAGCGCCGCTTGCGGCTGTGACAAATCGACCACCGTGGATTCGATGCCGACGCGGCACGCTCCGCCGTCGAGCACGGCGGCGATATGGCCGCCGAGTTCATCGAGCACATGGTCGGCGGTGGTCGGGCTGACATGACCCGAGCGGTTGGCGCTGGGCGCGGCGAGCGGCCGGCCAACGGTACGCAGCAGCGCCTGCGCCAGCGGATGCGCCGGCGCGCGCAGCGCCACGGTTTCCAAACCCGCGCTGGCCAGACGGGAAATCGAACAGGCGGCGCTGCGCTTGAGCACGAGCGTCAGCGGCCCCGGCCAGAAGCGGCGCGTGAGATCGCGCGCGCAGTCGTTGAAATCGGCCAGCGGCTCGGCCGCGGCAAGATCGGCGACATGCACGATCAGGGGGTTGAAATTCGGCCGACCCTTGGCGGCGAAAATCGCGGCGACGGCGCGGTCGTTTGTGGCGTCGCCGCCGAGGCCGTAGACCGTCTCGGTCGGAAACGCCGCAAGCGCACCGTTGCGCAGCAACGAAGCAGCGCGATCGAGCTGCGCGGCGCTCAGACGTTTGGTCACGTCCGGCCGCGGACGAGAAAAGGCGGATTGCGGTAGCCGGCCTTGCCGTAACCGAGGCGCGCGCCATCGAGCGTCGTCACGCTACCGCCGGCGGCCTCGACGATCGCTTGGCCGGCGGCCGTGTCCCACTCGCTGGTTTCGCCATAGCGCGGATAATGGTCCGCCGTGCCTTCGGCGATCAGGCAGAACTTGGACGCGCTGCCTAGCGGACGATGCACGGCGCCGGGCACGGTCGCGAGGTAGGCTTCGATGCGCCGCGATGGGCCGTGCAGCCGGCTCGATAAGACGACTGGTTTGGTCGGCGCGATGCGTGCTGCGATCCGTTCCGGCTTGCCATCGCCGCGTTGGCGGGTGGCGGTACCGGGGCCGGCCGCAGCATAAATCAGATGCTGCGTCGGCACGCCGACCACGCCCAGCACCGGCCAGCCGTCTTCGACAAGGCCGATATTGATGCTGAATTCATCACTGCGGTTGACGAAGCCGCGCGTGCCATCGAGCGGATCGACCAGCCAATACCGCGACGCCAGCGTCGCCGGCAGACCCGAAGCAGCGACCTGCTCCTCGGCGACCACGGGAATCTCGGGCGCAACGCGCTCGAGCGCGGCGATGATCAGTCGCTCGGCTTCCTCGTCCGCAAGCGTCACCGGCGACTGGTCGGCTTTGCGCCGCACCTCGAACGGCGTGGCGTAGATGTCGAGGATCACTGCCGCCGCAGCTTGGACGCCGCTGCGCGCGGCATCGAGAAGCGCGGCGTAGCTCACCGTCATCCGCGTGCCTGCTGGATGGCGCGCCAGATATTGTGCGGCGTCGCCGGCATTTCGATGGTTTCGACGCCCAGCCCGGCGAGCGCATCGACGACGGCGTTGATCACCGCCGGCGGCGCGCCGATGGCGCCGGCCTCGCCCGCGCCCTTGACGCCGAGCGGATTGGTCCGGCATGGCACGACGTTGTATGAGAACTCGACCGAGGGCACATCGTCCGCGTGTGGCATGGCGTAGTCCATGAACGAGCCGGTGACGAGTTGTCCGCCATCGTCGTAAACGCAGCCCTCGATCAGCGCCTGGCCGATGCCCTGGATAACGCCGCCGTGAATCTGTCCGGCGAGCAGCATCGGGTTCACGACGTTGCCGAAATCGTCGACCACGACATAGCGGAGCACGGCCGTCACGCCGGTGTCGGGATCGATCTCGACCTCGCAGATGTGGCAGCCGTTCGGAAAGGTATGCGCGGCGGGAAGATAATGCGCCTTTTCGTCGAAGCCGGGCTCGAAGCCGGCCGGCAGCAGCAGCGGATTGTGCGCCGCCTGCGCGACCTCGATCATGCTGACGCGCTTGTCGGTGCCGGCGATCACGTATTCGCCGTCGGCGAACTCGATGTCGGCTTCGGCGGCTTCGAGGCGATGCGCGGCTATCTTCTTGCCCTTGTCGACGATGCGCTGGATGGCGATGCTGAGGGCGTTGCCGGCGACCGGCAGCGAGCGCGAGCCACCGGTGCCGCGGCCGAAGCCCACGACGTCGGTATCGCCTTGATGCACGCGCACCTGATCGAACGGCACGCCCAAGCCATCGGCGACGAGTTGCGCGTAGGCGGTCTGGTGACCCTGGCAGGACGATTGCGAGCCGACGATGACGGTCACCGCGCCGCCTGAATCGAAGCGGATTTCGGCCATTTCGTCGAAGCCGCCGCCGCATTGCTCGATATAGGTGGAAAGGCCGAACCCGCGCAGCTTGCCACGCGCCGCCGACTGCGCCTTGCGCGCCGCAAATCCGGCGGCGTCGGCCTGCTTCAATGCATCGGCGAGATTCTTGGCGAATTCGCCGCTGTCGTAGGTCATGCCGAGCACGGTCTTGAACGGCATGGCTTCGGGCGGAATGAAGTTGCGCCGGCGCAACTCTGCCGGTGCAATGCCGAGCTTGCGCGCGGCGTGATCGACCAACCGTTCAAGCGCGTAATTGGCTTCCGGCCGCCCTGCGCCACGATAGGCATCGACCGGGACCGTATTGGTGTAAACGCCCTTGACGCGCACCACCGCGGCCGGCGTGCGATAGACGCCGGCGAGCATCGCCGTGCCGGCCATCGTCGGAATGAACGTACCGAAGTTCGACAAATAGGCGCCGAGATTGGCCGTCGTTTCGACGTCGACCGCAAGGAAATTGAGGTCGGCGTCGAGCGCCAGCCGCGCGCGCGTGACATTGTCACGGCCTTGCGCATCGCTGAGAAAAGATTCGCCGCGCTCGCCGATCCATTTCACCGGCCGGCCGAGCTTGCGCGCGGCATAAAGCACGAGGCCGTGCTCGGGGTAGAGAAACAGTTTCATACCGAAGCCGCCACCGACGTCCGGTGTCACAACTCGGATGCGGTGCTCGGCAAATCGGAAAACACTGGCGGCCAACAGCCGACGGATCGCGTGCGATCCCTGTGTTGAGGTATAAAGCGTGAAGCGATCCTCGGCGGAATCATAGGCGCCTAATGCGCCGCGCGGCTCCATCGAGTTGGCAACTAGCCGGTTGTTGATCAAATTGAGCTCGATGACATGCTTCGCGTTCGCGAAGGCGGCTTCGGTCGCCTTGCGGTCGCCGCTCTCCCAGTCGAAGCAGAGATTGTTCGGGATGTTGTCCCAAACCAGCGGCGCACCGGGCTCGGCGGCGCGCGCCGTGTCCGCGACGGCCGGCAAAACGTCATAGTCAACCTGGATCAATTCGGCGGCGTCCTTGGCGGCCGCGGCGTTTTCCGCGACGACAAAGGCGATGCCATCGCCGACATGCCGCGCGCGCCCACTCGCGAGCAGCGGGTGCTCGACCATTTTGATGCGACTGCCGTCGCGGTTCTTCAGCGGCACGACACAGGGAATCTTACCGATGCCGTCGCGCTCGAGGTCCGCACCGGTGAAGATGCCAACAACGCCGGGTGCGGCGAATGCCGCCGCCGTATCGATCGCACGGATGACCGCGTGCGCATGCGGCGAGCGCAGGACATAGCCGACGGTTTGGCGCGGCAATACGATGTCATCTGTATAGTGGCCGGCACCGGTGATGAAGCGGCGATCCTCGCTGCGCCGCACCGGCTGGCCAATGCCGAACTGTCCCATGGAGGGGAAATCTCTGTCGTCGTGGTGAAGGGCGCTAAAATAGCGGCGCAAGCACGGGCCGACCAATCCCTTTTTCGCCCGGACGGTATGAACGAACGAGGTCCTTGCGCATGTGCGGACGTTACAAATTGGCCACGCCTGCCGAGGTATTACGCGACGTTTTCGGCTTCGTCGAACGCCCGAACCTGCCGGCGCGCTATAACGTCGCGCCGACCCAGGACGCGCCGGTCGTCCGGCAACGACGCCAGCCGGCGGGCGAGCGCACCGTGCAAAATCTGCGCTGGGGACTCATTCCGTCCTGGGCGAAAGACGCCAAGATCGGCGCATCGCTCATGAATGCCCGTGCCGAAAGCCTGGCGTCGCGGCCGGCCTTCGCCAAGGCGTTGCGCCAGCGGCGTTGCGCCGTGTTAGCCGACGGTTTCTACGACTGGTCGGGCGAGGGCGCCGACCGGCAACCCTACTTGGTGACGCGGCGCGACGACGCGCCGTTTGCGTTCGCCGGACTGTGGGACCGATTGATCGACCCGCGCGACGCCACCGCGACGCCGATCGACAGTTTCACCATCGTCACCACCGCCGCGAACGCGCTGCTGCGGCCGCTGCATCCACGCATGCCGGTGATCCTCGCCAGCGCCGACCTCGATGCCTGGCTCAGCCCGGCAAGCGAACCAGCGCGGGTGGCTTCGGCGCTTGCCGGCGTGCCGGTCGCCGCGTTGCGCTATGTCCCGGTCGCCAAACGCGTCAATTCTGCGCGCATCGACGAAGCGAATTTAACGGAGCCGATCGGCCCTGAAACCGTAGCTAGCTAACTACCCTTTCTTGTTCTTGCGCGCGTCGGCGATGAGCTGCCGCAGACCATCGATGTCGACGGCGCCCATCGTAAGCTGGTCGCCGATCACCAGCGCCGGCGTTGCATCGATGCCAAGAGCGTCAGCCAGGGCGTAATTGCGCTGGATGATCTGGCCGACGGAGGCCGCCGTCATGTCATGTTTGAGTTTGACAAGGTCGAGGCCGCTGGCTTCGGCGACCTTCATCACGGCGTTGCCGTCGACGTTGCCCTTAAGCGCCATCATTCGGTCGTGGAACGCGGCGTATTTGCCTTGCTGACGCGCGGCGATGGCAACACGCGACGCGATGACCGACGTCGGACCGAGGATTGGGAACTCCTTGTAGACGACGCGGAGGTTGCCGTCCTCTTTGATCAACGCTTCAAGCGACGGCTCGATCGCTTTGCAGTATGGGCAGCGATAGTCGAAGAACTCGACCAGCGTGACGTCGCCGTTGGGATTGCCAGCGACGACCGAGTTGGGATCGTGCAGCAGCTCATCGCGTCTGGCCGCGATCATCTTTTTAGCCGCAGCCGCTCTGGCGGCGTCGGCTTGTTGCTGCGCGGCTTTGAGCGCATCCATGACCGCTTCCGGATGCTGCTGCAGGTAATCATGGATCAGGCGGTCGATTTCCTGCTGTTGCGCGGGCGAGAACGACTGCGCTACAGCGGTTGCGGGTCCGACGAACGCAGCGGCGAGGGCGATCAACGCCGCGATGGTAAATTTGAGCATTCCAATCCTTTCGTTGATCAGGACGCGTCGCGAATGCGCTTGGCTTCGGCTTCGATGTCTTCCGCGCGTTGGCGTTGCGGCCCAGGCGGCAGGATCTGACGGGCGCGTTGCGATTGCTGGATCGCCGTCTTGTAATCGCCGTTCGCCATGCCTTCCTCAGCGAGGCTTAGTGCCGCCATGCCGATATTGTTGCTGCGGCCATAGGCGATCGCCAGGAAATGCCACGCGTCGGGGTTGTCGTGCTCGAAGGTGACGGCGTCGGAGAGTTGCGCCAGCGCCTTCGGTAACAGGGCCGGGTTTTCGGTCTCGAGCTCGACTTGGGCGAGCTCGACCCGCATCAACGGCGCGTTGTTGAGCACGACGGCGCGCTGATACGGCGCGACGGCATCGGCCACGCGCCCGTTGTCGAACAGGATCTGACCCTTGAGTTCCCAGAAATACGGATTGTTCGGCTGATCGTGAATCAGGCCATCGATCTCGGCCAGCGCCTTGGGCACGTCTGGAATCCGATAATAGGCGATGGCACGCGCGTAGCGTGCCGGAACCGATTGATCCGTGGTGGGGTATTTCTCCAACGTCTTGGCCGGCGGATCGAGGAAGCCGTGCAGCTTCGCCTTAACGTCGGCCAGCATCGGAATCCATTGCGGCGGATCGGGATTACTGGTGTACGGCGAACTGAGGACGTGCTGTTGCACATACTCGATACGTTCGGTCGTCAGCGGGTGGGTGCGGATATAAGGATCCTGCTGCGCCGGCGACAACAGCTCCTCCGGCTCGAGGATCTTGAAGAAATCGAGCAAGCCCTTCGACGATTGATGGGTGGCATCGAGGAATTTGAGGGCGGCATGGTCGGCCGCACCTTCTTGTGCCACCGAGAACGACAGGAACGAGCGTTCGCCGACGCCTTCGCCGCCTGCCATCGCGCCGCCGATGCCGCCATAGTCGTGGCCGACGACGGACGCTGCGGCGCCGACCGCCATGGCGATGATCGCCTTGATCGTCGCGTCGTGCATTTCGGTTGCGAAGCGTGCGAGATGACCGCCGGCGATGTGGCCGGTTTCGTGTGCCATGATGCCGACCAGTTCGTTCGGGCGGTCGGCGCGCAAAATCGTGCCGGTATTCATGAAGATATTTTGACCGCCGGCGACGAACGAGTTCAGCTGCGGGTCCTGCACGATATAGAAGTGCATGGCATTGGGGTCGAGGCCTGCCGCGCGCCACACCGGCATCTCGAAGGTGCGCAGCATGGATTCGATTTCGACGTCGCGGATAAGGTTCGGTGAATCGCCGTCAGCCGCCGCTTGCCGGACGGGCACGACAAGAGTCGTCAGCAGCAGACAAACGATCCCGAAAGCGATCTTCACGCGCAATTGACCGGCTCCGCATCCCTGGTAAACACCGCGACCGCCACGGTCAACTACCGATGCGGTCGATCGCAAGACATTGTACGGTCAGATCGCGTATGGGAATCAATAACATAGAGACGGATGGAACCATCGTGGCAAAGTTCAAGCTATTGGAATCGTTTGGTATCGTGCCCGGCGGCGATGCCGCTGACCGGTTGTCATGACGCTCAAAATTTCCAGACGCGGACGGGTTCCGCCGTTTATCGTCATGGACGTCCTTCGCGACGCCAATGCGCGTGCCGCGATCGGCAAGGACGTTCTACATCTCGAAGTCGGCCAGCCGTCGACACTCGCGCCCGCAGGTGTGATCGCGGCCGCGCGCACCGCCCTCGAGCGCGACGTGCTCGGCTATACTGATGCACTCGGCCTGCCGGCGTTGCGCACGGCCATCGCCGCCTATTATCGCGACCGTTACCGCGTGGCTCTCGATCCGGCGCGGATTGTCGTCACGACAGGCTCGTCCGCTGGCTTCATTCTCGCTTGTCTCGCGGCCTTCGAGCCCGGCGATAAGGTCGCGATTTGCTTTCCTGGCTATCCCGCCTATCGCAATATCCTGACGGCCCTCGATCTGGTTCCAGTCGAGCTGACGGCCGGCGCAGACGAGCGCTACCAAGTGACGCTCGAACGGCTGAGGGCGCAAGGGCAGGACATCGAAGGACTGATCATCGCCAGCCCCGCCAATCCGACCGGCACCATGATCCCGGCGGCGGAACTCGACGCCATCGCGCGTCATTGCCGTGCCGCCGGGATTCGCCTGATCTCGGACGAGATCTATCATGGCATCGCCTACGGTGCGCCAGCGGCGACGGCGCTCGCGTTCGATCCGCAGACGATCGTGGTCAACAGCTTCTCGAAATATTTCTCGATGACCGGCTGGCGCGTCGGCTGGATGGTGGTTCCGGACGACATGGCTCGCGCTGTCGAATGCTTGGCGCAGAATCTCTATGTTTCGCCGCCGTCGCTGTCGCAGCATGCGGCGATTGCCGCGTTCGACTGCTTGCCGGAGCTCGATGCCAACGTCGCGCGTTACGCCGAGAACCGGGCATTGTTGTTGCGCGAGCTGCCCGCGGCCGGCTTCGACCGGCTGGCGCCGTCGGACGGCGCGTTTTACCTCTACGCCGACGTCGCCCATCGCACCAACGACAGCGAAGAATTCTGCCGGCAGCTGCTGCGCGAGACCGGCATCGCGCTCACGCCGGGCACGGATTTCGATCCGCGCCGCGGCCGTGCTACCGTGCGTTTCTGTTACGCCGGATCGCCGGCCGTTGTCGCCGAAGCGGCCCGACGGCTCAAGGAGTGGCGCGGCTAGACACCGCGCTCAGCGACGCCACCAGCCCTTCTTCGGGTTGCTTGCCGGTCCGGTGATTTCGTGCGCCGGCGGGACGTTGTGCTGGATCGGCTGGCGTTCGGCCTCGCCCGGCGCCGGTTCCGGTGTGGGCTCGGGACTTGCCGCACGCGGCTCCGGCGGCGGCGGTGTCTCGACCAGCGGAGCGTCGCGTTCGACCGGCGGCGCAGCGGATACGACCTCGTGCCCGGCCGCGTCCGGTCCAGCATTGCCTGCCATCGGCTCACCGTGTTGCGCGCCGCCGCGACCGCGCCGGCGACGACCGCCGCGACGGCCACGCCGACGGCGGCGCCGGCCTTCGTCGCCTTGACCTGGTTGTCCGGCGCTCTCATGACCGGGCTGCGGTTCAGCGCCGAAGCGGGGGGTATCATGGGTCGATTCCGGCTGCGGCGGCTCGCTGTCGCCAACCTCTTCGTCACTGCCGCCAGCGACATAGCCGGGCTCGCCCGGTAACAGCGCAAAGGACGGCCGGAAACCGCGTTCGGCCGGCGGTTGCGGGCTGACGTGACGTGGCTCGCCGCCCGGTTGGATCTCGCCGCCATGTGCATGTGATGGGGCGTCGCCGTGGCGGCCGCGTCCGCCGCGACGTCCACGCCGCCGCCGCCGCCGCCGACCGCCACCTTCGCCGTGGTCCTGTTCTTGATGTTCGCTGGCGTAGCTGCGATCCGCTGCCGGTTCGCTGTCTTCTGTCGGCTCCGAGACGGTTTCGGGCGCCGCGGCGATTGCCTCGCCGTTGGCGTCACCTGTATCCGCAGATTCCTCGTCGATCGGCACGGCCGGCGCCATCGTGACCGGCAATGCCGCGGCTTCCGCCGGTGTCAACGCGCGCATGCGCTCGAGTTTGTGTTGCGGCGGTATCAGCGCTGCGTCGGTCTTGATGAAGACCCGCATGCCATAACGCGCTTCGACTTTCTGGAGGGTCGCACGCTTCTGGTTGAGGATGTAAAGACCGACCGCGTCGGGCACGGCGACAGTGATTTCCGCTGAACGACGGCGGACACCTTCTTCCTCGATGGCGCGCAGAACGTGAAGCGCCGTCGATTCCGTCGAGCGGATATGACCGGTGCCGCCACAATGCGGGCACGGCTGCGTCGAGGTTTCGAGCAGCGACGGCCGCAAGCGCTGGCGCGACAATTCGAGCAGGCCGAACGGGCTGATGCGGCCGATTTGAATGCGTGCGCGGTCCTGGCGCATGGCCTCCTTCAGCCGGCGTTCGACGGCGTGTTGATTGCGCGAGACCTCCATGTCGATGAAATCAATGACGATCAGGCCAGCAAGGTCGCGGAGCCGAAGCTGGCGCGCAATCTCGTCCGCGGCTTCCAGATTGGTTTTGGTGGCAGTTTCTTCGATATTGCGCTCGCGCGTGGACCGCCCTGAATTGACGTCGATCGAGACCAGAGCCTCGGTCGGATTGATGACGACATAGCCGCCGGATTTGAGCTGCACCGTCGGCGAATGGATCGCGTCGAGCTGTCCTTCGATCGGGTAACGCTGGAACAATGGCACGTTGGGATCGCGGTAGAGCTTCACGCGCCGCACATCGTCCGGCATCAGCATCTGCATGAAGGCGCGCGCATTTTGATAGCCGGCCTCGCCGTCGACGACGATCTCTTCGAGGTCGCGGCTGTAAAGATCGCGGATCGCGCGCTTGATGATGTTGCCTTCTTCGTAGATCAACGCCGGCGCGGTCGATTTGAGCGTCAGCTCGCGGATATCGTCCCATAAACGGCGGAGATATTCGAGGTCGCGCGCGATTTCGGGCTGGGAGCGCTCACTGCCGGCGGTGCGGACGATGACGCCCATGCCTTCCGGCACTTCGAGGCCGCTCATCAGCTCTTTGAGCCGGCGGCGGTCGTTGGCGCTGGTGATCTTGCGCGAGACGCCGCCGCCGCGCGGCGTATTCGGCATCAGCACGCAATAGCGGCCGGCGAGGGAGATGTAGGTCGTCAACGCCGCGCCCTTGTTGCCGCGCTCTTCCTTGGTGACCTGCACCAACATGATCTGGCGGCGTTTGATTACTTCCTGAATTTTGTAATGACGGAACGGCCGCCGCATCGGTCGCCGGGCCTCTTCGATCTCGTCGCCGCCGAGCGTCTCGACGCTCGTCGGCGCCGCCGCTTCACCGGTCGCAGCGCCTTCGGTCGTGGCGTTCGGCTCAAGAGGGGCGGCATCGGCAGCGCCTTCGGCAAAAGAGTCGGTGTTTGTCTGGGCCGGCTCGCTCACGTCGAGCGGCGCGGGCATGGATTCGTCCTCGGCGGCTTCGTCACCGTGATCCGGATCGGATTCGGTGAACGGCGCCAGCTCGCCGGCATCGGTCTCCGACGGATGGTCGCCGACATCGAACAGTTCGCTCGCGAGATCCGCATGCGGCGCATCGAGCGCAGCGGCATCGTGCGTCTCGATGGACTCTGTCGGAACGTCGAGACCGGCCTCCTCGCGCTCTTCTTCGCGCTGATTTTCGGCCGCCTCGGCGACGCGCTCGGCCTCGATCGCCGCCTCGCGATCGGCCATCGGAATCCGGTAATAGTCGGGATGAATTTCGTTGAAGGCGAGGAAACCGTGGCGGTTGCCGCCATATTCCACGAACGCCGCTTGCAGCGACGGCTCGACGCGCGTCACCTTGGCGAGATAGATGTTTCCTTTGATCTGTTTCTTAGTCGAGGTTTCGTAATCGAATTCGACGAGCCGATTGCCGTCGAGCACTACGACCCGGCTTTCCTCCGGGTGAGCCGCATCGATAAGCATGCGTTTGGTCATGTAAAACTCCGAGGTGCGCCGCCGTGCCCGCGCGAAGAACGGACAGGGGCGTCAACCTGATGGCTGCGAAGCCGGCGGCACAACCCGTTCGATGTTCGAGCCGGGCTGGAGCGAGATTCATTTCGAGGCTCTCTGGCTGCCGCAAGCCGGCCACGGGCCGGCGCAGGCTTCTGGTTTGATCAAACTGCGTGGCCCTTCGGCGTCCCGGCGGGGTGCGTCGCCGCATCCCGAACCGCCGCGTCGCCCAACTTCGGCCTGAGGCCGGAAGCGGACTGCAGTATTTCGCAGGGGCAGGATACAGGTCGTGTCACGCGGCGGCAACCGCCTCGTGCGCCCGGATGCGGCGGAAATCCGCGGCCTGTGGGCATCGCGACGCTTTTATTCTTGGAAAGCCGCGGCGATCGGGCCATAAAAACGGCGTCAGATCGCGCGTTGCCCGCAGGGTTCGCGGACGCCGATTGGCGGCAATGGCGCCCAGACGATGACCAAAATTCTGAAAATCCTGTTCGTTCTCGTGCTGTTCGGTGGCGTTGTCGGCGTCGGTGTCACCGGCCTGGCGGTCTGGTATTTCGGTCGCGATCTGCCCGACTACCAGCAACTTGCGAATTATCAGCCGCCTGTCGTCACCCGCGTCTATGCCGGCGACGGCCGCCTGTTGGCCGAATATGCCGCCGAGAAGCGCGTCTTTGTGCCGGTCGGCGCGATGCCGCCGCTGGTGATCCATGCTTTCCTGGCAGCAGAGGACCGCAACTTCTATTCGCACCCTGGCGTCGATCCGTTGTCGATGGTGCGCGCTGCAATCACCGATTTGTTTCGGCTCGCCGAGCATCGCCGTCCGGCCGGCGCTTCGACCATCACGCAACAGGTGGCAAAGAATTTTCTGCTGAACAACGAACTCTCGCTGAAGCGCAAGATCCGCGAGGCGCTCATCGCCATCCGCATGGAACAGGTGATGAGCAAGGATCGCATCCTCGAGCTCTATCTCAATGGCATCTATCTCGGCGGCGGCACCTATGGCGCCGCCGCGGCCGCGCTCAACTACTTCAACAAACCGCTCGATCAGCTCACCATCCAGGAAGCGGCGTTCCTTGCCGCATTGCCCAAGGCGCCGAACAACTACGATCCGCGGCGACATCCTGAAGCGGCGAAGGAACGCCGCGACTGGGTGATCGACCGGATGGCTGACGCTGGATTCATCACGCAACAACAGGCCGAGGCGGCGAAGGCCGGGCCGATCGAACTGCGCCAGCGCGACGCGACGGAGATGGCGCGCGCCGATTATTTCAACGAAGAAGTTCGTCGCGAGCTCATCGATCGCTATGGCGAACGCAAAGTCTATGAGGGTGGGTTGCTGGTGCGGACCAGCCTCGACCAGACGCTCCAGACCGGGGCCGACAAGGCCCTGCGCGACGCGCTCCAGGCCTACGATCGACGCCACGGTTGGCGCGGGCCGGTTACGCATATCGCGATCGACGACGATTGGCAGTCGCGCCTCGCCGCGGTGCCGATACCGGCGGGCGCCGCCGATGTCGGCTGGTCGCTCGCGGTCGTGCGGTCGACGGCAGGCAATGCCGCGACCATCGGCTTCGCCAACGGTAGCGAGGCGACGATCCCCTATGGCGAACTGCGTTGGGCACGGAAATATATCAACGACGATGCAGTCGGACCGGCGCCGGCGACCGCCACGGCAGTCCTGACGCCCGGCGACGTGGTTCTCGTTCAGCCCTTGGATACTTCGGGCAAGACCTACGGATTGCGACAGATACCTGCGGTCTCAGGGGCCTTGATCGCGCTCGATCCGCATACCGGGCGCGTGCTGGCGATGAGCGGCGGTTTCAGCTTCGCGATGAGTCAGTTCAATCGCGCGACACAGGCGAAACGGCAGACCGGCTCGGCGATCAAACCGTTCATCTATCTGGCGGCGCTCGATCACGGCTTCACGCCGTCGACGCTGGTGCTCGACGCGCCGTTCGTTGTGG
>Ga0126371_10002780_pt1 | contig 15160 bp, 18 predicted proteins | sample PanSoiMetaPlot_4_FD_110145 | JGI IMG/M metagenome (GOLD analysis project Ga0126371, IMG submission 110145) | Tropical forest soil microbial communities from Panama - MetaG Plot_4 | ecosystem: Environmental > Terrestrial > Soil > Tropical forest > Bulk soil | place: Panama | collected 2016-02-17 | reverse complement strand
TGTGCTTCGACAGTACCTTCGTGATCGCGGCCGTCAGCGTCGTCTTGCCGTGATCGATATGCCCAATCGTCCCCACGTTCACGTGCGGCTTGCTGCGGTCAAATTTCTCTTTCGCCATTCTTTTATGCTCCTAAGCCCGCCGCGGCGGGCTACTAAGCTGAACTTTACGAAGGCACTAATTCATCGCCCTCTTCTGAATCGGGATCGTCTAAATAAAACGCTCCCAAAAACCATTCGCGTATCACCAGCTCTTCACGTCGAATGAATTGCTCCAGTTTGTTGCAATCCAGCTGGTGGATCCGGCGGAATGCTTCAAAACCCAAATGCGATAACCACCAATCCTGCAGCCTGTATCGCCGTTCCGCTTGCGATTCCAGTTGCAGCAGGCTTCCGAGATACTGCCGCGAACACTTCAGGAGCTCCGGCCAAATTCCTTCGATCCCGAAGATCCTTTCAAAATCTGTCTCGCGCCCTTCTCGAACCAAAAACTCACGAACCACAACGAAGCGCCTATTGCGCTCACTTCGAGGCGGCGCTTTTCCCCTGCACCTTGGCGATGATCTCCTCGGAGATCGCGCGCGGTGCCTCCTCGTAGCGGTTGAAGTGCATTGAGTAAGTCGCGCGGCCTTGCGTGTTCGAACGCATCTGCGTGGCGTAGCCGAACATCTCGCTCAGCGGCACGTTGGCTTTGATCACCTGCGATCCGGCGCGATGCTCCATGCCTTCAATCCGCCCGCGGCGTGAGTTCAGGTCGCCGATGATGGTGCCCATGTACTCTTCGGGAACCACGACTTCTACTGACATCACTGGCTCGAGTAGAACCGGATGAGCCCGCTTAGCGGCGTCTTTGAACGCCAGCGAGCCGGCGATCTTGAAGGCCATTTCGTTCGAGTCGACTTCGTGATAGCTGCCGTCGTAGAGCGTGGCTTTCACGTCGACGACTTCGTAGCCGGCGAGCACACCACCCTGCAGAGCTTCCTTAATGCCGTGGTCGATCGGCTTGATGTATTCCTTGGGAACCACGCCGCCGACGATGTCGTTTACGAACTCGTATCCCTTGCCCGGATTCGGCTCCAGCTTGATCTTGGCATGACCGTAGTTACCGGAACCGCCGGTCTGGCGAATGAACTTGCCTTCGCCTTCGGAGGCTTTGCGGATAGTCTCTCGATAAGCCACCTGCGGCTTGCCGACGTTGGCCTCGACCTTATACTCGCGCATCATGCGGTCGACGATGATTTCCAGGTGAAGCTCACCCATCCCGCTGATGATCGTCTGTCCCGAATCGGGATCAGTGTGAACCTTGAAGGTGGGGTCTTCCTGCGCCAGGCGATTGAGCGCCATGCCCATCTTTTCCTGATCACCTTTGGTCTTTGGCTCCACTGCAACTGAAATTACAGGCTGGGCGAACTCGATCGACTCGAGCCGTATTGGAGCCTTCTCCGAGCAGATCGTGTCACCGGTGGTGACGTTCTTCAGTCCCACGCAAGCGCAGATGTCGCCCGCGTAGATCTCGCTGATCTCCTCGCGCTTATTGGCGTGCATCTTGAGCAGACGTCCGATGCGCTCAGTCTTGCCTCTGGTCGTATTGAGCACGCTGTCGCCGGTCTTTAGATGTCCGGAGTAAACGCGAATAAACGTAAGCTGTCCGACGAACGGGTCGGCCATGATCTTAAAGGCCAGCGCCGAAAAGGGTTCGTTGTCGTCGGCTTTCCGGTGAAGAACTTTCTCCGGATGATCCGGATCGGTCCCCTCGGTTGGAGGAATATCGAGCGGCGACGGCAAGTAGTCAACGACCGCATCGAGCAGCGTCTGCACGCCTTTGTTCTTGAACGCCGTTCCGCAAAGAACCGGGAACAACTTGAGTTCGATGACGCTGCGACGCAGCGACTTGCGCAATTCCTCGGCAGAGATCGTCTCGCCTTCGAGGAACTTATGCAGCATCTCATCGTCGTTTTCGGCGACGCTCTCTACCAACTGGGCATGGAAAGCTTCGGCTTTCTTCCTAAGCTCAGCGGGAATCTCTTCGACTTCGTACTTGGCGCCCATCGTTTCGTCGCGCCAGTAGATCGCCTTCATGTTGACGAGATCGACTACACCCTTGAAATTCGCTTCTTGTCCGATGGGAATTTGGATGGCTACGGGGCGGGCGTTAAGACGTTTGCGGATGGTATCGACGGCATGCTCAAAATCGGCGCCCATCTTATCCATCTTGTTAATGAAGCAGATACGCGGGACCCCATATTTATCGGCTTGCCGCCATACGGTCTCAGACTGCGGCTCGACGCCATGCACAGCGTCGAATACAGCGCAGGCGCCGTCCAGAACGCGCAGGGAGCGCTCCACCTCGGCGGTGAAGTCTACGTGGCCGGGTGTATCGATGATGTTGATGCGGATGTCGCGCCAGAAGCATGTGGTAGCGGCAGACGTGATGGTGATACCGCGCTCCTGCTCCTGCTCCATCCAGTCCATCGTGGCGGTGCCTTCGTGCACTTCGCCGATACGGTGCGTGATGCCCGTATAAAAAAGGATGCGCTCAGTCGTAGTGGTCTTGCCGGCATCGATGTGGGCCATGATGCCGATGTTCCTGCAACGCTCTAATGGGACCTGTCTGGGCACTTTGTTCCTAAACTTTCTTCGTCTCTGTCATTCCGAACATAGTGAGGAATCCTACTGAACCCACTATGCTTGGTAACAATACGGATTCCTCACTTCGTTCGAATGACAGAGACTCAATCGAACTCTTACCACCGATAGTGCGCGAAAGCCTTGTTAGCCTCCGCCATGCGGTGAACGTCTTCCTTCTTCTTGATTGCCGCGCCGCGACCATTGGCGGCATCGAGCAGCTCATTCGTGAGCTTGTCGATCATTCCTTTTTCTCCACGAGCGCGTCCGTAACTGACGAGCCAGCGAATCGCGAGCGAGGTGCGGCGGTCCGGATTCACTTCAACCGGAACCTGGTAGTTCGCGCCACCCACGCGACGAGTCTTGACTTCGAGCAGCGGCTTGCAGTTCTCGACTGCCTTCTTGAAGAGCTTCAGCGCTTCGTCTCCACCCTTCTGCTCGAGGTTCTTCATCGACTGGTAGAAAATCGACTGAGCGGTACTCTTCTTGCCCTCGTACATCATCGAGTTCACGAACTTCGTCACCAGGGTCGAACCGTAGACCGGATCGGCTGCTGTTTCGCGCTTTGCGATATGTCCTTTACGCGGCATTCATTAACCTCAATGCTGCTGCTTTGCAGCAGCCACGGCTAAAGCCGTGAATAATCAAAATCTTTGTCCTGCAAACGCAAGCCTAAAAACGGCCTGCTCCACCCTGCTCTGCCCCGACCGTTGGAGCGGCCTAGGCCTTTGGCCTCTTGGCTCCGTATTTGGAGCGGCTCTGCTTGCGGTTCGCGACGCCGACAGTATCGAGCGTTCCGCGCACGACGTGATAACGCACGCCGGGAAGATCCTTCACACGGCCTCCGCGGATCAGCACGATCGAGTGCTCCTGCAGGTTATGGCCGATACCCGGAATATAGGTCGTAACTTCAATTCCATTGGTCAAGCGCACGCGAGCGACTTTGCGAAGCGCTGAATTCGGCTTTTTGGGCGTCTGGGTATAGACGCGGGTGCAAACGCCACGCTTCTGTGGCGACTCCTGCAACGCCGGACTGGCCGTCTTGTACTTGGGCGCGGTCCGCCCTCTTCGCACAAGCTGATTAAATGTCGGCAAATTCAACTCCTAAACGCGCACAAGCGCATAAGTCCCATTCTAGGGACATACAAATTCCAGCTTTTCGGCTGACCACCGTAAGCGGGGCCATACTCTCGCATACAAGGGGCGAGGATTTGATCGTCCTAGGGTTGAATGTCGACGGTGTCGCCAAGGCAATTACAGGCGATCCGTTTCTTCATTCCCGGCCTGCATATCCCTCTTGGGAGAGGGCAGCGCAGGCATCGTCAGCGAGGAAGCTGTTCCGGCTACTCTGGAACAGTGGATTCGAACTAAAGCTCTACCGCTCTAGAAGAACTAAACTGACTCGCAGAACCATATGAATATAACAAGCGCTTTGCTGAGGCGTCAAATGGCGCGCGCGCGAGGCATCTGTTTTGGCAACGACATAAGCCTGATCAGCGGCTAAGACAGCGGAACAAAGCTATCAGTGAGGCGATTGTGACCATTGCCCACACGACTTCCGCTAGCGAAAGCTTGGATTCATTCGTTGTTCCCTTCATGTTCAAGATCCCTTCAATGTCTGCAACCCAATCTTCCTCGCTTGTGCCGGAGCGGAGCCACAGCCGAGGGCGGCTGGGTCACAAAGCTTTTGGGCTGGCTTGGTTCAAGGCAGGCCAGCATTTAGGGCTAGACTGCCTCTTCCGCTTAGCGGCCTCCACCAGGGCCCCCTTGCGGTCTAACCGGCGGATCGGCTCCCTGGTCTTCCTGCCTAAACATCTGTTGGGCAGGAGCTTTCAGCACGTCGTTGGCAAAGAAGAACTTGCCGTCGGCGGGCACCATCATCACTTGAATTCTGTCCGATAGCTTCTCGGCAACTATCTTGTTGATCAGCAAGGGATTCGCTTTCAGCGCCATGGCTTCGCCCTGCAGCCGCTCCTTGTCGGCAGCCGCCACCACGCGAATGCGATTGGCTTCGGCTGAGGCGAGGAGCTGTTGCTTCTCTTGCTCAGCCTTGCTGTCGATCACCTTGGCCTGTGCCTCGGCTTCGGCGTTCTGAATCGTGGATTGTTTGCGAGCTTCAGCTTCCAGCTTGGTCTGCTGAATCTGCTTCTCCTTTAACGGCAGTGTGTACTGCATTGCATCGGCTTCGGCTTTCGCCTGCAGCACCCGAACCTGGGCCCCCGCTTCGGCCTGCTTCACGGTACGAACCTTCTCAGCTTCAGCCTGATACTGCGCAAGCTGTACTTGCTTCTTCTCGATCGAAGTCTGCACGATCAGACTTTCGTCTTCCTGCTCCTTCTCGATTAGTCCTTCGAGACCTTTGGCGTAGTCGGTTGGGAGAACGATGTCTCGCAGCATTACCTCTTCAACTACGACGCCATCGCGCTTAAGTTTTGCGGTGATCTCTTCGCCTGCTCGTTTGCGAATGTCCTCGCGATGCAGCGCGAAGACATCGCGAATTGTGTAGGTGGGCACAATCTCGCGAAACACGGTCGCAACTACAGGAGGAACAACCTCGTCGTCAATATTCGAGGGAAGGTTGCTGTGAATGTACGCAAGCTTTGAAGGATCAAGCTTGTAACGAACGGTTACCGCAAGACCGATCTTCAGCCCTTCACTGGCGGTCACGTTCAGCGTCTCGTGGCGTTTTGGTTTCTCGGTTAGCGATTCGTCAACGTTGCCCGTGGTCATAGTGTGGGTGCGCGTGTCATAGACCGCTAGAGTTTCAAAAGGGGACATCAAGTGTATGCCGGGATAGAGCGTTTCCCTTTCTGTACCTGAGATTTGACTTACGCGAATTCCAGCGTGGCCCGCTGGTACCACGTCATAGACTGACGCGAGCAGAAACGCTACGACGGCGGCGACACAAATCATTCCTGCAAGCCGGACACGCAGCCTCAGTTCAGGCTCCGGCAGCTTTTCTTGGCCACTTTCGGCAGATCGAACGCGCCGCCGATTGCGTTGATAAAGGTAAACGTCGTATCCGAGTATCGTGGCTGCTGCAAGCAGCAGTGCGACTCCGGCGCAGATCAGAAGAAGTTTCAGTAGCAGCATAGCGTCCTCCTCGAAGACGCAGACGAGGCTCGAACATCGTGGTGGTTGATCGGACGAGTGGGCGTTGCCGCCCCAATCGTCCGCAGCAGAACTTCAAACTCTTTGCAGCCGGGCGCGCTGTCCGCTGAGCATGCTGGCTGACGTTTGTGGCTGGCCGGACTGCCTGGCCGCCGCTTCCTCGGCGCGCCGAACACCTGCGTGCATTGCGCGAATAATCAAGGCGATGAATGCTTCTCCGGCGAATAGGGCTAACAAAACCGAACCTATGAAGACCGCCGCTATTGCCATCATTCCAGTTAGTTCCAACATGGGATTTCCCTCCTTGCTCGATTTACGAACCCGTTACTGACTCACCGTTACGGCTACTGCTGTCGCACTATCCGTCGTGTTTTCCGCCGACGGCACGTCTCCAAAAATCCCGGCAACCTCGGCATCGGCTTCGGCACGGATCTCGACTTGATCTCCGACCTCGACCTGGGCAAAAAGCTCTTCGAGATCGGTGCGGTGCATGCGAATGCATCCATGAGAAGCAGCCTGGCCGATGGAGTCCTCGACGTTGGTTCCGTGAATGCCGTAGCCCTTTGTGCTCAGCCCAATCCAGCGCGTTCCCAGAGGATTGTTGGCGCCTGCGGCGATCACCTTGCCGGGGTGGTAGTAGGTGGGATCTACTAGTCTTGTTTTGACCGCGAAATCCCCGGCGGGCGTGGGCGTATGCTTGGCGCCTACCGCGACCGGATAAACCTTCTTGACCTTGCCGTTCTCGACGAGTGCCAGCTTGCGGTGAGGAATGCTGACAATTACCTTCCGATGCTGTTCAGCAATCGGAGCCGATTCTGTAGGCTGCCCCGCTGTTTGAGCGCGCAATTCATGAACCGAGAGTACGAGGATTAGAACCCAGAGAAGCCGCGCTACGCCTTTTTGCTCTGCATTGGCTTGTCCTGCATCTGCTCGCATCTGACTGCCTCCCTTGCCCGACGCCAGAGCAAAATGCAGATGAGGTACCAGCAGAAATCACAAATTGAATCAACCACTTAGCAAGGGACTATTCGTTGAGGCTTGTGTTGTCCCACACACAGTGTGATCAGCAGACACAGCCTCTTTGTTTCCTTTGCACTGAGAATGGGACAACTTCAGAAAAGTCAAAGGCTGCAAGTGACGAGTTGTTCAGACCGGAACTTTCGCTTGAAAGTTTTCTGTAACCTTCACACCCAGATGGACACTACCAGTGACGCGCAAGCAGAGTTGCTTGCGTGAGCTGACGTACGAATTCAACAGGAATTAAAAATTTCGCTATATGAGACTGCAAAGAATTGCAGTACACTTCTCAAAAGTTCGCGCTCGAAAGATTTTTTGGCTCGGTTCTCCTCAAAGAGACACCACCCAAAGACTCTGAAAGACGTGTTCCGTCACAACCAAGGTGCGTCCGTTTGAAAGCAGGCGGACGAGAGCGAATTCCCCCCAACCGGAATCCTGAACTAGAGGGCCCAAATGGTTTCTAAGTGCGCTAACCCAGCCTGCTCTACTCCCTTCCACTACCTGCGGGAAGGAAAAATTTTCCGCGTTGAAGTCGAAGCAACACCTCCGACCGCAACTCAGGACAAGAGTGGGCTTCCCAAAGGAAATACCAGTCCGTTCCTGGTCGGTCCACGCAAGCCGATGCTCAAGCTGGAGCATTTCTGGCTTTGTGGCCCGTGCTCTCAATCCATGAACCTATTTTTTGATAAAGACAACGGCATATCCGTGATCCCCAAAGTCCGCGCTCGTGCGGCTGTTGCCTCATAAAAAAGTTTTCAGTTTTCGTTTGAAAAAGAGAAGGCCCCTCTTGGCGGGCCGTCTTCGTTAACTGCGGGTAATCTATGCGATCTTAGTCATGACTCGAGTGGCAGAAGTGGAAGGGTTATATTTTCCGCCCAGGGAGTTCAACCGCACGCGCATTAGTTCTCCAAACATGCGCGCGCCATCTCGAATCGGATTGATTTTTGAGCGGTGGTCGTGAGCCCACGAGACCGGGACCTCAATCACTCGCAGCGCATATCGTTTCGCCAGGAAAAGAATCTCAGGATCGAATCCCCAACGCTCAATCTTCATATTGGGAAAGATGGTGTTTACGGCGTTGCGGCTGAACGCTTTGAAGCCACACTGGGTATCAACGTAGGACAATCCAAGGATCGCACGTAAGGCAACGTTGAAGGCTCGACCGAGCATTCTGCGATGTATCGGTTGCTTACGCGTTTGTAGCTCGCTCTGCAAGTAGCGCGATCCGATAGCGACATCTGCCCTGCCATTCTCAATCTCGGCCAGAAGCTTCGGGGCTTCCTCGATTGGCGAAGAAAGATCGGCGTCTGTAAAGAGAAGAAGTTGGCCGGATGCGCTCAGCATTCCGTTACGCACACTGTAGCCCTTGCCGCGATTTCCGGGGTTCTCGATGAGGCGCACAGACGGGTTACGCTGTGCGAATTCCTTCACTACTGCGGCAGTCTCGTCGCGGGACCCATCGTTGACCACGATGATCTCGGCCGACCACTTTGATTCTTCGATATACGCCAAAATCCGCTCCAAGCTTGAACTGAGACGCTCCGCTTCGTTGTATGCGGGGACGATAATGCTGTAGCGGGGTGGTGTCATTGTGGTGCTGATCAGGAACAGAGCAGTTAGACGCTCAGGATTGTACGCCAGTTGCAAAACCGAACGAAAAGAAGGGTTAACGTTCACCGACACAATAGGCCGTGTCCCGAGGGTAACTCAAAGACACAAGCGACCACTTTAGAGTTCACTTCCAGTCAAGCCGCCCGGCGTACAGATTCAAGCATGTGGAAGAATTCACGCACCAACTCATAGTCCCATAATCCACGTCTTGCTTCATGTAGCATGGTTTCTCGGACTTGAGCTTCCGACAGCGCGGCCTTGTAAGGCCGGGCGGTCAGGAGTGCATCGTAGACATCCACAACTTGCAGCACGCGTGCCAGAACGGGGATGTTGTGGCCCTGCAGCCCATCCGGGTATCCCGAACCATTCCAGTGCTCGTGATGATGACGGATGATCGGCAATACCTTGCGAAAGGACTTCAAAGGCTGGCAGATGGCCTCGCCGTCGGCTGGATGCCGTTTCATCACGTCCCATTCAACCGGAGTCAGTTCGCATCCCTTCTTCAGGATTTCGTCTGGAACTTTGATTTTTCCTAGATCGTGGAGATAGCCGCCGCGCTCGAGCGCGACGACGTTTTCGTAATCAAAGCGCAGGTGGCGCCCAAGCTCACCGGCATAGTGCGCAAGCCGTGAGCAATGGCCTCCCGTGAAAGGATCCCGAGCTTCTACACCGAGTGCAAGGCTAAACAGAACAGCCTCGGCGTTCTCCAGCTCATCGGTGAAGTGCTTTAGCTTCAGCAGGCTTTTGACCCGAGCGTACAGTTCCTCTGGATAGAGCGGCTTCGAGAGGAAATCGTCTGCACCGGCCTCAATGCCTCGGACGCGATCGGCACGATCGCTCAAACCAGTAATCATTACGACGGGAATCAAGCGAGTGGCGGGATCATCCTTGAGCTCCCGGCATAGTTCGTATCCCGACCTTCCCGGCATGATTACATCAAGCAGAATCAAGTCGGGCTTTTCGGCTTCTATGACTTGTAACGCTTCCTCCGCGTCTGATGCAGTGGTGACATAGTAGCCGCGGGAGGTGAGGAGTTCGCGGACGAGCAGGAGGGTATCCAGCTTGTCGTCCACGACTAGAATTGCTTGAGCTTTACGCCGTACGTTAACGTTCCGCGGGACCATGTATTCCATTCACTGATTGTGAGTGTGGCTCCGCACTTCCGAGTTGCACATCCGAAGCCCTTTGCTGCATTACTATTGTGCCAGCACCGCCGCGCAATGAGCGAACGAAGTTGCCTTAATTCGGATAGGCGAAGTCGCATTCTGGCAGCGACGATCTTGTTTTTTCTTGTTTGTGCAACCGCCACCTTTGCTGCCCGCTCTCACGTAATTGCTTTTGGCCCCTGGTTGCGCGTCCACCTCTTTGTCGGCCCGGATGCCGACCGCATCCAGGAGATCCAGATTCGGTCTCTCAATGTGGATGGTAAGTCACGCGAGTTCACTATTGGGATGCCACACGACGGTACTGACCGAGTATTCGTCGTGCGGCGCGTATTCCGCATGAACGATGCCCTTACTTCGCACCCAGAATGGAAGTGGCAGCGGGACGGATGGATTATGGTCGATCGCACCAATGGGCGGATATCCAAACTCAATCTGCCCGACTTTGATCCGTTTTATTCAACCGTGAGTTGGTTTCGCGATTACGCCGCCTACTGCGGAGTGAGTGAAGGCCAGAGAGTCTACGCGGTGGTTGCCCAGCTTGGGCAAAAGAAGCCCGTACTTCGCACATACGTGGGTGCGGCTAAAGGGAGTGATCAACCAGATTCGGAATGCGCTCCCCCGACATGGAAAAAGCAGCCGATTCGAGTAACCTTTCAGCCTGTCGGCGGCGAGAAATCGAGCTACTTGATTCACGGACGATCGAGCGAACCGGAACTTGGCGAAGAGCAAGGGGAACAGAAGGAAGGGGAGAAGCAATAAGCTTTAACTCGTCTATTGAACCGAACCCGGACAGAGTATTGGGATTGTCTCGCGCTTGTTCCGACGATAAACGCGGAAATCGCGTTCATCGATTGTAAGAACGATGTGCTTCGGATAGAGCTCACTCATTCGAATCAGACAAAGGTCAGCCAGGTCAGGCTTCCGATCGGAATAGCGAATAGCGAGAGCTGACAAGCTTACAAGGTGAGATGAACAATCGAATGCCAACTGGAGCATTCCCAAGCTGATCATTTCCAATACCACAGCAACTGATTCACGGTGGAATGCCGTCTCGGCGAGGACTGCCTCGCAGGTAAGCAGCGGAGTGTCCATTCTCTGCGCCGCGGATACAGCCCAAGGGTGATAGCGATCGTTTCTATCCAGAAACGCAATTAAGAATCCTGTGTCGGCGATACCTTTCAACGGCGCGCGAATCCTTTGCGTGTGGAAAGATTGCCGGGCCCATCAAAACTGCCAGCAAGCTTCATGAATGGCTTTTCTTCGATGCTTGATTCCGACATGGCTCGTTCCAATTGCTCGCGGATAATTCGTCCGGCTGGAATACCGCTGCGACGGGAGGTTTGCTTCAGCCATTCGGAAATTTCATCTGTAATACGGATTGTAAGTGTACGACTCATACGCCAATAGTGTAACACAAATGCGGACTGAAGAGCCACGCTGCTACCCTGAGCAAGAGACGAAAAATGAACTCTGTCAACGAGTATCTCCGCGAGGCCGAATCCGCTCACGGCCATCTCTGTGCCGGGCAAGTGCTCGGAGTTCGTATGGCGATGGCTGGACTTTCCCGCCTTGGAATTGGCGATCCTCGCGGTGCTGACCGCAAGCGCCTCGTTACATATGTGGAGATCGATCGCTGTGCTACTGATGCGGTAATGGTCGTGACCGGGTGCCGCCTGGGAAAGCGCGCATTGAAATTTGTTGATTGGGGAAAGATGGCGGCGACATTCGTCGACTTACAAAGCGGGCGCGCGATCCGTGTGGCTGCAAAGGAGTCCTCCAAGGAAGCTGCGCGGCGTCTTCATCCCGAGGTCGAGAACAAGAACCAGCAGCAGATGCTGGCCTATCGCGAAATGCCTGAAGAGGAACTATTCGAATTTCAGAATGTACGCGTCAATGTAGGTCCTGAGGACCTCCCTGGATACAAAGGCGAGCGCATTGTCTGTGCCGAATGCGGGGAAGGCATTAACTTTCGTCGGGAAGTGGTTGTCGACGGAAGAATGCTATGTCGTGGCTGTGCAGGCAACAATTACTACACGACTCTCGACAACCATTCCTAGCTTTCCGACCTCGCGCCTGAATCCAAGCTCTTCCACCAGCATCTACATTCGCATGCCAGAACTGGAGTTTCTCGATTCAGCCATCGGAGCGCAATCGACCTTGGCTGGCCCTGCCCCTATTCCAGACGATGCCGGGCTGCTGGACGCTTATTCACGTGCTGTGACGTCCGCAGTGGAGAAAGTTGGACCCGCGGTGGTACACATCGCCGTTCGGCAACGTAGGCCGCAGACTTCGCCAAGACCTCCTCGCGAGGCCCAGGGAAGCGGATCAGGGTTTGTTTTCACTCCAGATGGCTTCGTACTGACGAATAGCCATGTAGTGAATACCGCAAGTGAGATCGTCGTAACCTTCCCGGACGCAGAGACTCATCACGCAACTCTGATCGGCGACGATCCCGACTCGGATCTTGCGGTGCTGCGCGTCGACGTTCCCGGACAGCTTCCATTCGCGGCATTAGGTGCTCGACAACCGCTGGTAGTCGGTCAAGTCGCAATCGCGATCGGCAACCCACTCGGATTTCAGCACACAGTAACAGCAGGCGTAGTGAGCGCGTTGGGCCGCAGCATGAGGTCGCGTACCGGGCGCCTCATCGACAACGTCATTCAGACCGATGCTGCACTGAATCCCGGAAACTCGGGTGGACCATTGATAAGCTCGCGCGCAGAGGTTATTGGAGTAAATACGGCGACTATCATGGGCGCTCAGGGAATTTGCTTCGCAATCGGTGCAGACACCGCGCAATTTGTTGCAGTGCGCCTAATCCGGCACGGAAAGATCGAGCGGAGCTTCATTGGGGTGGCGGGCCAGGATGTTCCGATCCATACCCGTATTATTCGGCACTATTCCCTGCCCGTAACTACCGGCGCCATGGTGATCTCGGTCGAATCGGGCTCACCTGCACAGGGCGCGGGATTGCGCGAGCGCGACGTAATTATTGGATTCGGTACCCGGCGGATAGCTGGCGTTGATGATCTTCACCGTCTGCTGACTGAAGCGGTACCCGGAGAAGTTGTTGAAATCACCGCACTTCGTGGTACCGAGCTGCTGAAGGTTGGGATCAGGCCGCGTTCACGCAATTAACGATTGCGGCCCGTTCCCGAGTTGATTCCAACTTCTAGAATTCTCAGGAAATTCATCCAGATTTTCCACAACCTGCACCAAAATTGAAGCATGGAGCGGGCATTCGATACGCTCATCTTGTCCGACGTGCATCTGGGTTCGGAGATCAGCCGAGCTCGGGATGCATTGAGCCTGCTGAAGTCAACCAGCTTCCGCCGGCTCATCCTGTTGGGCGATATCTTCAACGACCTCAATTTTCGCCGCCTGAAGAAAGAGCACTGGCAGTTTCTCTCCTACATACGCAAGCTTTCGAATCCTAAACGCAACGTCGAAGTCGTCTGGGTAGAGGGCAATCACGACCTCGGGCTTTCTGACCTGATGTCCCACTTGGTGGGAATTCCTGTGTACCAGCAATACATGTGGGAATATGAGGGCGAGCGGTATCTGGCGATACATGGGCACCAATTTGATCGCTTTGTGGTCAACAACTTTCTTGTGAGCCGCGTTGGTGAAGCGTTGTTTCTCTGGATTCAGAAGTTAGACGCTAGTAAGAAGAGGTTCTCCCGCTATCTCGATCGACTCAACACTCGTTGGTTGAGACTCTCGGACAAGGTGACGCGCGGCGCTCTCGCCTATGCCGCACATCACGGGGCTACGCGCATCTTCTGCGGGCATACTCACGTGCCGATCCAGGCCGAGCGCAACGGTGTCCAGTATTTCAACTCTGGCTCCTGGGTCGACCAGCATTGCACTTACGTGACAGTCGACGAGCACGGGGTTGAGATTCAAAACTACACGCCCGCGTCAGAACAGCTCATGCTGGGGGACACCGAAGGCCATTCCGAAATCGGATCCCACGAAGAATTAGAGATTCCGTCGCATGCCTTTTACCGCCCGGTTAGAGGCTAAATCTCGCATTTATCGATAAACGTGAATTGTAATTATGTCCAACTGCTCTTCACCGCGCAGCTGGTTGTGCAAGGACTGCATCCCGTTCCGGCACGCCGTCCATCAACTTTGCTAGCACGTCGACGGCCTCATATACTGCGCGATTCTTGTGCGTTGCCACCTTGCTCCGCAGGCTTTCCAAAGTGGAACCGTCCAATAATCTTCTTACCGCAGCTTCGAATTCATCGAAGCTCTTGAGTACGATACCAGCCTCGTTCTCCTCCACCCATTCGGTGTTGTACCGCTCCTGAGGCATGGTGGCGGCATTGCGTTCGACGATCACAGGTAAGCCAAAATGGAGAGCTTCCGCGATACTTCCCGGTCCAGGTTTGCCGATGAAGAAGTCGGCGAGCGACATGTAGTAGTCCACTTGTTTGGTGAAACCCTCCACAAACATCGGCTTCGTCGCTTCCATTCGCCGAAGTTCTGCGGCAAGCTTCGCGCTGTGTCCGCAGATGAGGATCATCTGTACCTGCGCAGGCGAATGCTGCAGCGCGCGCGCGATCCTCAGCATAGCGGGAGAGCCGTGACCGCCGAACAAGATCAAGGCCGTCGGCAAGTCCGGCCGCAAGCCTAGCTTTTGCCGTTCGGCTCGCCGATCCATCTTCAGCGAGCTGTAGAAGCGTGGATTCAGCACCATGCCCGACGTGGGAAATATCGCACTTCGCTTGTGCCCGAGGGCGATCGCTTGTGCGACTGCGCGTTCGGTACCGCAGATCAGGTATTGCGATTCCTTTTCGATCCAGAAGTGTGGAGGGTAGTCAGCAAAGTCAGTTATTAAGGTGACGAAACGAGTTCGCGGAATGGCGCCCGAGATGCTTTGTGCCAGAGCGCGATTGAAGTTTGGGATCACTGAGAGAACAACATCGGCCGGATTCTGCGCCCAGTACTTTTCCAAGGCACGAACCACCGGGTAGTGCCACACACGAATCATTGCATGCAGAACTACGAGCAGTTGTGGAGTTAAGCGAGTCCAGCCTTTACGAAGCAGGAGATTGTAGCCATCCTGCAAGCGTATCTTAGCGACCTTCTGCAGCGGATCAATTGAGTCCAGCAGATCCTGCAAATTTAGAAGGTCTACTTGCCAGGGATGTCGCTGTTGCTCGATTAGAGTCTTAATGGCATTGGCAGCATTGCGATGGCCGCCTCCAGCGTCGAAAAAGACGATTCTCAGTTTGCGCAACCAGGCCCTCCCGTGGCAACGCCTGCACGAATAATGACGGCAAATTGTTACGCTCAGGTGAATAGCACCCAGATCGTTACGTTCTGCTTGAGTGGAGCAAATCTGACCGGATCATCCCAGAACGCCTCCGATTCATGCACTGTTCATTCAGTCGAAACCAAGCAGCAAAACCACCAGCCTAAGTTCATCGAGAGTTCGTGGAATCCTTACTGAACGACAAGATCTCGTCTCGTTCATGGAAGTTCCAAATTGAAATAGCTAAGGAGCGAAAATTGTGTCTCTCATCGGGAAAAACGCCCTGCCTCGCTTAGAAACGCTCACTACCTTGCTAGTATTCGGGTCTCTGCTCGCATCTTCGCCGAGCAGTTTCGCATCGGGCAAAGGG
>Ga0126371_10002778_pt1 | contig 15170 bp, 10 predicted proteins | sample PanSoiMetaPlot_4_FD_110145 | JGI IMG/M metagenome (GOLD analysis project Ga0126371, IMG submission 110145) | Tropical forest soil microbial communities from Panama - MetaG Plot_4 | ecosystem: Environmental > Terrestrial > Soil > Tropical forest > Bulk soil | place: Panama | collected 2016-02-17 | reverse complement strand
GTCCACTTTTGTAAACGCGCTTTCATCTCCGTGTCGCTGATCTCCACGTCGAGTTTGCGCGCTTTGATGTCGAACACAATGCTATCCCCGTCTCGCACCACCGCGATGGGGCCGCCGTGAGCAGCCTCAGGAGACACGTGGCCGGCCATCAAGCCGTGGGTTGCGCCGGAGAACCGACCATCGGTGAGAAGCGAAACCGAATCCCCTAAGCCTGCGCCCACCAGAGCCGCTGTAACCCCAAGCATCTCGCGCATGCCGGGTCCGCCTTTCGGCCCTTCATAACGGATCACGACAACATCATTCGGTTTGATTTGCCCATGCTTTACAGCGTGAAACGCATCCTCTTCGCGATCAAAAACTTTTGCCGGCCCTTTGTGAATCGTTCTCTCGTGGCCGGCAACTTTAACTACGCAACCTTCAGGCGCCAAGTTGCCTCTGAGAATCACCAAGCCGCCGGTGGCTTTGAGCGGTCTGGCGAGTGGCATAACCACTTCTTGCCCCGGAGTCTCTCTGGTCATCTGCGCCGCTTCGCCGATCGTTTTGCCGGTTACCGTCAACGCGTCGGCGTGAATGAGTCCGGCATCGATCAAGCGTTTAGCCACGAGTTGAATTCCGCCCGCCTTGTAAAGATCGCTGGCGACGAACCGGCCACCCGGCTTGAGATCGGCGATCAGCGGCGTGCGCGTGCTGACAACGTCGAAGTCATCGATGGTCAGCTCCACTCCCGCCTCACGGGCGATGGCAAGCAAATGCAACACGGCATTGGTCGAGCCGCCGGTGGCCGCCACGGACGCAATGGCATTCTCAATCGACTTGCGCGTAATGATCTGCGCGGGACATAGATCGCGGCGCAACATCTCCATGACCAACTTACCGGCGTTGAACGCGGCTTCCTCCTTTTCCGCCACCGTCGCTGGAATCCCGTTACTGCCCATAGGCGAGATGCCAAGAAATTCCATTACGGTGGACATGGTGTTGGCAGTAAATTGCCCGCCGCAGGCTCCCGCCCCCGGGCAAGCGCTGTTTTCCACCGCCTTGAATTCATCCTCTTCGATTCTGCCGCTACGGTAAGCGCCAACGGCTTCGAACACGTCTTGAATCGTGAGATCGCGTTCTCCGAGATGCCCCGGCGCAATGGAGCCGCCATAGAGCGCGAGTCCGGGAATGTTGAGTCGTGCCAATGCCATCACCACCCCGGGATTGGTTTTGTCACAACCGGACAGACACACCAGAGCATCGAAATGATTACCGCGCGCTACCAGCTCAATGGAATCCGCGATCACCTCACGGCTGATGAGTGAACATTTCATCCCTTCCACGCCCATGCTGATGCCATCAGAAATCGAAACCGTGTTAAATTCCATGGGCGTCCCACCGGCGGCGCGGATACCTTCTTTCAACTTTGCCGCCAAACCACGCAAGTGAAAATTGCATGGACCGATTTCGATCCAGGTGTTCGCCACGCCCACGATGGGCCGCGACAAGTCTTCGTCAGTAAAGCCCACGGCCTTAAGCATCGCTCGCGACGGCGCCCGGTCCGGCCCATCGGTGACAATGCGGCTGCGCTGTTTTAAGTTTTCGTTCGTAGCCATTTGTTGCTTACCTTTCCCCGATTACCGTAGATTACCGAAGCCGGCGCTGCACTTGCAACAATCGACGTCGCTTACTATTCCTGAATCGGCGAAAATCCGATATGTTGGCTTGAGCGTACCGCGGGAGCTGCTATTTCGCTAGCCCAGCCTTCTAGGGTCAGCTTACCGCGCCTCTGGGCAGCCTTGGACGTCTTCAGCCCGGTTATGGTGATAAGTCAGTTCGGGACTCTTCCCTTGACGCCCGCGCACCTTCGGCAAAATTTCGCTCCTCGCACCAGTAAATTCAGGCTGGGCAAAACCTTATATAACAACACTTCAGCTGCTGTTTATTCACCGTGCAACGCCATGATCGTTTCAAGGCTGTGGTTTACTAACGGCGCTCCGCCTCCTGGAAACGCGTCGAAGCGAAATCCGTAGGCGGCCCAGATCAAAGCAAACGCCGTGAAGTGTAACGCCCAGGAGAATTGAAAGAAAAATCAATTTTCGCAGCCGAGCAAATTCTCGATCTTGACCCGTTTGCCGTTCATCTTTTTTCAGCACCCAAACCAACCCAACCAAACCACAGGAAACAAAAATTCCAACGGCGGAGAATTTGGTAATGGCTGCTATACCGAAAAGAGTGCAGGCGGCTAGACTGTTTTTCGTCCGGCTTCCTTTCATCAAGGGCCACGCCACACAGATGCAGGCAATTGTGAATCCTCGACTGGGATTTGCAAGCAAGCCATGCGAGAGCTAAAGCTTCCCGAATAGACAACGGCAGTCCGCATCAGCCCTAGCGAAGGTTGTGGGATTTTGCATATAATATTGAGAGCGGAAGGATTATTGTGACGTACACACCATTCCTCCCGCCTAAAGCATCTAAATTGAAGCATCTGAAACCCGTCGGAGAAACAATGAATAATGGTCCGGTCCTTTTCCTGCGTCTGGTAGTTTTTTTGACATTTTTGTTCGCTTATCCCCTTTCCGCTCGTTCGGCAGAGCCAATGATCGCCGGCGTCGCGGGTCCCGCGGTCAATATGATCTATGCTTTTGTCGCGAGGGATTTTGGGTTTTGGCAAAAACAAGGCATCGACGCTCGAGTTGTCATCTTTGACGCCGGCTCTATTTTGGCGCAAGCCGCACTCTCCGGCGAGGTCAAGTTTTCAGTTTCCTCGGGACCGGCCACCATCGCTTCGCGCACCCAGGGTGCAGACAGCATCATTGTCGCGGGTTGCGTCAATACACTCCCCTACAGTGTGGTGGCAGCCAAAGGAATAACTAAGTGGGAGCAGATGAAAGGAAAAAAAATCGCCATCAGTCGCTTTGGGTCGGGGACGGACACGGCGATACGCTTGGTGCTAAAAAAGTTCGGTCTCGACCCGATCAAAGATCTCACGATTCTTCAGTTGGGCACGCAGCCGGCCCGGGTTCAGGCTCTGTCCGCCGGGGCCATTGATGCCACCATCGTCTCTCCACCTTTGGACCTAACCGCCAAGAAACAAGGCTATCAGATTCTCGTGAACATCGCCGAACTGGGTATTCCTTATCCGCAGCAGGTCATCGAAACCACCGACCGCTTTACCCGGGAGAATCCGTCCGCAGTTAAGAATTTTGTGAAGGGTTTCATTGAGGGGATTCGTTACGTGGCGACGCACAAGGACGAGACGAAAAAAATCATCACCAAGTATTTGAAAGTCGCTGATCCCGAAATTCTCGAAGCAACTTATCAGAGCTATGTACAGGTAACCGATTACAGTGCCTATCCGAATCTGGACGGCATGCGCAACGCCTTGGATGAGGTGGCTCAGCGAGTCCCGGCGGCAAAGAGCAAAAAGCCGGAAGATTTTGTCGATACACGGTTTCTCAAAGAGCTCGAGAAGGAAGGTTTCTTAAAGCATCCGAATAAGTAGGGTCATCATAAGTAAGGTCATCCTCCCCGCAAGCTGCTTATAGCCTAGGTAAGTCGCGCTGCCGAGATCTGGATCATACCCTGATTAGCGGAATGGATCCTTCCGACTTGCGCGCCTGAGTCCGCCGCGAATTGCTGGGCAATGCTGCGCGCGTTCTTAGTCGCCTCTGCAAGGAGCTGGGGTCTTAAGTCGTTAAACTTGGAGACAACGAAGCGGGGATTGGCGGCATTGCCTTCGCGCTCGCCGACGGCAACGACGAATCCGGCCCCTACGGTCCCACCAGCACTTCGGTCAAAAAGATCCGTGTGGTGAGCACTTTTGAATTCGAGTTACAATAAAGCTTAACCTGATTCCTCCTACGCAGCGCGAGTGTCCAAGTCGCATATGAACTACCCCCGCAGCAAGCTGCGGATTATCGGAATCGGTGTAAATTGTGATTGCAGGGTGGGTTGAGAGGCGGACGCCCCATATCCACCGCTCAGATGACGGGTATGGCTGACGCTCAACCCATCCTACACAGGAATCCTGACGCATTGAGCTCCTGAGAATACCCGTGGTGACTGAAGAAACTCCCGGGATCCCGGTCTGGTTGGCCACAGGAAAACGGCGTTAGGGCTGGAAAAACAATGCCAAGGAGTGGTATAAGGTGCCCGTCCCAAACTAACAAGGGGGATGGGCTATGACTGAACCTGCTTACTTTCAGCAAGTCTCCTATGAAATTGAAACTCTCCTCAAGGAAGGAAAGTATGAGGAGGCAAGGGTCCTATTGTGCAGGTGTCTTGAGCAGAATCCTTCGGATCGGGAAAACAATCTCTATCTGCTTCTCGTCAATGTGAAGCTCAATGGACCCAACGCCTACGAAGATGATATCGACCGTCTTCGTGACCTGCTGGATCTTAGCGATACGGAAAAAGAAATCGTCAGAAGAATTTTTGTCCTCGGTTTTGAGGCTGCCGAGAAAGACGGCCGGGAGGAGCAAGCCTGGGTCTATCAACGGCTACTTAGAAGACTTCTACTTGCTCAGGCACTCGACCAACCTATTCACAAAAACTCCCCTCGCATAACGCCGGCAGTTGAAAACCCGGCTCCTAGACTACGAGACGATATGCTGGTGTCTGTTTATCAGCGTTACCTCGCTTGGCTAAGAGACAAAGTCATCGCGCTGCGCGGGCTTATCGCAGCATCCTTAGAACAAATGCGTTTGACGGGTCAGACCTGGCTCTTGCGCGCAAGACAAGCTTCGTGGAAGCCAAAGGTGTCCCCGCGGGGTGCTCTCGCCATAGCCGCCGTAACATTGATCATAATTCCCATCGCCTATTTCGGATCGCCTCGTGGCAACACCCCGAAGGAAACAACTAATTATACACCTCCTCTGTCACTTTCGCTGCCACGACCAAAACTCACGAGTTCGGTTTTTCCCAGAGATCCGGTTACGGTATCGGAGCACCGGGAAAACCCAAAGAACAACTATCGAAAACGAGTTGACGCTAATTTGGCAGGTCAACTCTCTGAACTTAGACGCGCCTACGGCGACTGGAGTCAAAAGGATCGCAATCTCATGGGCAGTCTGCTTGTCAAAATGCAAGTGGACACCAACGGCAGTGTTATCAAAGCGGAAAAGGCGACGTCTCGCTTAACGGACGCTTCCTTTACTGAAGTGGTTTTAGATGAAGCGCGCAAATGGAAATTTCCGAAAGGTAGCGGCGAGGCCACGGAATTCATGGTGCCTTTGCTATTTGTCCCGCAGGGCATGGATCCGCGGACAATCATTCGCTGGGAAAAGGCGCTCACCTCATCGGACGTCGAGGCGAAAGCGGTATCACCGATTCACATAACCGGTTTACCGGGCGGTGAAGGAGAGCGCGAGCCGTCTAAGAATTCCGAGCAACCCCCCGCTGATTCAAGAAATCCGAAAATGGCTCTTGCCTCGGCGAGCAAAATTCACACGGCCGAGGTAGCAGCTAAGCAGGTCATGGAAGTTAAAACGCGCCGCGCCGTGCCCCTGAGGCGGGAGCCCCGTTTCGCTGCGGCCACGGCTGAAGACATCGGCCCAGAAACGTACATCAGTGTTCTCGAAGCGAAGGGTGATTGGCTCAAAGTCAAAACCGGACCATCGGGCAAAGTTGGTTATTTGCGGAAAGAATACGTAGCCGCCGTAAACGCCATTCAATAGTCAAGCAGACGACTATATCCACACGAGCGATCTTTTTGCGTGTCGTGCCGAGGGAAGTCACTATAACAGTAAATCAGTGGTCGCCGTTCATCCTTCGAGAGCCGCGGCAGGAACTGCTGTGCCTTGATTGTTCACCCTGAGACTTGTCGAAGGATTTTTCCGATTTAGGCGCGAATCGGTTGTTACGGTCAACTAGTTACCCTCAGCCCGAGGTTGCTTAGCAAAAAAAGCATCAGCGCGCTTGCCACGAGACTCACCAGCGCAAAGTTAGCAAGTATTTACCGCATGGGTGATACATCAGGCGATAACGAGCCAGCACTTCTTCTCTATCAGATCCGATCTCCGAATTCTTCCGTTGCACTCAGCGTTAGCTATGCATTGACTGCGAAACTCGCGGGATTAAAACGATGAGAAAAATGCCTGCCTCACTTCTCAGTCCCTAGAGGATGATTTACAACTATTTCGTCGCAGAACGTTGCCACTAACGAAAAACCCTTGTAGCTTTCATTCAGTGTCATTCAACCAGGTACAAATCAACTGGCGGTTCGCCGTTACCTAAACGAGTAGTCGAGCCGGTGCCCCAACCGCGTTATTGGCAAGCCCACACTGTTGATTGTTCGCGCTTAACAGGAGAAGAGACGCGTGCCTCATAGCCTCACGTTGATCACCACGATTGCCACGGGCCTGGGTTTGGCTCTGATCATGGGCTTCATCGCCGTGCGCCTGCAGCTGCCCGCGCTGGTCGGCTATCTAATCGCCGGCATTATCATTGGCCCGGCAACTCCGGGGTTTGTCGCCGACCTCGAGCTTTCCAGTCAACTCGCTGAAATGGGCGTGATGCTGTTGATGTTCGGCGTCGGTTTGCATTTTTCTCTGGACCAACTGCTGGCGGTTCGCCGCATTGCTTTACCGGGGGCAATGGTCCAAATCATCGTTGCTACTTTGCTTGGCGTAGGTGTCGCCGCCTTTTGGGGCTGGAGCCTCGCCGCAGGTATCGTCTTCGGCCTGGTGCTCTCGGTGGCAAGCACAGTGGTGCTGCTCAGGGCGCTGGAAAGCCGCGGACTCCTCGAATCCGTCAACGGCCACATCGCCGTCGGGTGGCTCGTGGTGGAGGATATCGTGATGGTCTTCGTGCTAGTGTTGCTGCCGCCGCTTTCGGTTTGGCTCACGGGCGACACCAACGCTGGCATTGGAGGAACAGGCAATCGGAGTTTACTCGAAACGGTCCTGGTTACTCTCGGGCAAGTCTCGATTTTTATCGCGCTCATGCTGGTTGTCGGGAGGCGTCTCTTTCCATGGTTGCTCTGGCAGGTTGCACGCACCGGCTCGCGCGAACTTTTTACTTTGTGCGTCATTGCGACCGCCGTAGGCATCGCCTATGGTTCGGCCGAACTTTTTGGCGTTTCCTTCGCGCTCGGTGCATTTTTCGCGGGCATGGTCATGAGGGAGTCTCCTCTAAGCTATCGGGCCGCGGAAGAGTCTCTGCCATTCAGGGACGCTTTTTCCGTTCTGTTTTTCGTCTCAGTGGGCATGCTGTTCGATCCCCACATTCTCATTAACGAGCCGGTCCATGTAATCACGGTCGTCGCGATTATCCTTTTGGGCAAATCGTTGGCCGCGTTCTTTCTCGTTCTTCTTTTCCGCTATCCACTCAACACGGCGCTTACGGTATCGGCGAGTCTGGCACAGATCGGCGAGTTCTCTTTTATTCTGGTTGGTCTAGGGATTTCTTTGGGCCTTCTGCCAAAGGAGGGCCAGAGCCTCATTCTCGCCGGAGCGATCATCTCCATTGCGCTCAATCCTTTTGTGTTCCGCGTCATCGAGCCTGCGCAGAGCTGGATTCGCTCCCGCTCTAAACTCGCTCAGATTTTGGAGCGTCCTGACGATCCTCTCGCCGTGCTGCCCATGACCGTCGACCTAAATCGCCTCAACGGGCAAGCGGTACTGGTGGGTTATGGCCGCGTCGGCCGGCGCATCGGTGACGCACTGACCATCAACGGCATATCCTTTGTCGTGGCCGAAGCAAACCGTGAGATCGTTGAGAGGTTGCGGAAAAGCGGCATAGCGGCTGTTTCGGGCGATGCCTCGGAACCGTCGGTCCTCATTCAAGCGCACATCCAACGGGCACGCATGCTGGTGATTGCCATTCCCGACACGATGGATGTGCGCCGCATGATCGAAATCGCGCGCACGGTCAATCCGCGCATCGAGACAGTGGTGCGCACCCACAGCGAGGAAGAAGCCGTGTTACTTGAAAAGGAAAACGCGGGGAAAGTGTTTTTCGGAGAGCACGAGCTAGCCTTCGCCATGACGCGTTACGTGCTCGAGCGCTACGCAGCGGGAATCAATCATCAAATTAGCGGCCGCTAAAGTTACATTTGCGATGGACGCCTTATCATTGACACGGTCTGGAGGGCAGCGTAAATTTCCAAACACTCCCCGCTGGATTCGCGGCGCGCGTCATGTACTTTTCGTTTTCCCCATTAATTGAGTGCCATGGTCCCCGACGGAACTGACTCATCGACAGTCGCTTATCCTCCCGGCATCGATGAAGCATGTGCGAACAGGGCTCGCGCGATCCACGACAAAGTCATCATCCTAGATAGTCATATCGACTTCGAACCGGCCAATCTCGTCGGCGAACGAAATTACACCGATCGCCTTGATACCCAGTTCAATCTGCCAAAGATGATCGCCGGTGGCCTGGATGCGTTGTTCTTCAGTATTTTTGTCAGTCAAACAAAAGAAGCGCAAAATCCAGATGCTTTCCAACCAGCGGGCTACGAACGCGCCTACACCGCTGCCATCGAAAAGTTTGACGCAGTTGCCCGATTTGTCGGCGAGGTCGCTTCAGACAAAATAGCACTAGCGCTGACTTCCAGCGACGTACGTCGGATCCATGCCACGGGTAAAAAGGTCGCTCTCATGGGCGTGGAAAACGGCTATCCGATCGGCGAGGACATCGCCCGCTTAGAGGAATTTCACGATCGCGGGGCGCGCTATCTGTCGCTGGCACACAACGGCCACAACCAACTTTCGGATTCGCACACCGGCGAGCGCGACGGTTGGAAATGGAACGGGCTGTCGCCTTTCGGCAAGGAGATTGTCACCGAGATGAATCGCGTTGGAATCATGGTGGACATTTCCCACGCATCTAAAGAGTCAATGCTGCAAACCGTAGAGTTATCGCAAGCGCCGATCATCGCCTCGCACTCAGCCATGCGCGCGCTCTGCAACGTGAGCCGCAATTTGGATGACGAACAGCTTCTCGCTCTAAAGAAGACCGGCGGCGTAATCCAGGTCGTTGCCTATGGCGGCTTCCTCAAAACGACCAAGGCCGATTCTCCTGAAAGGATGGGCGCCATCGCAGCGCTAAAGAAAGAATGCAACCTGCCCGAAATAACCGGGCCGGGTCAACGCGCGCGGTTTCACACGGCTCTAAATGAATTGTCGCCTGAAAAACGCGCAGAATACGAACAGAAACTAGCGGAAATCGACGTGCAACACCCCGGCGATCCGCCCGCGAGTCTTAAAGACTTCGTCGACCACATCGACTACGCCGTGAAGCTACTTGGCATCGACCACGTCGGGATCTCGTCCGACTTCGACGGCGGAGGTGGCATAACGGGTTGGAACGATGCCGGGGAAACATTCAACGTTACCCTCGAACTCGTTCGTCGCGGCTACACTGAAGATCAGATCGCAAAACTCTGGGGCGGCAACCTGCTGCGCGTCATGGACGAAGTCCAGCGCATCGCGAAGGAACTGCAAAAGAAGATGGAATAGTCAAGAGCCTCCTGGGAACTTGGTTCTTGATAATGAAATAAGCTAAAAGGAGCTCACAAGGAGGGTCCACCATGAAACGGAGTTCCGAACGGATCTTGACAACCCACTGCGGCAGTTTGGCCCGTCCGAAGGACTTGCTCGACTTGATGAAGGCAAAGGTCACCGGCGAACCGTATGACGAAAACGCCTACGCTCAGCGCACGCGCAGTGCGGTAGCCGAGATGGTCCGCAAGCAGGCCGACAACGGTATTGATATTGTTACAGACGGCGAGCAGGGCAAACCAGGATTCTTCGCCTACATGCGTGAACGGCTCACCGGCTTCGAGCCGAAAGGTGCTGAGCGCGGTGCCCGCAAGGAGTGGGCCGCGGAAGTCGCCGCGTTCCCGGAATACTACGAACAATACTTCAGCCGGCGCATGATGGGAGGAAGCATCGTCCCGCGGGTGCCGATGGTCTGCACCGGCCCGGTCAGCTATCGCGGGCACGAGGCGATACGAAAAGACATTGAAAATTTCAAGGCCGCGCTCGCCGGAATCAAGGTCGAGGAAGCTTTCATGCCGGCCGTGGCGCCGAGCGGCGTCGGGGCCAATGAGTACTACAACAGCGAGGAAGAATACCTCCAAGCCGTGGGCGAAGCTCTGCGGACAGAATACCAGGCGATCGTAGACGCTGGATTCATTCTTCAGGTGGATGACCCCTGGCTTACGGAACTGTACGGAGATTCATCGTTAAGTCTCAACGAGAGACGGAAGATCGCCGAGAGATCCGTCGCAGCGCTCAACCACGCGCTGCGGGGAATTCCGGCGGAAAAAATACGCTTCCATACTTGCTACGGAATCAACGAGGGCCCGCGGGTTCACGATGCGGCGCTGAAAGATATCGTCGATCTTATCCTCAAAGTAAATGCCGGCGCCTACTCTTTTGAGGCGGCGAACCCGCGCCACGCGCACGAATATCATGTCTGGGAAACCGTCAAGTTACCCGACGGCAAAGTGATTATCCCCGGCGTGGTTACCCATGCAAGCAATATCGTCGAACATCCCGAGCTCATCGCCGAGCGCATCATCCGATTTGCCAGACTGGTAGGCCGAGAGAATGTGATCGCAGGCTCCGACTGCGGTTTCTCGTCTCAGGCAACCTACAATCCGGAGGTCCATCCGACCGTAGTGTGGGCCAAGTTCCAGGCGATGGCCGAAGGCACGCGCTTGGCAACCGAGCAGCTGTGGCGCTGATAGCATGCGGTCTGATGATCTTGAAACATCTAACTCCGCGTGCCCGCGCTCTCCAGGGCTCGCCCCTCGGTCGCTTTATGATTACTTACTTATGAACTCTTTAATAAGTAAGCCTTCGCTTAGTTCGACCCGCGTTTGTCGGTTTATCAAATCGTCTGTTTGTGGCCGTCTTGATGGTCTCCGCGGTCTTTCCTGGCACATATCGTGCCCGCCTTGACAGAGAAAGCGGCGGGTGATCTTGTACTTTTCCAGAGCCAAGCGAGATCAACGTTACTAATCAACGAGGAGAGGGTTATGGCAAGAATTCGGCATCTAGCGATCCGGGAAAGTTAGCATCATTCTATATGGACGTTTTTGAAATGCAGATTCTCCATAAGAGTAAAGAGGAAGGAGGAACTATTTTTCTCACCGACGGTTATTTTAACCTGGCCATCATCCCGAACCACGAACAAAACGCGCCTAACGGGCTCTACCATTTCGGATTTCAGGTTGAAGACGGGGCGGCCATCGTAGAAAGGATGAAAAAAATCAATCCCAACAAACTACCGAAACCCCGCCCCGACGGACGTCCCTATGCGGAGACGCGTGGATCGGATCCGGAAGGCAACTATTTCGATATCTCGGAGCATGGCTTTCTCGATGTGCAACCGGTTGGTGAGAAAAAGCCCAGCTAAACCATGGGGATGAAAAATTACGTCGCAGAGAACTACGCCCCGGTTATCCGGGTCGGAGTTCTAGTTGTTCTCTCCGCCATGCTGGGTCTCGCGCTGCCTGCGCCGATAGCTGCCCAGACGCGGACCAACTTAGCTGGCAGCGTCACCAGCGAAAGCATGACCGCCCTCTGGGTGGCGCGGGACCGGGGCCTGTTCAGAAAGCACGGGCTGGAAATGCAATTTATCCTCATGCCGCGCAATCCTTTAGCCATTGCCGCTTTGCTAGCCGGGGAGATCGATGCGGCTCTCGTCGGCCCTGGCCACGTGATCAATGCCGCGAGCAGCGGGGCGGATATCATCGGCATCGCCAACATGGCACAGAAGCTCGACTATCGGTTGACCGCCAGACCGGAAATTAAAAACAAGGAAGACTTGCGCGGCAAACGCATCGCCATTAGCGGTCCCGGCTCGACGTCGCATTTGGTGACGATGTTGGGTCTTCAGAATCTCAACGTCGACGCCACGCAGGCAAGAATTACGCTTTTAACGATTCCGGGGACCGAAATGAACCGGCGCTTGGCGCTTGAAACCGGCGGCGTGGATGCGACGGCGCTGCGAGGCGCGGTCGGTGATCTCTATGCGGCCAAAGGCTACCCCGTGCTCTATAACTTCAAAACCACGAGCACGACTCTGCCTCAGAATATGCTGGCGACGACACGGCGCATCGCGGCGGCTAAACCCCAGGTGATCGAAGCGTATTTGAAAACAATGGTCGAGGCGATCGCCGTTACCTCCGATCCGGCCAACAAAGAACTCGTCATCCGGTTGCTGGCATCGAACCTCCGCTTAAGCGCGGCGGACGCGGAAGAATCCTACCAGGCGGTGATCAATTCCTACGAGCGGGTGCCGCAAACTAGTCTCGAAGGTATGAAGCGGCTGCAAAAACTAATGGTCCAAATCAACCCCAAAATGGGCGACGTTCGCGTCGAAAATGTCATCGACAATTCCTTCATGAACAAGCTCGAAAGCTCCGGTTTTATTCAGAGCGTTTACAAAAAGAATTAAACTTAATCCGCCAAAATATTTTCGCTTTATCTCGTGCTTTCCCATTCGCTGCCAGATCAAAGGAAAACAAACAACCTTATCTCCCTTAGCAGAGGAAGTGGCCCGAGGATCAGCACCGGGGCCGGACCAGTGCTTTTTTCTGGGCCGAGGTCAGATTTTCCTAGCTCTATCCAAAGAATTGATTCAATCGCCCGGTCTTCTTGGCGAAACCCCACCAACGAAGTCGCCGCATGAAAAACAGAGTGGACGACGACGCCGGCCCCTTCATCGTTACGTTCTTTGCGGCCGATAGCCGGCGATGGCCTGCGGCGGCACCGTTGCGGCTTCCCTTTGGTCTAACCACATGAGCTTCGCCGGATTGTCTTGCAGCATGACTTTGACTTCTTCCGGCTTGATGCCAAAACCAAGCAGCGCCCGGATGAAGACGCGCATGCCGTCGATGGCGTCCATATGCAGCACTTGCCCGAAGTCACTGCCGATGATGCAGCGGTCGGGGCCGATTTCCTTGATGGTGCGGATGGTCTCCATCGGATCAGCAACGGGCTGGTAGAGACTCGGGATCATCGGCTGGCAGTAGGTTCCGACGTAAACACCCAGATCGCGAAGCTGCTTCATTTCATCGAGCAGGAGTTTGTTCAATTCCAGCAGCGGATGGTCGAGCGTTGCGCGCACGGCGATCTCCTTGGCAAGCCGCGCCAGCGGCAAAAGCTCCTGAAAATCGGTATGGCCAAAGCCGATGCCGACTTTTTTCTCCACAGCCATTTCCATGATCTCTTTCACTTCCGGCAGGACCTTGCCGTCCTCGCTGCACAGGCGCACGCCTTCGTGCTCCGGATGACCAGCACCGCGCCAGAAACCGTAGGAGGTAAACGTCGGGAACCAGATCATCTTGAAGTTCGGATACTGGAGTCCCACGCGGACATAGTCGGGCCGCATGCCGAAGCACATGCCGACGCCGCCGAGGACCTGCACGGGATTAGTCAGCTCGCCCCGGGCGATCATGTCGTCTATGTAGCGCTGGGTCAGATAGGCCGAAGTTGCGCTGATGTTCCAGTGGTCTTTAAAAGCGATAGCACGCATGCCGCATTTGGACGCTTCAACCGCGATCTGGATCATGTCCTGGGAACGATGCACAAAGTCGGGAAAGGCGTGAATGTGGCAATCGATGGCGCCTTTGAGCAGCTCATTTTCGATTCCCGGATGGATCTTCACGATCTCCGGGTTGTCCTTGAGCATCTGATAAAAATAATCCTTGGCATTGAGCTCGCGCACTCGCGCCACGCTCAACGTTCGCCCGACCATCAGTTGTTCCGCGGCCGCGGCATCTGCAGCAAAATCACACATGGAAATTTTTCCTCCCGGTCAAAATTTCAGTTTCGAGCCTAGCGTCCACCGTCTAGCGTTATTGAAAACCCAAGACGCTCGACCCTAGACGCCAGACGCTTTAAGATCGCCCCCACGCCTCCAGAAACTTCCGCGCGTCCTCCACCACCGGCTCCGTCACCGGCACGTACGGGATCACCATACGCGTCACGCCCGCCTCTTCGAAGGCCTTCATCTTCTCTTTGATCTCTTTGATCGAGGTCGCAGGTACAACGGGCAGCTTGTCCATATACTCGTCGGTCAGGGCTCCCATCGCCGCCTTGAAGCCGCCTTTTTGGAAAGCTTCGTGAATCGCGTTGACTTCTTTTTCAAATCCCATTCCTCTCAGCATGTCACTGTAGTGATCGGCGATATTATAGAAGGTCAAGACCTGGCGCAGTTTCGCACGGGCCTGCGTCTTGTCAGGATTCAGCGACACGCGCGACTTGGCGATAATCTCGACCTTGTTTGGGTCGCGGCCGGCTTCAATAGCACCCTCGCGCACCCGCGCTGCTATCTCTTTCACTTTTTCCGGAGTCGCCATGTTGATGAAAACACCATCGGAGATTTTTCCCACCAGTTTGGTCATTTGAGGTCCAAGTCCGGCGAGATAAATCGGCAGGTTGGGGTAGCTCGGCTTCCACGACAGCTGAAAGCGCTTGCCTGTCTGGTAGATTTCCCCTTCGTATTCGACGCGCTCGCCGGCGGCGACTTTGCGCACGATGTCGATGTACTCTCGCGCGCGCTTGAGGGGCCGATCGAAAACACCGCCGTGCCAACCTGCGATCGCCTTGTTGGCGACGCCGAGTCCCAACAACAACCGCCCGCCGGAAAGATCCTGCAATGTCGCCGCCTGAATTCCCAAGGTCACCGCGCTGCGGCCATAAATATGATAGATCGCCGTGCCCAGCTTGATACTCTTCGTGCGGCTGGCGACGCCGGAAAGCATGATTAAGGGATCGGTGCTGTTCGACTCGCCTTTCCAAAAAGCGCCAAATCCAACTTGTTCTGCCAACACGATCAAATCGACGACCCTAGCCGCCGGATAGTGCGCCGCGGAATTTATTTCCACATCGTAGATCATCGTCTTCACCTCAACTGCTTAACGTCGCGCGACTTTTAGTGACTTTCTGCTCGATCAATCTATCGATAGCGGCTTGATCATATCCAAGCTCCTGCAGAACGCTAGCTGAGTGCTCGCCCAAGAGTGGCGGCGGCGCCGCCGCTTCTTTCTTCAGCCCATCGTAACCTACAGGACCGCCGACAAATTGCAACTTCCCCGCTTGCGGATGTTCCGCATTTTCAATCAAATCAAGGTGCCGCACTTGCGGATCGGCCAGTACCTCAGCCATATTGTAGATTGGACTTACCGGGACATCGTTCAACTCCAATCGTTGCAGCCATTCAGTTCGCGGCCG